>JAEEGK010001221.1_pt1 | contig 64659 bp, 45 predicted proteins | sample 8958771 | NCBI WGS metagenome assembly JAEEGK01 (sample SAMN16246547, study PRJNA631951) | gut metagenome | biome: gut microbiome; feature: rumen; material: SC-attached | host: Bos | place: Iran: Karaj | collected 2018-10 | reverse complement strand
CCGGAAATTTCTCGGCAGAGCCGGACGGAATATATTTATATAAAAAAGTAAGGTGCCATAACCGGCAGATACATAAGTTTAAAACTTTAAAAGGCGGCATAAGGAAACTTAATCAATCACCTTACATAGTTCATGGATTCAGACTGTTTGATAAAGTCAAGGTAAACAATCAGACAGGATTTATATACGGTCGGAGACAGAGTGGCTCCTACCTTGTTAAAGATATTGATGGAAATATTATTTCAAGTAATATTTCCTATAAAAAGTTAAGTCTTATTGAAAAAAGAAAAGGTTGGATTGTTGATTTTAAACAATCTTAAATAGCATCAAAGGTTATTATGGAGCGTTTACATTGTAGGATGTTTTCATTAAATAAATTTTTACTGCTCTGTTCAGGGCTTGTGTTTTCGGCAAATATTTCATATGCCGATGCTACTTCCCAGAATCAGACGATGCCGAGGCTGTCATCATCCACCATCAGCAATATAGTCGGGATCAAAAAAACCATTGAAAGGAATATCGAGCTCGAACGTATGCACAAACTGCAGATCAAGGAAGACCGGAACAACATAAACACCATAAAAATTATATCCCTGGCACCAAACATAACAGAAAACCTGTTTCATCTCGGTCTGGGAAACAATATAGTCGGTGTTGACAGTCTGTCCGATTATCCTAAAAAGGTACAGAAAATTCCCAAGGTTGCTACAGTAAGCAATATAGACTATGAGGAAATTCTGCGTCTCAAACCGGATCTGATCGTTGTCTGGAACGACTTTTATCCTGATCTTGAAAAGGATTTGAAAAAATACAACATTACCGCACGGGTATTCCGTTTTATAATCCACCGCATCCCTGATTACAGCGATGCCATTTTAAAGCTTGGAAGAATCACCCATACCGAGGAACGTGCAGTGGAACTCCGGGAAAACTTCCGTTCTAAAATGAAGGAACTGCGTAATACCTATATGAACTATCCGTCCCACAGCGTCGCATACATCATCTGGGATGAACCGATCTATACTGTGGCTGAAAATTCGTGGATCAATGATGTTATCGAAATATGCAACGGTTCCAATCTTTTTAAAAACAGCGATCTGTCGTATCCGATCATAGATCAGGAATACCTTCTCACTGCAAATCCTGAAATCATCATAAACGCAACTGTTTCGCATCCGATGCTGCATATTCCGGATGTACTTCAGGATCGGGTGGTAATTTTGTCCAAGGTCAACGGCATGCACCGGATCTCAAACAGAACAGCGGAAAGCGCTGAGGAAATATGTTCAATCATTCATCAGAAAGATCAGCTGATTGATGAAAAAAGTTCTGAAATCACCATGAAGGAAACACAGGGAACAGAAAACGAAGAGCAGAAATCCGCAGAGTAAAGCAGGACAAATTCAGCCGGTGCCGGGCACCGGCTTTAACCGCACTCATGACACGGCGGATTATTCACTCACCTTGAACACACTGAATTCATTCATCATATTTTCAGCATCTTCATTGAGACTCTGGTAGGATTTATAGCATTCCTCCATTTCATAGGCGATTTCCCCGGAACTTCTGCGCATATTCTCAACTCCATCCTGAATTTCCTTGAACAGACATTCCTGAACCGAGGTTGAATCTGCAATTTTGGTAGATCTTTCAGAAATATTCTCCATATTGAGATTTATATCATTCAGTTTGTTAACAATCAATTCAACGCACTCTATAACATTGCTGCAGCTGGATGAGCTTTTACCCATCATTGAAACGGCGCCGGCAATTTTTTCCTTGAACGACAGAGTATTTTTCTCAATTTCCTCGATGGATTCCTTGGTTCTTGACGACAGAGCCCGAACCTCATCGGCAACCACGGCAAATCCTCTTCCGTGCTCCCCTGCTCTGGCCGCCTCAATGGCCGCATTCAGCGCAAGCAGATTGGTCTGATCTGCAATACCCCTGATGGTTTCCACCACGGATACCACATCTGTTGTCAGATCACTGATATTTCTGATAGCATCTGAAGTCTGACTGATATCATTATTCAAAATATTTACAGAATTTTTAGCATTGAGTGCAACGTCCACACCCTCATTGGAAAGTTTGTATACGGAATTGACTTTCTTGGCTGTATCCACTGTATTTTGTGAGATTTCATTGGTAGCCTGGTGTGCATTATCCATTGACTCAACAACTTTCATAATCACGGATTCCTGCTTCTTTACCTCGGACTCAACCTTGGATACCACCTCATTGCAGGTATTGATACCGTCCAGGATATGCGTACTCATTGCTTTGGCATGTCTGACAACACTGCTCTGACCCGACAAGAACTCGTTCATGTTTACGGCCATGATCCCGATTTCATCATTGGACTGATAATCAATACATCCCGTAAAATCACGGTTTACGTTCATATTGCTGACAATTTTGGTAACCGCCTCCACCGGTCCGGATATATACCTGTTGGTATACAGTCTTACCGCGAAGAAAATCAGGATAAAGATTATCACCATAATGCAGCTTTCGATAACCATGGTAGCATTAAGCCCGGAGAAAATTGCATTCTGATCGACATATACCAAAAGTTTCCATTCGGTGCCGTGGATGGTCACACCCAGAACAAGTCTCTTCTTTCCCTGTTTGTTGACATAAGTACTGAAACCATCAGGGGTATTCTCAATGATGCGATTGATAAAATCGTCAGTGTAAACACTGTCAATCTCGGTAATATGCTTGCCTTTAAGCGAGCGTTCCTTCCAGAACAGGATCTGGTTTTTACTGTCCAGCAGGAGAAAATCACCGTCGTACGGTACGAAAACACCGTCATCTGATATAGGAATATCATCAATATCAATGTCGAGGCCGAGCACTGCCTCACCCTTTCTTATGAACCAGGTTACAACCCAGGCATCAACGGTATCCTCATATTCCATATCGTCAAACTGAACGGAATTATTCGCACGCTTAAACCACGGTTCCACTGTTGCATCATATTCATCCTCATATTTTGCAGCTGCAAACTCCTTTTCAGTCTGGTCACTTGCCAGAATGGTCTTATTGTCGAAAGCCAGATACACATCGCCGTTGGCAAGCTTTGATGATGCAAGCATGAACGGTCTGGATTTGAGAGTATCAAAATCAACTCTGGACAGATTTTCAAGAACAGAATACTGCTCGTTAACCCAGTTTTTTATACCGGTGGAGTGGGTTGTCAGTATGGATGTGGTCAGCGAATAAGCCTCTTTCATTGTGCGATCTTTTTCGAAGTACACGTTATATGCAATAAGAGCCAGGCAGAACACAACCACAGGTGAAAAAGCCAGAATAAAAACCTTTGATCTAATAGAATTGAACATAACCAACCACCTTAACGACTGTCTCAGCCGAAACCTATGCGCCTCAGAAAATCAGTTGAATCTTTCCTGCCTGATAACAGAACAGTATTTCGTCAAAACGGTTTCTGACAGATTCTCGGGAAACATGCAACATGTTTCACTGCCAACAACGGCAGAAGCACAATATTTTCAGACAAATATCTTAATATGATATATTTTTGAGTAGTAAAAAAATGAGTCTGGATCAAAAAAACAGAAGATTTGGGCAAATAGCCGGACGAAATGCAAGTTCAAAATACAAACAAATGCGGCTCAGTCTAGAAATTCCACCACCGCAGATAATGACTAAAGCTGCCAGTCTATCGGGGTCTTACCGTGTGCTACCAGGTAATCATTGGCAAGTCTGAAATGATTGCATCCGAAAAAACCGCGGTGGGCGGATAAGGGGCTAGGATGAACGCTCCTGAGTATGCAGTGACGTTCCGGATCGACAAAAGCGCATTTTTTCTGGGCGAAACTGCCCCACAGCATGAATACAACCCCCTCAAGCCGTTCGTTAATCACTCTGATAACCTCATCAGTAAAGTGATGCCAGCCGATATCCTTATGGGAATTTGCACGTCCCTGCTCAACCGTAAGAACATTGTTGAGAAGAAACACACCCTGCTTTGCCCAGTTGATCAGAGAGCCGGTTGCCGGGATCCTGTATCCGGGATATTCGGCACTGAGCTCCTTGAATATGTTTACCAGTGACGGCGGGAACCTGACATTGTCCTGAACGGAAAAACACAGACCGTGAGCCTGTCCCGGTTCATGATACGGATCCTGACCGATGATAACCACCTTGATATCGGAAAACTCGGTAAAACGGAACGCATTGAACACCTCATGAGAAGGCGGATAGATGATCTTCCCCTGGGCTCTTTCCTGCTTTACAAAACTGATAATATTCTTGAAATAATCCTGTGATTTCTGTTCTGCAATCACATCCTTCCAGGTTAGCATCACACTCTCCGAACCATTTTCCATCAACTTTAGAAAAATAATTTTACGTCAGGTTTTCTTAAAAAAAACTCTTGGAATTATACACTTTATTTGAAAGATTAAAAACAGATGACGATTATTCCCCCAAGATCACATATTATGAATAAAATCTGTAAAAGCCTTGTTAAATCAAGTTTTTTTGCTATCATAAAACATAGATTAACAATCGTTTAACGTGAATATAAAGGAGCCGAAACATGGTTAAAGGTATTCAAATTACAAAAAGTGCAAACCCTGCACTCGTAAATTCTATTTGGTTAGTTGACGAAGACAATGCTCGCTGCTTGTGTGCAAAAGAAGGATACAAGGAGGATCAGGTTGTGGGGATCTCCGAACTTGGTGAGTATGAATTTCGTGAAATTCCTCTTGAGCACCGCGTGGTAACACAGGAGGGCGGTCAGCATCTTAATGTCAATGTTCTCCAAAGAGAGACTCTGCTTGATGCTATGGAGAATCCGGATAAATATCCATCGCTCACAGTGCGTGTATCAGGCTATGCAGTTCGTTTCAATTCTCTGACAAAAGAACAGCAGCAGGATGTTATCACAAGGACCTTTACTTCTAAAATTTAATTTTTAGATTTGAAACAACAGTTTTTTTGCTATTCCTTATAGTATATCCAGAGGCATCTGTGACGGGTGCCTTTGTCTTTTCTGTTTTCCGGATCTTTCACAAAACGACCTGCAGATCCGCAGGTCTTGTGTTTCTGAACTATGGAATCCAGGCCTGAAAAGCCTTACAATTACTAATCAAAAATTTACAGGAGCCTCTCATGTTAAAAATAATCAAAAAGATTGGTTTTGCCTCTGTCATTGCCGCCGGTATAGCCGCAACTGCGTCAGTATGCAGTGCCAAAATGAATCTGATGGAACTCAACAGTGTGCTCAATAAACTTGATCCCAATACATCATCGTTTCTTCTGAAACTGATGGTTCAGAAGGAGCAGATAATAGAAAATGACCGCTACTTTGCAGAAGCCCGCAAACTTCTGCCCGTTACCTACGATAATTATCATCTTACAGAGATGAGCAAAAGTGATCATGAGCTGTTTCTGATTTTCAATACCGAAGATCCGAAAGTACCCGAACTATGGAAAACCAACCGGGATCAGATCAAGCTGAAGTTCTTCAAGGCTGTATGCAAAGGGTTCACGAAATACAGATTCAAAAAAATGGACGAGGTAACCGTCACTGTGAACTACAACAGCAAACATCTCACCAGTCTCAATCTGAAAAAATCATCCTGTCCCGCTCCGGAACAAAAACAAAAATAAAAAATCCGGCCGCAGCAATATTGCACAGCCGGATTACAGTCAGTTTCAGAATTCAGTCTAATATCTGTGGCTGAATTCCTCCCTTGTCAGGAAATACGGCTCCTGATTCAGATATTTCTGATAGATTGCATCAAACACCAGAACATTCTGCACATAGCCGCGGGTCTCATTGAACGGAATGTTCTCCACCCACACATCAACTGTCTTTCCTACTCCGTCCTTGCTTCTCCACGCCTCTACACGGTGAGGTCCGGCATTATACGCAACTGCGGCAAGAACACGGTTATTATTGTATTCGCCGAGCAGTTTCATCAGATAGTGTGCACCGAGAGAAATGTTGATTTTAGGATCCAGCAGCTGATCCTGCGAGGTGTATGGGATCCTGTATTTTTTAGCAACCAGAGATGCGGTTGCAGGCATAAGCTGCATCATACCCTTGGCTCCGGCAGGTGAAACCGCACTCGGATTAAGAGCACTCTCCTGACGGGAGATCGCATACAGGAACGACAGGCTGACTCCTGTCTGCTTACTCATACCTGTATAATAGTCAAGCAGAGGTGTAGGGAAACGGAGCTTCAGCAGATTCCACGCCTTGCCGTAGATGCTTGCCTTGAGTGAATAGTCATACCAGCCCTTGTTGTAAGCCAGTACACCGGCCTTGGCAACTTCATCCGGAGTCAGTCTGGTTATAAAGTAATACCATTCCCTGCCGGCATTGGTCAAATCACCGATTGCAATAAGTTCATGAACACGGGCGAATTCAACCCACTGTTTGAGAGCCTTCTGCTCATCCATAGGAGACATCCATACTCTCTGTTCAAGGAAAGGCCACGGGATGGAATATTTCTGAGCAACCAGGAAACTGTAGAAATTGCGTTCCTTGAGTACCTTCAGGTACATATTGCGGGCCTCTTCCTTGCGTCCCTGCTTTTCAAGTGCATATGCTCTCCAGTAGATCCACTTGCTGTCCTTTGCCTCCTTGGCGGAAAGTTTTTTGAGCCAGAAATCAAGATCCTTCCAGTTTTCCTGCCAGATTGCATATTTCACACGGTTAGGGATCAAATCATCAGTATGTTTCAACTGAAGAAGAGTCTGATCAAGCCAGTGCATGTGATTGGCATTCTTCTGGATCATCATGTGTCTGATTATATAGCTGCCTGCCTCAAGGATCTGTTCACTGGTAAGTTTGTACCTCGTCTTGGCCTGCTGCAGCAGATTGTATGCAGCCTCAGATTTGGTTCTTGCCAGGATCAGGATGGAACCAACGGCAATATTCTGATAATTGGTAACATTTGTATCCAGTTTATCCAGCAGATCCTCCGGATGGGAATACAGGTAGTTGACGATCTTCGCAGATGAGGCAAAATTGGTTTTCTCCAGTTCCTTTGCAAGTCTTGCGACCTGTTCATTCTGTCTGCGTTCCCTGAATTTTCTCAACAGTTTGGTATAGGTGGATGCTGAATTGAGCATACCCTGTTCACGCAGCTTCTGCATCAGGAAATTACATTCCGACGGATACTGAGACTGTTTCATGTAAAGATTTTTGGCAAAATTCAGAGCATCCTTGCGGGAACCGACATGATAGATTGCGGTATTACGCAGGCAGTTGAGTTCATTCATTCTGAACGGTTTTGTTCTGACTTTGAGAGCCTTTGCATACTGACCGGCATTTACCAGGGTTCTGACGTACTTGGCCTGGATATCTCCGTTGATGCCGTCATTTTTCTGGGTGGCGATATACCTCATGGCCTCATCAGCCCTTTCCGGTCTGGCGTCATAGTATAGATCGAAATACTCAAGATAAGGATAAAGTACATAATTTCTGAGTCTGTTCTTCAGTTCGCGGGCCGGTTCAAACTGACGGTTGATATAATATTTTTTTGCCCGCAGATAATTCTGCTGATCCGGTGTCAGCGAATCAAAATCAACCTTTGCAGCCGCAGGCTGAAAGGAAGCCACCGATACAGCAAGAGCCAGTATATATTTTAAAACCTTCATAAAAAATCCTTAACAGCTGACGCCTGGCTCAACATACCTTCTGTACAGCAGTTTACTGCTATACACACAGAAGATTATTTTTCTAAAGCGTAATCTGCAGATACAGCAGTGGCAGACAGCCAAAACATTTCAAACGATGGCTTCAATTCTATCACACTTGATACAAGTGGTATATTGTTAAAACAGTAGGATTTGGATCAGCCATCACAGGCCGGTTCTGTCACAGCGCAGGTTCCGGACCGATAAAGTCTTACATTTAACAACAGGGGTGAGATTTCATCACTGCATTTTCAATCAAAACAGTGAACATATGCTCGAATATGATATAATCTAAACAGTGGTTCGTGCTTTTAAAGCACTTTTTGGAAGTATTCAATAAATGAGTGAAAAACAAGAGTTCATCTGTCCTTTCTGCCAGCAGCAATTGCAATTCTCCGGCGGTTTGTACACCTGTAACAGATGCAAATTCACTCTGCCTTCCGAAATTTCCGGGTACAGACTGGAGGAAAGGGAAATTTCCGCCATTCTATCTGACGGATATTCATCCCAGATCGACAATTTTCACGATCAGTTCGGGAAAAAATTCAAAGGCAGGATCCTGCTTCTCAACGGTCATACCTCACTGCTGTCCAAAAGTGAAAATGCAGAAAGATGTCAGAAATGCCAGTCAACCGACACCTACCAGAACGAAAACTTCATCTGGTGCTGTGACTGCCACTGGAGCAGTGTCAAAAGAACCAACACTGAAATTCTGTCCGACGGCTATCATCCGGATTTCAAACCGGAGCCGGAACAGAATGAGCAGTCCGCAGCTCCTGCGGAACCAAACCTGCAGCATTACGATGTTTTCATTTCCCACAGTTCTCAGGATGACAGTCAGTCACTGGCCATATATGACTATCTGACCAGAAACGGAGTCAAGTGCTGGATCGACAAACGAAATATCAGTCCGGGAACAGTTTACTCTGAAGAAATCGCCAGAGGTCTGGTTGATTCCAAAATTTTTCTCGCGGTGTTCTCGGCCAATGCCAACGAATCACGGCCAATCCTGGATGAGGTTATTGCAGCCTACAATGAACACAAGATCATCATTGTCTATAACATAGACAAGAATATCAATGTCCGCAATATCAAACCGGGGTTCAAACTTCCTTTCGGTTCACCGCAGTGGATTTCAGATCACTCACCTGCCCAGCACAAGCAAGCACTTGAAATGCTTCTGCTTAGCATACAGCGCAGTCTACAGAACATTTCGGGGAATGAGGATAGTCCGGACAAAACTGATTCAGACGGCGGTTTTCTGAATCTAAAGAAATCAATTCTTGTAAAACTTATGCGCAGCATCGGCAAGACCACGATAACGGCGGTGCTGTTCTTAGCCATGTCACTGTTTGCCTACCATATCTATTTTTCACGGACTGATTCAGAGCCTCAGGGAGCAGCAACAGATGCTCCGGGGAAAAACAGACTTATACAGTCCTCGAAGCAGATCCACCGTTCGGTCAACAAATCGGCAGGAACCGAGGAAAGCGAATTCACTGTAGGCAGTATTCTCAGATTCGGAAAATACTGGGATCATCCCCTAGACTGGATCTATGCTTTCGATGACGAAAGCGGAAATCAGGTATTCATCTCCAGGGAGATTATCACCTTTAAACCGTTTGATGTGGCGCACAGCAATCTGTACGGCAGGATCGCCAACGGGTTTGTTATCGAAATGTTCCCGACCAACAAGGATACCATTAAATCCTTCTCGGAACGACTTACCAATGACGACTGGATCAGAGCATACGGTGAAAACAACTGGGAGTATTCCACCCTCAGAGCCTGGCTCAATTCGGGAAAAATTTCCGTGCAGTATCCTGAAGTACGTCCAAGCAGGGACAATGCCAACGTATATTCCGAATCCGGCCTCAAATACGGTATAGCCTATACCAATAAAATTGATGAACCAGGATTTCTTACCGGATTTTCACAGAAAGAGCAGGCTGCACTGCTTACCAATTCAACCAGATTTGCTCTTACAGATTATCATAAAAATGAACATACCGAGGGTGATCACCTGTTCAACTACTTTGAGGAGCTGGATCCGAAGGTTACCTCCTACAAGCGAACCCTGATGCCGAAGGTAAGACCGTTTATCTTCAATCTTGACAACATCTATAGCAAGACCGTTGAAGATCGGATTTATCTGCCTTCGCTGCCTGAATTTATTAAAATTTCTCAGGACCGCCGTATAGATCTTGAGTACAGCAAAGAGGTATTCACCTCCAACGGCGAATCCTACATTCTGCCAAATTCCCAGTGGTGGCTCAGAACACCGTGCGGATTTCTGAATACCACCGTATGCACGGTTGAAGGTTCAGATCTGAACAAAGGAAAGGCAATTCTGAGAATAGCAACCAGCAGCGATTTAATCGGTGTGAGACCTTTAATGAAACTGAACACCCGCAAACTTCGTTTTACCGGTTCCGGAACTCTGGCAGATCCGTATCAGCTCAAAGACAGGTAAGTTATTTTGAAATTAGCAGATCTAGAAAAATACAGTGATATTGTAATACAGTGTCACGATATTCCCGATGCCGACGCCATCGGTTCTGGCTACGCGCTCTTCCGCTACCTGCAGTCAAAGAGAAAAAATGTCGCACTTGTGTACAGCGGTTCTGCCGAAATCAGCAAGATCAATCTGCAGCTGATGATCCGCAAACTCGGGATCCCTCTGCTTCACGTGGATGAGAACTATCCGGTTAAAGAACTACTGATTACCGTAGACTGTCAGTACGGCTCCAGAAATGTCACCAGACTGAACGCTCCCAAAATAGGAATAATTGATCACCATCAGGAAGATCCGCATGTTAAAGAATTGAAAACGGAATTCTGCCATATTCTTGGAAATTACGGCAGTTGCGCTTCTGTGCTGTACCAGCTGTTTCTGCTATCTTCTCTGAATTCCGAAAAAGGATCGGAGGAACAGCGTTTTCTGCATGATCGGAATGTAAACACCGCTCTGCTCTACGGTCTGTACATGGATACAAATGAATTTTCCGAAATTACCCATCCAGCCGATCGGGATCTGCGGAACATTACCGAGTACAGTTTTGATATTTTCCGGAGCCTCAAATCATCCAATTTCAATATCGATGAACTGGAAGTAATCAGCAAGGCACTTACCTCAATCAGATTCTACCAAGAGGATAATTTCGCCATACTTAATGCCCAGGACTGTGATCCGAACATCCTCGGATATATATCGGATCTATGCAACCGCACCTGCGAACTCAACAGTTGCGTTGTATATATGAAGCTGCCGGACGGGTATAAAATTTCAGTAAGAAGCTGCAGCAAGGAAATCAAAGCCAATGAACTTGCCGGTGCTATCTGCCGCGGTGTCGGGAACGGTGGAGGTCACATTCAGAAAGCCGGGGGAAAAATCTTTACAGCAGATTTGGAAAGACAGGGCAGTTCGTCCGACATCTGTGAATTCATCTACCGAAGATACCGTGAATTCTATTGTCAAAGCGACTACATCCATGTCAGTGATTTTGATTTCAGCACGGTTAAACAGAATTTTGAACTCTATGCCAAGAGAAAAATTGTTCTCGGTTTTGTTCCTTCCGAGGCTCTGCGGGATTTTGCGTCGGAACTCCGTATTGAAACACTTGAAGGAAAAACAGAACTGGCTGTATCTCATGACACTCTGATCATGTGCGGTATAAAGGGGGAGCTTTATCCGATAACCCGGGAAAGATTTGAACAGAGATACTCTGTATGCAACCGCCGGCTGGACATAAATTTCGACTATGAACCAAGAGTATACAACACGGCCAACAATGAGATCAGACTGATTCGTGACTATATTATACCCTGCACCGTCAGAGGAACCTCAAACATCTTCGCAAGAAAACTGGCAAGAACCACCAAAATCATCTACTCCGAACGCACTGCGGCAGAAAACGGCTACCGTTATCAGAACTTTCTTACCGGACTCAGCGGTGACTATCTGGCTGTAAGCGAAAACAATACGAAGGATCTCTATGCCATCTCAAGCGATGTCTTCGATACTATCTACCAGAAAGTCGAATAGAATAAGGCGCAAGACTAGTTCAAACCTGCTCTTCAGTCTTTGTATTCCCGGTTCGCAATGATGAGATAACCAGTCCGGCAGTGGCAAGGATACAGCCGCAGATCCCGGTTATATTCAGCTGTTCACCAAGAAAAAAATAGGCAAAAATCACCGTGACAGCTGGACCGGAATAGATATATACACTGGTTTTCACGGCTCCGATGGTTTTAACAGCAAAATTCCATGATGCAAAACAAACCGCAGAAGCAACAGCTCCGAGAAACAGAAGATTCATCCACATCTTCCAGTCGGTATAACGGCTCAAATCCTCCGTATTAAGGTCAGAGCAGATCATAAACGGCGTGATAAACAGCATTCCCCAAAGAAAAGCCCGGCGGGTTACCGCGATGTTGTTAAAATTCCATGAACAGATTTTTTTAATGGTAAGGGAATAAACTGCCCAGAATATGCCGGCACAGATCACCAGCAGGTCACCTTCAGGATGGATCGAAAAATCACTTCCCTTCAGGCTGAGCATAACAATACCGGTTATCGAGACCATAAAACCGAGAATAAACTGCCATGAAAACACCTGACGATCCTTGAAAACCACAGCCGCAAGTATACCTGTAAACAGCGGTGCAGTTGCAACTATAATCCCGACATTGGAGGCGCTGGTAATAGTTAAAGCAGTATTTTCGAGGACAAAATACATACAGATCCCGGAAAATCCAGCCAGAGCAAAAAAAGGCTCCTTGGAAAGTTCAAACCTGATCCCCTGGGGAACAAACAGTTTAAGCAGGGACACCGCAATGCAGAACCGGATCATCAGAATTTCAACCGGAGAAAAACTTCCCACCAGATATTTGGTCGAGACATAGGTAATTCCCCATACCGACGTGGTAAAAAGGGCGGCGGCATGACCTATTACTTTACTGTTATTCATATCGAAACCGAAAGAAAAATTAAAACGGAGCAAACAGTATATGTTTTCTCCGCAAATACACGAGGCGGTAAAAATACCGCCTCCTTTTTTCAGGCTGCCAGGCAGCCCAATTTATCCAACTATATCCGTCAGATTTCTATGATACCATCATAATCAAAATTACAAACAACTGTGGTGACAGTATTCTCAGGAACATAGAGAACGGATAAACAGTCGCATAAGCCAGTGATGAAGCTTCAGCATTGGTATGCATACTGTTGGAGTAGGCCAGAGCCGGAGGGTCGGTGCAGGCACCTGCAAGAGTACCGCAGAGACTCAGGTAGTTAACCTTAAGGAACAGTCTGCCGATCAGAGCCATGGTCATTACCGGGATAAAGGTGATCATTGCACCCCACATCAGCCAGTACAGACCGTCTGAGCTGGTAACAGAAGCCACGAAGTTTCTACCTGCATTCAGACCAACTGCAGCCAGGAACAGAACAATACCGATTTCCTTGATCGCCGCATTGGCGGAACGAGGCATGAACCAGTACATTTTACCGCGGGTCCAGGTACTGCCGAAACGGGACAGGAAAATAGCCATAACCAGAGGACCGCCTGCGATACCGAGTTTAAGTGCAGAAGGAACACCTGGAATAGGAATTGCGATATAGCCCAGAATGATACCGAGTGCAACACCCAGGAACAGCGGAAGCGGATTAACCTGCTGCAGCTTATTCTTGGAATCACCCAGGATCTTGACAACTTCATCAATATCAGCCTTTGAACCTACTACCATTACGCTATCACCGAACTGCAGCTGGGTATGTTCAGAAGCAACCAGTTCAACACCGGCACGCATGAAACGGGAGATAACCACATTGTACAGTTTGGTAATGCACAGTTCTTCGATTGTCTTACCGAAGGCCTTGTCATTGGTAACAATGATTCTGTTGGCGGCAAAATCAGTACCCTTGGTAGAAAGTGAAACATTCACCTCTTCACCGATGTTCAGTACTGCACGATTAAGCAGTTCTCTTGAACCTACCAGATGAAGAATATCGTTTTCCTGCAGTACAAGTTCAGGCTTAGGAACAAGCATTGAATTACCTCTCTTCAGACGGGAGCAGGTAATGTTCTCAGCGGCAAAATCAGGAACCTGTGAAATTGCAATACCGATAAGATTCTTGTTGGTAATTCTGACATTCATTGTTTCCAGTGACTGTCTGTGTCTGTTCTTCTCACGGTCAAACTTGGCACCTTCCTCGGCAACATTGATTCTGAAAAACAGTTTAATCAGAAGATATGTAATGAAAATACCGAGAATACCGAACGGATATGCAACCGCATAACCGCTGTTGATGGTGGATGAAGCCTTTTTAACCAGTTCTGCGGTCAATGCGGATGCATCGCCGCCGGCCTTGGCCTGGATTTCACTAACATCAGGAACCATCACATCAACGTAATTGCCGGCTGAACCGCTCTGAACAACTTCGCTGATAATCTGATTTGAGGCACCAAGAGCTGGTGTATTGGTTACCGCACCTGAATAGATACCGAGCAGTTCGGAAACCTTAACATCCGCTGTCTTGAAAATAACAAAGGTAACAATAAAGCCAAGTGCTACAACACCTACCGCAAGAGATATCAGTTTAATACCAGATGATCTCAGGGAAGCAAAAAAGCTCGGACCTACAGATATACCGATGGCGTATACGAACAGGATCAGTCCGAATTCCTGAATATAGTGTCTTGCACTCTCAAATTCCGGTTTGTTCAAATCAAATCCGAGATTGTAATTGAAGGCAAAATGGGAAACAAAAATACCAGCAAACAGAACACCGCCGATGCCGAGGCTCAGACCCTTGAAGTTCAGTTTTCCGAGAGCAATACCGAGAACACTGATCAAAGCAAGGAGGAATGTGAGCTGCGCCATCCAGTTCATGCTGGCAATCCAATTCAACATGATTAAATTCCTACCATAAATTAAATAAACCAAGCGTCTGTTGAAACAGGCTTTCGGGGAACCTCAAGCCGGTTCTTCAGACACTCCGCGCAATCCGCCTCATTTTATCAAAAATGTTAACAAGATCATATATTGACTTCAGGCATTTTTAAAATTACTTCAGCCGGAAGGTAACGGGGATCCTCACGGTTACATAAAGAGGTCTTCCGTCGGAGGATGCCGGTGAAAACCTGATGCGACCGGCATACTTCACGGCATATTCATCAAGGATGGGATATTTAGAGGTACTGTGAATTTTGATATTTTCGACCGTTCCCTCCGGATCTACCAGCAGATCCAGCACCACGGTCCCTTCGTATCCGAAACGGCGTGCCTGCTGCGGATATACGAATTTCGGCCGGTAGACAATTTTTGCCCTGGCATGATCTGAACCGCCGGCCGGGGAGGAGCCTTCTGCACCCGCACCGCTGTGTTCCGAACCGGCTCCGGAGGCGCCACCGGAGGAGGATTTCACATCAGCAGCTGCCGTACCGCCGGCGTTCTGCTTGTTTTCCCTGCCGCGTTTTGCGCTGTCGGATGACTTTTCCTCACTTTGATAAGAGGAACCGCCGGTCTGTTCCTTCTGATTTTTTACAGTTACCTTTTTTTCCTGTTTTTTCTGCACATGCGGCTGTACCTGTGATACTAAGGGCTTCTTCTCTCCGGATGAAGGTTCAGCGACTGCCGGTTCAGACTTCTGCAACCGGTCACTCATGGCTGATTTTGTTTTCTGTTCACCGGTATTACTGCTGTTTTCCACCGGCTGATTGTGACTGTCCGCAGACGCAACCCTGGAGGATGCATCTGCGTTATCAGTCTGTGAAACCGACGCACCGCCACTGGCTCTGACAGATATACGAAAGGATCCGAACTCGGTATTTCTGCCGATACGGACATTCTGTACGGGACTGTCGGTTCCGTCTGAATGAATACGGCTGTCAAAAGCCAGTCCGATGACAACCAAATGCATCAAAAAAATGCACAGAGCAACTATTATCCGCTGAGGGAAACCAAGTAGAACCATATTTTTTTGCTATAAATACCTCAAAGTTTAAGCGGCAATTTACAATCCGTTATTATATAATATGAAGAATGTTTTCAAAGATTCTAGTTTTGTAATTTAAGGAAATCAAATGGCACGTTCAAGCGTATCGAATGTTTCAACAGCGTTCTGCCACAATTTTCTTGGAAACATACCTCTGTGGTATAAGCTCCTTATTGTGGTATTTCTTGTAATAAACCCTGTTGCATTCAGTATCAGTCCGTTCGTTGCGGGCTGGATGCTGATCATTGAGTTTATTTTTACCCTGGCTATGGCTTTAAGCTGCTATCCGCTTCAACCGGGCGGTCTGCTGGCTATCGAAGCTGTCGCCATCGGAATGACCACACCGAATCATGTATTCCATGAAATTTCCGGTAATCTTGAGGTAATTCTCCTGCTTATGTTCATGGTTGCAGGTATTCATTTCGTCAGAGCACTGCTTCTGTATGTATTTTCAAATGTGATCGTCGGGATCCGTTCGAAAACCCTTGCCTCCTTCATTTTCTGTTTTTCCGGTGCGGTCCTGTCAGCATTCCTTGATGCGCTTACCGTGCTTGCCGTGTTCATTTCCATCTGTGTAGGTTTCTATACCATATACCATCAGGTGGTATCATCTTCAAAGAAAGCCAGACTGGATGACGACAGTGATATCAAGCCTGCCGATCAGGAGGATTTAAAACAGTTCAAATCATTCCTTCGTTCTCTGCTGATGCATGCTGCAGTGGGAACTGCACTCGGCGGTGTATGCACCATTGTGGGCGAACCTCAGAACCTGATTATCGGCGCCAAAGCTCACTGGAAATTTGTTGAATTCTTCCTGAGAATGCTTCCGGTTTCCATTCCTGTGCTCATCTTCGGACTTATCACATGCGTTGCGCTTGAAAAACTCAAATGGTTCGGATACGGTGCCACCATGCCGGACAATGTACGTAATATCCTTACCAAGGATCTGGAGAAACAGGCTGCCGCCAGAACTCCTAACGAAGTTGCCAAACTCATCATCCAGGCTGTATGCTGTCTGTGGCTGATTATAGGTCTTGCCTTCCATTTGGCCGCTGTGGGGATTATCGGTCTTACCGTTATCATCCTGGCAACCGCTTTCTGCGGTGTAACCAGTGAACACAAGCTCGGACAGGCCTTCACCGAGTCTCTGCCGTTCTGCTCTCTGCTTTGTGTATTCTTCGCAGTTATCTCAGTAATTGCGGATCAGGATCTGTTTGCCCCTATTACAAACTTTGTATTCAGCATAAAGGATCAGGCAACCCAGACTGCTGTTCTGTTCTGGGCCAACGGTCTACTCTCAGCTGTAAGCGACAACGTTTTCGTAGGTACCCTCTATATCGATCAGACATTCCATGCACTGGTTTGCAATGAAATAACCCGCGATACCTTTGATATGCTTGCAATAGCAGTGAATGCCGGAACCAATCTGCCTTCTGTGGCAACACCTAACGGTCAGGCCGCATTTCTGTTCCTGCTGACCTCAAGTCTCGCTCCGCTCATCAAACTTTCATACGGAAGAATGATGTGGATGGCGCTGCCGTACACTATTGTTCTGTGTATTGTAAGTTTCATCTGCGTGGTATACGTTCTGCCGGATGCAACACAGTATATGTATGATCACGGCATCATCGAACACATGAGCATAAAGGATACTCTCATTGTTGAGAAGAATGTTGTTGAAAACTGCGCGGCAGCTGTTACAAAATAAATACTGAGTAAAATTCAGTACACCACTGTAATCCACTTCTACGAAGTGGATTATTTTTGGACAAAATATGATAAGGATTTTATACATGGGTGCTTTTATTAAAAATTTTCTGCTGAACCTGCTCAATACACGTCTGTACTGGCTGTGTGTCATTATGATCTCGGTTGCATTCGAGTACTGCGGCTATTATTTCCAGTATGTGGAAGAGTTAAAACCATGTGAACTGTGTGTATATGAAAGAGCAGCCTTTGCGGCAATCGGTCTGATCGGGATCCTGGTTATCTTCTGGCCGAAGGGACTTAAATACATCGGTATTCCTCTGTGGATCTATGCATCCTGCATGGGGCTGTCCATTGCAATCGAACATGTCGATGCAGAAAGCAACATTTTCGCCACCTGCAATTCCGTCATCGCTGCCGGACGTTTCTGGTTCCCTCTGGATCAGTGGATCCCATCTTTCTTCAATCCTACCGGTTCATGCGGTGATATTCCGTGGCAACTTGCCGGATTCTCCATGCCGTGGTGGGTAAGAGCAATTTTCATAGGTTATATAACCGCAATCATTCTGTCACTGATAATTCACTTCGCTGGCTATCTGATCAGAAGAAAATCCAAATAGCGGAAAAATCCGCATATTCATAGCAGAACACCGGCATCCACCGGTGTTTTTTCCTACAAACTTACGGGCTATCCGCCGATATCAAAAAGTAAAGATCCGAATACCAATATTTTGGGTCAAACTTCACATAAAGCAAAACTGAAAATCGACATTAAATCCAAATACTACTACAATACGGTAGCTGAATTTATTAATTTGGTGGCTAATTCTTTGCGCAGGTGATTTGTTCCTTTCTCAAACCACCGCACAGACGGGCTTACAAAAAAACTGTAAACAGACAGGGTTGCTGGAACATATCCGGTAATCTGCGTTTGCAAAACCAGTCCCGTCTTAAAAGCAACAGTTCATCAAACAGTCACGGAATAATACAATTAAGAAAAAGAAAAGAGGAATATAAATTGATCATCGACAACCTTAAACGAAACAAACCACTTTTGGGGTTAATTGCAGTTATCATTCTGGCACTGCTGGTTCTCTACGTACTGTTCGGCGGCAGTAATAACGGAGGTAAAGTGAATACTCCGGTATCAAGTGGCGTAAAAGGAAACAATACTGAAGCTGCAGTGGAAGCTCTTTCAAACCTTTCCGGTGATGAAAGACATGTTTCAAAAAATCCGATGAGCATAAGAGTTCTCTCTGCGGGAGTCAACCACACCTGTGCAATTGACTTCGGACGCAAAGTATACTGCTGGGGCGGCGCAAACAAAGGCTCTCTCGGTGATGACGGAAAGATGCGTAAATGTGAGGTTGAAGACGGCGAATCCGGATTACGCTGCGAATACCGCAATCCTAACCTCGAAACAACCCACTACTCATTCACCCCTGTTTCTGTATTCAAGGGAGAAGCTCCAAGCGAGGGTGAATACCTCTCTGACGCACAGTTGCTTGCTGTAGGCGATTTGTTTGCCTGTGCGGCCATCGGTGAAGAAAAGGCTGTATACTGCTGGGGTAGAGGTTCTTCAGGACAGCTCGGAAACGGAAAGAGAGCTGATCAGGATCGTCCTGTTGCAGTTTGCGGTGAAGGATATACCACCGATTGTAAAAACCATGTTCTTAAGGGTGTTACCGCACTGTCTGCAGGTGCAGAGCATGTATGCGCTATCGTTGGTGACAAAGCAACCGCCTACTGCTGGGGTAACGGAAGCAACGGTCGTCTCGGTAACGGCAAAACCGAATATCAGCTGACACCTGTTGCTGTATGCAAAAATTCAAAGACAGAAGACTGTGATGCTGATCCGATGACCGACGTTAAAACAATTGTTGCCGGTACCTATCTGTCATGTGCAGCAGTCGGCGACAACCGCCAGGGATTCTGCTGGGGTGACGGTTCAAGCCATCAGCTTGGGAACAACAACCAGGATAACAACCAGAACAAACCATCTCCTGTTTGTGCATCAGGCGCATCAGACTGCACCGTTTCTCCATTCCTGCAGGTTCACAAATTCTCAATCGGTCAGTCACATACCTGTGCTATCGCCGGTGATGACAGAGTGGCATACTGCTGGGGTCAGGCCCGCTACGGTCAGCTTGGTAACAACAACAACATTGATAACCAGAAGACTCCGTCAGCTGTTTGTATTCCTGGAACAACCGACAGCGAGGAAGACTGGAAGTGCTCTGAAGATCCAAAGAAGATCCTGACCAAGGTTCAAGATATCTCAACCGGATTCGTACATACATGTGCTACAGTTAATTCAGAACGCAGAGCATACTGCTGGGGTGAGTACTTCTTCGGTCGTCTCGGCGACAACGGCACCCACAACGTTGCAGTACCGGTTCCTGTTTATAACGGTTATGACAAAGACGGCTACACTATCGATGATGAAGAAAATGTTTGGCTAAAGAGTGTTGAATCTCTGACTCTCGGTTCAAACTACAGCTGCTCAGTGCTGCAGGATTCAACAGCAAAATGCTGGGGTAACAATCAGCTCGGTCAGCTGGGCAACAAAGAACGCATCAACATGCTGATCCCTTCTGTTGTCGGCTTCTAGTAAAGTTTTAATACTCATAAACTCAAAAGGCATCGTAAATAAATATGATGCCTTTTTTATTGTCCGCACTGAGGAACAGACGGAATATCAATCCGGACGGGCCGGAGTTTCTTTAAATTATAATGCCGTTGATATGGTCAATCTCATGCTGAATGATCTGCGCAGTAAAACCGCGGAAACGTTTCTTTTTCCTCTGCCACTTGAGATCTGTATATTCAACATCGATTATCAGAAAACGCTGGGTCTTATGGCGTTCATCGAGAGACAGACATCCCTCCTCCGTCTCATACGGCGACTGTTTGGCAACAATCTGCGGGTTAAACATAACAGTACTGCTTAATCCGATCTTGATTATAATTACCGCCTTGCTGACACCAATCATATTGGCAGCCAGACCGACACACTCATCTTCATGAGCTTTGAGGGTATCAATTAAATCCTGAGCAATCGGCAGATCCTCCCGAGTGGCAGGTTCAGATTTAACCGCAAGAAATTTCTGATCTTTTACTATATCCTTAATCATCTAGTATCCTCATTAATTATCACTGAGATTTAAATTAAACAGACGGGAAAAATTAGCCGAAGTAATATCACATATCTCCTGCACACTAAGATCCCGGATCCTGGCAATTTCCTCAGCCACATATTTAACATAAGCGGGCTGATTCGGCTTGCCGCGTTTTGGAACCGGTGCAAGATACGGGGAATCGGTTTCAAGAAGCAGGCGATCAAGCGGGATCCTCGATGCTATATCCTTGATATTGGCAGCCTTTTTGAAGGTTACCATACCGGAAACCGAAATATAGAACCCTAAATCAAGCACCTTCTGCGCCAGTTCCCAGTCATCAGCGAAACAATGGAATATTCCACCAACCTCGGCAGCTTTCTCTTCAACCACAATTCTGAAAATATCATCCTTGGCACAGCGGCCGTGAATGATAATGGGCTTTTTAACCTGACGGGCAATTCTGATCTGACGGGTAAAAACATCCTTCTGTTTTTCCTTGGTTTCCTCGTCATAATAGTAGTCAAGGCCGATTTCTCCGATTGCTACCACCTTCGGATATTCTGCATAATCCAGCAGTTCCTGCTCGGTCCAGTCGTAATCATTCACATTCAGCGGATGGGTGCCGACTGATGCAAAAACATTCGGTCGTTCCCTAATCCTGCTGTACATATCAGGAAAAGTACCAAGATCTGTATTGACGCACAGCATATGTGTCACACCTGCATCACGGGCATTGTCGAGAACTTCATTCAGATCCTGATCAATATCCCCGAATTTCAAATCTCCGAGATGACAGTGAGAATCAACTAAAAAGGTCATAATTTTTTCCGAAAAAAATTAAATCTGTAAAAATAATCTGCCAGACTTCAGATCTGCAGCAGCCGGTGTAATTATAACAGAAAAAAGATGTTCAGACTGAAAAACAGCCTTGAGCCTTCAGCACGGCACGCGTAGCCTACCTTCTGGCCAGCTGCTGCAGCCAGTTTACGATGTGAAGATCGAGATATGAAGTTGCCAGGATCTGGTTCTCACGCGCCATCTGCGTCAGAAGTTCAAGCGACTCATGAAGAACATGCACCGGAACACTGCGGAATCGGGCCAGCAGCTGCTCACTCTTGAGGAAATAGTTCTCTTTTAACGAGCCTGTCAAACGACTCCGGTAGATATCGGAAACAATAAAGTAAAGCCATGGATATACAATGCTGAAAATAATTTTTCCGCCCTTTTTTTTAGCCTTTGGATCATCATCGGCCTTGTTAAACGGACTGGTGTCAGTTATATTCTGCAGACATTCAATAACGGCTCCGGATTTACTGCCGTCGGCAAGAAACTCAGCGATGGCGTTGATCAGGGCATAAATAAGATGATGCTGGTTGCTGTTGATAAATCTTACAGTATCAACCGGCGAATAATTGTTGAGCAGAAAAAAATGCTTGAGATCAACTGATTTATCGGTAATCTGCTCTCTCATCCAGGACGATGCCAGCTGGTAGTCTGGATCATTGATCTTGAATTTGACACAGCGGCTCAGTATGGTTGGAATAATCTTAAGAAGATTGTCAGCCGTCAGGATAAAAAGCAGATCTGCGGCCGGCTCCTCCAGGATTTTCAGCAGAGCATTGGCAGCAGGCAGTGTCAGCAGTTCGATGTTCTCTATAATCACGACCTTACCGTGCTGCATTTTTGCAGACATCGACATGGTTTCAATCATGTCACGGATTTCCTCAATACCGATCTGACTGCCGTTATCACTGCTGATAGTAAGAAAATCACCGTGGGTACCGCCGGCCATATTGAGGCAAGACGGACAGCTGCCGCAGTAACCTGCGCTGTTCTTGTTGAAACACAGGTAGAAGGAGGCAAGTTCACGGGCAATCTCTTTTTTGCCCAGTCCGTCCTTACCGTAAATAAGAATGGAATTCGGAGCATGAGTTCCGTTATAAACTTTCAGCAGCTTTAACCACGAATCCTTCAGCCACGGGAACATACAAAACCTTCAACAACATTTTTTATGTCAGCAACCACCTGCTCCAGCGGACGTGTTGCATCAATAACCTTGATGGTCGGATCTGCAGCAGCTTCAGCCAGATAGCAGTTTCTCACTCTGGTAAAAAATTCAATTTTTTCGGACTCAAAACGGTCTCTGCCCTGTCCACGGTTATCAACGCGACTAAGCCCGATCTCCGGTGTTACATCCATCAGAATAGTCAGATCAGGTTTGAAATCGCCAAGGACCATCCGCTTGAGTCCCTTAATAAGATCAAGAGAAATGCCGCGACCGCCGCCCTGATATGCAACAGATGACAGATCATGTCTATCCCCGATCACATACCTGCCCTGTTCAAGTGCAGGCTTTATCTTATTGTTGACCAGCTGAACCCTGGAAGCATACATCAGCAGAAGTTCAGTTTCGTCACTGACTTTTTCACTGCCCTTCTCCAGCAGGATTGCACGCAGTTTTTCTGCAACAGGGGTACCGCCTGGCTCCCTGGTATACTCAAGATCAGTGATACCGTTCTTCCTGAGTACATCCTCGATTACAGCAATGCATGAGCTTTTTCCTGCTCCTTCAATTCCTTCTACAACGATAAACTTTCCGGCCATTTTATTCCTAAAATTCGGTTAATTATTAAACATAGAGCTATTCTATCCGCCCGAAGCTTCATCTTTCCTGTCAGAACCGGATTCATTCCGCGGTTCCGGAGCTTTGAGGTTGAACAGCGATTCAACCAGGTTCTCAAGTCCTCTGCTTTCATTACCGATGGAATTTTCAATTTCACTGGTGGTATTCAGGATCTGCTCCTTTACCTTGTCCTTTCTGGACTTAACCTTGTTCTCTTTCAGCAGACGGAGAAATTCCTTCACCGCCCGGTTGTGATCCTTGAGATTGGTTGAGAAGGTGTGACCGCCGCTACCGTTGGCGACAAAGAAAAGATAATCCACATTGGCAGGATGCAAAGTGGCATGAATAGTTTCCTTAGAAGGTATTGAAATCGGGGTCGGAGGAAGTCCCTTGATTACATAGGTGTTGTACGGATTATCATCCTTCAAATCAGCCTTGGTGATATTTCCGTTGTAACGATCCCTGATTCCGTAGATAACCGTCGGATCAGTCTGCAGTTTCATACCGATATTCAAACGATTGTTGAAAACAGCGGAAATAAGCGGATATTCCTCAAGCAGGGAAGTTTCCTTTTCAATGATAGAAGCCATTATCAGAGCTTCGTATTTATCTTTGTAGAAAACGCGGGCATCACGCCTTTCCCATTCATCATCAAGAAATTTTACCAGGCTTTCGTGTGCATAACCCAGGATCTGGGTATCCGCGGTATTCGGATCATAAGCATAGGTATCTGCCAGAAAAAGCCCTTCAAGGTTATCATATTTAAGTTCTTTCTTGTAGGCGTCCATGGCATCCTGACTGTCAAGGGTATGTTCGACCAGGGAGGCCCTGGAAAGATTATTGAGTACCTTGTCAAACCTGGTTCCGGCCACAATGGTAAAACTGAGCGACATCTGCTTGCCCTCGGTAAGTTTGGCAAACAGATCCCTGAGGTTGTATACACCGTCCAGACTGTAATATCCACGCTTTATCCGGCCGAGTTCGGGGTTTTGATGAAGCCAGATCCGGTACCACAGATCATTGACAGGGGTATTTACAGAATCCTTTATAATCTGCATCGGTTTGGCACCGGATTTAACTTCAAGGATTTTTAAATCGGGTCTTATGGTCTGCAGAGGTATTTCATCCAGAACTGTCAGGCAGTACCTGTACAGCCCGGCTGCAGCTGCGAGAGCCAGGATCAACAGTATAAACAACGCCTTGAAAAATTTTTTCATAATAAAAACAGTCCCCGATAGTATCAGTAGCCGGAAAATTCAACTCTGGCTCCACGGTACGGAACAGATTTTCCGCACACACCAACCTGCCTATCTTACCCAATATTTGACCAAAGTACTAATGAAATATGTCCAAACTGATAACAGACCTCTGCCGTCCGCCGTTTTCATGCTCAAACAAGGCGTTATAATAAGGCAATATGATCAAAACTTGTTCAATCTCTTAAATCTTACAAAAAGAATTACAAAGCAGCTCACAAAAATGCGATAATGTAGGCCGTGGATCTATGTAGGTACGGTTAATATAGGCACGTACCGCCACTACGGCATCACCGTCAGGTTCAACAGCTATTCCGAACCGGTACTGAACCGGGCATACTGTAGCACCGAACCGATGTCGCCGATGTAGTGCAACCACCTATAGTTTTAATTCTTTACTGATAAAGAATGTATGACGCTATAACATTAGCTGAGCAGTAGGAAGATTAAGACCTGCAGAACGGCAGGCACTTCCGTCGATCGCTGAACTCTTAAAAGGAGAATGTTACTGACTGTCGTGACGATACCTGCGGCAGATTGAAGTTTTTTATTGTGAATAGTCATACTGTTGCAGACTAATAACGTTACTGAAATGACAGTCAAGGAAGGTATCACTACCCTTTAAAATACAATTCAGAATTTTAATGTTAGTGATATAGGGTATTAAAAACAAAGCAAAACACTATTCAGCCAAATCGTGAGATTGCACACCTGACAACACTGTGTTTATAGGTAATTTGAGTTTTACATGAAAAGAATGTTAATAAACGCAACTCAGGAAGAAGAGATGCGTGTTGCCCTGGTTGACGGGCAGAAACTGTACGATCTTGATATTGAAGGTATCGGTCGTGAATTAAAAAAAGCAAATATTTACAAAGGTATTATTACTCGCGTTGAACCAAGTCTCGAGGCTGCATTTGTTGATTACGGCGTAGAGCGTCACGGATTCCTGCCTCTCAAGGAAATTTCACGTGAATATTTCAAGGACGGCCGTCCATACGCAGCACAGACAGATGTAAAGGAAGCCCTTCCGGAAGGAACCGAGGTTATCGTTCAGATTGAAAAAGAGGAACGAGGACTCAAGGGTGCAGCTCTCACCACCTTCATCAGTCTGGCGGGAAGTTATCTGGTTCTGATGCCAAACAATCCTCATGCCGGCGGAATTTCGCACCGGATTGAAGGCGAAGAACGCGATGAGATGAAAGCAACTCTCGACAGCATCAAAATACCTCACGGCATGGGCGTTATCGTAAGAACCGCCGGTGTCGGCAGAGCTCCGGCAGAACTGGAATGGGATCTGAACATTCTGAGCAAACTGTGGTTCTATATCAAGAACGCAGCAGCAGAAAAGCCGGCTCCTTTCCTGATCTACCAGGAATCCAATATTATTCTGAGAGCAATCAGAGATCATCTGCGTCAGGATATCGGTGAAATCATCATCGATAACAAGGAAGTATATGACAAGATTTTAAAACATATCAGTGCCATCAGACCTGAATTCATCAACCGTGTAAAATTCCACTCTGATGAAGTTCCGCTGTTCACACACTTCCAGATTGAAACCCAGATTGAATCAGCTTTCATGCGCAAGGTAAGACTTCCTTCAGGCGGTGAAATTGTAATCGATCCTACCGAAGCTCTGACCTCCATCGATATCAACTCGGCCAAGGCTACCAAGGGCGACGACATTGAAGAGACTGCTCTGCAGACAAACCTTGAAGCCGCCGACGAAATTGCCCGCCAGCTGCGTCTGCGCGACCTCGGCGGACTGTTTGTTATCGACTTCATCGATATGACACCGGTCAAGAACCAGCGTGCAGTTGAAAACCGTATGCGTGAAGCGGTTCAGCAGGATCGCGCCCGCATCCAGATTGCCAAGATTTCCCGATTCGGTCTGCTTGAACTGTCCCGTCAGAGAATCAAACCGTCAATCAACGATTCTAGCACCCATGTTTGTCCGCGCTGTCAGGGTCAGGGTTTCATCCGTGATGACGAATCTCTGTCACTGTCAATACTGCGTCTGATTGAAGAAGAGGCTCTGAAAGAAAACACCAAGCAGGTTCATGCACAGGTACCTGTAAGCATTGCGGCGTATCTGCTCAATGAAAAACGCAGCAATATCGAATCACTGGAACACCGTCACAATGTTCAGATCTTCATTATTCCTAACACCAATCTGGATACACCTCACTACCAGATCAACAGAATAAAGAAGAACGAATATGCAGATCCTAACAAGACCGTACTTGAAGACGGCCTTGTTGAAGACAAGTCATACCGTCCGAGCGCTCCTGTTGTAAAAGAGGTTCCTGCGGTAAGCAACATGATGGATGTTCAGAATATCGAACCAGCTCCTTCACAGACCAAGATTGCAATTTCAAAATTCTTCGGAAAAATTGTCAGCGGTATAACCTCCCTGTTCGGCGGCGATGACAAGACTAAAAAGAAGAAGAATCACAAGAAGGCAAGAAGAGTTCACAGTGAACGCGATGCGCGCAGCAACCGTAAAGTTCAGAACGGAGCAAACAGTTCACGTAATGCATCAAACACCCCTAAGAATAACAGGGAAAATACGGCTGCGGCAAACAACGCAAACAATGCAAATGTAAATACCGCCGCAGTTAAGGAAAACCAGCAGAACACGAACAAAAGAGTCCAGAACGAGCTGCGCGCTGGCAAGAAGAACGAGCGTCGCAACGCACAGGCCCAGCAGTCCAGTCAGCCGAGGGAACAGCAGACCGGCAATACCGGTGAGCAGCGCCGTGAACGTAAGAACTCAAGAATGCGCGGCAGAAACGACGGTCAGCAGAAAGAGCAGAATCAGAAACGTACCGAACAGGTACAGCTGACTGCCGAAACTGCAGTAAAGGAAAGCCAGACGGCCAAACAGCAGGCTCCAGCACATGCCGAAGTTCCGGCTCAGACTCAAGCCCCTGTTGCGGAAAAACCTCGCAGAAGCAAGGTTTCAAAAGTAGGAGCCCAGCTGCATTCACATGCTGCAGGTGCAAACAGTGTAAAATTCGCTCATGCAGATCCTTCACAGCCAGAACATGTAGATCTACCGGCCTCCCCTGTTGTTACCGGCAGAGCAGATGAAGGAGAATTTACCAGAAAGGCAGCCAAGGCGGCAGGTGCGGCAGTTACAGTATTTGCAACCTCTGAACCGGCTCTTCCTGAACACTGTGATCTTCCGCCGGCAGCAGCAGTTCAATGTGCAGAGCTGCAGAGACCGACTCCTAGTGTTACCGACAGAGCAGCAGGATTTGCAGCTCTTACAGGCGTTTCATCAGCTCCGATGAGTCAGCCTGAACATAGCGAAGAATAGACAGGGTTCACAAATTCAAACTGATTAAGGTGCCTCTAGGGCACCTTTTTTTATTTATTTGATAAAAATCAATAATATATATTTTTAAAATGCTACCATGAAGATACTGTTTTCTGATTATGGGAGCTGTCTTATGAAGGGTTATAGAAACATATTGGTTATCCTTAATGCAGAAGGATATAACAAGCAGGCTCTTGAAAAGGCTCTGTTTCTGGCAAAATTTGACAAAGATGTGAAAGTAACCGTCTTTCTTTCTGTATTTGATTTTTCTCTGGAACTAACCTCTTTCTTTGATTTTGCAGAAAGAGAAAAGATGCTGCAGGCCATCGTGGATGCAAAGAACAATGATCTTGAGCAGGCAATCAAAGAGCAGAATATTGAAAACCCGAACATCGCCACCAAGGTTGTGTGGGCCAGAAATCAGGTAAAAGCTGTTGAAAGAGAGGTAAAGATTGGCAAATATGATCTGATCATCAAGGCAGCCAACGCAGAAGACGATACCTGGACCTCATTCTTCATAACCCCGGTTGACTGGCAGCTGCTCAGAAAGATGGAACTGCCGGTATTTCTGGTCAAGGATCAGGAATGGAAGGAGAACAAAATTCTTCTGCTGGCTGTCTGCTCCATCAATCAGAAAATCACCAACAGGATCAATACCATGCTGCTGAGGGAGGCTCAGATTGTAGCAATGCTTACCAACAGTACCATTCATCTTGTTAACGCAGTACCAATCCCGGCACTCAATATCACTGCCGATATTCCCGGAATTGTGCCTGATTACTATAATGAAGCTGTACATCAGCGCCATGCGGAACAGTTGCATGAATTTGCAAAGAACCACAATATTCCGCTGGAGAACACCCATGTCATCGACGGTCTGCCGGATGATGTAATCCCGACTCTTGCCAAAAATCTTGATGTCAATGCGGTTATGATGGGAAGCGTCGGACGCGACGGTTTTACCGGTTCAGTCGTCGGAAATACTGCAGAGCTGATAATCGATGATGTTAAATGTGATCTGATTGTGTTGAAAACTCCGATTATCAACGACTGATCTGAAAGAATACTCCAGTAACCTTCAGGATCATACCCGCAGGGTATGATCCTTTCTGTTATTGCCCGGTATATAAACCTGTTACAGGGCCGGAAAGACTTAAAAAAAATACGCCATCGGTTTATAATTAGCTGTATTGTTAATTAATGGACGGATTTCAATTATGTCTACTCTTCTCGATTTAGATCGTAAAATACTGGAACTGCTTAAACAGCGTACCCAGTATTCGGTAAGCGAATATGACTATCAGACAACAGCTCTGCAGGATCAGCTCAAACTTGCCGAAGATTTCAAACTTAATCCTACCTACGTAACCAACCTTTTCAAAATAATAAATGATGAAACCGTAAGAGTATTCGAACAGAAATCACTGGAACAGAAGAACAATCTGTGGTGTCAGAAATACCGCAAGGCATCATACCTGGGACCTGTAGGAACATATTCCTATCAGGCCATGACCAAGTACTGCGAACAGTATCAGATCAAACCGGAGGAAATAAGCTGCAGCAATTTCCACGATCTTGTTTCCAATGTTAAACAGGGGATCTCGGATCTGGCATTTCTTCCGGTGGAAAACACTTCAAGCGGTATTATCAACGATGTTTACGATCTGCTTCATGATCACGGCGTTCATATTGTTGGTGAAATAACACTGCAGATCAAGCATTCCATTCTGGTCAACGATCCGTCCGACGCCGCAGCCATCGATACCTTTTACTCACATCCGCAGCCGATTATTCAGTGTTCAAATTTTTTAAAGCTGCACTACCCTAATGCCAAGTTCGTATACTGCGATTCAACTGCCGATGCCATTAAGAAGGTGAAGAATCTTAACACCCCTAATATTGCAGCAATTGCCAGCGAATTCGGAGGAAAACTCTTCGGACTTACTCCGATTAGATCCAACATAGCAAACCAGAGTCAGAACTTTACCAGGTTCATTGTGATTGCCAGAGAGCCGATTACGGTTCCAACCGGTCTGGCGAGCAAGATCTCCATAACCTTTACCACCAACAACACACCCGGTGCTCTGGCTGCGGTTCTGGATATTTTCAAGCAGCACAGATTCAACATGACCAAGCTGGCAAGCCGTCCGATTATCGGCCGGCCGTGGGAGGAACTGTTCTATGCCGACTTCATCGCCAATCTGGAGACAGTTGATGCCCAGAACGCCATTCACGAACTTAAACAGCTCTGCCATCTGAACATTCTCGGATGCTATCCGCTGGAGAAGGAACAGCAGGAACTGAAAGGAACATCAGGAAACGGATCAGAGAACTGAGACCTCCGTTCAGTCAGGTTCTCAGCAGTTCATCAATAACCGCCTGATGACGGCGGTTTTTTCTTTCATAATCATCCTTTTTCCACCACAGCAGTTTTCCCAGAAGACTGTTGCGTCTGATCCTCTTTATCTGCCTCTCTATTTTCATCAGGATCTGCGGATCAGTCACCGCCCTGTGAACATTTTCAAGCTGATAATACAGAGCTGCAATCTGTCGGTGTTCATTGAAACAGTAGTAACGTGCGCAACGACCTTGACGGTTCAGCAGCCGGCGGATCAAATCATTGTTTTCAAGGAACTGCTGATCTTCAAAGGGAATTTCCCCATTAAGAAATCCGGTACACAACGATTCTATAACATCTTTTTTTCCACAGCAGAAAACCAGTGGATGAACCCGTGGCTCTCTGAACACGGCAAGATGGTTCACCGGACCTACAATCTGAGGAAACGGTGCCAGCAGAGACAGATCTGCGTCCTCTGCAAAAAGCTGTGACACCTCCGCACCGGAAAAAAGATGATGCATCATCGATAAATCCTGCTCAACGCTGTGCAGAACAGATTTTGAACACCCGGAAAGTTCATTGATTACCGCCAGTACCGCCAGACCGCCGTCTGACTGCTGCGTCTGCGGTAAAAATTTACGGTATTTTCCCTTCAGTTCATCAGTTCCCGCGACTACAGTCACATTCCAGAACCGGTTCAACAGCTCCATGAATCCGGAGAGTTCGAAACTGCCGCTGCGATCTTTAACAATCAGATAAAGTTCACCTTTGGCTCCCGAATCCTGGTTATCAGTCTCTGAAGGAGGACCAAGTCTGACAATATCCCCGAGACTGCACAGCAGCTGTCTGAATCCGGCGGTCGCGTACAGATCCTGTCTGATCATACTGCAGTCATAGAGTCTGTTGCGTTCCATGAAATCAATCAACTCGGCAGGTTTGAATGAAAGATCCCCAGACATCCACAGTTCAAAATATTCATAGAAATACTTGCGTTTAAGTACCGGTACATGATCCTCGGTTACCTGTTCATAGCTGTAGAAACACGGATTAAGACCGGTCATTGCGCTGTATTTGGAAAAATCAGCATAACAGTCCGAGCTGTACCCTTTCTGTTCAAAATGGTGAGTCAGAGCGACCTCACCGAAGCCGACTGCCTTTTTAAAGCTGTCCAGTTCAGGAAGATTGCGCCAGTAATCAATAAAATCGACAGAATGGAGCAGTCTGGTTTTGAACACAAGCCAGTAACTCTGCAGGTGCTCCCGGCAGAGTGTGGCCGGTTCATTCCTGATAATGCAGCTGTCATTTGCCGGGTGTCTGTTAATCCCCCAGAAATCGCAGTCACGCCGGTCCATTTCAGCGATCATTCCGGAAAAAGAGCCGATCGGGCCGTATATTGAATTGTTGGTAATGAGCAGCTGATCATACTCCCCTATTTCAGACTCATACCTGCTGCAGATGACATCCTTCCAGGCACCGAAATCAAAACCACGGTTCTGGCGTTCAACAATCTCCACAGCTGCAATCCCGTCAAAGGCATGCTTATCAATTTCCCCGTTTGAAACCACTATTACCTTGGCAAAATCCTGCAGCAGAGCATTGATAAAAAATTTTTCAAAATCCAGAACTCTTCCGAATTTATCATAATGAACATAAATCGCCAGTCTTTTCATTTACAAGTTCCATCTTTACAAGTTCCATCAGGTCAGAATGCCCCGATAGTTTACTACATTTTGCGTAGTTAAAGCCGCCAAAGACTGAAAATAGGTGCACAAAAGTAGATTTGAGATACAATATCAGAAACACAATATATAGTTTCAGGAGTCAGAAATGATCGTAACCAACCTTTCAACCATAAAAGAAACATTTCCGAAAATATGGCAGTATGTACACACAGCACTGACAGCCTATGAAAAAAATCCGGCCGCATCCGGACGGCAGGAGATCGACGGAGAGATGGTATTTTTCACGCTGTCCGAAGATCCTCTCCAGCCTCAGGAGGAACGGCGTCTTGAAGTACACCGCCGCTATGCAGATGTTCAGATTGTTCTGAAAGGAAGCGAACGATACGGCTACACCGCAGGCATATTTAATGGAAATTTTGCAGAAAACACCCTGGAACAGAACGATCTTGCATTTGCAGCCGTGGATGAGCCGTGTCAGTACACAGACCTTAAAGAAAACGATGCAGTAATATTTCTTCCGGGACATGCGCACAAACCGCTCTGCATTCCTGCCGACGGCAACAGACTGGTAAAAAAGGCCATAATTAAAATCGACAGCCGCCTGTTTCCTGATCTTTTTTCCTAGTCCGTAACAGACCGTTCAGCACAAAAAGATATAATGAGGCTGCGCCCTTTACTGCCGCCATTTTCAGCCGGTTTTGCGCAGGAAAAGTCGATGCAATGATAACTAGCACACATTAATCAATGATGACCGGTAATTTTTTTTTGAAACTGAATGCAGCCTCACTATAACAGAGAATAGAGTCGGAGATTTTTTCTCCGGTTCGACACCTCCTTATAAAAGCCAAGGTTTCAATCACCCATATTGAAACCTTTTTTTTGTGCCGTCCGCCCTCGTTTTCGGACATTAGCTTTCATTCGTTTTTTTTCTTTTACGATAAAAAATGTTAAAATACGGGAAAAATTTTAAAGGATCCCGATCGTGAAAATACAAACTTTATTACTGACTTTAATCACCTCTTGTTCTATAAGCGCCTGCTCATTTCTCAATTTCTGGGGCGGAGAACCGGAAAAGCCGAAAATCGATGACAAGACACTGTGCAGCAGCAAAAAGGAGATCATTACAAATCATACCTACATTCCGTCATTCGAGGCATGCAAGAGACTGTCGGAACAGGGAGATCTGAATGCCACCTATGTTCTCGGTCTGCTGTACACCGATACCGAAATTCTCACTTCATTTCTTGATCCGGCAACCAGAGTTGACGAAGGGATTGCAATGGTCAAGAAAGCTGCGGACGGCGGCGTAACTGCGGCTCAGAAGACACTCGGAACCTACTATGCAGATGAAAAAGGCAACTATCAGGAAGCCGCTGTTTATCTTCAGAAAGCTGCAGACAGAGGTGATACCGATGCTCTCATCGATTTAGGAACCGTTTACGAAAATCTCGAACAGTGCACTGATGCAGTGAAAACATACCAGAAGGAAATTGCCAAAAACGGTAAAAATGCCGACGGCTACTTCTATCTGTCCCTACTGTATGTTTCCGGATGCAAGGATTTGAAAAAAGATTTGAACAATGCCTGCGGTTATTTTGCACTGGCCCAGGAGTCCCAGATCAAAAACACCATTCTTCAGGTTCTCGAATACGAAAGCCAGACCGGTGCGGCCAAGAACAAGAACAGTGTAACAAATGCGCTGAAAGTTATTCATGAATACGAGGTTAAAAATCCTCAGAAATGCCAGGCGGCAAAAGTTAAACTGACAAAGTAAAATTCTGCCGTTAACGGCAACGGGATAAAATATTCAAACTGTCAGACTGTCCGTCTGTCCGGGATCTTTGAGTACTGATATCTGACAGTGGAATAAAACAAGAAAAAAGGATAATCCGATCATGAGTAATCATGAAATTTTTTCACATCAGACCAATAAAAGCGATCCGGCAGCAAACCGCCGGTTCAACGATAAGGAAAATTTAAAAACAACTGCAGGCGGATACGTGGCGGCTGAAAAAAGTTCCAACCGTAGTATGCTCCTCGCAGGAATCGCCATATCTGTAGTGGCAGGTCTGCTTGCAACCTGGTATTTCTACCAGCAGAATTTCATCAACAAGAATATAGAACAGTGTCACCGCTATCTTGAAAAGAAAATCGTAGACAGTACCACTCTTACTACCTGTAACATAGGATACAAGGACGGGGATCCCCGTGCAACAGCCGGACTTGCCTCCATTTACTACAAAAACGGTGATTATGAAGCAGCTCTTCCGGTTCTTCACACCTGTGCCGAACAGGAACAGATCAACTGTCAGCTGCTGCTGTCAATGCTCTACAAAAACGGCATCAAGGATCATGTCAAGAAAGATCGATTCCAGGCTCTTGAATGGCTGGAGCGGGCCCATCTCAACGATTCAGCCTTTGCAACCTTCATGCTGCACCTTGCATACACCGACGGAGATCCGGAACTGGGGCTTAAAAAAGATCCTCTCAAGGCGAAACAGTACTTGAAGAAAGCCGCGGCTCTCGATTATCCTGAAGCCCTCTACCGTCAGGGATATTTCTATGAAAACGGTCTGTTCGATTACGACAAGGATCTTGAAAAAGCCCGTCACAACTACGAGCTGGCAGTAAAATTCAATTCCAACAATGCGCTTGTTCCGTTTTCAAAAATTCTTTTAAACGATGGTCAGACCGATCTGGCAGTCAAATATCTCGAACGGGCTGACAGATACAACATTCCTGAGGGGTCCTACCTGCTGGCAAAGTCATACGCCTCCTCTGAAGAACCTGAAATGCAGCTCAAGGCAATCCGGATCCTCAAGCGCGTAATCGGATCCAATATCGGTGAAACCGGGGAAACCACGCTGCCCAAAGAACTTAAGAACAATATAGATCTGCTTCTGGCTGAACTGTATGTAAAAACAAACGATCGTGAACATTATACTGAAACAATCAATGAAGCAATCGAAAACCACGTTCCGACTGCAGCCTACCACAAGGCAATGTCATATCTGACCGAATTTCTGATCGCCGAGCCGTATCAGGTTCCTGAAATGAAAACAACTCCGGTGATGCCGGATAATATCAAGATGGCGGTCAAATATCTGACCATGGAGTCAGAAAACAATCACCGTGATTCACTGCAGCAGCTGTTTGATATTCTTCATAATTTCCGTTCCCAGGAAACCGATGCACTGCTGTTTAAAATATCCCAGCAGCTCAATGAGGTGGACCACTTTGCCGGAGCATATGCCCTCGGTTTCTGCCACGGCAACGGGATCGGGACACCGAAAAATATTGAAGAGGCACAGAAACTCTATACCGACATCATTCAGAACGATCCTAACAAGGACAGTCGCATTACGCTTGCGTCTTCACTTGCCTACCACTACTATACCGGTAAAGGTAACATTATCAGTGATAACAAAGATCTGAAACTGGGAGATCTGTTTTCAGAACTGCTGCTTAAAAGTGATGAGCAGCAGGGCGAGCTCTCCTACTACAGACTATGGCGCAAATTTATCAGAAAACATTCCTCGGCACCTGTAAAGGAGCAGAAGGAACTGTTGTCCATTATCGACAGTCTTGCTCTGATAGCTGAAAAATATCCTGCCGTTCTTGAAAGGAACCTTGATCTGAGACTTAATTATATTATTTCAAAACTGCTGATTGATCCAAAAAACAGCAAGAATGTAACTATCCGCAAAGAGCAGCTTGAACAGATGGCACTGGAACAGCGTCATCTTCCTAGCATAATCCATTTGGCCAAACAGGCACAGGCGGGAAAACCACCTTACAGCAAACCGGACCGTGCTGAAGAGGAAAAATATCTGCAGCTAGCAATTGCGGAGGGAGACGGATGGGCAGCCTGGCGTCATGCTACCAATCTGATTGAGCAGAACAAACCGAAGGATCGTCCGTATGATCAGATCTTCAAGGAATTGCGAACTGCAGTTGAAAACGGTTTCAATGAAGCAACACTGACCATTATCAAGATCATGCGGGAACCGAAAATCGAACCTAACGTAAAAGAGATGATTTCCCCGGAGGACTACTACTATTATCTGATTCTTGCGTACCGTGATCAGCTGCTGACCCAGAAAGATCTCAACTACATCGATGAAGTTGGGGAAAAACTGACCAAGGAACAGCTTCTCAAAGCTGAGAACATGCTTAAAAACACGCCGTTCTAAAACGAAGCCCGGCATTAAACCGGGCACTCGGCCGTTCCTAAACCGGTCGTCGTATTCAGATCAAGGCTTCGTTCTTTCTGCGGCAGATTGAATTTATGCTGGCTGCCGGTTTTCAAATCGGTTATAACGATTGTCCTTCCGTCAAGTTCATACTTGAACCCGGTGTTTCACAACTTTCACATTTAATCAGCTGACCGTTCTGAAGATCAAAATCACCACCATCCAGCCAGTGACATTTCGAATTTAATGTGAAGCCATAATCCGAACAAACAATTCCTCAAGTATTGCTCACTGATATCGAAATCATGTTTCATCAGGTACACATGTCAGTGAGCACGCGATATGGTATAATTACGCTGTAAAATGAAAGAGGCATAAATAAAGAATAGCTATCAACAGACGCGGTTTCAATAATGGCATCATTTTCAATTATGGCATCATTTTCAGTTTCTGCCGTGATTTCCATCTGTTGATGATCAAAACTTAAAAAATTTGTTTGCATAAAGGATTTTCAAATGAGTTACAGAGAGAATTTTGTCTCCCGGATCGGTTTTCTGATGGTGGTTGCCGGATGCGCCATAGGACTGGGTAACGTTTGGCGCTTTCCTTATATTACAGGGGAATCAGGCGGTGCAATATTCGTATTGTTCTATCTATTTTTTCTTGCCGCCCTGGGCGTACCTATTCTTATGGTTGAACTCAGCATCGGCCGGGCTGCAGAGTGTTCCCCGGTCAAAGCGTTCACCAAACTGGCTCCGGGCCACAAGCACTGGAAACTGCTCGGGCTGGTGACACTTTTCGGTCTGTACGTTCTGATGTCGTACTATAGTGTTATCACCGGTTGGATCTTGTATTATGTGGGACATATTGTACAGGGGGATTTCACAAACCTGCAGCAGTCACAGATTTCCGAAAAATTCCAGGGACTGCTGAACAGTCCTTCTGATCAGTTCTGGTGTACCTTTGCAACCCTGTTCATCGCATGTCTGATCTGCTACAAGGGGATCCAGAGGGGAATCGAAAAATTTACCAAACCGGCAATGGCCGGACTGTTTATTCTGCTTTTAGTTCTGATCGCAAAAGCTTTTTCACTGGAAAAAGCAAATGTAGGTCTGGAGTTCTTTCTCTCACCTAATCTTGAAAATCTCGAAAAGGTAGGACTGCCAACGGCAATATACAATGCCATGAATCAGGCCTTTTTCACACTGAGTATCGGGATCGGTACAGTACTTGCCATTGCCGCGTACTCCAAAAGCGGCCACAGTCTTCTTAAAGAGGCAGCTATAATCTGCAGTCTGGACACAGTGGTGGCAATCGCCGCAGGGCTGATTATATTCCCGGCCTGCTTCAACTACGGCATTACCCCGGATCAGGGTCCTTATCTGATTTTTATAACACTGCTCAACATGTTTAATCAGATGGATAACGGAATCATCTGGGGCAGTATGTTCTTCTTTTTCCTGTTTATTGCCGCCCTGCTGACCATGATCGCGGTTATAGAATCGATTATTGCCAACTGCTGTGACCTGTTCGACTGGTCAAGACAGAAGTCATCTGCGATTAATCTGCTGCTGATGACCGTACTGTCTGTCCCTATAGTTCTAAGCAGTAATATACTCGCATTCATTCATCCACTTGGAAAAGGCAGCGATCTTCTGTCTCTGGCAGACTTCTTCGTTTCCAACAATATGCTTCCAATCGGTTCACTCCTGATGGTAATCTTCTGCACCTCCCGCTACGGATGGGGCTGGGATAAATGTACTGAAGAAATCAATAAGGGAAACGGTGTCAAAATCGGAAAATCAAGAATTCTGTTCTATTACTTTAAATATGTACTTCCGGTTATGATCCTGACTATCTGGACTATCGGATATTATCAGATGTTTTTTAAATAAGCTGGCGATTGTAAAATTATCACAGCCGGTAATTCACAGTAACGCACTGAATTACCGGCTTTTTTAACATTACAGTTCCTGGTTCAGCCTCATTTTAATTCTATAATTGTCACCGATAACTGCGCGGCAACAAAACCAAATTGGCTCTGTTGTTACAACAGCTCCTATAAATTAGACGATTGTCTGCAATTGAACCTTTAACAGAAAAAGCCCGTATGGTTCAGTCACCATTGTACACCGCATTAGCATGCTGAATTAGCTCTAATCTCAGCATTATCAGATACAAAAAAAGGAGATCAAACGATCTCCTAAACTAAATTCAGGTTATATCACCGGCCGATTAGAAATTGTAAATCAGACCAAGTGACAGTTTATTCTGAGCTTCCGAAGAAGTTACAGAAGTATTAAGTCTCTCTGCTTCACCGTAAATCTGGAAGTTAGAGGTTAAGTTATACAGAATTTCACCGGTCCAGGCAGACTTGAACACTCTGTCATCACTGCCAAGATATGAGCGCTTGGAAAGTTCACGGTCGGCGTTATGCAGGTATGCATAGGCAACAGTGAAGGTCCAGTCTGTACCAGGAGTGGTATAGCTTACTGCTGTTTCAAGGCCGTGTACCTTATAGGTATTTTCCAATTTATCCCAGTTGTAAACAAAGGCTGCATATAAACCAGGAGCTCCGCTTTCACCGTAATACAGGGAAAGTGCAGTTTCATTCTTGTCGCCGCCAATATACTGGTGCTTATCATGCTCAGGACCTTCACCATCATAGTGAGGTCTGAAACCGTCATAATGGTTGTAACCTGCGCGGAAACCGAGAGGCTGTTCACCAATCTGGAACTCATAGCCTGCGGTAGCACCTACAGCGTAGTTAACATTCTTTGAAGCATCCTTGAACTGGTAGGAAGCAGCCAGCAGGAAACCGTTGTAGTTGAGTTCGTACATTGCAATACCGTCCTTACGTCCACCGTAGTCATTATCGGTAAGACCCCAGTATGCGCTTCCGTTTGTACCCCAGTCTACGAACACATCAGTTACAGTTGAAACTTGGTAGAACGCATCTTCATTGTGACCGAACTGAAGTTTACCGAAATCACCGAAGTCGAAACCTACATAACCGTAGTAAATATCGATACGATCAACATCCTTGTTTTGTGGTTCCTGTGCCTGCAGTTCATAGAGGACCTGACCGTAAACGGCTACATTTTCATTAACTTTGGTCTTTCCATCAACACCAAGACGGGAGATACCTTCGAGACGACGGTCTGGATTGGCATCGTTGTTCATCAGGTTTACTTTCATACGACCGATAATATCGAGTCTTGAAGTATCATCACTGTAAACGGTTGCAGCATTTGCCGATACAGCGCATAAAGCCAGTGCAGAAGCAACTGTTGAAACTAAGATCTGTTTTTTCATTTTCATTTCCTTAAGAACGTGTTTAAAAAGAGAATTCTTTATAATTTTGTGATCATTATAGCACATTTAATCAAATATAGATCCAAAAAAACTAGGTTAGTTATAACTAACCTAGTAATATTACTATCTTATTTATCTTAGTTCAAGTTTTGAATTATATTTATTTATTTTGCTATAAACACTGATCAACATGTAATTAATAATTTTAAAGACTTTTTATTCAAGAATAAAATAATTAGCATCACATAACTTTTTAACAAAAACGTTCAAAAAACACACAACAAACCATAATAATAAAAAAAAGAAAGTCAAAGTTACATTATGCACTCCGACTTTCTAATGAGGCTGGATCTATTAAATAGTACAGGACAAATCTGCACTATATGAACCGATTTCCTTTAACTCCTGAGCATTGAAAGCGCCTTCCTGGGTCAAATAGGTACGGCCCCAGTCCCGTTTAAAGTCATGAATATATTCCGGAGTAAGCTCTTTAAACAGAACCTGTTCAAGCTTACGATGATGAAGCAGATAGAAATAACAGTTGGAATAATTTTTCATTTTAACCGTAAAAGTAAGTTTTACATCCTTCGGTTTAACCTTAACCTTAGGATCCCCAACAATCTCATGAGTATACTTTTCCAGACTTGATTCCAATCCGGATTTCATAGCCTGGATAATATTGTCACGCTTACCGTTGTCGTCAAGGGAAGCCCCCTGCAAATGCAGTTTTACCGTCAAATCCTTATAATAATAATCATACGAAACTAGGTTTGGATATTCCTTCAGGCCCAGCACGGCCAGAATTACAACTATAATCAATCCAAGCCATGAATACCGCAATGTATTCATATAAATGATCTCCGCGTTACTTTTCTTATCTCAAGTGTGGGATGATATCAAAAATGAATTTCTAAAAACTTGTGCTGTCTAACAATACTGAACAATTACAGCTTACCGATCAAAATTCATACAGTTAAGACACTGATGTTTCAATTGAACACAGAACACAGCCGAATACAGCAGGATGTACAGGATGACCGCAGTTCCACCTGCCGGATTCATTAAAAAATTCATTTTCTAAAAAAGAAAAAGCTCCAATCAATCCGGTTGGAGCAGTCAAAACTATGTATAGAAACTAAACAGCTATACTGTGTCCGATAGCAACATTGTTGAATCTCTGAACAATCTGCTCTTCCGGAGCCACTATATTTCTTTCCTGATAATCATTAGCAACCATAACTTCCTGTACAGTCGGAGCAATCATAGGCTGTTCGGCAGTCTCTCTTCTCTGTCCTACCATAAAATCGCTCAACTGGAAGGTTTTGAGCTGAATTGTCTTAGGCTGTCTAGGCTGCGCCGCTTTGTTCTGTTCTTCAGCCTGCAGCATTGCCTCCTGGGCCCGCAGTTCCTCTTCACGGATACGTTCCTGCTCTCTGGCAATATTTTCCGGAGAACGGATAACCTGGAAGCTGCTGTTGCTTACAGTGGACAGCTGAACAGTTGCCGGAATATGAGGTGCATTCTTCTGCATTTCCTCAAGACGTTTAGCCTCCAGTTCCTGCTGTTTCTTACGCTGTTCCTCCTCCTTGCGGATATTTTCAGCACAGCGGATAGCCTTAAAATTCTTGGAAATTGTAGCGCTCAGGGTAAACTGGGCATGTCTGTGAGGTTCTCTCTCAATAGGCTCTTCCGGAATAACCTTCTCATGAAAATCTGCAATAGCTGATGCAATTGCCCGGGCACGCTGCTTCTCCTCCTCGGATACAGCAGGTTCTGCACTCTTGGTCTCCGCCTTTTTCTCAATTTTCAGAAAACCCAGAGGATTCACATGTTCCTTTACTACTACCTCACGAATCGAAACAACCGAATCAAGACGGATGCACTGCCCGTCCTCCTGAAGATACAGAAAATTCTGATCTTCATCGACAATATGGGCTTTAACCTCGTTCGCAGCATTACCAACCATGTACTGAACTCTTACGAGTTTATTAAGAAATCTTTCAGAAAACATATGAAAAAAAATTCTCTACAACTAAACAACAAATGAAATATAAATGAGATTAGAAATGCGGTTCTTCCAACCGCGAGATATGGTATCACCAACTTGCAGAATACCACTATAAATTGATATTTTTTAACCAGTTTTTGTGAACATGATAACAATAAAAAATTTGTCCGGATCCGGTTTCAAACAAGGTCGATCCGATTACGGAATTTATCAGAAAAAAGAATAGGCAAAAGGGGATCGTACTGTTGTTACGATCCCCTTTTGCTAAATACTGTCAATGCATAAACCGGTTACGGTTATTTCAAAAGATAACAGTCATTCAAATCCAGATAATTACTCTGAATAATTTTGCCTTTATACTGATACAGGACTCTGACTGCAACAAACCCGGCATCATTCAAATCATCCACATTATCACAGATGGATGTACGCATTCTCGGATAATGGCGGTAAAGAGGAAGATTCTTGCCTCTTTCATAACTTACATCAGGCTCTATACCGAGTTCATAGTAAATCTGAAAAATTTCATTCTTTCTGGCAGTACATTTAACCAGCTTCACCTTAGCATTCTCATTATTCTGAGAGGCTCTGGTATTACAGTTTTTAAAGTAGGCATTGCGAAGCTGCTCCGGATCTTTTTTCTCGAGTTCCTCGGAATTTACCTGGTTGTTCTTTTTGGATTCAAGCAGTTCAGACGCTGTCAGCGCCTCCGCATCAACACTGTCGTCAGATGATGATTTATCCTTATTTGTTGCCTTGTTTTCAGTCTCGGAATTCTCACGCTGAGGTTTGATTTCGTTTCCATCTCCCGGCTGTTCAATAATGATCTCTATTTCCCCCTCCTTAGCTTCTACTGGGGGAACCGCTGTAAGAGCTGCAAACAGCGCCAGGATCCAGAATGAATTATTTACTGCCGGTTTTGATTTGAATCGATACATACACACTCCGTAAAAATTCAGAAACACCTTAGGTATAGGATATCACATTCCGCAAACAAAGAAAAAAAGCAAATACGGTAAATACATACCGGTTCGGGCAGTTTTAACACTCATTTGCCCCGTCCAAGGGAAAAAATCCTCCAGTCATGCGGAACCTTTTGCTCCAAAAAGGCAACCACTCTGTCTGAACAGGTGGTCAGCATAACCCAGGAACATGCAATCAGAGTCACTGAAACGGATCCTACCGCCACATCAGAGAACCAGTGTGCACCACTCATGATCCGGGGAAGACTGAACACTGCAAAAACCGCCATAGCTACAGTAAAAGCGCGAACTCCGAGATAACGTAGCATCACAAAAGAAAAAATTAAAAGCATTACTCCGTGATCTCCTGGGAAGCATGAATTGGAACCATCCTTAACTTTAAGCGGAAATGAAACAAGTTTGCTTACCAGGTTTATACCGGCAAATTCCTTCGTCGGGCTGCGACGGTCAAACGGGATCAGATTGCAAAGCAGTTTTACCGCAACCGCGAACAGTACCATAAACAGAAAAACACAGAAAAGCCGGTGCCTTCCCTCCGGGGTTTCCTTCAGAAAATAACATGCAAATACCAGCCCCATCGCAAGCATGGCGGCAAGATCAAATATGCGTACGTTGGTAACCGCCACCAGCCAGGTAAAGCCGGAAACAGGATAAAGTCTCTGATTAAAAAATTCAAATACACTGCGATCTGCTGTATTCCAAATGCCGGGAAAATCCAGACAGACATTCAGATACCAGCTAAGAAGCAGCAGAACAGCAATAATATTACATGCTGCAATCAAAATATAATTTTTCTGATTTGTATACATCATATAAAAACTGACAAAAAACATCACATCAAATTTCGGCTGAATTATATCACTTTTTTTGAAAACCAAAAACGCAGAAGCCGGATCGACCTCTGCGTTTTTGGTTTATGAGAATGACAGCCGGAAGCCATCATAATTAAAATAATTACAGCAGATGAGCTCTCAGTTCTGCTCCAGACTTGGCACTCAGATATGCTGGCGGTAAATCGAGGATGGTAACACAGCCTGACTTGCCTTCATTTGAAAGACGGTATACAGCACGTGCACATGCAGCAAGAACGCTACCGGTAAATGCAGGATTTGAATCCAGTTTCAGGCTGTATTCGATTACATTTTTGAATTCACTGTCCATACCTGTGGTACCGGTACGGATTACAAAACCGCCGTGAGGAAGACCGCTGTGATTCTTCTTTAATTCATCTTCACTGATAAAATGAACGGTTGTATCGTAATCAGAAAAATAATTAGGCATGGTCTTGATCTGATTTTCAACATATGCGGCATCAGCACCGTCCTCCAGTACTACAAAACACTCTCTGGTGTGTTTCTGTCTGGTGGTGAGTTCAGGATTTGTCCCGGATCTTACTGCTTCAAGAGCGCTAGGTACAGGGATTGTATACTGTCTGGCATCCTTTACACCCTTGATGCGGCGGATTGCATCTGAATGTCCCTGGCTTACACCCTTACCCCAGAAAGTATAATCCTTTCCATCAGGAAGAATTGCATCGGAGTATACGCGGTTCAGAGAGAACATACCGGGATCCCAGCCTGCAGAAATCAGGGCAACTTTGCCGGCTTTCTTTGCAGCTGCATCCACATTGTCAAAATGTTTTGAAATATTTGCATGAGTATCAAAACTGTCAACTACGTTGAACCATTGTGCCAGTTCCGGAGTCTGAACAGGAAGATCGGTTGCGCTGCCGCCACCTAAAACCAGAACATCAACACGATCCTTCCACTGTTCAATCTGATCAATGCTTACTACAGGAACATTCGGTGTTCTGAGAGTAATTGATTCTGGATTTCGTCTGGTAAACACAGCCACAAGTTCCAAATCCGGGTTATGGGAAATTGCGCTTTCAACACCTCTACTGAGATTACCATATCCGGAGATAGCGATCCTAATTGTCATTTTAAACTCCTATGTTTTGTAAATATATACAAGGTAACAAAATCAATAAAAAGTACTGGACGGGTACTGTTTATCTAACTAAAATAGCATAGGTTTCACGGAGACGTATCGAAGTGGTCGTAACGAGAATGACTCGAAATCATTTTGACCGCAAGGTCACGTGGGTTCGAATCCCACCGTCTCCGCCACAGATTGTCTTCTGTCCGTTCTGCCTATTTTCCCTCAATCAAACAAGAACCTCTGTTTTAATTAAAGTTCAGGATTTCAGGTTATTATCTGTATATTTTTGTTACTTTTTATTATTATTATTTTTATATTACTTTATCTGGTTGTGACACAAGGCTCTGATTAACTTCAGCTGCACACACACCTGTGATGAAAAGACCAGGTCGCACACATCACTTCGAACTGCGCCGCGGTTACCGGTCATGTCCGTACCGGAATTATTGAAAAAAGTTCAACAAGACCTGCATTGCAGCACCTGCCGGTTCCGGAAATCAGTTTTTAGTTCCGCTGTCGACCTTGGTTCTCAACTCTTCTGCCTTATGCTGCAAATCAGCTGCAGTTGTTTCAACCGTCTCCACTGCAACAGCATCAATGTCAAGTTCGGTCTGAATCACGTTACCGCTCTTTACCGACTTTCCCTGTTCAGCATTGCCTGATGAAACCGGAGAAGTTTCAGGCTTAAGAACCTGTTCGGCCATTGCCCTATTGCAAATTTTTGCGGTGGTTTCATATACAAATACAGCTTTTTCGCCTTTCTGATCAAGAAGTTTGAACTTTACACTGGTCAGAACCGGATAGGACTTGTAGAACAATTCGCAGAAACTGTCAGCCTGACGGGGATCAATGCTGCGATCATCAAATGTTCTGACATTTTCGGCACCCGTAAGTGATGAATCTATCAAATCCAAATCCAGCACGGTACCGTTCTTAACCGAGCAGTTTTTATAATTCCACGCTGTATAGGAACTTTCCCGGAAGGCTTTTTCCAGGGTTCCGCAGATTTCAACCTCGCTGGTTACCGCAAGGGACTGTTCACTCTGCCGATCATGCGTACTGATGGTTCTGTCATTCCAGTATTTAACTCCGAACAGAACCGCCACCACAACCGCGGCAGCAATTGTATATTTAAATCTTTTCACTGTTACTTTCCATTAAACCGGCGCGGAAGATCCGCACGGCATAGCGCTGATATTTAAGATAAGATTAGAGACATATATCTCTGGTTACATCCACCTGTTGCAACTCACCGCTTTTACCTGTAATAATCAGGTTCAGACTGTCAGCACGGGTTAGATCGAAAAATTCCGCACAATAGAAATCAATCTGGCTGTCGGTGATATTTTCATTGGTTATGTTTTCCATATGCTGATCGAAATACTGCTCCATTTCGTCCTTGACACGCAGAGACAGCACGACACCGCTCTTCCCTTCATCCTCCCGGAGTTTGCAGGACTTGAACACAAACGAATCATTGTTTTTAAATGATTCCTTCAGCAAACCGCAGGCACTGTCAGGACTGGTTTCTATGCGCCAGTGAACAAACTTCATCATTGCATAACCTATCAGAAGCCCGAGGAAGCAGACCACCACCAGCCTCAAAATCTGATCTTTAATTGAATTATCAGCCATAAACTTTGTCAAATACCTCAAGTTCGTCGCAATTATATCACAAAACACTTCTTTAATAATAAAAAAAACCGTAATAACTTTACTTTATTTAGTGATAAATATTATTTACTAAATATTATTAATTAAAATTCAAACTTTCTATTTAGGATAACTCATGGAAAGAAATGAATTTATGGTTTTGGCAAACTGTTCCTGAAACAGCCACTTTGCAGGATTTTCAAGAATCGCCATACGGCTGATCTGTCCCTCATGGTTGATTTGAAACGGCATTACAATAAGACTCTCCACACTTCTGCTTACAAGCTTTTGAAAAGTACTGTCTATAAGCATTTTTTTGAGTATAACAACATTTGAAAATAAACGACAATTGGTTATTGAACTTACCGAGTGATCAAAAAACTCCTCCAGCACCCTTGCATCAACCATGTTGGATTTTTTCGCCGGATTGTCCCCGGTGCTGCATTCAATCTTTGCAGTCAGATTACTGTTGTTTACATGATAGATATGGACGGTGCCTCCGGTCAGATTGTGCAATTCCCTGCAGATTGTCTCTCTCTTCTTGGCTGCAGGCTGGTTTTCTGACAATGCATTGTTTACATTATGGATGAAACTGCACAGACTGTTGGTATTCAAAGCAACATCAACGGTGCTGTCAGCCTTCTTCTGAAGTTTCTTTTCATTGGTTATATCCTGCATATAACCGTAAAGCCACAGCTTGTCATTCTGATCGTGGGTAATATAGAGCCAGTCCCTGACATTTATAATATCACCTCCGGCAGTCTTGATTCTGAAATCAACATCAACCGGACAGTTCGATGTCAGAGCTCTGCTGAAGGCGGAATCAAACTTGCTAGAGCTTTCCTGATCAGCAATCATACCCTTGATATTTTCCCCGAATCTGATCCTGATATCATTTATATCATATCCCGTTAAAACCTTGAAATAAGGACTTACATAATGGATGGAATTCTTGCCGGTAATCAGACTGCGGTGAATAGCTCCCGGTATAGTACGGGCTATATTATCGATTTCGGATGTAAGCTGTTTTACCGTAACTTTGATTTCCTCATTATCACTGTTGTCATAGAACAGAGCCTGCACAAATTTCTGCTCCCGTTCATCCGCACACAGTTCCATCTCACCCTTGATCTTTACCAGATATCCGCCGCGGTTGATAATATCATAGCAGAACGTCTGTTTGTCCCCGACCACATTAAGCCGGTTCAAATCATCCTGAAGGTTTGGATAATCAGCAGGACAGATGATGGAACCTCCGTCGGCCACCACCTCTTCATAGAATTCATCAGAGGTATAACCGAATATTTGAAGAGCATGATTGTTAACATCAAGATACTGGAAGCGGCGGTTGAGTTTGTTGGAATCAAACTCATAGAGAAATTTTGCAGCACCGAACATTTCGCTGTTAAAACGGTTTGGATCTTTCACCAAAGACTTGGTGAACATCTGTTCCTGGGCAATCAGAACCCGTTTCGGGATCCCGTACCCGTCATTGTCAAGAAGAACAATCCACAGCCGGCGGTACAGATTCCTGTTGATATCAAGCCGGTTGTGGTACATGAGTTTAATCAGATATTTGCTGCTGTTGACTGCTTTAACAAGATTATCAGGCTTGAGCAGAGTGTTAAGCTGGGACTGCTGTTCCGGTTCAACCTCGGTCTCAATGAACAGGTGAAGCCACTCGGAATACGATTTCATCTCAACCGCTTCCGCTCTGTCTGTCAGTTCATAGCAGGTTTCCTCCAGCAGATCGACCACCACCATCTGCATGAACTTGCGTTTGAACTGATTAATGAACAGCCATAAATCCTGATCCTGTTCGCGTACCAAATGTTGAACCATAAAGACACCCTTACCGAAAACTGCACCCTCAGTATATTCTATTAGATAAGACTGAAACTAACTACATTCAGTGCAAAAAATTGTGTTTGATGTTCAAAACTTTGGTAAAAAAACGGCCGCTGTTAAGGCGACCTGTAAATTAAAAACAGAGAAGTACTTTACTTTACCTCGCTGCAGTTTTCCTCTGTCAGACGTATGGCATACTGCATGGTGTTGTCATAATAATACCGGTATTCCACCGCCTGGGCACCTATATAGCGGTTTTTAATGATTTTTCCCGCCTCTGCGCACATGGCTCTGGCATTTTTCTCCTGACCTTTTTCTATCAGCCATTTCGGACCGACCACATCAGCATGGGTAAATGCCGCACGGTTGATCTCAACACCGATTACAAAAGTATTGCCTTCAAATGCCGATTTACGGAACTTGACGCTCTTCTCCTTGGCCAGACTTGCATCATACGATGTAGCGAAATCCTCCCGGTTCAGTGCCATTTTTTCCGGAGTTACCGGCTGATCTATACTTTTCCAGATAGTAATTGCAAGCACTGCCGCCACTATCACACCTACAATACCAAGTATGATATATGAAAAACGTTTTTTCGCATCGCGATCCTCTTCACCGAGCATGATATTTTCCAGCCCGTTTTTTTGCTGATTATCTGACATTTCTTTATCCTTTTTTAAAACTGAACGTATTCTACCACAGCGAAACGCAATTGATAATTACAATACATGAACCCGCAGAGTGTTTCCGGCAGCGGCGAAAACCCTTTTGCAGTCCTTTCAGTACAAATATCGCGCAGACAAACTCAAAATAGAAATATCACAACAAAAATCCTTGACGAAACAATTTTTGTAATTATAATAAGCAACATCGAAAGTTAATCGGTTCGGTGATTAGCACAGCCCGGTAGTGCACCTGGTTTGGGACCAGGGTGTCGTAGGTTCGAATCCTACATCACCGACCATTCTTCCTCAGTCGGTGATTAGCACAGCCCGGTAGTGCACCTGGTTTGGGACCAGGGTGTCGTAGGTTCGAATCCTACATCACCGACCATTTTTTATTAATCTTCTATAAAAATTCCACGATCTCACTTCATGCCTCATACTTTGTTTTTTGTATCCGTACTGTAATGTGCAACTATAGCCTAGCAGTCTCTGTTCTCATGCTCCGCCGCAACTTTACGCTGTACGGTTGTTCTCACCGGAAAATCAGGGAAACTGCAACTCTGAGAGTTCAATCTCACTATTAAAATCTAGAAAACAATAGAATTGTGATCATATGTCTGTCTATTTTTTATAAGAAGGAAAGGATATTGCGCATGAAAACTTTAGTTATATCGGGACATCCGCACCTGGAAACATCGATCGCAAACGCCACCATTATTGAGGAATTAAAAAAGGTTCCGGACCTGGAAATCAGAAATCTCGGAGCACTTTATCCCGACTACAGGATCAACACTGCAGAGGAACAGAAGGCAATGCTGAACGCCGATCTGATTATCTGGCAGTTTCCGGTATACTGGTACGGTTTGCCTTCCATAATGAAAAAATGGCAGGAGGAGGTTCTGACTCACGGTTTTGCCTACGGTTCAAACGCAAAACTCGGAGGAAAAAAACTGATCATATCCGCCACCACCGGTTCTCCTGTGGATGCCTACCAGCCTGACGGAGCCCAGAATAAAACCCTGGACACGCTGTTTGCGCCTCTGTACCAGTGTGCGGATATGTGCAGACTGGAACATACGGGAACCTTCCATCTCGGTGGAATACTGTACATTCCCGGTGTTACCGGAGAGGACGAAAAGGACAGAATGAAAGAGCGAGCAAGAGAACATGCCGCAAAAATGATAAAATCAATCAACACGCTGTAGTTTTCCATAACATCAGTAATAGATTAAACGTCGGATCCCGGTTCATGCTCTCTTACATGGACTTGGATCCTATTGTATTTATAACAATCAGCTATATAAAAGGTATTTTTCGATGGATTCAAAAGAAAATATTCCAGGAAGTTCTGAAACAGTCACCGCCAGCACCGGTCAGAATGTAGTGGAAATCAACCGGGATCTTGCCATTGAACTGTCTGTTTCACCGCATATCAACTTTGCCGTGCAGCAGAACAGGATCCCCCTGATCAAATCGATAACAGTGTTCAATAAATCAACGGTTGATCTCAGAGATCTTACCCTGAAAATCCACGCATCACCTGCTTTTGCAGAACCTTCCTTTATTCATCTTGACATCGTTCCGGCCCTGGAAAGAGTTACTGTCAACGATGCTAATGTGCATCTTAATCCTGAATATCTGGTAAATATAAACGAGAAAGTAACCGGCAGAATCGACATAGAACTGATCGATGCCGCAGAAACTGTAATCCAGCAGAAAAGCGAGAATATAGATGTGCGTGCCTATGATGAATGGCTCGGCACCACCCAGTACCCGGAACTGCTGGCGTCATACATAATGCCGAACCATCCGGTATACGGCAGTGTCATATCAGACGGTGCAGACATACTAAAGGACTGGGGGCTTGATAATCAGTTTGACGGTTATCTTTCAGAAGATCCGAACCGGGTTCTCCAGATTGGGGCTGCTATATATGAAGCCCTGCGCAAACGAAACATGCTCTATGTCGTAAGCAAAAGCGGTTATTCGCTGATAGGTCAGCGAATCAGACTGTGCGATCAGGTACTCAGTCAGAAACAGGGAAACTGCCTTGATCTGTCGCTGCTGTACGCGGGTGCACTGGAGGCTGTAGGTATAAATCCTCTGCTGATACTCACCTCGGATCACGCCTTTGTAGGTTTCTGGCTGGAACAGAAAAATTTCCCTAACGTGGTGCAGGACGATGCCTCCAACATCACCAAACGAATTGCAGACGGCATCAATGAAATAGCCATTGTGGAGGCAACCGCCCTTCTGAGCAACTGCGACTTCAAAAAGTCACAGAGCATGGCTCTGCAGAATTTAAAAAACCTCGACGCAGTCGAATATATCATCGATATTAAATGTGCCCGAAGCTACGGATATTCACCTCTGCCGCTGCGCATAAAGAGCGACGATGGATGGACAATTGAAAGACCGGAAATAAAGGATACCGGATCAACTTCACCGGACCGTCTGTCTGATACCGTGGTTCTCAGTTCCGAAGCCACCGAACTAACCAAAAAGCAGGTATGGGAAAGAAAACTGCTCGATCTCGGACTCAGAAACAGTCTGATCAGCATGCGTCTCAACAAGGTTCTCATTCCTGTTTTGTGCAACAGCGTTGATCAGTTTGAAGACAACCTTGCCGACGGTGAAAGTTTTGTCATTCTGCCGCGTCCTGAAGAAATCGATTTCAAAAATGAGGATATCAGTTTTGATACTCTTCACAATCTGCCTCAGTTCAAAGATATAGTAGATCAGGATTTCAAAAACAAACGACTGAGATCCGTTCTTACCGATGCGGTACTGAAGGATAAACTCAAGGAACTGTTCAGAGCTGCCAAGGTATCTCTGGAAGAAAACGGAACCAATACGCTGTACCTTGCGCTCGGTCTGCTCAAATGGTATGAAAACGAACGCAGCACCAAGGCCCGTTATGCTCCTATAGTACTGCTTCCGGTTGAAATTATCAGAAAAAGCGCCGTTTCAGGATTCACCCTCAGACTGAGAGATGATGATCCGATGATGAACTTCACCATTCTGGAAAAAATCAAACAGGATTTCAAAATCGAAATCAACGGTCTGGATCCGCTTCCGTCAGACGAACACGGCATAGATCTGCGTCTGGTTCTGAACATTGTGCGCAAGGCGATAGTTGATCAGCCGCGCTGGGATGTTCTTGAATCCGGCTATATCGGAATATTCTCCTTTACCCAGTTTGTAATGTGGAATGACATCCGCAACCGCAGCGAGGATCTCAGCCGCAATAAAATAGTTAAAAGTCTCATCGACGGTAAACTCAGCTGGGATTCCAATTTCACCAACATTCCGGAGGAGGTTGACGAATCTTCAGCCATTCTGCCTATTTCCGCCGATGCTTCCCAGCTGTACGCCATCAATGCGGCAGCCAACGGGGAAAGCTTTGTACTGCACGGACCTCCGGGAACCGGTAAATCACAGACCATCACCGGTCTGATCGGCAACGCACTGGGTAAAGGGAAAACCGTACTGTTCGTTGCCGAAAAAATGGCGGCTCTGTCCGTGGTTGAAAAAAGGCTGTCAAAGATCGGTCTAGGCGCATTCTGTCTTGAAATCCACTCCAACAAGGCAAAGAAATCCTCTATTCTCGAGCAGCTTCAGCAGACACTGGAGCTGGCAAAGGAGAACGGAAGATCCATCTATACCGAGAAGGCGGACCAGCTTGCAAAGATCCGTTCGGACCTTGCCTGCTATGTAAGGGCACTGAAAAAGATCCAGCCATGCGGATACAGTACCTATGAACTGCTGAATCTTTACGAACAGAATATAGATCTGGAAACATCACTGACCTTCCCTGCAGATTTCGTAAAAAGTCTCACCAAGGAAAAACTGGCAGAACTTGAAAAGGTGATCCAGGAGCTGGTGGCAATGGGAAGAGAACTCGGGGAAATTTCAGATCATCCTCTGGCTCTTATCAGCGGCGGAAACTACAGTGAACAGCTGCGTACGGAACTTCCGCATGAACTTGATTCCTATGCCGAATCATTCAATGAAATGGAGAATACTTTCAAAGAGGTTAACCGGCAATTCAATCAGCCGGTTGATAATTATGAAGATCTGACCGGACTTGCAGAAATCATCCGCAGCGCAAACGTACTCACCTCGTCACCGAAACAGTGGTACAGTTCCGCCAACCGTTCACGGATCCTGTCCGATCTCATAGATCTGACAGATCTGTATACAAATGCCCAGAAGGTAAAAGCGGATCTGCATAAAGACTGGAAGGATGAGCTGTTTGAACAGGATTCATCCCAGCTTCGCAGTGAATACGATTCCGTCATGTCAAAGTGGTTCCTGCCCCGTTTCTTTGCCAGCCGCAAGCTGACCCAGAAATACATGGGATATTTCAAGGGTTCCGATTTTACCTCGGTTGATATTTCACAGCTGATTTCAAAACTTGAAAAATGCGACAGCGACTGCGATAAAGCCTATACACTGCTTAAAGAGCAGTCGGAGGATCTCGGTGAACTGTATGAAGGCAGAAAAACCGATCTGGCTAAACTGAACAGCTCTGCCAAGGAGGTTCAGGAAATCCTGCGCAAATTCAACAGTATGAAACTGAATTTTGCGGCACTGGCCGAAGATGATTTTGCAACAAGCTGCGCAAATGCAGAAAAGGCATGGAACAGATACCTGGAAAAATTTGACAGTCTGGATCAGAAACTTGAGCTCACCCGCGACAATACCGCCGGCAACTGGTTTGATGCAAACCACAGCATGCTGTCCTTCCTGGATTCACACCCTGAAATTCTCAGAGAATGGATGCTCTTCAACAACAGAAGAAAGCATGCGGTTGAACTCGGACTTAAACCGCTGATTGATCTGTACATGACAGAACTGAGCAACGATGAGGTGCTTGATCACTACCGCCATGCAGTCTACCAGGCTCTGGTAACACTTGCCATCGACGGCAGCGACGAACTGAAGAACTTCTCCAGCGCCAGATTCAACGAGCAGATCCGCATGTTCCGAAGCATGTCGGAACAGGTACAGAAACTTGCCCAGCAGGAAATTTACTTCAGACTGCTGGCACAGCTTCCTGATCCTAATATCGACGGAGCAAAGAGTTCCGAGCTGGGAATTCTGCAGAGAGCCATAAGAAACAAGGGAAGAGGTCTGACCATCCGAAAACTGTTTGAACAGATCCCTAACCTTCTTCCTAAACTGTGCCCGTGTATGCTGATGAGTCCTATATCGGTAGCCCAGTATCTCGATCCGAACCGCGAACCGTTTGATCTGGTGGTATTCGATGAGGCATCCCAGCTGCCAACCCGCAAAGCGGTGGGAGCAATCGCCCGCGGCAGCAATGCGGTTATTGTCGGAGATCCTAAACAGATGCCGCCTACAAGTTTCTTCATGTCAGGAAACGAGGATGAGGACAACCTTGAAATGGAGGATCTGGAAAGTATTCTGGATGACGCTCTTGCCATCAATCTGCCTCAGAGTCACCTGCTGTGGCACTACCGCAGCCGTCACGAAAGTCTGATTGCCTTCAGCAACCAGCAGTTCTACGGCAATGATCTGTATACCTTCCCGTCAACCAATGATCGTGAATCACTGGTTACCATGAGAAGAGTTGACGGATATTTTGAACGCGGCGGCAAACGAACCAACCGCGGAGAGGCAGAGGCCATCGTTGAAGAAATCATCGCGCGTTGCAAAGATCCTGTTAGGAGAAAGCAGTCTCTCGGTGTTGTTACCTTCAACATCAGCCAGCAGAATCTTATAGATGATCTGCTCCTCGAGGCGTGCAAAAAAGATCCGGATCTCGATGAATGGATCAACACTTCAGAAGAACCGCTCTTCATCAAGAACCTGGAAAATGTTCAGGGTGATGAACGCGATGTAATCTTCTTCTCCATCGCATACGGCAAGGATCGGGACGGGAAAATGACCATGAATTTCGGTCCTCTTAACCGTGACGGAGGATGGAGACGTCTGAATGTAGCAGTTACCCGAGCCCGCCAGGAAATGCGTATTTTCAGTTCCATCGGCTATGAGGACATTGATCTCAACAGAACTGCAGCCGAAGGAGTCAAGGCACTGAAAAACTTCCTCGAATATGCTGAACACGGAAGACTGGCTATGGACAAAAACCGTGCATCCCAGTTTGCCGGCCGCAGGGACTATATTGCAGCCAATATTGAACGAATGCTCGTTGATCTGGGCTACAAGGTTGACCGCAACATCGGTAAATCGAAATTCAATATCGATCTGGCAGTTCTGGATCCTAATGATCCTAACAAATATATTCTTGGTATTCTGCTCGACGGCTATTCCTATCAGCAGGCTCACAGTGTATGGGATCGAGAGGTAAGTCAGATGTCCGTTCTGCAGGGTCTCGGCTGGTATATCACCAGAGTATGGTCTCTTGACTGGAAAAACAACCGTCAGAAGGAAATCAACCGTCTGCTGGAGCTGCTTACAGCACTTCAGGATCCGGAACAGAAAGCAAAACTTATGGAATCGGCAAAACCCAGACCTGTCGAGGTACCTCCTCCTGTCACTTCCGCTGATCCTGGATCCGGATCTGGATCTGTAGCCGGCACCGTAATCAATTCAAGAAAAACTGCGGTTGAGGCACCGGTTGTACCCGCCAGAAATCTAGCAGTGGTAAATGATCCGTACCAGGATGTGGATCTAGCAAAGGAGCTGAGACACCCTCGCGACATACTGAGTGATTCCCTGCTGACCAGCAAGTTCGACGAACCGCTGGTTCAGAAGGCTAACCGGCTGATCGAGGTTGCCGCTCCGATGTCCAGGACTCTGCTGCACAAAATTCTGCTGGAATGCTACGGAATAAGCAGAACCAACAAGAAACTTGAAGCTAAACTTGGAGGAGAAATCGCCATCAGGATCAATGCTGTCAAGGTTCGCGACACCGTAAACGGAGAGCTGTACTACTGGAAACGAAGCCAGGATCCGAATACCTACAATACGTACCGGACCGGCTACTACGGTCTTACCAGAAACGGAACTGATGTTGCGTCTCAGGAGGTTACCGCCGCCATCATGACCGTGGTTAAAAACATGGTAGGCATCAGTTCAGGGGAGTTGATCAAAGAAACATCCAAAATTCTCGGAATTAAACGTTCGAATAAAAATTCCAACGAATACTTCCAGATGGTTCTGGACAAACTGATCGCTCAGAAGAAAATAACTATCAATGCCAGTGGAAACTGCATGATTAACAATGATTAAAAAAAGTTCACACATATGATATTATGCCGATTTGTATGAACTTTAGAACAGTTTTTGCATCTAAAGTTATGCACTATGGCTAAGCATCAGTGAACGATGATTATTAACTTTTAATTTAAGGATAAACGCCTAATGAATAAATTTCTCAAAATTGCTCTGATGGTTGCTCTTGCAACTTCAACCACAGTCGGTTTAAACGGCTGCACCAACAATTATGACAGTGAGAACCGCAGAATTGCAGATGAAGGCACAACATTCCAGACAACCTACGGAATTATCATCAGTTCCAATCCGGTTAAGATCAAGGAGGAAAACCTTGATAAAGGAACAACCAGTGCCGTTGCCGCTATCGGTGGTGCTGTGGCAGGAAGTCTCATCGGGTATAATTCCAGCCATCACCACAGCAGAAGCTACAAGTGGCACCATGGCGGTCACACCGGCTCCGATGCAGGCGGAATTATCGGAGGACTTCTCGGTCTCGGCGCAGGTCTGCTGATCGGAAACCTGATATCAAACAGTGCCAATACTGTAGACGGATTAAGAGTAAACATTGTTACCTTTGATGATCAGAACTTCACTATCGATGTTCCTAAAGACAGCCGTTTTGTTTCAGGAAGTTATGTGCAGATCAACGTTACCGGAAACGGATATACCCAGCTTACCCCGATCACCAAGGAAGCATATGAGCTTGTTGTAAAGCAGCAGAACGCTGTTAGAGCAGGCAAATACGACGTGAACGACCAGCAGTATTATGACGATAACAATTATTCCCAGCAGAACAGCTCATCCAGGAATTCATCAAGATCAAATTTAAATGACTCAGATTTATACCTGGATTAAACGCTAATTACAGGAACTGTTTGAAAACGGCGGAAATTACCGCCGTTTTTTATTACCGCTCTGCGGCCTGCTTTTGGCTTTTCCCGCTCTGATAGGCTGATTGCAATAGTTATAAAGAGAAATCTGCAGCTGGCTGCGATCTATTTTTGAGGTACACAGCTCCATTTCAAACTGATGCTGATCTGCAAATCTCTTGCTCCAGCTTTTCTCTTCAGGATCAAACCTGTATCCCAGACTTTTCAACTGTTCCTTGACCGGATAGGTTTTTCCGCTGATAACCGCTGTAATACAGTTTCGTTCATCCGAACTTTCACGGCTGATGGATTTGAGCACCTCCTGCTCGTTGAATGGATCAAATTTGAAATTAAGTTTGCTTACAAACGGTGACAGTTTTTCTTCGGACGGAGCCAGCAGATACAGTTTTTTCCTTGCCCTGGTCATGGCAACATACAGCAGGCGGCGCTCCTCCTCAACCAGATCATTCTCATACAGCCCCACCACCTTAAGATATACCGAATCAGGATGAATCAGAGGAAAGAACCATGAACTGACATTAACAATTACATAGTCAGCTTCACCGCCCTTATAGGAATGCACTGTCTGGACTTTGATATTTTTACCGGTTAACAGCCGGTTGAGTTTGGCAATTTCACTCTGGGTCCGCACCAGCACAATCACAGACTCTCCGTTTTCCTTTTTCTGATCGAGATATTTTGCAATTTCAGCAATTTTTACCGGAACATCAATTTTCGAACTTATAGCTGTGGAATGAACAAGGCAGACTGTTCCTGCACTCTTCACAACAGCCCGTGCGCCGGCTCCGCGGCCTTTCATAAGTTCGTTGCTGATCGAAATAATCGAAGGAGATGAACGGTAATTGGAAAGAAGATTCAAACGGTTCGGCTGTTCAAAATATTTTTCAAACGAGGTGAAGTAGGACAGTTCCGCTCCGGAATAACCATTGATTGACTGCCAGTTATCACCAACCGCGGTAAGGTGTATTTCACCGGAGGCCTGACGGCGGATCTGCTTCAGAAGTTCATAATATGCCGTCGAGAAATCCTGAAATTCATCAACAAAGATATGACTCAGTCCGCGGGTAAAAAAAGATTTGCCGAAATCAGTGGCCAGTTTCTGTTCAGCAACCGAAAACAGTTTCAGAAAGTCGTAGCAGTCTCCGCGGTCGAGTTCCTCTTCATAACTTTCATACAGATCTCTGAACAGACGGTCGAACAGTCTCTCAGTATCACAGCCTGCCACATAATCCTTCACAATCAGGTTAAATTTTTCCGGAGTAATTTTTTTCTGTTTGCAGATCAGGATCAGATTCTGAAAGGCTTTCAGCATACGCTCCCTGGCAAACGTGGCGCGGGAAAAAATATCCAGATCTTCAGATTTTCTGATTTCACAGCCGAATATATTTTCAAGATCCCGGATCATTTCATCCTGCGATTCCGGCTTTATCCGATCTGAAAAATCAAAATCTGCATCTGACAGAGTTATCACACCCTTTCCCTGTGATTCATGGGAATACAGCGCATCACTCCAGCTTTTTATGTTCAACAGCGGTTCCGTACCGTTAACAATCTGAAAGAAACCTCGTCCCTCCGCATGTGAATTTTTATAAATATACGGCAGATTGTAGGAAACCAGCAGATTGCCGAGGTTCTGATCACGAACATCCGATACGATTTTCCCGTCCGCGGTATAAAAGAAATCCGCCTTTTTCTGCTCGCGGTCCGAAAATGAGGACAGCATCAGTTCCACATATTTTCTTAATGTATCAGGATCTTTTATTTTACGGTTGAGAACTCTGAAAAACACACTGTTGTTAAGAGAACTGCAGTCATCGGTAATAAAAAACTGCTCAGAGGACGGTTTTACAATCTGGTAGGCAAGTGCATGAAAGGTCATGATCTGCGGGATCCGGATCCCGTAAAAGCAAAGAGCATTTTTAAGTACCCGATCCCTCTGCTGATAGGTAAGGTTCCCCTGCTGACTGAGATAATCAAGAAAGGATCGGTAGGCAGTTTCCCCCGCCAGGATCTTGAAAAGCCGCTCACGAAGCAGTACCGAGGCACTTTTATTAAATGCCAGCAGCAGAATGCATGATGGTTCAATTTTCCGGTGCTCGGTAAGAAACAGAACCTTGTAGATCAGCAGTGTTGTTTTCCCCGAACCTGCTCTGGCGGTTATCAGAGTATTGAGACTGTCATCCATAATGGCAGCAGCCTGTTCGTCATTCGGAGGTAGAATGGATGGAAAACGCTCTGCAAACCAGCCGCGCAGAATATTAAACGCGGCTTTTTTTACACCGGGTCTGTCTGAAGATTTCAGCGACGCATAGAATTTCTGCCAGTCACTGTAAAAATAATTCTTCAGCTGCTTATCTGTTTTTTCCATCATTATCCAACCCGTTAAGATGCGTATATTATAGCAACTTTGCAAAACGACAGGAATTACTGTTGTTTCACAGTACAGTTCACAATTATAAATCTCCGTTCACCAACATACATTTATCTAGTGATATTATTCTAGTGGTTGATCAGGCTGCCGCCGGTTCAACATGTTTACTGCATAATAATTAAAAAGGAAACAGGGGGAAGATCTGGGGTTCAGATCTGTATTTTAATGAAAGTATCACTGTATAAAATTTTTGCCGTTATAGTAGTCGGCATTATTGCGGGACTGCTGCCGATTCTTTATCCGCAGGTGCTTCCGCTCAATATGGTACAGCACACTCTGCTGGTTATTTTTGCCCTTGCCGCCACAGCATGGCTCTGCGAACCGATCCCGGTTTATGCGACCTCTCTGGCAATTATGGGAGCTCTCACACTGCTGATTTCTGACTCGTCAATAACTCCGATCAGAAATTACATCATTGAATCAAACGGGGGAGATCTGCTCTCATACAAGGGGATCCTGAACAGTTTCAGTTCTCCGATCATAATTCTGTTCCTCGGAGGTTTTGCTCTTGCTATCGGTTCAAGTAAGTACAAACTTGACGTTACCCTGGCAAAAATACTGCTGAAACCTTTCGGTTCCGGCCCTCGTCGCGTTATGCTCGGAGTTATGACCATCACCGGATGCTTTGCAATGTTTATGAGTAACACCGCAACCGCTGTTATGATGCTCGCAATGATGACCCCGGTGCTTTCCTCCATCGATAAAAGCGACCGCGGTATCAAGGCTATGGTCCTGTCCATTCCGTTTGCCGCCAATATCGGCGGTATCGCAACTCCAATCGGTACACCGCCTAACGCAATCGCACTGGCGTATCTTACCGGTGATAACACCATCAGTTTCGGCCAGTGGGTTGTCTATGCACTGCCGATTGCCCTTGTTTGTATCGTAGCAACCTGGATAGTTCTGAATGTAATATTCCCGTTCAAGGAAAAGAAAATCGAAGTTACCATCAAGTCTGAATTCAACAAGGACTGGAGAACTCTCACTGTTTACGCAACCTTTATTGTAACAATTCTTCTGTGGATGACAGAAAAATGGCACGGTGTTAACAGCTATGTAGTTGCGCTGATCCCGATTATCGCCTTTACCACCACCGGTGTTATGAAAGCACCTGATATCAAAACCATGAACTGGGATGTTATCTGGCTGATCGCCGGAGGTATAGCGCTGGGTGACGCCCTGAGTAAGACCGGACTGGCTGAAGTACTTGCACACATTGTTGACTACAGCAAACTGAACATCTTCATGATCATTGTTTCAGTGTGCACTATCGGCTGGCTGATTTCAAACTTTATCTCAAATACTGCGACTGCCAACCTGATGATCCCGATCATATTTGCAGTGCTCAGTACAATCAGCGCAACCAATCCGGAGACACTCGGCACCTTCTCAATATCATCTATTGTTATGGCCGCCGCTCTGGCTATGTCCTTCGCCATGACTCTGCCTATCAGTACACCGCCTAACTCCCTTGCTTATGCCACAGGCTTGATTAAAAACCGCGACATGATGCTGGGTGGAGGAATCGTGAGTGTAATGTGTCTGGGTATAAATATACTGGCTTTGTATCTTTTTAAATAAATAAAAGACTAAAAATTCTTTTCAAAATCATGATCTGCAGCAGATCATGATTTTTTTATTTTAAAATGATTAAAATATCGGCTATCAATTCATAATTCAGGAAAATCTTTCAAAACCGCTTGACGAGCGGGGGGCAAATCCGTATCATGTGCAACTGAAACAAGCGATTGTTTCTAGCGCGTGCCCTTGGCTCAGCTGGATAGAGCAACGGCCTTCTAAGCCGTAGGTCATAGGTTCGAATCCTATAGGGCACGCCATCGACGACGGTGGTGAGAGTAGTTCAGTTGGTAGAGCCCCGGATTGTGATTCCGGTTGTCGTGGGTTCGAGTCCCATCTCTCACCCCATTTTTTTTGCGGGAGTGGCGAAATTGGTAGACGCGCCAGATTTAGGTTCTGGTGTTTCGGCGTGAGAGTTCGAGTCTCTCCCCCCGCACCATCTTTTCTGATATTATCCTGTTGTTAGTTCTTAGAATAATTAATCATTCGTTTTCCGTTCTGTTGGTTTGGTCAGATCCGTTCAGAATTTGGTGTATTCTGTTTTTTTTTCTTACCGCTTCCCTTGCGGTCAATTACTGAATAAGGTTTGACTCCTGGCATTGCTGCAATTTCCACTGCTAATGAAGTTTCTAAGCCGGCATTTTAAATTTCCGTTATCATCTTCAGTCTTTTCACATGTTGGTCAGACATTTTGGCACTTCTTTGTAAACCGGGTATTATGCAGGATTTTAAAAACAAACTTTAAGTCTAAATCAATGCAATGAAAGATTAACACAACAACCGGCAGCAGCTGTGAAAACCAAAGGCTGTAATAAAAACCCCGAAATCACCGTTAAACCGGAATTTCGGGGAAATGGCTGAACATCGCCAGGCATTTGCAGGAGTCACCGAATTACGGCTCCTACGGAACATTCATCAGGACATAATCTCAGCACCGTTAAGGCCGTTCATTTTCTCCTGCTCATCAGTTATACGATCAAACATTTCCTTGGCAGACTGGATCTGTTCCTGAGCGGCAAAGAATACATCAACCACCTCAGGATCAAAATGCGTTCCGGAACCTTCCCGAATAATTGAAAATGCTTTTTCTATAGGCATCTGAGGCTTGTATATACGTTTGGACACCAGTGCATCAAACACATCGGCAACAGCCATGACGCGCGCAGAAAATGGAATATCCTCACCGGCAAGACCGTACGGATAACCTGTTCCGTTCCACTTTTCATGATGATAGGCTGCAATGGATTTTGCTTCTTTAAGAAATGAAGAATCCGGCACCTGTTTGATTACCTTCTCGATCATCTCACCACCAGCGGCTGCATGGGATTTCATTATGGCGAATTCCTCATCAGTCAGCTTACCCGGTTTATTTAAGATCTGATCCGGTATTCTGATTTTACCGATATCATGTAACGGTGCTGAATTAACTACATTGGTTATGTATTTATCGGTTATGAAATCTTTATGCAGTCCCATCTGCTTCATTTTTTCAAGAATAATCCTTACATATTCAGCAGTCTTGTGAATATGCATTCCGGTGTTCTCATCCCTGCTTTCAACCATATCGGCAAGAACAACAATCATGGAATGCTGCATTTTAGATATACGATCCTTCTGAGCCTGAATTTCAGATGTATACTGTCTGCTGCTGTCCATCATCTCCAGGAAAATATCATAAAGGTGCTCTATTTCATCACCGGTATGGATATCAAGTTCCTTTATTCTTTCAACATTCTTATCAATTTCAGATTTATTACTGAACGCAAATTCACTGGTTCTCAATGCCATGGAATTGATCGGGAATATCAGAGAATAATCAACAAACGCGATAATCAGGAACAGACTCAGAACCAGGAATCCCAGGAACAGGAACACCAGCTGGATCAGAAAACCGACTTCATTTTTGAGGATGTGCGTCATGCGGATATCGGTACCGACATAGGCGACGGTCTGACCTCTGAACTTGATCGGCTCATATACTGTAAGCAGCCAGCCGAATCTGTCGTTGGAAACGATCGGTTCAATCTGCTCTCCTTTTTTCAGCCTGTCAACATAAGGCATGAAACCTTCATCAAACGGAATAATATCACCGGGAGCATCAGGCTGGGTTCCCGGCTGTTCAATATCAAATATAACCTTACATCCATTATCAAGGATCTTATATACATAGAGATACTCTATATGAGGAGTGGTGCTTCTGATGAGAAGCATATCTCTCTTAATCTGACGGTAGTCCTGATCTTCAAAATTCTTCTCTGCATACTCATCTATCCTTGAAGCATCAAGCAGTTTTGAAGTTTCATAGGCAACCTTCTGTGCAGTATGGCTGTACTCCGAAACCATATAGTTATGGTACAGCACTGCACTGATCAAGGTGGAAACAGCTGAAACCAGAATCATGGCTCCCACTATAATCATGATCATTTTGGTACGGATGGAAACACTTCTGCATTCCATATTTTTTGTTTTAAGAGCTTCATCCCTGGACAGCGGTTTCTGCTGCCAGAAAGCAATCCTCAGGGCACTCCTCCACCGCTTCGGCATAAGATTGAATATGAGCAGAACCAGGCACAGCACTGCACCTTTATCGAAGAACTCGATACAAAGTCCGCTCATAAAATTGCCCTTAAGTTCCCCCTCGAGAACCCAGGAGATCATTCTGTCAAATATCGTGGCGACAAGCGGGAAAATGAAAAACAGCGGCCATAATGTTCTGAACCGGTACAGGAACCCCTTGTTATAGAAATACGTTGAAATCAGCGCAATCCACACGCTTATCACCGAATAATAGATAAATGAAAAATCTACGAGAACGGCATTTATTAAATTGGTAAGAAATCCGATCAGAATTCCGGGAAGGTAACCGCCGATCACCGCCACGAAAATTGTTCCGATTGTATCCAGCCAGATCGGAGCTCCGAGTTTTTGGGCGATATATGCAGGGACAATATTGAGAAGCAAGCCGATAATACACAGCATTGCGGCATTTTTCAGTAAAATTTTTAATTCTTTTTTATAAAATTCCGATAAACCTGACATACTTACCAACTTCTGTTCCGGATTACGAGAAAGGAATATAAAATTCTATGAGGAACATTTCAAAACAACACTGTCTTTATTTGATCTGTCCGTAATATTTTTCCCTGCGTCAGTAATCTCAATTATGCGCCCCGTCACCGGGACAATCCCGTACCAATTCCTATTATCTGCCGGTTGCAAGTTCGCACAGACCGTCAGCTTAACAAATTCCTGTTTCTATACCGGAAGAACCTCCGAAAGTTCAACCGGCACAGCACCCTTCTACTCGATTATACTACCTTTGTTCTGTACAGACGAAAACATAACTTCATAAATGAGGAGCTCAGCCACAGTTTTTTTCTATCACGCCGCTTGAAATTTCGGTATAATCTACAGCATTGTTCGAAAAAGTGAATTATTAGCAATGGAAAGAAAGATTTTACTGACTGATTGTCACGATGAAACCGGCATTATCGCCAACGTAACCAGCATCTGTAGCAAGTACAGACTCAATATCGTCAAGAATACCGAATTCGTAGCCCACGAGCAGGAACGTTTTTTCATGCGTACTGTTCTTGAAGGTGATTTCAATTCAAACTTTCTCAGTGATGTAAGAGCCGCACTGCCGGATGGTGCAAGCGCCAGACTGGTTTCAACCGCCAAAAAGAGACTGGTGGTAATGGTCACCAAGGAAACTCACTGTCTGGGTGATCTTCTGCTTAAACACTATGCTCAGGCACTCAATCTGGAAATCGTTGCAGTAATCGGCAATTATGATGTTCTGAGGGAACTGACAGAAAAATTCAATATTCCGTACCATCACGTAAGTCACGAGGGGCTCACCCGTGAAGAGCACTGCAGAAGGATCATGGCAGTGATAAATGAATATAATCCTGATTTCATTGTGCTGGCAAAATATATGAGAATTCTTACTCCGGAATTCATCGAGGCATATCCTCAGAAAATCATCAACATCCATCATTCATTCCTTCCTGCCTTTATCGGAGCCAAGCCTTATGAACAGGCATTCAACCGCGGTGTAAAAATTATCGGCGCAACTGCTCACTTTGTCACCGAACACCTGGATGAAGGCCCGATTATTGAACAGGATGTAATCAAGGTTGATCATAATTTTTCAGCCGAGGATATGGCTCTTGCCGGACGAGATATTGAAAGACTGGTGCTTGATCATGCACTGAGT
>JAEEGK010001219.1_pt1 | contig 64665 bp, 45 predicted proteins | sample 8958771 | NCBI WGS metagenome assembly JAEEGK01 (sample SAMN16246547, study PRJNA631951) | gut metagenome | biome: gut microbiome; feature: rumen; material: SC-attached | host: Bos | place: Iran: Karaj | collected 2018-10 | reverse complement strand
CCGCAACAACGGCTATTCTGTTCTGCGTGAGGCAGATAAAGAGATGCAGATTTGCTCGTTCCTGTGGGTTTACTATGGTTATCCACCTGCTTGCTACGAGGGCATCAATGTGGACCAGACGCGCTATCGCTGCGGAAAGAAACTTGCCGAGAATGACGACGTGAAAGACGCTGATTTTGTAGCAGGTATCCCCGATTCGGGCGTTGGCCACGCAATGGGCTACAGCGCCGCCACAGGCATTCCGTATATGAGGCCTTACGCAAAATACACGCCAACTTGGCCGCGCAGTTTCATGCCGCAAAACCAGAAACAGCGCGACTTGGTGGCCAAAATGAAGTTGATTCCGAATGCATCGGTCATCAATGGACGCAAAGGAATCTTCCTCGATGACTCGATTGTACGCGGTACACAGTTGAAAGACAATGTGAAAGACCTGATGGAGGCTGGTATCAAGGAGGTGCACATGCGCGTTGCCTGTCCGCCGCTCATCTACCCTTGCGAGTATCTGAATTTCAGCCGCTCGCGCTCGTCGCTCGAGTTGGCCACACGCAAGGCTATTGTAAAACTTGAGGGTAAAGAGGATGTCGATTTCTCGAAGTACGCCGACCCCGACTCGCAGGAATACAAGAACATGGTTGAGCAGATGCGCAAGGATATGAACCTGACAACGCTCAAATTCCAGCGTCTTGAGGACCTGATTGAGGCCATCGGCCTGCCGAAAGAGAAACTCTGCACCCACTGCTGGGACGGCTCAAGCCGAGGATAACGTATTGATTAATAGACTAATTGAAGGATTGATTAGTAATTGGTGGAAGTATTAGTTGAATTGAAACTTAGTAATAACCTTAAATACTTACTGTTATGATTTTTAGAATTTTTATCGTTGCACTTATTTTTGCTTGCGGGCTTTATTATTTAGCCTGTTTCCTTGAGTTGTTCGGGATAATCAAATTCACATCGGAAAAGCAGGAAATTACTTTCCCGAAAATGCTGATACCATTTTACTATTTCTTTAAAATATGATTGTTGAAGACTTTATAAACCTTGTTATTATGTTAAATGTTTCGAGAAAGCGAATTATCGGTGCCGTATGCGCCGTGTTTGCACTTGTAGTTCTATCAATGCTTGGCCGAATTGGCGAAGATGTTAAAAATGAGACAATTGTGGTTAACCAGTTCCCCTTTACGGGAAAAATGGACTATTGGACAACGCCAGGATGGCGCGGCCAGTGGTTTGGTAAGACAACCGTTTATCACAAAACTGAGCAACTTTGGTTTGGTGCCACCGATGAGGGAAACCGTCCGAATGGCACCCCAATTCCGGTCATCTTCAACGATGCTTCTGACGGCCTTATTTATGGTTCACTTCGTGTGAAACTGCCAACTGACATTGAGCACCTGTCGCGTATCCAAACTGATTACAACGGCATGGACCGTTTGATGAACGACCTTGTAAAACAGACGGTTACAAAAGTTATCTATGCTTCTGGCCCGCTGATGTCGGCATTTGAGAGTTATGCGGAAAAAAAGAACGACCTGATTGAGTACATCACCGACCAGTTGAACAATGGTGTTTATAAGACAACAGTCAAAACAGAGGAGACTGTTGACCCGATAACTGGCGAGAAGAAGACAACAAAGGTTGCAACACTCATTCCTGATGAGAACGCTCCCGGCGGATTCAAACGTTCGGAGTCCTCTCCTTTCAAATACTATGGCATTGAGATTGGCCAGGTATCTGTAAGTAAGATTGATTACAGCGACAAAGTTAAGCAGCAGATTTCGCAACAACAGGAGGCCAACATGCTTATCCAGACTTCGAAGGCAAAGGCAGCAGCAGCCGTTCAGGAAGCCATCCGTGCCGAGGAGGAAGGTAAGGCAAAAGCCGCTCAAGCCAAGTGGGAACAAGAGCGTATAAAGGCTACCGAGGTTACAAAAGCCGAGCAGGAACGTGAGGTTTCGCGTCTTGCTGCCGAGAAAGCCGAGTTCGACAAGAAGAAAATCATTGCCGAAGGTCAGGCTGAGGCCGAGGCCAACCGCTTGAAAGTTGCCGCAGGTCTTACACCGCAAGAGCGTGCCGAATGGGATTACAAGACCAAAGTTGGTGTGGCTGAAGCAATTAGCAAAGTGCAATTGCCACGCATAGTAACCGCTGGCGGTGCCGGCAACTCAAATGCCATGGATGCCATGGGCTTGAAAATGCTCCTTGATGTGAGCGAGAAATTAAGTAAGTAATTTGAACTAAAGTATTAAACGACAAGGATTCCAACCGGAATCCTTTCGTTTTGATATAGAATCAGCAAAAATGTCGATACGGAGTTTATTTGCGGCGTTACTTATCGCGTTTGTTATCAGCGGTTCGGCTGCTGGTGCTGAAAGCGGAGGTTCAAATAAGTCGAAACGCCCCAAGGTGGGACTTGTGCTGTCGGGAGGCGGTGCGAAAGGTATGGCGCACATTGGCGTTCTGAAGAAACTTGAGTCGGTTGGCCTTTACCCAGATTACATTACCGGAACGAGCATGGGTAGTATTGTAGGCGCCTTATACTCAATAGGTTATTCGGTTGACGAACTTGAGGATTTTGCCCGCAACTCAAAGTGGCTTGAACTAATGTCGAACACGCTCGACACACGTTTCATATCAATAAATCAGAAAGATGACCTTGGCTGCTATCCGGTGGAATTCACGTTTGAGGATGGCAAACTGATACGTTCGTCAGGTGTGATTGAGGGACAGAACCTGTCGCAGTTTTTCTCGCGCCAGACATGGTGCACCGCTGGCATAAACAGTTTCGACGACTACCCCATTCCGTTTCGCTGCTATGGCGTTGATATTCTGAAAGGAAGACTGGTTGAATTCAAGGATGGCGACCTTGCGCAGGCCATCCGCGGAAGCATGGCCATTCCGCTTGTTTTCTCGCCCGTATTGATTGAGACTCTGGCCGATACGATGCTTATTGTCGATGGCGGCGTGATGCACAATTTCCCGGTTGAAGATGTGAAGCGCATGGGTGCCGACATTGTGATTGGCTCCTACACAGGTTACGATGAGTCAGTTACAGCAGCCGAAATGAACTCAATCGCAAAAATTACTGGCCGCGTGCTGATGTTTGGCGGTGTGAAAGATTCGAGAGACCAGGCAAAAATGGTCGACCCGAAATACTTGATAACGCCAAATGTGAAAGGCGTGCAACCATCAGATTTCTTGCAGGCCGACCTTATCATCAAACGCGGCGAGGATGCGGCAGAACTTCATATTGCCGACCTGAAACATCTTGCCGACTCACTCAACGCCATTGAACCACGCAAACGCCCTGCTCCGCTTGTCAAGCACGACTCGATAAAGGTTAGCCGCGTAGTAATCAGCGGTATTGAAAATACCGACAAGGAGAACGCCTACGGCATCATCGGCATCAGTGAGAATCAGTATGTTTCGGTGGCTATGATTGAAGAGGGAATCACACGTCTGTATTCAACTCTGCTCTATAAATCAATTAATTACTGCATTGAATCGACACCCGACGGAAAAATCGCATTGGTTTTCACCGTCAAGGAGAAAGGCCCGGCGCAACTCGATTTAGGTCTTTATTATGATGAGACGTACGACATCGGATTCACCGTGAAATACAGCCGCCGCAGTTTATGGAATAAAAAATACGAAGCCTTTGTTTTTGCCAACATCAACCGGTATCCGGGCATACAGGCGCAAATCAGTCGTAACATCAGCAAAAACAATACGTGGAACGCCAACACACAACTGGAGTATTTCTACGATTATAAAAGACTATACGACAAGAACATACGATTAGGCGAGATTAAATACCGCCATTTCAACTGGGATGTGGCGGGTGTGAGCAAGGCTTTTGGCAGCCATACAAAGCTTTGTGCGTCAACATTTTTTGAGACATTCTCCGCTAAGGTAGACCCCGATGCGCTTTTGGCTCTTGCTGACACAAACTCGTCGTACTACTACCAATATGGCCTGCGCCTGAAAATGAAGCATAACTCGCTCGACAACAACATCTACCCCATGTCGGGTGCGCGCTGGGATATTGAGTCGAAAGGTGTGATTGGCTCGCACCGCAGGATTGAGTTTTCTGACCGGGACTCGGTTTGCGACCGCACCAGTTATCTGAAATTTGGCACCAGTTTTATCTATGCATTCTCGGTTTTGAAAAACCATTTCACACTAATTCCTTCGGCAAACATCGGCATTGGCACTAACGATTTGCACTTTGCTGACCAGTTTTTTCTTGGCGGCTACCGCGATAAACTGCGCTACGGACAGGTACCATTCTCCGGCATGCGACTGAATCAAATTGGCACAAAGAACTTTGCCGCGACAGGCATTACTGTCAGAATTCAAGATTACAAACCATTTGGCATCGAACTTTTGAAATATGTGAACCCGGTTGTTCAATTGAATTTTATGGTTAACTACGACTCTTCAATAACTGATATTGACCTGCTTAAGCCGTCGTTTGTAAACAGCAGTACCGGCGGCGGCATTATAATCCGCACTCCCATCGGTCCAATAACCTACTTTACATCAACCGACTTTTATATCAATAAAAAATGCCGTTATTTCAGTGTCGGATTCAATTTGCCGTATATCAAATGATTGAATGACTGATTAATTGATTAACTGATTGACTGAAGGATTGAATAATTGAATGAGTGATAGGTAGATGTGAAGATTATTTAAAGAATAAGGTTAATAAAATAAGGAGTTAAATGAGAAACCATTTAACTCCTTTTTATTTCAGTCTTTCTAACTCTCTAACCTAAGTATTTCTCAAGCAGCGACAGCATCTTTTTAAGTTTTATTGGCTTGGCAATGAAGTCGTTGCAACCAGCCTCCAGAGCCTTCACAACATCAGCATACATGGCATAGGCGGTCTGTGCGATTATTGGAACATCGGTGTTGAAAGAGCGAATCTGCCGAGTCACTTCGTAACCGTTCATGTCAGGCAACTGTATATCCATGAGTATCAGGTCGGTATCAGGATTGTTGCGGATAAAGTCGAGAGCCTGAGCCCCGTCGATAGACCTTGACATGATTGGCGGTCCCTGCATTTTGAGCATAGCCTCAATCAGCATATAGTTGGCGTCGTTGTCCTCCACAACATGGATTTTCTTGGTTGCCCATTTCTTTGTATCGACATTCGATGGACGAACATTTGGCTGAAGAACGCCAATAGGCAGGGTGAAGAAGAACTGAGTTCCTTCGTCGGCAGCCGAATAGCACCAGATGCGGCCTTTAAGTTGCTCAACGCAGCGGCGGGCGATGCTCAACCCCAGTCCGGTGTGTTTCTCCTTGCCTACTGTATAGAACGGCTCAAAAATCTTTTCCTGAATATCGGTAGGAACACCCTTTCCGGAATCTTTTACAAAGAATACAATCTCCTCGTTGTCAGTAGTTCCAAAGCCAAGGTAAACCGATGTTACATCGTTCGCTTCAAATGCGTTATTTACAAGATTATCAAGTATCTTGGTCAGAATGCGGGGGTCGGTGTAAATCTTCACCGAGGTTTGCGGAATCTCAAGGTTGAAATTGATGTTCCGGGCAATTGCATCGTTCTGCCGGCGAGTGTGGTATTCGGTTATGAACGCGCAGACATCGATGGTTGACGGTTCAAGTTTGAGCAGCCGTCCGCTGATGCCAGTCCATTCGGCAATGCTGTTTAGAGCCACAATAAACTCCGAATCCTTCAATTCGGCATGTGATTCTATCAGTTTGACACTCAGCAGTTTTATGTTCGACGCTATATTATTGTTGTTTTCAATAATCCGTTGTTTCTCGTTGTTGAGTTCGTTCTCATAATTCTTAATCTGAGTAATGTCGCGCGACACATTGAGCACAGTGCTCACAGTGCCGTCTTTCGACATCTCAGGCACCATGCTGGCCTGGAAAACACGCTGCTGCCCTTCGGCATTCATTTTGAACTCGAATTTCAGTTTGCGCCCTGTACGGAACACCTCAAGGTACATCTCTTCAAGGAATGATGCGGTGTTCGGGTCGAAATCCATGTCCATTATGTTGTGTCCGATGTATTTTGCTGCGGGAACTTTAGTTATCTCCTCAGCAGCGCGGTTCACGTAGGCGTAAGTCAGATTGCGGTTGTAGCGCGAGATGATGTCGGGGCTGTTGTCGGCCAGCATCCTGAACTCCTCCTGGCTTTTGAGAAGGGCTTTTTCAGTGATTTTCTGCGCGGTAATGTCGGTTATGACATTATATGAGATTGTTTCGCCGTTCTGTGTTTTGGTCATAGAGAAGACGCACTTGATGCACTTCTCCTGCCCTGCACGATTCAGAATCCACACCTCAGCGCTGAAGAAGTTCGGATTTACTTTCTTCTGCTCAGCCATGAGTTTCCCCATGCGTTCACGCTCGTAATCGCAGATGAGCGACAGCGGCGACGCCGATTTGAGTTGCTCTTTTGTGAAACCTGTGATTTTGGTGCTGGCGGAGTTGGCGAACATCAGTTTTCCGTTCTCATAAATCATTATGCCGTCGGTGATGTTCTCAGCCATCATCAGGAAGCGGAACTCGCTGTGGCGCAATGCGCTAAGTATTTTTGTCAGATTGCCGGAGTTCTGTTGGAAGGCGGTCAGATACGTCTGCCCGTCGGGCGCGTGCATCTTGAAAAGCGTGATTTCAGATGAGATTGCCGGCTCAATCAGAGGCACAATCTGCGTGGCGTATGTCACACCCTCTGGTCCTATTTCCGAATCGATATATTGCAGAATTTCAGTTTCTGACTTGAATAAACCAATGCCGACCGGTGACAATGATTGGTAGTTATCCTCAGTGCATTTGAGCAACTCACAAGCGCTGCGGTTTATTCTATGAAGCCTCAGGCTGGAGCCGTCCACCTTCAGCACAAAAATTGGCTGAGGACTGCGTGCAAACCAATTGTTGCAGTCTATGGCATCATTAATATCAAACTTGATGTCAACCATGACAATTATTGTTTTTTAAACAAATGCTCTCGAATGATTTAAAACAAGGGTTAAATATATTCATTTTTCGGATTGCTCCAAATAAAATTTCTTTTGTTATTTTGCCGTAAACATCCGAATGGTAAAAACTGGATTTTGACATGCTACCTCGACTTTTTGCAATCATCAGATATTACTTGTTCTGGATAGCGTTTTTTGTGGCTGTCCGCGTGTTTTTTGAACTTTACAACATTAGGTTGACGGCCGATTTGTCGTTTGGCACGGTGCTTGGCACTTTCTGGCACGGCTTGCTGCTCGACCTCTCGATGGGCGGTTATCTGACTGCATTTGTGACTCTTACGCTTGCCGCCACAGTCAGATGCAACGGTCGCCTGACGGCAAAGATTGTTGGGGCGGGCACCATTGTTTTCATCATAATCTTCTCGATGATAGGCATTTGCGACTGCGAACTCTATCGCAACTGGGGCTTCCGCATGGACAGCACCGTGCTCATGTATCTGAAGACGCCCAAAGAGGCCGCCGCCTCCACTCCCGTCTGGCTCACAGCCATTTTCCTTCTTTGGATTGCCGTTTTCTGCTGGCTCAGCATCAAGGCATACCGCAGGTTTGTTGGCGAACGGTTGCAGCAGTTGCAGCCTGAATCGTGGAAGGCTATGCCCGCGTTGCTGTTTGCGTGCGCTGTTCTTGTGATACCAATCCGCGGAGGCTTTGGAATGCCAATTCGCTCTGGTTCAGTCTATTTCAGCGACCAGCAGTTTGCCAATCATGCGGCCGTCAACGTGCAGTGGAACTTCTGCAACTCGCTGCGCTACCTCAAAATGCAGCAAACCGACAATTTCATGCCACAGGCGCAAGCCGACAGCGTTGTTGCCGAAATGCTGCGCTCTGATTCATTGCAATGCCATCTGCTCAAAACCGACCGTCCAAACATCCTGATAATGATAATGGAAAGTTTCACGGCGAAGGTTGTGGGCTGCGTGGGCGGCATTGAAGGCGTCACGCCGAACCTCGACAGCCTTGCCCGCACGGGCGTGCTGTTCAGCAACTGCTACTCCAACGCCGACCGCTCCGACAAGGGCATTGTGAGCATTTTGAGCGGCTATCCGGCACAGCCGACCACATCTATCATGAAATTCACCGACAAGGCCGCCAAACTGCCGCATTTGAGCCATAAACTGAATGCCGAGGGCTACACATCGTCGTTCTACTACGGCGGCGACATCGGCTTTGCCAACATGAACTCGTATTTTATTGCAGGACAATACAATCCGATAGTCTCGAAAGACGAATTCCAGCACAGCGACATGAACTCGAAATGGGGTGCTCACGACCACATTGTACTTGGCCGCTGGCTCAATGACATCAACAACTCGTCGGCGCCGTTTTTCAGCGCGCTGTTCACTTTGAGCAGCCACGAGCCGTTCGAAGTGCCGCACACAAGCCGTTTCCTAAAAAACAGTTTCCTCGGCAAGGCTGAGCCTGGCAAGTTTATGAATACCATCCACTACACCGACAGTTGCATTGGCGATTTTGTGCGCCGTGCCGCGGCTGAGCCTTGGTGGAACAACACTCTGCTGGTGCTTGTTGCCGACCACGGAAACCGCCTTCCCGACTATTCAACGCTTTTTGCGCCCGAGCGCTTCCACATTCCAATGATTTGGCTCGGAGGTGCGTTGGCAAAGACCGATACTGTGATTGATAACTATCTGTCGCAAAACGATATACCGCTGTTACTTTGCAATCAACTTGAAGTGGACGGCAGCGATTTCAATTTCAGCAAAGACGTTTTAAGTGGCGGCCGCTCATGGGGCTTCTACGCATACAACAACGGCATTGGATTTGTAACTGAAAATGAGAAATTTATCTACGACCGCACAGCGAAAAAACTGATTAAAACCGATGTGAACAACACCTCCAATTTTCATATTCCAATGACATGGATTGATGCCGTGCGAGCAAGGACCGATACTGTCAAATACGAGAATATCAGCAAATTACCGCAAATTTTAAGTCGGGAGTTAGGAACAAGCGGCAGTTTCTCGTTCAGTGCCGACACCACAAGCGGCAACCTTCTGTTCGAAATTTATTTATACAAGAAAGGAATCGGATTTATTGCTGAAAATGAAGATTTTACATACGTTAAAATGGCGCCAAAGCCATCAAAGAAAGATATAAGCGACGACGCAATTATGCAAAGTCAGGCTTTTTTGCAAACTTTGCTGCACGATTTCAATCAAAAATGAGACGATGATTGAGAAGAACAACCGCAAGGTCATAAACGCTTGGTGCTCATACGATATAGCCAACTCGGTCTATAGTCTGATAGTTGCGTCGGCATTGTTTCCCATTTATTATCAAAACGTTACGGCGGAGGCGTTTGGCAGCGGATTGGTCAGCCTTTTCGGTTTCCAGATAAAAAACACCGTAATCTACGACTACGCCATCGCTCTGGGCTACGCCATTGTGATTCTGATAACCCCGCTCCTTTCGGGCATTGCCGACATGGGCGGCTACCGCAAGCGCTTTATGGTACTCTTCACCACACTTGGCGCGGCGGCCTGCTCTGGCCTCTACTTTTTCACGGGCTCAAACATCGGTTTCGGTCTGCTGATGACTGTTTTGGCCGTCATCGGCTGGGCGGGCGCAACGGTCTATTACAACTCATTTCTGCCGATAATAGCCACCAACCGTCTGCATAACGTTGTGAGTGCCAAAGGTTTCGCGTGGGGCTATCTGGGCAGCATGGTGCTGTTCATCTTGTGCATAGCCATCATCTACACATGGCAATTCTGGGGCTTTGGCAGCGAAGAGGCCGCCTACCGCTTCTCGTTCCTGCTCGTCGGCTTTTGGTGGATTGGCATCGCACTGGTGGCTTTCAAGCATTTACAAGAATTCAAGCCCAAAAGCAAGATAGATTCCGAAATTCTTTCAAAAGGCTTCAAAGAGATTGCCGAAGTGGCGAAAAACCTTTTCCGTCAGCGGATTATGAACCTCTTTTTGGTGTCGTTCCTGTTTTTGAGCATGGGTGTGCAGACCATCATTCTGGTGGCCACGCTGTTTGGCAGCGTCGAACTGCACGTCGGCACCATCGAACTGATAATTGTGATTCTGCTGATACAGTTCCTTGCAATGTTCGGTTCGGTTGTATTTGCAAGAGTTTCAAATAGATTCGGCAACTTTACATCGCTGCTGATAATGCTTTCGGTTTGGGTGGCGATTTGCGTGGCTGGCTATTTCATTCAAAACACCGTGCAATTCTACATTCTGGCCGTATTCCTTGGCTTTGTGATGGGCGGCATACAGTCGCAGGCCCGCTCAACCTACGCCATGCTCATCCCAGAAAACACCACTGACACAGCCTCTTATTTCTCGTTCTACGACATCACCGAGAAGATTGGCATAGTCATCGGAATGTTCGGTTTCGGGCTGATAGAGCAGATTTCAGGCTCGATGCGCAACAGCGTGGCGCTCCTCTCCGTCTTTTTCATGATTGCCTTTGTGGCGCTTGTTTTCGCCGCTGGCAAACGGAAACTCAAAGGAGACAACTTATAGATATTTAGGAATTAATAATTAGGATTTATTTATTTGAAGTATTACTTTAAGTGAAGATTCCTAATATTTTGACATAAAACTAAAACGATATGAAAACACCTATCCTATTTCTGGCTGCGGCCTTATTGACCGCCTCTTGCGCCAGCAACAGCGGTAAGTCAGTCATTTTCAACGATATTGATGCGGTCGAAACCGTGTCACTCGACGAGATTGCCACAGATATTGAGGCGGTTCCAATTAAGGCTGATTATCCGTTGGAACCTTTTTTGGCGACTTTTGGCCAAAGCAACGATTTTGTGGCTCTTGATATGAAACTGCAAACCGTCTATCTTGTTAAAGATTACCAAGTTGTATCGAAATTGAACACTGTAGGTCGCGGCCCGAGGGAGTACACAAACATCACAGATATTGCATATTCTGCTGAAAACCAGACGCTTTATGCCTACACACCCGACAGAAAATGCATTTATCGTTACAAAATGCCTGATTTTAAATATGTTGGCTGTCTGCAAGTGGGGCAAGATTTATCTGCAATGGTTCTGCTAGACAGCACAAACCTTCTGTTTGTTGGTTACGACAACATCAACGAGGCAAATAGCGGCATCTATAGGCTCAACCTTGAAACTGGCGCTTCTAAGCGAATAATTGCATCGGGCGATATCGGTGCCACATACACTTCCACAAGTTCGTTCTACAAAAGCGGCGACAATGTATTCTTCTCATTACCAAACGGCGACAACATCATTTACCAGTACACCGACACGGTTTTGACGCCGCTGATGGCCATCGATTACGGGCAATACAATTTCAAAACTGATATGAACCCCAACGACGGCAACAACTTCGACGATATGATTAAATATATGACATACAGAGATGAAGGTAATTATGCCATCGGCGGTTACTATTTACGCGTAACCGACTCTGTAATAACATATTGGCACAGTCCGCACATAAATGGTAAATACCACAAATACTTCACGGTTTGCAAAAACGGCGTCTGCCGCAACTACGACATTAAGGTTAACGGCCTGAAACTCAAAGTGTATCCAACTGGTTTGGATGGCGACACCTACGAAACCATCATCGATGGCGATTGGGAGAATCTTATTGACCCCGACAGCGAATTATCGCCATTGGCTCAAAAGATTATCGACACAATGAAAAAACAAACTGATTACAATCCTATTTTATTGAAATACAAATTATTCTAGTCACAAATGAGAACACCTATCCTATTCTTAGCCGCGGCGCTGCTGACCGCCTCTTGCGCTAGCAACAGCGGCAAATCCACCATCATCAATCTTAACCCGAGGAACTGTAGTCAATTGGAGGATGTTATAGACGATTGCAAAGTGATTTTTCTCGACAGTACTCGGAACGCCTTAATCACAAACCCTGGTAAAATACTGTGCGACAGCAACTATTATTACATTCAAGACAGAGAAAGACATTGCATTAAAGTGTTCGGCAAAGACGGACATTTTGTGTCGCAAGTGAATCGGGTGGGCCGTTCAAGCCAGGAATATCTTGATATTCAAAATTTCGATGTCAAAGACGAAACTGTCTATATTCTGTCAAGATCCATCCAAAAACTATACGAATATGACATTCGTGGCAAATACTTGAATTCCTACGAATTAGATTATTATTATAGCGATATTGTTGCAGTAAACAACAGTACGGTTCTGCTGTTCTCAAACTACTCGAACAACAAAATGAAAAACTATGTCTTGTTCGACTTGAAGACGGGTAAAATTGTTGCCGAGTGCGATGATTTCACGGTGAACGCAGGTTGTCGCGTAGCCGAATCACATTTTATCAGAACCGACGAAGGAATTTTCACCGTAAAGCCTTTTGATTATACTATATATCAATACGATAACAATTCAATCAATCCTGTTTTAACACTGAATTTCGACACCGAGGACGCGCTACCTAAAAACGACGACATTAGAGTTATTTACGAGCAAACCGAGAAGAAAAAAGTGGTTCGGTATTACAATTCATTCACCAAGGTTGGTGACAATGTGTTTGTCCTTTATAACCTTACAAGAGTCGTTATGGGAGATGCTCATTTGGGGCTTCAATTTTTGACGGCAGCCAACATAAAGGACAGTACTGCAATCACAATAACCACATTCGCTGGAGACGAAAAATTCCCGTTCGGATTCAGCAATGCGTTCCTACACAACGGTGCTCTTTATGCATTTGTTTGGCCATCGGGTTACAACCGCCACGTTGATGCGGCGAATGCTGTTGACGAAGAATCAAACCTGATATTGCTTGAATACAAACTGAAATGCAAATGACGGCACAACACCAACCGCGCTGTTGGTGGCTGAAGAAGGCTCACTGTTTTGGATGATTCAAACAGAGAGTTTTTTAGAATTATTGATTGCTTGTCTAAAAAAAACTCTTATTCGATGTCCGAAAACAAAAATTCTTCGATGATTTGTTTCAAATCACGATAATCATTGGCATTTTTGTTTCTATATTTACGGAACAAGCCGCATGTGTGTCGGCGCTAATTAGAAAGGTTATGAGCAACGAGAAAATTGAAAACAACACATTACTATACAAGGTGCTTGTGCACATGTCGGTCTGCATATTCATTCTGATAATGCCCGTGCTGCTCTCGCTGCACAACAACTTCCAATTCGCCTTCATTTTAGAACACTCGTGGATTCCCACATTTTTCTATTTCATCATCTTCTATGTCAACTACTTAGTGCTGGTTGACCGAGTTTTCCTGAACAAGAAGAAACTGATTTTCTTCCTGTCGAACGCCGCCTTGATGCTGCTTCTCGCCTATCTCGACCAGACTCTGAAGCCCTATCTGTTCCACCACTTCGTATGGCAAGGTCCGCACAGGCCAATATTCTTTGTTTACGGCATTCTCATGGATATGCTGACAATGGTGCTGCCACTGGTGCTGGCCGTCGCCTTCAAAACCTACGACCGTTGGCAGCAAATGGAACGCAAGCAGCAGGAAAGCGCCAACGCGCAACTTCAAACCGAACTAAAACATCTTGAGTATCAGATACAACCACACTTTTTCTTCAATTCGCTCAACAACATCTACTCGCTGGTCGACATATCGCCAGAGCGCGCCAAAGAGACCATCCACAACCTGAGCAAACTGATGCGCTATCTGCTCTACGAGACCAACAACTCGCTTGTTCCGCTCGACGGCGAGATAACTTTCATGTCGAAATACATTGAACTGATGAAACTGCGCACCGCCGCCAACACAAAGGTGGAATACTCGTTCCCCACCAACACCAACGGCATAATGGTGGCGCCGCTGCTGTTCATCTCGCTCATCGAAAACTCATTCAAGCACGGAATCAAGCCAATGGGCACATCCGACCTGATTTTCAAAATGGAAATCGACGGTACAAAAGTTATTTTCACCACAGAAAATCCGTATTTTGAGAAAACAGGACCCGACTTGTCGGGCGGTTCGTCAATCGGGCTTGAGAACATCCGCAAGCGGCTTGAACTGCTCTACAACGGGAAATCTGTTTTCAACACCCGCATCGAAAATGATAAATATTTTGCATATTTGTCGATAGACACAGATTCTGTTGAACACAAATAAAACGAACTGACAATGGAACAAAAAATAACCTGCCTGATTGCCGACGACGAGCCCATGGCTCTCGAACTTATTGAAAGTTACGTCAACAAAACCCCGTTCCTGGAACTTAGGGGCAAGTGCATCAACGGATTCGACGTGCTCGACCTGCTGGCCAAAGAGCAAATCGACCTGCTGTTTCTCGACATTCAGATGCCCGGGCTGAACGGCCTTGAACTCTCAAAAACGCTGCGCAAGAAGAACCGCGTCAGCTTCACTACGGCTTTCGACAAGTACGCACTCGATGGTTTCAAGGTTGAAGCGCTCGACTATCTGCTCAAGCCGTTCGACTACAACGAGTTCCTGACGGCCGCCAACAAGGCTCTCGAGTGGTTCTCGCTCCAACGTTCTGGCAAACAGCCTGTTACCAGCAACGACTATATGTTTGTGAAAGCCGACTACAAACAGATAAAAATCGATTACAGCGACATTTACTATTTCGAAGGATTGAAGGATTACGTGAAGATTTGGCTGAAATCGCGTCCGCGCCCAATTCTGACTCTGATGAGCCTGAAATCGCTCGAAGAGACTCTGCCCGACGACCGTTTCATGCGCGTCCACAGGTCGTACATCATTGCGCTTGACGCGATAAAGTCAATCGAACGCAACTGTGTGATTATCAATGACCAACCCATCGCGGTGGCCGACAAATACAAGGATATTTTCAACGAGTTTGTCCAGAAAAAATCAGTGCAATAAATCTTATCTTTGCGGCTCAATTTTAGTTCGATGATAGAGGCTGCAAAAAAGGATTATCTTGCAAAGACAGGTCACAAGTATCTGAATATCAAGGGGGTAATGTTCGACATGGATGGTGTGCTGTTCGACAGTATGCCACTGCATGCCGAGGCTTGGGTTAAAACATTCACGCAGATTGGAATACCGTTCACCCATCGGCAGGTCTATCTGAACGAAGGCCGCACGGGCGCCGCCACCATCGACGAGCAATTTCAGATTTATTTCAACCGCCACAGCACAGTAGAAGAACAGCAAGAGATTTACCGCATTAAAAGCGGCATTTTCAAGCAATTACCCAAACCGAACCTCATTCCTGGGATTGTTGATGTGGTGCAATTCCTGGCCGACAATAACATTGCCCGAACAGTGGTAACAGGCTCTGGCGAAAGTTCCACCCTCGAACGTCTGGAGCAGAATTTCCATGGTCTCTTCAACCGCAGCCTGATAGTTACGGCTCTCGATGTCAAGCAAGGCAAACCTTTTCCTGAGCCGTATCTGATGGGATTGCAAAAACTGCGCCTCGCTCCCAACGAGGCTTTAGTGGTTGAGAATGCACCACTTGGCATTCAGGCCGGAGTGGCTGCAGGCGTGTTCACCATTGGCGTCAACACTGGAATCCTCGAGAAATCAGACCTTGAGACGGCTGGTGCCAATCTTGTGTTCGACAATATGCAGCAACTGCTTGAGGCGCTGCCTGCGCTGATTTCAGACTAATTTTTCCTCATAGAGGCACAAAGACACGGAGTTTTTGCCTTTAACTCCTCTCCGTTTATTCCTTGCTCAATTCTCATAAATGAATAATTTTGGCCTCACATAAAATTTAAAGCAATGAAAGTACTTCTGATAAACGCAAGCCCGCATCCGAAGGGCTGCACCTACACAGCACTATGCGAAGTGGCTTCGGCCCTGAATGCCAACGGAATAGAAACAGAACTGATGCAACTTGGCGTACAGCCGATTGCGGGCTGCATCGGGTGCGCGCAGTGCCGTACAACGGGCAACTGCTTCCGCGGCGATGTTGTGAATCAGTTTGTTGAAGTGGCCGACCAATTCGACGGCTACGTGTTCGGCTCGCCCGTGCACTATGCCTCAGCCGACGGTGCCATCACATCGTTTATGGACCGCGCCTTCTACGCCGCATCGGGCAAAATGCGCAACAAACCCGCCGCAGCCGTGGTGAGTTGCCGCCGCGGTGGCGCAACAGCCGCTCTCGACCAACTGAACAAGTATTTCACAATCAACTGTATGCCTGTGGTTTCGTCGAACTACTGGAATATGGTTCACGGCAGCAAACCCGAAGATGTTCTGAAAGACCTTGAGGGAATGCAGACAATGCGCATTCTGGGCAACAATATGGCCTGGCTGCTGAAGTGCATCGAGGCTGGGAAATCGGCCGGCGTGCCCGCTCCCGCCGCCGAGCAGAAAGTCTGGACGAATTTTATTAAGGATTGAACAGATGGTGAATCGGACAATCGGCTAATTGGTAAATCGATGTTTTTCAGTTCACCGATTCACCACTTCACCGATTAAACAATAAAAACTTAAAACTTCAAAAACTTATTACTTAAAACATAAAACAATGAAAGCATTTGTATTACTCGCCAATGGCTTTGAAGATATTGAAGCCGTTGCACCCATCGACATTCTGCGCCGCGGCGGCGTTGATGTGAAAACCGTATCGATAACCGAATCGACAGAAGTTGAGTCATCGCACGGCATTCCAATGAAGGCCGACACCACCATCGGCAAGGCCGACTTTGAGAACGGCGACGCACTTATTCTGCCTGGCGGTTACCCCGGATACAAGAATCTGGGCGAATCGGCGGCTGTGGGCAAAGTGCTGAAAGATTTCTACAGCAAGGGAAAACTTGTGGGTGCCATCTGTGCCGCCCCGACCGTTTTGGCAGCCAACAGCGTGGCCGAAGGCGCAACGGTTACGTGCCACAGTTGCGCCGTTGAGACTATGGAAGCCCGCTACAACTATGTTGGCGGCGACGTGGTCAGCGACCGCAACCTGATAACCGCTGTGGGCGCCGGCCTGTCAATCGATTTCGGCCTTGAACTGCTTGCCGCTCTCACCAACGAAGCCACAGTTGAGAAGGTTAAGAAGGGAATGGAGATTGCTCTTTAATTTAGGATTTAGGAATTAGGATTTATTGTAGAGACGCGGCGCGCCACGTCTCTACAATGCCACATTAACAAAATAAACTAACTGTTATGAAAAGACTTTTTGTTTTACTCTATGCCATAATGCTTGTTGGGCAAACTTTTGCTCTAGAGTTTGTTGTTGGCAACTTAAAGTATACGGTTACCGATACCGCAAAACACGAGGTTTCGGTTGGTATGGCTTCTGATTCAATATCCGAAGCAATAGACATTTTGGCCGAAATTGAATATGAAGGCATAAAATACATTGTCACAAGCATCGACAACTACGCGTTCGAAGGTTGCACTAACCTTACTTCAATCTCCATTCCAAATTCTGTAACAAACATTGGTACCGGAGCGTTCAATGGTTGTAGCAAACTTGAATACAATGAATATGGTGACGCCCTATATGTTGGGAATGCCGAAAATCCATATTTATTGTTGATTAAAGCGAAATCTGCTGATATAACGTATTGTATGATAAATGAAAAATGTAAACATATTTACTCTGGTGCTTTCTATAAGTGTGACAGTTTATATTCAGCAACTATTCCTAATTCTGTTACAACAATTGGCGTTGCGGCGTTTATTGATTGCAGCAGACTCTCAACAATAACCCTTCCTAATTCAATCAAGTCTATTGGTGACCATGCGTTCGCAAAATGTATCAGCCTTACATCAATGGCAATTCCAAACTCAGTAGTAAGCATCGGCTACGAATCGTTTGGTGAATGCGAAAACCTTTCTTCTATTACTATTCCAAATTCAGTCACAAACATAGGACAATGGGCGTTCGCGGGTTGCTACAACTTAACTATTTATTGTGAGGCGAGTTCAAAACCTGATAGTTGGGATTATTCTTGGAACAGCGGCAACCGTCCTGTGCTTTGGGAATCGTCTATGAATATTGTCAAACCTGCCTTCATCTATAACAATTTGAAGTACGTTGTAATTGATGCAGAAAAACAAGAAGTTTCTGTTAGTAGAATTTACGGACTCAACCCAACAGGTGATATTATTATCCCCTTACAAGTAGAAAACGACAGCATTACATATACTGTTACAACTATTGCAGAAAAGGCTTTTTATGAATGCGAGAATCTGACATCGGTAACAATTCCAAATTCAATTACAAAAATTGGAAGCTACGCGTTTTATAATTGTATCAGATTGACTTCAATAACAATTCCCGATTCGGTAACGAGTATTGAAGATGGTACGTTTACTGGATGCAAAAGTCTGACATCGATAAACATACCCGATTCGGTAACCAACATTGGTGAACAAGCTTTCTTATGTTGCAGCAGTCTGACCTCAGTTACCTTTCCTAATACATATATAACGATTGGTAATTATGCTTTTGGCGACTGTAGCAATCTGACTTCAATTACCATTCCTAATTCTGGTACAATTTTAGATGACAATGCGTTCAAAGATTGCAGCAACTTAACATCCGTTAATATTCTCAATTCAGTTAAGAATATAGGCAACAACGCCTTCGCTGGGTGCAACAATCTTCATTTCAACGAATACCGCGATGCTTTGTATTTAGGCAATGCCGAGAATCCTTATCTACTTTTGTTCAAAACGAAATCAAAAGACATAACCTATTGCTGGATAAATAAACGCTGCAAAGGTATTAACTATGCCGCATTCTCTGGGTGCACCAAACTGGAAGGAGTTACCTTTTCCGATTCGATCACATGCATTTGCGACGAAGCATTCAAAGATTGCGGTCGTATAACTTCAATAACTATTCCTAACTCGGTTACCAGCATTGGCGACGAAGCGTTCGCTCGTTGCAGTGGTATAACTTCGATAACTATTCCTAATTCAGTTACCAGCATCGGACATAGTGCGTTTAGTGAGTGTATTTACCTGACTTCTGTTAATATTCCAAATTCAGTTACGAGCATCGGACATAGTGCCTTCTCTGAATGTATTAGCCTGACTTCGATTATCATTCCTAATTCAGTTACCAGCATCAACGATGAAACGTTCTCCAATTGTGTCAGTCTGACTTCAATTACTATTCCCAATTCAGTAAAAAGTATTGGTTATGAGGCATTCTCTCGTTGTAGTGGTCTAACTTCAATAACTATTCCTAATTCAGTTACCAGCATTGGTGTCTTTGCATTTTCTTTATGCTCTAACCTTAAATCTGTTTCCATTCCAAATTCTGTATCAACTATTGGCGAGAATGCGTTTGAGCATTGTGGACTGACTTCAATAACCATTCCCAATTCGATAACAAGCATCGAGCGCGGTGCATTCCGACATTGTTCCGCACTGACTTCGGTAATAATTCCTAATTCCGTGAAAAACATTGGTGATGCTGCATTCTTTGGTTCCGCACTGACTTCGGTAGTGATTCCTAATTCTGTGGAAATCATTGGTAATGGCGCGTTCAATGATTGTTCCGAACTAACTTCGGTAGTGATTTCTAATTCAGTAAAAAGCATTGGCAATGCTGCGTTCTATGATTGTGTCGGTCTTGATTCAATATCTGTTCCAAGTTCTGTAACGGACATCGGCTCTAATGCATTCAAAAATGTTAAAAACGTTTATTATTCAGGCGATGCCACTGGTCGGCCTTGGGGTGCTCTCTATATTAATGCATATATCGATGAATATGGATTTCTATATGCTAATGACCAAAAAGAACAAGTTGTCGGATATGTTGGTAACGCAACAGATATATGCATTCCCAGTTCTGTTACTTCTATTAATGACAACGCATTCAAAAATAATAGTAAGCTGACATCAATAACTATTCCCAATTCTGTCGATTTCATTGGTGATTATGCTTTTTACAATTGCCAAGGTTTGATTTCTGTTACTATTCCGAAAAGTGTAGAAAAAATAGGTTGGTGCGCGTTCCAAAATTGTTGCAACGTAACGATATATTGTGAAGTCAGTTCTGAACCTAACGGTTGGAGTAATGGTTGGAACTATGAGAATTGGCCAGTTGTTTGGGGATATAACACTTCTATTTCTGAATCCACCACCAACATAAACATCTACGCCCACGGCAACACCATTGTGATTGAAAACGCCACAGATGATATTTGGGTTTATGATGCTATGGGCAGGTTGGTTGTAGAGACGCCACAATGTGACGTCTCTACAGAAATCCACATCAACACCGCCGGCATTTACATTGTGAAGGTTGGCAGTACGGCAAAACGGGTGATGATAAATGAATAAATCAATTCTTTAATCAATGTTACAAAAAATCAGTCAGTTACTATCGAGCAAGGCCTCGTGGTTTGTGATAGCCACGGCGGTGTTCACGTTTTTTGTGCCGGGGGCGTTCCGTTGGGTTTCGGGATACACACAGACGGTCATTCTGGGCATAATAATGCTCACAATGGGCCTGACACTCACCACGCAAGACTTCAAAATATTGTTTTCGCGGCCGGGCGATATCTTCATTGGGGCATGCGCGCAGTTCACCATTATGCCGCTTGTGGCGTGGTCGCTGACGCGAATATTCAATCTCGATACCCCGATGGCCATCGGCATTATTCTGGTGGGCTGCTGCCCGGGCGGCGTGTCGAGCAACATTATGAGTTTCCTTTGCAAGGGCGATGTGGCGTTTTCCGTCGGGATGACCACCGCTTCCACCCTGCTGGCGCCCATTGTAACACCGCTGCTGGTGCTTTGGTTGGCCGGTCAGAGTGTCGATGTTGATGCCGTTGGAATGTTTATCAACATACTGATTGTCACCATTATACCCGTCACCATTGGATTTTTCCTAAACCTGTGGCTTGGCAGCCGTCAGCAGTTCAAGAGCATTCAGAGCGTGATGCCCGGCGTGAGCGTCATCTGCCTTGCGTGCATTGTTGGCGGCGTCATTTCAGCCGTTCACAACCAACTGATTGCCAACGGTCTGACGCTGTTTTTGTTGACATTCGGCGTGGTTTTCTGCCACAACACCATCGGCTATCTGCTTGGATTCCTGACTGGTACGCTGTTCAAATTCAACACTGCCAAAAAGCGAACCATAAGCATCGAGGTGGGAATGCAGAACGCCGGCTTGGCAACCAATCTGGCCACCAACTTCTTTATGGCCACCAATCCGCTGGCTGTTGTTCCTTGCGCCATATCGTGCGCCTGGCACTCAATTTCGGGCACCATTCTGGCCGGCATTTTTATGCGGTTCGGGAAGAAAGATGATTGTATCAAAGATTTAAGTGAATACGCATAATTGGTTTATAACCACCAAATTATGTAACTCGCCTCTATCCTATTCTGCGCCCCATTCAACATCGCAGTCGCAATTCCAATCATCGTTCCAGTTTTTGGGAGTTGATTGAGATTTGCATTTGATTGTCAGATTGTTACAACCAGAGAAAACCTCTTCGCCAATACTTTCGACCGAATCGGAAATGGTTACCGATTCCAACCCGTCGCAATCGACAAATGCCTCATCACCAATGATTTTGACAGAGTTGGGAATGACAACCGAGGTCAGGCACAAGCAGCCTTTGAACGCTCTGTCGCCAACAACCGCAACTGTATCGGGAATGTCCACAGACTGCAGACCGCTGCAATCGGAAAACGCATCGGCACCAATGCTTGCCACCGATTCGGGAATGTCAACCGACAGCAGTTCTGTACAATCGCGGAAAGCGCTGCTGCACACAAACTTACAGCGTTCGTTGATGCGGCACGATGTTATGTTGACCGATGCCGCTGCAATCAGGCACAGATATGGATTCTCGGCGCTTCCTAAATATTTTGCATTGCCGAACTCATTGTATTGCAGACTGTTGCAATTGTCGAACGTCTCCCACCCAATGTCAGCAACTGAATTCGGTAGTACAACCGTTGTCAGTCCGCGGCAACCACGGAACGCCCAATCGCCGATGGTTGTCACCGAATCAGGAATGGTTATTGACGCCAAACTGCCGCAACCAGAGAATGCGCTCTTGTCGATAATTGTAACAGAATCAGGCACTTCAACCGATGTCAAGCCGATGCAGCCACGGAATGCGCTACGGCTGATTCCGGTAACTGTTTCTGGGATTGAATACGCGCCCTTCTTTCCTGCCGGATAGCATATCAGACTGGTTTTCTGCTTATTGAACAGCACTCCGTCGCTTGAAGTATAGTTTGGATTGTCTTTTTCAACTTTGATGTCGGTCAGGCCGCTGCAAACACGAAAAGCGCTGCCGCCGATGCTCACAACCGACTTCGGAATGGCTATCGATTTCAGACGGCCGCAATCCTCAAACGCGTAGTCGCCGATGATGGTGACCGATTTTGGAATGTCAACATCGGTGAGTCCTCCGCAATAGGCAAACGCCTCGTTTCCAATGCTTTTCACCGACTTTCCGATGGTGAGCGATTTCAGTCCGCGGCAACCGCTGAACACCCTATCGCCAATGGTCGTTACGGAGTTCGGTATGTCAATCGAAGTCAGACTGCTGCAATTGACGAACGTGCCATCGTTGATGTTAGTAACAGATTTAGAGATTGTTACCGACTTTAATCCTCGGCATCCGTAGAAAGCGTCGTCGCCGATGCTGGTGACCGAATCGGGAATGACAACCGATGAGAGCGCAACACAGCACGAGAACGCGCTGCTGCCAATGTCGGCCACCGATTTGGGAATGGCTATCGATTTAAGACCGCTGCAATTCTGGAAAGCATAACTGCCAATTTTCGTCACCGAATCGGGAATCGACACCGACTCCAGGCCGCTGCAGCCCATGAACGCGCTGTCGCCAATGACCGCAACCGAACAGGGAATCACCACCGATTTCAAGCCAATACAGTTCTCGAACGCGCTACGGCCAATGCCCGTTACCGAACATTCAACACCATTTACAATAGCCGTTTGGGGAATCTCAATCGTCTCATCCTCACCATTATAGCGGGTTACGGCAACCGTCTGGTTAACTTTGTCGGTAACTTCGAATTCGAAATCGGAGTCCGGCATCTCGCTGACAGACTTCGCTTTGCGAGTGATTGTCAGATTGTTGCAACCAACAAAAGCACTTCCTGCGATGCTGGTGACAGAATCGGGCATATAGATGTTTTTCAACACTTTACAATCACGGAACGCATCGGCACAAATCACCACAGTGCCGTCTTTAATTGAGTATTCGCTCAACTGGGTGTTCTGGCACTTGAGCAATCGCTTGCCGTCGGGACTGTATACCACACCATAAATATCGGCCTCACCTTTTTCTATCTCAAAATCAGAGACTTGGGTTGAATAATTCTCCATCGTAATTGTATTTGTTTTTCAAAGATAGTTATTTTTCAATGCGATGCCACCCTGATTCACAAAATGTTTGGTTTGAATTCACTGAGTTTTGACGATGGTTGTTATTTGAACAATTTCTGCGCGAAGTCGGCAAGTGATTTGCGCCACGGCTGCCATTCGTGGTCGCCGGGGAACGAGTTAAACTGCACATTCACACCCGCTTGCTGCATTTTCTCGGCAATGGCCTTGTTGTACTGGATGCGCGGGTCCTGCTCGCCGCAACTGATGTAGAAAACATCGTGTTTGCTGTTGAATGTCTTGGTATCGGAAAGGATTCCGGGGCACTCTTTCTCGAGGTCGAAATTGGCCGCACCTGCAATGCCGCCGAACATACCCGTCGAGAAAATGCCGACATTGGCAAACACATCGGGCGAAAGCAGCCCAACGTAGAACGACTGCCCGCCCCCCATCGACAGGCCGCACATTGCACGGTATTTAGGCTCGGCTTTGGTTCGGTAGTTCTTATCGACGAACGGCACAATGTTCTCAACCATCTCGGTGCGGAACGGCTGCATTGCTTGTGCCGAATAAGCCGAACCACCGACAGCACCACGTGTGCGGATATTGCTGTTGGCGCTCACCACAATCATTGGCACAGCCTTGCCGGCGGCAATCAGATTGTCGAGAATGTTGGCCATACGCCCCTGCTGCACCCAACCGCGATGGTCCTCGCCGCCTCCGTGCTGAATGTAAACCACCGGATAGCGGTCTTTGCTCTCGTTGTAACCGGCTGGCGTATAAACAAATAGCGGCCGCCACTCGTTGTCAACCTTCGAGAAATAATTTATCTGACGAACTTCGCCGTGCGGAACATCTTGAACTTCAAACAATTCGGTTCCCGCTTCGGGAATATCGATACCGCTCATCATCTTACCGCAACCATAGAATGTTTCGCTTGCAGGGTCGTTCACTGAAACGCCATCGACAACCAATGAATAATAATGAAAACCAGGCACTTGCGCCGGAATGGTGACCGACCATTGGCCGCGGTCGTTGCGAGTCATATCGTATTTTTTGCCGCAAATGTCAACTTGAACTAATTTGGCATCTGGTGCCATCAGTCTGAACATCAGACTATTATCTTGCAGAATCCGCGGATAAGAGTTGCGGTTGATGTTGGTTGCAAGAGCCGCCGAACCTTCGGGAAGTTGCTCTCTTTGTGGAAATTGCGCAAGCGCGCCAAATGTCAGTAATGCCGCAACCGTGGTGCAGGCCAAACGTGAACGAGTCATATTGTTATTTATTTGTGTGTAACTTACCAAAGATAGACAACGGTTTCATAAATCCGAAAGTTATTTTTGAACAGCGGATAGTCACAACTTTTTCCGCCAATGGCAACATTTTGTTAATCAATTAGAAACTGCAAGAATGGACACATTCAAAATTCTTCGGTCGGCGTTTTTGGCCGGCGTGTGCATTGGCATTGCCGGGTTCGGCTATCTGGCCGAAAAAAGCATTGTCGGGGCGGTGCTTTTCGCCTTCGGACTGCTCACCGTGGTCCACTACAAACTGAAACTCTACACCGGGACAGCCGGATTCATTGTGAAGGGCGAAGTGGGCACGCTGTTTCTGATTCTGCTGGGCAATCTGATTGGTTGCTTGGCTGTTGCGATGATTGCACGCTGCAGTCCGATGCCGCTGCAGGAAACCGCTCAATCGGTGTTGGAAGGCCGTCTGAAGTGCGGACCGCTCAAAGGCGGAATTCTGGCCATCGGCTGCGGATTCATAATGACCACCGCTGTCACCTTTGCCCGCAAAGACAAGAACCTGCCGCTGCTGTTCGGTGTGCCTTTGTTCATTATGTGCGGCTTTCCGCACTGCGTTGCCGACGCCTTCTACTACATGACCGTTCCTGCATCGTTTCTGATTGATAATTGGGCCGATGTGCTGATTTTCTACGTTAGCATTGTGGCCGGAAACTTTGTCGGCTGCAACCTGTACCGCGGCGTTTGGGGAAGTACTGAATGAGGAAGGTGTAAGGTGTAAGGTATAAGGTATAAGGTTTGATTTGGTGCGTGAATAGGCTCATAATTCATTTGTATTGACATAAAACATCGTTTCTAATACAAAATCGGCCAAAAATCGTCATTCGTTCCCTCTCGTTGGCAAATATTGTCGGTTTATCGATTTTAAAATTCACCTTATATTATAATCCGATACTTTGGCGCCAGAAATGAACCAAAAACAGAGAATTATGAGCAAAACAAATCTGATTATGGCTTGTGCGATTGCCTTCTCGATGGCTTCGTGCAGCAACGAGACGCCCACATCGGACCCCGCAAACAAACCACAACCCGGCCAGACACGCAACCTTCTGCTCGAAGCCGGCTACACACAGGAACAAATCGACGCCAAACTGAACGAAGCCTTCTACAAGGTTTTTGAAGGCCCCGACAAGGTTTATTTCGAAGTTGGCGACTCGATGGCCTACATCTCTGACGTGAAAAACCACGATGTCCGCACCGAAGGCATGAGTTACGGAATGATGATTGCCGTGCAATGGAATCGTCAGGATATTTTTGACCGTCTGTGGCGCTGGGCACAGAAATATATGCAGCATCAAGGCGGACCGCGCGACGGATATTTCGGCTGGAGTTGCAAGACAACCGGTGAGCAGAACTCTCCCGGCACAGCATCGGACGGCGAACTATATTTCATCACATCGCTCATTCTGGCATCGAACCAGTGGGGCAACGATGGCGACATCAAATATTTGGCTGAAGCACAACGCATTCTGAACGCGATGTTTGCCAAGAAAGGTTTCAGCGAGAATCAAGGCGGATTCGGTCCGTTTGGTGGCGGACAACGCCCTCCGCAGCAGAAGCCTGACGGCGATGGCAAGAAACCCGACCGCAAACCTGGCGAAGCACCAAAAGCAGGCCAAGGTGGCGCACCGCAGATGCCAGCCTTCCGCCCCGGCATGAAGTTCCCGGAGCCTGAAATCCTGAACATCATCAACACAAAAGAGAAACTCATCACGTTTGTGCCCGACGGCTTTGGCGCACGCTACACCGACCCGTCGTACCACATTCCGGCTTTCTATGAGATTTGGGCTAAATATGCCGAAGACGGCCGCGCCGATTTCTATATGGAATGCGCACAGAAATCGCGTGAGTATCTGCACCGTGCGTGCGACTCGATTACCGGCCTGAACCCCGATTACTCGAACTACGACGGCTCTGTTATGACTCCGCCGCGTGGCGACTGGGGCGCAAAATTCCGCTTCGACTCATGGCGCGTGCCAATGAACATTGCCCTCGACTACACCTGGAGCGGCGCCGATGCTGACTGGCAGTTCGATTATGGCTACCGTCTGCAGACATTCTTCCGCAGCCAAGGCGTGAGCACATTTGTTGACCAGTACAACCTCGACGGAACGCCCGTTGAGAACATTGCCGAAGCCGGCGGATATAAGGCTCTGCGCCACTCTATCGGCCTTGTGGGCACAGTTGCAGCTGTATCGCTGACACAGCCGCTGCGCAACAGCCGCGACTTCATCAACGAGTTCTGGAACTCACGCCTCGAACCATACGAAGACGGATACTACGACGGCTACTACGACGGATTGCTCAACCTGTTTGCTCTGATGCACTTGAGCGGCCGCTACACTCCGATTGAGAAGAAATAAGATTTGTTAAGATAGACTGAAAGAGCCCTTTGGTGTAATTCGCCAAAGGGCTTTTTTATTCTTGTTGTCATTCCAAGTCTGGAATTATCAAATAAATCATATTTTTGAAAAGCGCCCGATGGGCAAAACGTGTATATAAAATATTGATTTATGGACCGATACATCTGGCTTTTGCCGCTGCTGTTTGTTTTTCACGATTTCGAAGAGATTATCGGAATGCGTGTGTGGGTGGCGCGCAACGGTGCCGACATTAGCAAGCGTTTTCCGCCATTCAAGTTCATTTTCAACAATCTCACATCCACCGCAGGCTTTGCTCTTGCCGTTGCCGAAGAGTTTGTTTTATTGCTGATAATCTGCGGTTTGACATTCACTGGCTACCGCGTTTTCAACCTGCTATGGCTGGGCACATTCATCGCCTTCACTCTGCATCTGGTTGTTCATATTGGACAAGCCGTTGTCATACGCAAATACATTCCCGCACTTGCCACAAGCATTTTGATTCTGCCCGTAAGCGTTTGGATAATAATAGATTGCTTTAAAACCGCAGACTTCTCACCTATCGAAATCATCGTCTATAGCCTTGGTGCCACAGTGGCTGTTGCCGCCAATTTGTTTCTTGCTCATTGGCTGGCTCGGAAGTTTGGGGAATGGGTGAAGTGATGATCCCGTCTGCCTTTATGGAAACAAGGCACATTTCTCCTTTCAGTGTTTCGGCTATCTCACTCGACAAACCGTCGGATAACCTGATATACTTGTTCGTTTTCATATCATTGCACAAAATCGGCTCAAAAACACACAAAAATCGGCTCAAAAATCCACTTTTTTGAGCCGATTCGGGATATAAAATGAGCCGATTTCTTGCTCATTGGCTGGCACGGAGGTTTGGGGAATGGGTGAAGAACGCAGATGACGCAGATTGAAGGGATTTGGACAAGATTTTTCTCTAACCGATTCTCGCAGATTTCAATCCGAAAAGGCCGAAAGCCTGACAAATTATAGGCGGTGGTGTAAACCGCCGCTGATATGCGCCACCAAAACGTAAGCCCCGAAGGGGCTACAGAAAAAAGTAGGGCTGCCATAATATGACAGCCCTACATTGCATATTATCAATTATTTAATTGGTTTATTTCGTTTTCTTCTTTCCTTTACTGTCAGTTTCCATTTGTTTGGACATCTTTTTTTCGTATAGTTTGAATAGTCGCGTCACAATTTCAAATTCATTTTCACTCAAGTTTTTAGGCCAACCGTATGCTGCCAAAACAGCCTTGTCGTTGGCATCGTGGGCAGCAACCAAATCGCTGAACAAGTACATTTTTTCACCATACATATCGGCGTATGTGCAATCGGAATACTTCTCACGTACATCAAGAATTGCTTGCGCAGTGCGCTCTATTTCAGCCTTTTGCGCATCCGTTGCTTTTGGCCACGGAAAGTTGTTGTAAACTATGCCCGCAGAATAACGATAACGACTTTCCAATCGACCGCAAACCACACGCATCCACGCCATATGCACTATTGAAGTCAGCACTCCAAAGTGGTATAATTTGGCGTTATCAATGAGCAACACGGCATTACTGCCTAATTCATTTTCTTTTATGAATCCCATTGGTATATAATTCCGTGTTTCTGAAGAATGGCAAGGAATAAGTAAGGAATCACCATTTAGAAAGTTCTCAATATGGAAACGAGTAGGCTTATCGGCTAATTTTTGAGTACCCGCATCGGTACTTTTCTTGCGAAATGCCCTTACCGCTTCTACCCGTTTTAAACATTCAGGCATATTAATCAACTCATTTGGGGTACAGTCGCCCAACCACAAACAGTATCGCTTTTTATTGTTTATAAACTCTTTAGCTCCGAAAAATCTGTGGAAATATTTTTCTGCAACAGGTTCCTTTTCTATAAACTCATTTTTTTCTTTCTCGCTGAACAAGTAATTACCATCATCGATAGGCTTGTTACCTATTTTCATTTCTGGAACATTGCAAATTGGTTCAGAACGGTTGGGAAGAAAAACATTCGGAAAATCAATTAGATATGGGTGAATATTTTTGGCTTCTTCAATGCTGCCGTCGGCATTAAAAATCTGCTTTGCGGTTTTGGTTTGCGGTTTGTTGCTAAAACCAATGATTACACAGTGAACGTGGGCTTCGCCCTTTGCCCCATTATCCCAACGGAATGTTCGGTAAGCAAAATCAATTCCAATATTGTAATTTTTAACGAGCGGTTCCCATAAAATTGACACTTGCATTCCTTGTGTTATGCTGTTGGTGGAAACAAGTGCAGATTTTATATTATTGTTTTTCAGCATCATTTCTGCGCATTTTACATACCAACCCGACACATAATCAATATCGCCGTGCTTCCATTTTGAACCGAAAACAATGTCTAAATCCTGCTTTTGAGTACCACCATTTTCCATTTCCCTTGCACCCACAAATGGCGGATTCCCAATAATATATGACAGAGTTTCGTTTGGACAAACGCTATTCCAATCCATTCGCAGCGCATTGCCTTCAACAATATTGGCATTCGATTTAAGCGGCAGAAACTCTATCGACTGATTTACAATGCTTTCAGTTTCGTGCAACATTTGGCTTTCGGCTATCCATAGAGCTGTTTGCGCAACCGAAACGGCAAAATCGTTTATCTCGATTCCGTAGAATTGATTGATATTCACTTTGATAACATCACCAAAACCAAGATAGCCTGTGCCTCCGCTTAATTTCTTTAAAATCTCATTTTCCAATCGGCGCAAACTCAAATATGTTTCTGTCAAGAAGTTACCACTGCCACAGGCTGGGTCTAAAAATTTCAGTTTGCTAATTTTATTTTGAAGCGCTACAAGTCCGTTTTTCTTGTCTTTCTCATTTTTGGCAATGATTTCTTTAAACTCATCATTCAACTCATTCATAAACAGCGTGTCTATCACCTTATGAATGTTTTCGATAGACGTGTAATGCATACCGCCACCGCGCCGCGTTTCTGGGTTCAAGGTTGACTCAAAAAGCGAGCCGAAAATGGTGGGACTGATTTCACTCCAATCAAAATCATCGCTTGCTTTTTCCACCAAAAGTTGTTTAATCTCATATGTCAATGGCGGAATCTCATCGAGTTTTGCGTCAGAGAACAAACCGCCATTAACATACGGAAACGCCAATAATTCAGGCTTTTCAAACTTGCTGCGCGTTTTTTCAGGCTGGTCAAGAATTGTAAACAATTTCAAAAGGGCATCGCGCAAATCGGCTATGCCAATTGGTTTCAGATAATCGCCGAACATCGATTTCTTGCCGAAAATGCCTGCGTCTTCGGCGTAAAGGCAGAATACAAGTCTGACACACAGCTTATTAAGGTGTTTCAAATCTTCTTCTGTGACTTCGCCATATTGTTCTCTTAGTTTGTCGTAGAGCAGCCCAACCAACTCGCCTGATTTGAAACTCAGTTCTTTTTCTTTTTGAATGTGAACATTGGTTTCTTCCACCAAAAACGACAACCTATAATATTCTTTTTCAAGGTCTTTCAAGTAGATTTGTTCAGGCTCATCGTATGGTTTTTCCATATCATAAACCAAAAATTCATCGAAGTTGCAGGTTATAATCCATTTTGGGTGCTGGCTTAGCGGTAGTTCCGCAATGTATTTTTTTGCCTGTTGAAAAGGCGTGAGCATACTGCCATCCGATTGTTTGATTGGTTCGCGCAAATCTTTGTTGCTCGATTTTTGCTCAATCATCACACGTGTTTGTGGTATGTAGGCATCAATAAAATTGGTAATTGTCTTATTCTGAATCAAGTTTTTGACTTGTTCTTCAAAATAAATGTAGTGGGCAAAGTCTTGTACTTCAAACACATTCGTCAGTAGGTCAATCCAAAATTTTGAAGTCTCACCCTTCTCGTAGCCGTGGCCTTGCCACGTTGCCACAAACCGCTTTGCCGCGGCAGATTGTTCTTTTGGTGTCATTTTGCGCTCTTTATTTGCGCACCCACTTATCTGTTTCGGCGAAGCGGGCAATCACAAACGGCCAAAAAAAACGTGGACTTTGAAATATCCACATTCTGAAGGCCTTGAGACTGCCCGCTGCAACAGATAAGTCAAGCCCACGCATAAAGCGCAGGCATCTACTTGACTTACTCGAGTTGCAGCATTAAAAAGTTCTCAAGTTTTCAGAATGCCACCGAATAATAAGCAAATGCTTAATTAATAATATGTTACAAAATCAATTCTATTTCTGTTTCGTGATATAAGTGTTTTTTTGTTTCACATATAGCAAATGTAAGAATATCTAGGAAACGCTGTCGGCCTTGCTGAAAATTTAGTTGCTACAACTTAAAGAAAACAAAACTTGCTCTACCATTGATTCCTATTCCTTTCAAACTCAACCCTAAAAAAGCAAAACGGGCTTTATGCCCGTTTGCAAGATTAAGCCTGAACATTGGGGTTGCGCTCAACGGTGATTGAGAGATACACCTGATTTTCTGGGTGCGTGTCGGGCACAAGTTGGCTGATTCGGCAAGCGAACAAACTGTTCCAACCAGCCTCCAGCAAATGAGCCAAAGCCGTGTTTTCGGCACGCGGAATGTAGCCAAGCATATACGGTTCCTCCTCGCCAGGTTTGTTGTACAGCACGGCCACCGCGTTCGGGTCGTGGCGGTTGTCGGGGTCAAGTTCCAACTGCAACTCTGTTCCAACCTTCAGTTCGTTCCAAACCAAGTCGGCATCGTAATACCTACGTCCTGCCAAGTGGCAATCCATAAAAAACTGTCTTCTTGCTCTCATAATCAATACTTTTTAAAAGTTAGACATTCATTTTTGGGGGCAAAAAACGCATAAGGGTGTGCGAAATACGGGGACAGGTTTGAAAAATTTTTGAAAAAAGTGAAGATTTTTGAAAAAAAAGAGTTTCGGGTAATGGGGAAACTATGTTTTGGAATAACAAGTTTCAGAACTAGCCTATGTTTTGGAACAAAATTTACTCAAAGTTGCCTATGTTTTGGAACAAAAATTATTCAAACTTGCCTATGTTTTGGAACAAAAATTATTCAAACTTGCCTATGTTTTGAAACAAAATTGTATATTTGCAACTGAAAACAAACACATTACAAGATGTTCAAACGCGACATAATATTCGACTTGGAAAAGTGGGCAAAAAAGACGACTCACAAACCTCTTGTTTTACGTGGTGCAAGGCAGGTGGGAAAAACCACTGCAGTGAATCAGTTTGGCGAACAATTCGACAACTATTTATACATCAACCTTGAAGACAAGGCATTGAACAAAATGTTTGATGAAGCGTTGAATGTCAGCAATTTACTGACCGATTTGTTTGCCGCCTGCGGAAAAATACGCAAGCAAGGCAGCACTCTGCTTTTTATCGATGAGATACAATGCTCACCGACGGCAGTTGCGATGCTGCGCTATTTCTATGAGCAATTACCTGATATTCACGTTGTTGCGGCAGGTTCACTGCTCGAGAGCCTAATCGACCGTCACATATCGTTTCCTGTCGGACGCGTTGAATATATGGCGATGCGACCTTGCTCGTTCCGCGAATTTTTGACTGCCTCTGGCGACAATCCGCTACGCGAACGCATAGCCGAAGACCATACCGCATCGGGCAGTTTTCATCAGAAACTGATATCGGCTTTCAACCGCTATGCACTAATTGGCGGAATGCCCGAAGTGGTTAACGAGTACATCGAGAATCGGGATTTGATGTCGCTCAACAGCATATACGACACGTTATTGCAAGGCTATCGCGATGATATTGAGAAATATGCGGCCAACCACACGCAGAACAACATAATCCGATACATAATAAATAATGGTTGGGCCGAAGCCGGGCATGCAATCACGCTGAACCATTTTGCTGGCTCCGAATATCGGTCGCGCGAGGTGGGCGAATCGCTGCGCACAATGGAAAAAGCGATGCTGCTAGAACTGGTTTATCCCGTTACGCAGACGCAACTGCCAATCCTTCCCGACCACAACAAATCGCCGAAACTGCTATGGCTCGACACAGGCTTGGTAAATTATTCGGCTCACGTGCAGAAAGAAGTTTTCGGCGCAAGCGATATACTTGATGTCTGGCGCGGAAGCATAGCCGAACAGGTTGCTGGTCAGGAACTTCTGACTTTGAGCAACAGCGTCGGCGAACATCGGAATTTCTGGGTTCGAAACAAAAACAACTCAAATGCCGAAATTGACTTTGTGTATCAGTTTGATTCCCTGTTAATTCCTATAGAGGTAAAATCGGGTCACAACAGCCATTTACGCTCGCTGCACTCGTTTGCCGACAACAGCGAATCGTGCCCTATAGCCGTCAGAATCTGGTCGGAGCCATTTTCGGTGAACGACGTGAAAACCGTCAACGGAAAGACATTCAAACTGATAAACTTGCCTTTCTACTTGATTGGGTTTCTGCCGGAAATACTCAAAAAAGAGATTTAGATAGACTCATTAATAATATCTTTGACAAACTAAAAACCATCAGACTATGCCGATAATAGAGAATCCGCAAACAACTAATTGCCAATGCTTTGCACTAACAGGGCGGAACATTGTGCTGAAAGCCGACGGCAGCGCTGTCACGTTTGCCGACCTGACTGAAATTAAAACTTCAGATAACAAGGCCGATTTATTTGAAGAACAGGAATTTGGCATTTGCGTTCTGAACTTCGAGACGGCCGAGCCTCTGCCCGACCGCTTCATAACCAAAACAATCCGCCAGTTCTTCAACGAGAGCGACGAGCCGACCGTTTTCCGCACATCGCGGGCAAAAGCGGTGGCCAACTGGCGGCAGAGCACGAAATTTTGCTGCACGTGTGGTGCAAAACTCATTGAGAGCAAGCAGTTTACCGCACGCGAGTGCCCGGAATGCGGCAAGATTCATTTTCCGCGCATTGAGCCGTGTGTGATTGTGCTTGTGAGCCGCGGCGACAAGATTCTGCTTGCCCGCCACGTGCAGCGCAATCAGGACATCTACGCCTGCATAGCAGGGTTCATTGAGGGTGGCGAAACGCCCGAGCACGCCGTTGAGCGCGAGTTGCAGGAAGAAATCGGCATTAAGGTCAAGAACATCCGCTACCGCGGCAGCCAGAGTTGGCCCTTCCCCGACCAACTGATGCTCGGTTACACGGCCGAATACGAGAGTGGCGAAATTCACCTGCAGAAAGACGAGATTGCCGACGCCGACTGGTTCAGCCGCGACAACTGTCCCGCCAGCCCGCAGCCAGGCTCCATCGCCTACAGGCTGATTCATACCATTTATTGATTGACTGAAGGACTGAAGGATTGAATAACTGAATGCGTGAATGATTGAATGAAGAATTGATTAAACGAATCCGTTTTTTTCCTATCTTTACGCATACTAAACAAAAACAACTATGGCAACAAAATTCTATCGTTGCAGCATTTGCGGCAACATCATTGTAAAAATCATCGACTCGGGCGTTAATCCTGTTTGCTGCGGCAAGTCGATGGAGGAACTTGTGGCAAAAACTTCGGACATGGGCATGGAAAAGCACGTGCCTGCAGTCACCAAAATCGATGACCATACGCTGAAGGTTGAAGTTGGTTCGGTTCAGCATCCAATGGTTGACGAGCACTTCATTCAATGGATTTACCTTGAAACCGAAACCGGCGGTCAGTTTGTGAATCTCACGCCGCAATCGCAACCTGTTGCTCTGTTCGACATCAGCCAGTGCAAACCTGTGGCTGTTTATGAATTCTGCAATCTGCACGGGCTTTGGAAGAAAAGTTTGTAAAACTGAACGTTCCTGACGGCGCCCGTGTGCTGCTCCACTCCTGCTGTGCGCCTTGCTCGTCGGCTATTGTTGAGTGCATGCTTAAAAACGGCATCCGTCCAACGATATTCTATTGCAATCCAAACATTTATCCTCAGAGCGAATACCGCATACGCAAGGACGAATGCACCCGATTCGCACTCGACTTGGGGCTTGAGATTGTTGACGACGACTACAACCACGAGCAATGGTTGCAGACCGCCTTACCCCTTGCTGATGAACCCGAACGCGGCCACCGGTGCCTTGAATGCTTCAAATACCGACTGCTGCGCACAGCACAATATGCCGAGCAAAACGGCTTCACATTGTTCACCACAACGCTTGCATCGTCGCGGTGGAAAAGCCTTGAGCAAATCAATGAGGCTGGTACATGGGCGGCATCAAAGGTTGCCAACGTTGCATTCTGGGACCAGAACTGGCGCAAAGGCGGCTTGAGCGAGCGCCGCATCGAAATAATCCGCCAGTACAAGTTTTACGAGCAGCAATACTGCGGCTGCGAGTTCAGCCTGAAAGCATCAAACGAATGGCGCAAAGCAAATGGCAAGGAGTTGATTGTCCGCAATGCCTAAAAATCGGCTCAAACTGGCCTGAAATCCCCACTCCCGCACTATTGCGGTGCAAACGTTTTTCCACCTTTGCGCCCGAAAAACGCTTTTGATTTTCACACACATATAGAATCGCGTTATCGGCAAAAAACGGCCATTGATAGAGTTGTTGCGCAATAATCTTTAAGAAAACTTTTTAGAGCCTTAAAGTTTTCTACTTTTGCGCCCTAATTCAGAAAAACGCGCAAAATGGACGCTAAAGACTGCATAATTGAAGGGGCTAGAGCACTTTTTAGAAAAAACGGACTGAAAAGTGTAACAATGGACGAACTGGCGCGGTCTTTGGGTATGTCGAAGCGGACCATCTACGAGAATTTCAAAGACAAAAACGCGCTCATTGAGGCGTGTCTGCTGAAATCGGCGGCCGATGCCACCGCTCGACGAAACAAGATTCTCGACTCAAACTCAAATGTTTACGAAGTAATGTATCAGTTTGCGCAACTGCAGCACCAAGAATTTAGCGGCATCAACCCCGTGCTGTTCGACGACCTGCGCAAATACTATTCCGACCTGCTGGCCAAATCGAAAAGCAAAAACCAAAACAACTCGCTGAAATTGCTCGAACGGCTGTTCAAGACGGGAATCGACGGGCAGTTCTTCAACGGCGACAATTTCAACGTGGAAGTGGCAAGCCGTCTCATCTGCAACTCAATTGAGTTTGCGATTGACCTTATCGACAATCACAAATTCGCGCCATACGAGGTTTACCGCACCATCTTCTACCCTTTCTTCAGGGGCATCAGCACCGAAAAGGGCATCGGCGAACTGGACAAGGTGAACCTGAAAATGTGCGGACACAAAAAGCAATGACAACACTATTTAAATTATAAAACAATGAAACAGAAAATTCTAATCACAACTCTGGCTACAATGGCGGTGAGCCTTGCCGTGGGGCAAGCACCTGCCGACTCTGCAGCCAACAGCCAGGCTCTGACGGCCGACGCTGTGAAAGCCGACACCGCTGGCACAATGCGGCTGACAATGAAAGAGGCGCAGAACTACGCCATTGAGCACAACTACTCAATGCAGAACGCATCGCTCGACGTGCAGAAGGCCGAGGCCGCCCGCTGGGAAGCCATCTCGACTGTGCTTCCGCAGATTTCGGGCTCTATCGGCTACTCGAACTACTGCGGCTACGAAATGAGTTTCAGTATGGGCGGCGGCATTATGGACTCGTTCGGGCCTATTTTTGAGGCCATTGGCAAGGACCTGGCGGCCGCTGGTTCGGGCACCAACTTCGCCAACACTATGGCGCAAATGGCTGCGGCTCAGCAGGCTGAGTCGGAAGAAGGCGGTATGAAAATGCCGACTACGGCGACTTTCGGCGTGCAGGTGGCTGTGGCACTGAGCGGTACGCAGTTTGTGGCAATGAAGTTGAGCCGTCTGGCTCTTGAAATGTCGGAACTGTCGAAGCAGAAATCGGAACAGGACATCCGCAACCAAGTGAAGAGCCTTTACTACTCGGCTCTGGTTATGGAAGAGACGGTTGATTTGCTCGACCGCAATCTGGAAAATATGAAGAAACTGCTCGAATCGACCAACAGTGCCGTGAAGGTGGGCGTGAGCGAACAGATTGACGCCGACAAACTGCAGGTGCAGGTGCTGACAATGGAATCGGGCATCAACTCGACAAAGCGCTCGCTTGAAATGGTGTATAACGCTATGCGTCTGCAACTTGGCGTTGACGTAAGCACAAAAATCGAACTTACGCAGAAGATTGACGACCTGCTCAACCTTGAACTGACAATGCAGTTGCTTGCGAACGAACTGAATTTGGACAACAACTACGACTATCAGTTGCTTCAGAAGAACGTTGAACTGAGCGGCAAGCAGGTGAGCATTGCCAAGTGGAACCACACCCCCACGCTGAGCGCCTACTATCAGCACTCAATTGTGAAATACATTGGCGACAAGGGCTTCAGTATGACGCCGCCGAATATGATTGGCGCGACGCTGTCGGTGCCGATTTGGTCGAGCGGAAACAAGTGGAACTCGCTGAAAGAAGCCAAGATAAACTATCAGGAACAGCAGAACACGCTTGAGAGCACCACCAACGCGCTTTTGGTGCAGCACAACCAACTGAAATACAATTTGGCGTCGGCCTACGAGACGTTTGAGAACCAAAAGCAGAACACCGAGGTTACTCAGCGCGTGTTCGACAAGACGAGCCAAAAATATGAGCAGGGCGTGGCTTCGAGCCTTGAGGTGACCAACGCGGGCACCAACCTGATTTCGGCGCAAAGCAGTTACGTTCAAGCACTTATGGAACTTGTGACGGCGCAAATCGAACTTGAGAAACTTCTTAACATCGACAATAAATAATAATCAATAATAAAAAAGATAAAACAATGAAAACTAAACAGTTAATCAGTTTTGCAGTTTTGGCTTGCGTGGCTTTGGCAGCCGTAAGTTGCAAGCAGGAAGAGAAAAAGGCCGAAAAAGCCCGCATTGAAAAGGTTAAGGTTCAGAAACTTAAGAAAGTGACCATCGACCGCGTGTATGAAGTTTCGACAACGCTTCAGGGCTACGAGACAATGAACATCGCGCCGTCGCTCACGGGAACCATTGAGCACATCTACGTTGAGATTGGCAGCAAAGTGTCTGCAGGTCAGGACCTTGTGCGTATGGACCAGACACAGTACAAGACAACCAAACTCACTGTTGACAACCTGACAACCGAAATGCAGCGTATGGACGCGCTGAAAGAGAGCGGCAACGTGTCGCAGCAGGTTTACGACCAGACCAAGGTGGCCTACGACCAGGCCAAGCAGAACCTTGATTTTCTGCGCCAGAACACGTTTGTGAAGGCAAAATTCGCAGGCAGCATATCGGCCAAGAACTATGAGGACGGCGAACTCTACGGCGGCGGCCCGATACTGACGCTCACACAGATTGACAAACTGAAGGCCTACATCAACATTCCCGAATCGTACTTCCCGCACGTGAAGGAAGGAATGTCGCTGACGCTGAAGTCGGACATCTACCCCGACAAAGAGTTCAAGGCCGTGGTTGAGATTGTTCACCCGACCATCGACGCGTCGAGCCACACGTTCCAGGCCAAAATCAAGATTGACAACAAGGCCAACTACCTGCGCCCAGGAATGTTTGTGCGCACCACAATGCCCATCTCGCAGCAGGAAGTCATCATTGCCCCCTATCAGGCTGTGCTGAAGCAGATTGGCTCAAACGACCGCTACGTGTTCGTCAACAACAACGGCCGCGCCAAACGCGTGCCAGTGAAAATGGGCCAGCGTTTCGACGAGAATGTTGAAATCATCACCGACGGCATAACCGAGAACGACGAACTTGTGGTTGTCGGCCAGGGCCACCTGATTGACGACGTTCAAATCGACATTGTGAAATAAACCAGCCATTTTGTTGGAAACAAACAAGATACAAAAATGAGTATATATAAGACATCCATAAACCATCCAGTCACCACATCGCTGATATTTGTGGCTGTAATGATTATAGGCCTGTTCTCGCTGAAGCAGTTGCCTATCGACCAGTTCCCCGAAATGGACCCGCCCTACGTAATGGTTATGACCACCTACGGCGGCGCCAACGCGAGCGAGATTGAGACCAACGTGTCGAGACTAATGGAAAACACGCTGAACTCGGTCGACGGACTGAAGGAAATGAACACCATATCGAAAGACAACATTTCGGTGGTGACAATGGAATTTGAGTGGGGCCTGAACCTTGACGACATTGTGAACGACGTGCGTTCGTATGTGGATATGGTGAAGGACAACCTGCCCGACGGCTGCTCGACGCCGTTCATCTTCAAATTCAGTTCGAGCGCAATGCCGATTATGATGTACGCGGTTACGGCCAACGAGAGTTACTCGGGCCTTGAGAAGATTATCGACGACGACATCATCCCGCAACTGAACCGCGTGAACGGCATTGGCAACATCTCAATGTCGGGTCAGCCGACGCGCAACGTCTACATCGACATTGAGCAGGAAAAACTCGACGCCTACGGCATTCCGCTTGAACTTGTGGGTCAGGCCATCAGCGCCAACAACCTGAATATGTCGTCGGGCAACGTGAAAATGAGCAAAGAGCAGTACGCCCTGCAGGTGCGCAGCGAATATGCAAGCAGCGCCGAAATCAACAATATTGTGGTGACGACAACGCCCGCTGGAAAGCAGATTTTTGTGCGCGACATCGCCACCGTGCGCGACACCATCAAGGACCTGTCGCTCGACGAGAAGATTAACGGCCGCGAGGGTGTGCGCCTTATGATTACCAAGCAGTCGGGCGCCAACGCGGTGCAGATTTGCAAGGACGTGCGCGAGACGCTCAAGGAAATGAAGGACAATCTGCCCGCCGACATCAACATTGAGAACATCTACGACTCGTCGGAAGAGATTCAGAACGCCATCAACAGCCTTGCCGAGTCAATTATGTACGCGCTGCTGTTTGTGGTGCTGGTGGTGCTGTTCTTCCTGGGCCGCTGGCGCGCCACGGTCATCATCGGACTCACCATCCCTATCGCCCTGATTGTGGCGTTCATCTACCTGCTGGCTGTGGGCAGTTCGCTCAACATCATATCGCTCTGCTCGCTCACCATCGCCATTGGTATGGTGGTTGACGACGCCATTGTGGTGCTTGAGAACATCACCAAGCATATTGAGCGCGGGTCGAGTCCGCGTGAGGCGGCCATCTACGCCACCAACGAGGTGTGGATTTCGGTTATCGCCACCACGCTGGTTATTGTGGCCGTGTTTGTGCCGCTGACAATGCTTTCGGGTATGGCGGGCATCCTGTTCAAAGAGTTGGGCTGGATTGTCACCATCGCCGTCTGCACATCGACAACGGTGGCCATCTCGCTCACGCCTATGCTTGCGTCGATAATGCTGAAGGGCAAGAACCTGGTGATTGAGAACGGCAAGATTGTTGAGAAGAAGGCGGCTGTGAAGAAGTGGTCGTATGAGAACACCGTGGTGCGCCTGCTCGACAAGATTGACGCCCTGTACGCCCGCCTGCTGCGCGTCTGCCTGAACCATAAGAAACTGACAATGACTGGCATTGTGGGATTCTTCGCGCTCTCGCTGCTGCCCGCCATTCTGGGCTACATCGGCACCGACTTTATGCAGCAGTCGGACAACGCCCGCGTGAACGTGACCATCGAACTTCAGCGCGGTACGCGAATTGAAGAGACTCTGAAGACCGCCCGCAAACTTGAGGCGCGCTTCCGCGAACTGATACCCGAAATCGAGATTATGTCGACATCGGCTGGTACCAACGACGACGCAAGCGTTGGCGCGCTCTTCGCTTCGACCAACAACAACAAGATTTCAATGATTGTGCGCTGCTCGAAAATGTATGACCGCGACCGCTCGATTTTCGAGATTGCCGAGGTTATGCGCGAGGAAATGAAGCAGTATCCCGAAATCAACAAATACTTCTGCTCGACATCGGGCGGTATGGGTGCGCAATCGGTTGACGTTGAGATATATGGCTATGATTTCGACCAAACAAGCCTTCTAGCCGAGGAAATCCGCCAAATGATTAACGACAGCATTCAGGGCGCCCGCGACGCGCAAGTGAGCCGCGAAGAGGACCGCGCCGAACTGAACGTGAAGGTTGACAAGGAAAAACTGGCGCTGCACGGCCTGACATCGGCCACGGTGGCCACCTACGTGCGCAACCGCGTGAACGGTATGACAGTGGGCTTCCTGAAAGAGGACGGCGACGAGTACAGCATCATCGTCCGCCTGAAAGAGGAAAACCGCAACTCTATCAGCGACCTTGAGAATCTGACCATTCCGTCGGCCACGGGCGCGCAAATCAAACTGAAAGAGTTGGCCACCATTGAAGAGTACTGGTGCCCGCCGCAGATTGACCGCCGCAACCGTCAACGCATTGTAACCGTGAGCGTTACGCCTTACGAGACATCGCTTGGCGAACTTGCCGAAGACGTGAAGGCGCTCATTGCCCGCAACGTGAAGACCACGCCTGGCATCACCGTGAAAATCGGCGGTAGTTACGAGGACCAACAGGATACGTTCGCCGATATGGGCCTTCTGCTCGCGCTGATTGTAATGCTTGTGTTTGTGGTTATGGCGTCGCAGTTCGAGTCGCTCAAAAAACCGTTCATCATTATGATGGCAGTGCCTTTCGCCATTTCGGGTGTGATTCTGGCCTTGTGGATAACCAACACCACATTGGATATGATTGGCGCTCTGGGTGTTGTAATGCTTGTGGGTATTGTGGTTAAGAACGGTATTGTGCTGGTTGACTACATCAACCTTATGCGCGACCGCGGCTACGAGTTGAACGAGGCCATCGCCCTTTCGGGTCAGTCGCGTCTGCGCCCCGTGCTTATGACCGCAGCCACCACCATTCTGGGTATGCTGCCAATGGCCTTGAGTCGCTCTGAAGGTTCCGAAATGTGGATACCAATGGGTATTGTGGTCATCGGCGGCCTTCTGGTTTCGACCGTGGTAACGCTGTTGGTTGTGCCTGTGCTCTACTCGATTATGTCGCGCCACGGCGAACGCGATAAGGAAGAGGAAATCCGCCACTCGTTCATCTTCTTCGATATGGACGAGGATTCGGTTTACGACAGCCGTGTTAACAAATAATGACTACGGACTTCAGACTACAGACAACAGAAGAATTTAAAATTTGAACGACAATGAAAGCAGTATTTATAGTTTACAATCAGGCAAATACAGAGCGTGTTGAGTATATGCTCGACCGCCTTGGCATAAAGGGATTCACCTACTGGGAAGACGTTCAGGGGCAGGGCTCGGTTGACGGCGAGCCGCGCCGCGGAACGCACACCTGGCCCGAAATGAACTCGGCCATCATCACCGTTGTCGAGGACGAAATGGTGCCCGAACTCTTGAGCCGCATCAAACGCTTGGACAACCGCAACAAAGAGGTCGGCGTGCGTGCGTTTGTGTGGAACGTGGAAGCGACAGTGTGATTTATTTAGGATTTAGGATTTAGGATTGTAGGGACGCGATTAATCGCGTCCGGCCCGATTACCACTGGGACACCGATTCACCGACACATATCCTACCGCAAAAAAGTCTCATTCTTGATTGAATGGGGCTTTTTTTTAGATATTGTCTTTATACCTTTGCGGGCGTATTTGACATCGATTGAAAATTAACTGATGAGCCAGGAACAAACTTTCAAACCTACCATTACAATAGTGATGCCCGTGTACAACGTGGCCGCCTACATTGAACGCTGTCTTCGGTCGGTGATGCGCCAGACGCGTCCGGCCGACGAGTGCATCATTGTTGACGACGCCTCGCCCGACGACAGCATAGCCAAATGCGAGCGTTTGGTTGCCGAATACAAGGGCCCGACACGATTCAAAATTCTGCACCACAAAGAGAAAAAGGGCCTCTCCGCCGCCCGCAACACCGGAACCAACGCCGCCACCTGCGATTATATCTACTATCTCGACAGCGACGACGAGATTACGCACGACTGCCTGGAGAAACTCTCCGAGCCTTTGACACGCGACAACTCCATTGAAATGGTTATGGGCAACAACTTTACCGAACGCTCAGAACTGCAACTTCACTGGTGGCAACGGCTGCTGATTTTCCCGAACAGCAAATGGCCTAAGGACTCTCCCGCCCAACTCCACACCAACGAAGATGTACGCCGTTGGTTTTACAAAGGAGAAACCCGCCGGCCCTCTTACGTATGGAACAAACTGCTCAAACTTGATTTCATAAAGAAAAACCGGCTCTACAACAAAGAGGGGCTGCTTTATGAGGACAAGCTCTGGAACTATTACCTTATGCGCGTTCTCTGCCACGCGGCTTTTGTCGGCGACATCACTTATATATACCACATCCGTCCCGAATCCATTGTCACTGCAACTGATTACGAAAGCATTCTTCAACACCGCGGTCTGTTTTATGAGGAGTTTGCCAACAACGCCATTCCGGGCGAGCACATTGAGGAGGCCGAATACTACTACCGCGAATTTTGCGACTATTACGTTGACGCCCACTACAAGACGAATTACCAGAAGGCCTATCAAATATTCCGTCGCGAACTCAACGACGGCCACCATAAAAAAATGATGTTTGTGCTGGCGCTGGCGCATCATTTAGGCAAGTGCCGTATCGGCAGCCTGTTTTTCAAGTTCCTCACCAATACACATATACTTATCTTGCGGATTTGCAGATAAATACGATACGTGCCGTATTCAATTAGTAATCAAAGCAAAAACAATATGAAGAAACTTATTATTAGAATCATCAAAACCAGAATCGTCAGCGCTATGCTGCACAAAATTCTGAAAACCAGATTTGTACAAAAGAAACGAGTCAAACGCTACCTCAGAAACAACAACGAGCACAAGCTGCAGATTGGTTATGGAAACTTCCCTTTGGAAGGATGGCTGAATACCGGCATTGATTTCTGGGAGTGCTGGAACGGAATGTATATGGACGCCGGCAAGCCTTTCCCCCTGCCCGACAATTCGTTCGACTATGTGTTCTCCGAGCATCTGTTTGAGCATCTGACTTTTCCCCAGGCGCAAAATATGCTCAAGGAGTGCTACCGCGTGATGAAACCCGGCGCCGTTATGCGCATTGCCACTCCCAACCTGCGTTTCCTTTTAGACTTATACGAAAACCCCGAAAAACCTATCCACAAGGCGTATATGGAGTTCTCGGTAAAGAATCTGGGTATGCCGCAAACGCCGGTATATGTCATCAACCGTTTTCACACAAGCTGGGGGCATAAGATTGTCTATGATATGGAAACGCTGAGCAAACTGCTGGCAGATAACGGATTCAAGAATATCACGCCGTGCGAAATGAGTAAAAGCGAGCATCCGGCTCTGAACGGCATCGAAAGTCATTTCAAGATTTTCCCCTACGAGTTCATCCACTTGGAAACAATGATTCTTGAAGTCACGAAATAAACGTTAGTGGCACGAAAACACTCTGTGGTTCAACAATCTACCAAAAAAATGCAGATAAAAGACACTCACGATTTCACACCCGGCCAACTGCAAGATTTGTTTCTGTCGGTTGAATGGTCATCTGGTCATTTTCCCGACAAGCTGGTGGTTGCTATGCGCAATTTCAAGACCGTTTTTTCGGCTTGGGACGGCGACAAGCTCATTGGTATGATTTGCGCTATGGACGATGGCGTGATGAACGCCTACGTGCACTATCTGCTCGTGCGCCCCGAGTATCAGGGCAAAGGCGTCGGGCAGCAGCTTGTTGAACGAATGAAGGCGCAATACAAAGATTATCTGCGGATTGTGGTTGTGGCCTACAACAAGGAAGTGGGCTTCTACGAGCACTGCGGATTCAGCCGCGCCACCGACGCAAGCCCGATGTTCATCACCGAACTGTGGACCTGAGCGCACAAAAGTACCCCATTCGCAGCTCGGTGAATCATTTTTATGTACATTTGGGTACATAAAAAACAAAAACTATGAACCATAAACATCTTTTTATTGCTGCCGCTCTGGCAGTTATGGCTTTTGCGCCGCAAGCTCAGGCACAACCCGCTCAAGGCGATGACACCCCAACGCTTGAGTTTGTATGCGAACTTCACGTGAAACTTGGCCAAACCTACACCGTTGGACAGACAGCCCACGGCGCCCGGGTGGTTATCCCAATCACAGGCGGAACATTTGAAGGCCCCAATATGAAAGGCACAGTGCTCGAAGGCGGCGCTGACTATCAACTTGTCGACCAAGCCAAAGGCCGCAACGAGATTGAGGCCATCTACTCAATCAAAACCGACGACGGTGTCTTCATCCACATCCGCAACTGCGGCCTGATTGTGACGGGCAAGAACGCCGACGGCTCGCCAAACTTCTACTTCCGCTGCGCGCCCAAGTTCGAGGCGCCAAGCGACAGCAAGTACGACTGGCTCAACAACTCGCTTTTCCTTTGCAAGCCGGGCGGCTTCACCCCCGAAGGCATCTCGCTTCGCGTTTGGCGGGTGCAGTAAGCTCTGATAGATAAAAAATCACCAATTGGCGGATAAAAGCCGTGAAATATCTATCATAATCCCGACTATAAATTGTAAAAAGTACATTTGCTACACTTTGTATCACGTAATATTTATAAAGAATGAAAAAATCGTTTAAAAACTTGCTCGCCTTTGCTCTGACAATGAGTATGGGCACAATGGCTATGGCTCAATTCCCATTTGGCCGGCCAGAACCAGAAGATCCTGATGGATTGAAAGACGCCTACAAAGACTACTTCAAAGTAGGTGTGGCTGTGAATATGCGTAATATGCAGAATCCGAAGGAGATAGAAGTTATCCTGAAGGAGTACAACAGCATTACGGCCGAGAACGATATGAAACCGGGCTCGCTGCAGCCGAAAGAGGGCGAATGGAACTGGGCCAACGCCGACAGCATCGCCAACTTCTGCCGCAAGAACAACATCAAACTGCGCGGCCACTGCCTTGTTTGGCACAGCCAATTCTGCGACTGGATGTTCACCGACAAGAAGGGCAATCCTGTTTCGAAAGAGGTGTTCTATCAGCGCCTGAAAACCCACATCACAACTGTTGTGAACCGCTACAAAGACGTGGTTTACTGCTGGGACGTTGTGAACGAGGCTATGGCCGACGACGTTCGCCGCTCGCCCTGGAACCCGAATCCGTCGCCTTACCGCAACTCGAAACTCTATCAGTTGTGCGGCGACGAGTTCATCGCGAAAGCGTTCCAATTCGCCCGTGAGGCCGACCCGAACGCACAATTGTTCTACAACGACTACAACGCTGCCAATCCCGACAAGCGCGACCGCATCTTCGATATGGTTAAGAAAATGAAAGACGCTGGCGTGCCAATCGACGGTATCGGTATGCAAGGCCACTACAATGTTTATGGCCCGTCGATGGAAAACATCGCTGCTGCGATTGAAAAATACGCCACCATTGTTGACCACATCCAATTCACCGAACTCGACATCCGAGCAAACGAGGAAATGGGCGGCCAACTGCAGTTCAGCCGCAACGAGGGCGCTACCATCGACCAGAGCACGCGCACTCTGCACGACAACCAATACTCGCAACTGTTCCGCGTTCTGCGCAAGCACAAAGACGTGATTGACGTGGTTACTTTCTGGAACGTCAGCGACAAGGATTCGTGGGTAGGCGTGAACAACTATCCGCTGCTGTTCGACAAGGATTTGAAACGCAAATCGTCGTACCGCCTTGTTAAGCGCTTCAACGCCGACCTTGACAATGTTGAGATTAAAGAGGATTTCAAGCCATCGGAACTGAACCAACCTGGTCAGGAGTACCCAATGGTGAACTCGCAGGGTTATGCCCGCTTCCGCGTAAACGCACCGCAGGCTAAATCGGTGATTGTCAGCCTTGGACTTGGCGGCAATATGGGTGGCGTTGGCGCTACCGTTCTGCAGAAGAACAAAGACGGTGTTTGGGAAGGCACAACCGAGGGCCCAATGGACGAGGGTTTCCACTACTATCACCTGACCATCGACGGCGGCGTTGTTAACGACCCAGGCGCTCTGAACTACTACGGTTCGGTTCGTTGGGAAAGCGGTATTGAGATTCCCGCTCACGACGCCGACTTCTACGCTGCCAAGAAAGACGTTCCGCACGGACTGGTTCAGCAGGTTATCTTCTGGAGCGAAAGCACTGGCAAGTTCCAACGTGCCTTTGTTTACACCCCGCCGACCTACAACAACAACCCGAAGGAGAAATTCCCCGTTCTGTATCTGCAGCACGGCTGGGGCGAGGACGAGACCGCCTGGAGCAACCAAGGCCACGCCAACCTGATTATGGACAACCTGATTGCCGAGGGTAAGGCAAAACCGTTCATCATTGTTATGACCTACGGTCTGACCAACGACATCAAGTTTGGAAGCGGCTTCGGCCAATTCACCGCAAAAGAGTTTGAGACAATGCTTTGCGACGAGTTGATTCCGTATATCGACTCGCACTTCAAAACCAAAACCGACCGTGCAAACCGCGCTCTTGCAGGCTTGTCGATGGGCGGTATGGAGACAAAACTCATCTCGGGCCGCAAGACTGACACCTTCGCGTCGTTCGGTCTGTTGAGCGGCGGACAGTTTGCCCCCACCGACTTCAAAGACAATAAGGCTGTTAACTACCTGTTTGTTGGCTGCGGAAGCAAAGAGAGCCCCGACGCTATCAACAAATCGGCTGCCGATATGAAAGCCGCTGGTTACAACTGCGTTGGCTACGTTTCGGAAGGCACCGCTCACGAGTTCCTGACCTGGCGCCGTTGCCTGCACCTTATGGCACAGGGCTTGTTTAAATAATTGAACACGTTAATAGATTGATGGTAGAGACGTTGCACGCAACGTCTCTACTTTTTTTGTGCCGCAACCAAAGAACCCACGGCGCGTTTCAACACAAACTCTTTAGAATTTTCCGCATAACACCAATGCCCAATCTGGCACAGAAATTGCATAACGGCGCGGCGTTTGTTAAACTTTTAAAACATATAATTTATGAAACAAAAAAAGCGATGTCTCGGACAGAGACTTGTCCATTTCTCGCAATGGACGCGAAAACCGTATGCCACTTTTTGCAGCATCGGCAAAGTGATTAAAATCTGCGTTCTGGTTGATACTCTGACAGTTGTGGCCACGCAGGCAAAGTGCGAATCGTTGATTGACTCAGTGCAGGTGGGCAGCCACATCGACATTGACGAGGTGATAGTAGCCACCGACCGAACGCCCGTGACCTTCACGCAGATGGTGCTGCAGCCAACCGTCATCAGCACACGCCAGCTCGACGCCGCCCCCCAGCAGAGCCTGACCGATTTCCTTGAGTACATTCCCTCCCTCGACATCAGGCAGCGCGGCACAAACGACGTGCAGGCCGACCTCTCAATCCGCGGTGGTTCAACCGACCAAAACGCAATCATAATCAACAAAATAAACTTCAGCGACCCGCAAACCGGGCACAACAATTTTGCCTTGCCAATCGACCTTGGCAACACGCAGAAAATTGAGATTGTGAGCGGTGCGCAAAGCCGAATCTTAGGCACCAACGCTCTCAACGGCGCAGTTTGCTTCAGCACCCCGACCGACACCGCCAACTCGGCCACGGCAAGGCTCACAGTGGGCGACTATGGGCTTTACAAACTATCGGCAGCCACAAACCTGACATTCAGCAATTTGAGCAATTTTGCCGCTGTCGCGAAATCGCACTCCGACGGCTACACCGAAAACACCAATTTCGACATTCAAACCATCTATTACAGAGGCGTTTATAAAGCCAAAAACATCAGCCTTAACGCTCAATTCGGCTTGACCGACAAGAAATTCGGCAGCAATGGCTTTTACACGCTCTCCTATCCTACTCAGTATGAGGAAAATATGATGACTATCGGCAGCATCGGCATTGAAACCGGACGACAGGTGAAAGTTGCCGCAAACGTGTATGGCCGCCGCCTGCGCGACTATTACGTGCTTGTGCGCGACAACCCTAACATATATCAAAATCACCATCTTACGGATGTTTTGGGCGCAAACCTCGAACTTGAGACCAACACCCGCATCGGCCGCACCACGCTGAACGCCGAGTACCGCAACGAGCGCATCAGCAGCAACCGCCTGGGCAACGCCGACGAGAGCCGAAGCCGTCGCGCCCGCACATCGGACACAATTCGTTACGACCATTTTTATGACCGCGGTTATCTTACTGTGGCTCTGAATAATAAATACACAGCCAATCGCTTCTCGATGTCGGTTGGCGCGGCCATTCTGCAATACAAAGGCACCGAAATCTACCCCGGCATCGACCTGAGTTACGCCCCGAGCAACAGCATCAGGCTGTATGCGGCGGCCAACCGCTCGTTCCGTCTGCCAACCTTTACCGACCTGTTCTACAGCGGCCCGAAAAACAAAGGCAACATCGACCTAAAAGCCGAAAAAGCAACCACTTACGAAGTCGGTCTGAGAGCTAAAAAATCGATTTTTGAAGTGAACGGCAACATCTATCTGCGACAGGGCAAAAACATTATTGACTGGGCGCGCACATCGAACACGGAACTATATGTTGCACAGAATGTTACAAAGATTAACACCTTCGGGCAGGAAGTGCAGGTGATTGCGCGTCCGGCAGAGATTATCGGCAGCAAATGGCTGACAGTCAACACTGTGGAATGTGGCTACTCGCACATTTCTGCCTCAAAGGCATCGAGCGGTTACGAATCGCTCTACGCATTCGACCAGCTGAAGCACAAATTCACAGCGGCCATCGGCTTGCAATCAATTGAAAGACTGAACGTTGACATACGGCTTGTGTATCAGGAGCGCAACGGCAACTACGATGCGGCCAATGCCGACGGAACTGTCGAGACGCACCCCTACAACGGCTTCTGGACTGTTGACGCCGGCGCATCATACAAATGGCGATGGCTGTCGGTGTTTGCCGAAGCCACAAACATCGGCAACAGCAAATACTTCGATTTCAGCGGTTTGCAGCTGCCCGGACGATGGGTGAAAGCCGGTTTGAAAGTTGAACTGGCCAAACGATAACCGCAAACAAAAGAATTAACCACGGAACACACGAAAAACACGGAAATGATAAAAAAATCAGTGTTTTTCTGTGATTTCCGTGGTTATTATAAACTACAGCCAACAATTTTCATACTTTTACAAAAAACAAACTGTTTTAAGTATGAAACTTATAAAACGAACTCTCACAGCTCTTTTCGCGTTTTGCACGATAGCCGCGAGCGCACAAATCCAGAACCCCGTTAAATGGGACATCAGCAGCCAGAAAACCGGCGAGAATGAATACCAAATCAACTTCAAAGCCAAGATTGATGCGGGCTGGCACATCTTCGCGCAGTATCTGCCCAAAGGCAACTACTCGCTGCCGACAAGTTTTTCGTTTGAGCAACTGACTGATGTTGAGCGCGTTGACACGGTGCGCGAGTTGTCGAAAGTGACTGAAGAAAAAGATGAGATTGCCGGCGCCGTTGTGCGCTATTTCTGCAACGAAGCTGTTTTTGCGCAGACAGTCAAAGTGACCGGCTCCGCCCCCGTTGTGAGCGGCAAAATTGAGTACCAGACTTGTTCCGACGAGATGTGCGTGATGGGCGACCAAGAGTTCAGCCTGTCGCTGCTCGACGGCGGACAGAGTGCAGTTCCCGCCCCTGCCGAGCCTAGCAACGATGCAAAAATCACTGAAAGCGAGCCCGTTGTGCACACCGCCAACTCAAACTCAATTTGGAAGGTGATTCTCGAAGCCATTCTGTGGGGCTTTGCCGCGCTGCTCACACCGTGCGTCTTCCCGATGGTGCCAATGACAGTGTCGTTCTTCCTGAAAAACGAGCAGAACAAAGGCCGCTCGCGCTCAATGGCATCGGCTTTCGGGTTGGCAATTGTGGCGCTCTACACCATTCCAATCGCAATCATCATTTTGGCCACCTATCTGATTGGCGGGCAATCGGTTACGGCCGATATTTTTAATTGGCTCTCAACGCATTGGCTGCCCAACGTGCTGTTTTTCATCATTTTTATGGTGTTTGCCGCATCGTTTCTGGGCGCGTTCGAGATTGTTCTGCCCAGTTCGCTAATCAACAAGGCCGACTCAAACTCGAACCGCGGCGGACTGGTGGGCGTGCTTTTTATGGCGCTGACGCTGGTTCTGGTGTCGTTCTCGTGCACGGGTCCCATTGTGGGCACCATCCTTGTGAAATCGACACAAGGCGACATTTGGGAACCGATTATCACAATGTTGGCCTTCTCGGCGGCATTTGCGCTGCCGTTCACGCTGCTGGCGTTTTTCCCGTCGTGGCTCACAAAACTGCCAAAATCAGGCAGTTGGCTCAACACGGTTAAGGTTACGCTGGGTTTCATCGAGATTGCGCTCGGCCTGAAATTCCTGAGCGTGGCCGACCAAACCTACCACTGGGGCATTCTGGACCGCGAAGTCTATCTGGCCATCTGGATTGCCGTTTTCGCCCTGTTGAGCCTGTTTCTGCTTGGAAAACTGCAGATTGGCGAAACAAAAAACGACCCGCCGAAAGTGTTCCGTCTGTTGCTCGGACTGCTCACAACGGCCTTCACAATCTACCTGATTCCCGGAATGTGGGGCGCGCCTTTGAAGGCCCTTTCGGGATATTTGCCGCCGCAGACAACCATCGATTTCGACCTTTCGGCGAAAGCCACAGCTGCCGACGACGACTATGAATCATCGCTTTGCGAGACGCCCAAATATGCCGACCTGCTGCACCTGCCGCACGGACTGCAAGGCTATTTCGATTATAATCAGGCACTTGAGTGCGCCCGCGAGCAGAACAAGCCACTCTTTATCGACTTCACTGGCCACGGCTGCGTCAACTGCCGCGAGATGGAAGCCCGCGTGTGGGCTGACGCCGAAGTGCTCGACCGTCTGCGCAACGACTATATTGTTGTGGCTCTGTATGTTGACGACAAAACCGAGCTGCCAGAATCGGAATGGGTGACATCGGACTACGACGGAAAAGTGAAGAAAAGCATCGGCAAGGTAAACGCCGATTTTCAGATAAGCCGCTTCAAAATCAACGCCCAACCCTACTACTGCCTGCTCGACACCGACGGCAACCTGCTTGCCGACCCGATGGGTTACAACCTGAATGTCAGCGAGTTTGTAGAGTTTCTTGACAAGGGAATAGAACGTTTCGACGAAAAGAATTAGAAAAACAGATTCTGTAATAATATTTGTTATATTTAAGGCTTGTTGGCAACGGCGGATGAAGAAGCTTTTATTCATAGGATTATTGCTTGGTTTGGCGTTTATTAGCCAAGGCGAGATTGTCATAACCGACGCCAACGCCGATAAAACCATCGACCTTGCCGAAAACATCTTCTACTACGAGGACCCAACCGGCGCCCTGACATTTGAGACGGCCGCTTCGGAGGCGTTTTTCCGCAACTACATCCAGATGCAGAACAACATTCTGACCATCGGTGGAAACAATAACACCACGTGGGTTCTTATCACTCTGAAAAACACCACAAAACGCCGTCAGGACTATTTTCTGAGCCTGCAAAACCCGAACATCGACGAGTTGGTTTTCTTCTCAACGCGAGACTCATCGTTCTTCAACACCGGTTTGAATTACCCGTTCTCGCAGCGCCCCAGCGACTCAAAGTTCTATAATTTTGTGGTATCGGTAGTTCCTTTGGGCATATCAACTTTCTGCATAAAATTCTCGCCGCAGCAGCACGTGGTGCATATTCCGATTGTGATGAAACCGGGCAGCACCTTCTTCGATGAGGGCAGCTTCAGCCAAACAATGAACGGACTGGTGTACGCGCTTGCGCTGCTCTCAATTCTGGCAATAGCGCTGCTCTACATATCGGAAAAAGAGAAGATTTACGTTGTGGCTATGTTGTTGACGATAAGCCTTCTGGCTCTGCTGCTCTACTACGACCAGACGCTTTTCAAATACCTTGTGCCCAATTCGCCATCGGCCAATAAACTGCTGGGCAAGCTGCTGAAACCGCTGACACTGACGGCTTTCATCTATTACCAAAAATACAGTATGCCGCCGCGGCCGTTCAAGAGGCTGCGCGCCCACCCGTCGAACCTGATGATTACGCTGGGATTTTTGTGCACGTTCTTATCTCTATTCTCTTTCGACAACAACTTCAGAGCCATAATCCTCAACGCATTCATCGGCCTGACGTGCGTATATTTCATCTATTGTGTGGTGTCAAACTGGAATCGGAAAAAACAGGAGTTCGCACTACAGGTTGCGGTATCGGCCACAATACTTATCTGTCTCATTTACAAGAATATTGTTAAAAGCGAGTATGGTATGATTGTCTATACCAACGAGCACTACGTGAAGATAGCCCTTCTGACGATTGCGATACGTTCGACAGTCAGGTTCAGCCTGAAGTTTGTGAAGACACGCACCGAGTATTACGAGATGAGCCGGAATATGGAGAAAAGCATCAACAAGCGCACCGAGCTTATCAACCAGCAGAAAGATGTGCTGAACGCGCAACGTGAGGAGCTGATTCAGCAAAAAAACACCCTTCAGGACCAGCGTGAGGAGCTGCGTGCGCAGAAAGAACTTCTGCAATTGAAAAACAACGAGTTGGGCAAGATTTCGCAGGTGACCAACAAGTCGAACAACCGTATTGTGATATTTCGCCCGAGCGGCGAGATTGACTGGTACAACGCCGCGTTTGCGAATCTTATACACACCGACTATGAGGAATACAAGTCGGGACCAACAATGAATCTGCTCGATTTGAGCAGCAATTCCGAGGCGCTGAAAAATGCGTTACCAATATGCCTAGAGAATAAAATGCCCACCTCATTTGAGGTAGAGGACTCCGACAACAGTTGGATGCAGGTAACCCTCACTCCCATTCTTGACGCACAAGAAAATGTAACGCTCATAATCGCCGTAGGCACCAACATTTCGCAGTTGAAGCAGTATGAGCAGAAAATTGAGCAGCAGAAAGCCGAAGCCGAGGCGCAGCGCAACATTGCACTACTCCAGCGCGATGAGATTGAGGCCAAGCAGAACGAGATTTACGGCAGCATCCGCTACGCCAAGCGCATCCAGACGGCTATGATGCCCAAACCCAAGCAGATACAGCGCGACTTCAGCGACAGCTTTGTTCTGTTTATGCCAAAAGACATTGTGAGCGGCGACTTCTACTGGTATCATCGCATTGATAACAAATACTTTGTGGCGGCGGTCGATTGCACCGGCCACGGCGTTCCGGGTGCGTTCCTGTCGATTATCGGCAGCTATCTGCTCAACTCCATAGTCATCCACAACGACGTTTACCGCCCTGCCGACATCTTGAAACATCTGAACCGCAAAATCAAAATATCGCTGAAAAGCGATGGTATGCGCGACCAGAACAGCGACGGTATGGATATTGCCCTTGCCGTGATTGACAAGGAGAAACACACCATTGAATTTGCCGGCGCACTCCGCCCGATGTACCTCTTCTCGAACAACGAGTTCGTTGAGCTGAAAGGCGACAAAATCCCGATTACAAGCAACATCTCCGGCACATCGGTGAACAGCACCTACACCAACCACGAATACCCGTTCCACGCCGGCGACCAGTTCTACATCTTCTCCGACGGCATTATCGACCAGTTTGGCGGCAGCGACGGCAAGAAATACCTCACCAAACGCTTCAAAGCCCTGCTGGAGACAATCAAGAGCCTGCCGATGAGCGAGCAGAAAGAACACATCAAGAAGGAATTCGACACGTGGCGCGGCCGCTACGACCAGGTTGACGATATTCTGGTTATCGGAATCCGCTACAGCTCGCAGGATTTGTAAAGTGCTTCTCAATCTTCACCAATGGCTGAGACGCTGCCAACCTCATCTCTACTGGCTATAATATTCTGGCAATCAATAATTTTACTTAAAAAGAAAGCAAACACGAACAAATTTCCAAAATGTTCGTATTAATAATTGTTTGTATATAAGAAACAAAAAGAGAAACGATGATGAGGACGAGTTATTTAAATAGGATTAGGATTATATTAACAATAGCCTTTATGTTTGGCTATGGAAGCGTATTTGCGGAAATCATCAATATTAGTGGGGCTATCACTGATAATACGACATATCCCGGCAGTTCCAAATTTGTTTTAGTTGATGGAAGCCTAACAATAAGCAATGGCGTAAAATTGACAGTAACTGGCGGTGCCACACTAATTGTGAATAACAATTTACTTATAGATAATAAGGGTGAGATATCCGTTTCGAACAATGCTTTAGTTATGATTAAGGGAATAGTCCGTCAAAACGATGGGCAAGCCACATTGGATAATACTTCTTTTTTTGCCTGTGGAGGCTATCTTGGTATACATAATAAAACTACCCTGCCTAATCGTGACAGCGATACTTATATAGATGGTAACGATAATTACGAAAACAGTGATGTTCTGGCTAGAATTGTTAGTAATTTAATTGAGAGAACGGACAGAGAAAATATACAATTCACTATGCCGGCTTATGTAACAGCGGTATTAGGAGGGACCGATGAATCGATTACACCTCTACCCATCGAACTCACCTATTTCGTTGCCCGTCAGACTTCAGATGGCGTGAAATTCGAGTGGCAGACGGCCTCGGAGAAGGACAACGACTACTTCACCATTGAGTACAGTACCGATGCGCTTAACTTCAGCGAGCTGGCAACTGTGAGCGGTGCGGGCACTTCAACGGAAATCATAAACTACGAATACAATTACAGCACCAACGCTACCGGTGTGATGTATTACCGTCTGCGCCAGACCGATTACGACGGCCAAACGGAATGCTCTAACATTGTGGCTCTCTCCCTTGCCGGGCACCAGACCGCCAACGTCAGCAATATCGACATAAAGATTTATCCGAATCCAGCAACCGATTATGTGCAAATTAAAGGGGACGGTATCGTGAGTGTGGAATTTGTAAATGCAAACGGACGGGTTCTGTCAGCAGCGGGCCAACAGGCTTCGTACAGCATAAGCAATCTGCCGCAGGGGATTAATTATGTAATTGTACACACAACTCAAGGCAACGCCATTCGGCAATTCATAAAACATTGATTTTAAATCGGTTATTTCCGAATTCAAATTCGCACCAGTGCGTAAAATAAAAAAGGCCGCCCGAATCGTCTTCAGGCGGCCTTCTGCTTTATCTAACATTCTCTCCTACAGCGCCCTGACATACGTCGAAGGCGAGTCGAGAACTTTGATTTTGTCAACGTTTTCCTTGTCGATGGTGCTGATTTGCAGCAGAGAATCGACCACCGCGTCGGCCATTGAAGCGGGAATGCTCACGGCGCTGCGCACGAGCGACTGTTTGCCAAGTTCGCCTTGCCCCGATATGCGGGTGATGCGCGTTGTGGTTGCGCCTGTTGCGCCCACGCTCAGGCAGGTGGCGCGCAGGTCGTCGATGCGGTCCTCGTCCGATATGATGGTCACCTCGCAGTTGTCAGAATGAACACAAGCGTTGCGGTTGTCGGCCGACCCTTCGGCGTCCAAGCGGCGGCGCCAGTTGGTGTTGCCTTTGAGCGAGTCGATGGCGGCTATCACCTGCTCCATTGACGCGGCGAACTTCTGCCCGCCAATCTTCATATAGGTATCGATAAGTCCCACAGTGATAGGCGTTTGGTAGATGAATCCTCGTCCAGGGCGGTCGAGTTTGGCCTGCTCAGCCAGCAGTTGGGCAATGCTGCTCGAATCCTGCTCGGGCATAATCAGGTGCACAATCTCCTTCTCGGCGGGAATGGTGACGCGGATAAGGCCCAGTTGGTCGCGGATGTCGTTGCCAGTGGCGTTGGTGAGTTGCGGCACACAGATGCCCAGGTCGAGCGCGTTCTTGGCCAGATTGTCGCCCTCGCCGTTCTCCGACAGCACGCAAATCATATACGAAAGGTGATTCAGCAGCGTAACGTCGTTGTTTTCAACCTTTTTGCTATCCAGAAAAGCCAGATTGATGACAGGCGGCTGATTGCTGAACTCCATAAGGTCCTGCGAGAAGATGGTTCCGCGGCCAGGCACGTTCAGTCCCGCCAGGGCGATGATGGCGCCGATGGTGTCTCTCACGTTCTCGCGCGGCACGGTGAAGCGGAAAATGGTTGAAGGTGTGCTTCTTAACTTCACTGTGTCGCCAGGAATGCCGAACGGCAGCGGCTTGACAAGTTCGCGCACGTTTCGGGCCTGCTCAATGTAGGCGTCAACCTCGAGTTGCGTCAGAAAATCCTGCACAACAGGCGCCAAATTGTTGTTAATCATACAGGTTATAAGGCTCACGCGGTGCGGCGTGTAGATGCCTTTGGCCATTTGCGTCCGCCAAACGGTACGCGACGGCGAGAATGCGCGGTTCCTGCTCGCATTCACCTTTTCCATATTATCATTCATTGTCATTGGTCTTTAGGGTTTTACGTTGTTTCAGTCGGGTGAAGATGCCGAACAGAAGCACAGTGATGATTGGCCAGGCCGAAGCCATTGCCAGAATGCCGAAACCGTCGGAAATGTTGAGCGCTCCGCCGATTCCAAGGCCCAGAGCCAGCACCAGCGGCACGGTCACGGGTCCTGTGGTCACGCCGCCGCTATCCCAGGCGATTGACGCGAATCCGTCCTCGCTGAAAATGGTGAGAATCAGCAGCAAACCGTAAGAGATGACTATCAGCCAGACAAGCGGCAAATCGAACAAGATGCGCGCCAGACCGAGCACAATGCCCATTCCCACGCCCACCGACACCACCTGCACAATCTGCTTGCGCTTGATGGCGCCAACGGTCAGGTCTTCAACGGTGATTCCCAATGCGTTAAGCGCGGGCTCGGCAAGTGTCGCGCCATAGCCAAGGCCGAAGGCGAACAGCAGCACCAGCACAAGTCCCAAAACCGACAACTTGCTGTTGAACAGCGGTTTTTCGGTAATTATCTGTGTATAAGTGTGTTTCTCACTGTCGTAATAATCAGGATTGAACTCAATGGGCTTAACCTCGCCCTTCTCGTAAAGGTTGAAGAAGGTCAGATTTTCGCCTTCGGGGCTGATGCCGCTGTAGAGCATTGTGCTATCGAAATTATTGATAACCACCTGCTCAACAAACTTCTCCTCGCTTGCAAAAGCCTTCGGCAACTGCGAGCCCACTTCGCCGCCGAGCGAACCCAAACCAAGTTTGATGCCCGATGTGAGCAGAATCATACCCACCAGCGTGAATGTCAGGCCCAGAGCCACTTCGTCTTTGTTGCGGATTTTCTCGCGAAGGAAGAGCGTGAGCACCAGAATGAGCAGCAGCGTGAGCGGAATCACAGCCCGCAGGCCGCCAACCGTCTCCTCTTTGAGCGTTGTGCTCAGCGGCTCGGTGACGGGCGCCTCGCTTGCAATCTCAACCGACGACAGCAGCCCGCGCTCGTAATCGCTTGCGCGAAGTGCGAGCCACTCCTGAAGTGTCTCATTTCCAAGATATTTCTTGCAAACCGAATCGTTTGTGGCGATGGCCATAACGGCTTTGTCGAACTGCGCCGAATCGTTGCCGAACAAGGCGCGGCGGCCAGCCTCGCTGCCGTGAGTGAAGGCGTGCTCGGCAACCATTGCCTCGTTGCCGTTGAACAGTTGAGCCGAAACGGTCTTGTTTTCAGGCGCGAAGAAGACTTCCTCGGTTGTGGCGGCGGGAATGAGCGTGTTCAGATACAAGCCAAGCCCCAGCACAGCCGCAATCGGGAATGCCGATGCCAGCATAATGATGCCGAATCCGCCGTCATTGCCCGACCCCTTGTTGGCCGTGCGCGAAACGCCGATACCCAGCGCCAGCACAAGCGGCACGGTCACTGCACCAGTGGTTACGGCGCCGCAGTCCCAAGCCAAGCCGATTATCTTCGACAGATTGGCGTTGAACGACGCGTAAACCGTCATTGCCATAACCAGCGGAATGACCACGAAGATTATCGGTTTGATGTTCCAGCCGTAGTAGAATCGGCACATACCGAGCGCCACAGCCAGTCCCACGCCCGCTCCAACGGCATTGACAAGCATTCCCGAGTATTTGTCGAGAATCATATAAAGCAGCGGTGAGTCCCACGCCGTGATGGTTGCGCCAGCCGTCTTCAGCGAACTGATGGCAGGCTCGGCAAGCGTTGAGCCAAAGCCCAGAATGACGCCGAAAATGCAGATTGGCACAATGCCCACTTTGGCGGGCAACTTCACTCCCACGCGCTCGCCAATGGGCATCATACCCAGCACGAGTCCCTCAAGGAAGAAGGCCAGACCGAACACCACAAGGGCTATGCCGCCCGCCGTTCCCCAAGCGTTGGCCAGCGGCGTGCGCAGAATGGCCACCTGAAAAAACACAAGGTATAGGATGATAAAGGCTACCGACTTTATCTGTCCCATAATCCGCGATTTGGCGTAGCCGCCTATCATTGCAAGCGAATCACCAATCGGAAGACGTTTCTTGTTTATCATATTCCGTTTATATTTAGTTGATTAATAAACTCTTTTCCCTAAAATAGTTGCTTTCAGACCCGCTGCAGGAGCTTGAGCCCCGAAAACCACACAATTATAAGGTTTATATTGATAATGTCAAACGGCATTTTTTTGAGAGTTAGGATTTTGAATTTGGAAGTCTGCTTTAAGATGATGAAAAAAGGCCACCCGGTTACAGGCGGCCTTAGTGCGCCGAAGCGCATTTATTTGTGTGTGAAAACAAATTACAAACCTAACTTGAACACAACAATGTCAGAGTCGGCATAGGTGGCGCTAACCCAGACCGAATTGTCGGCGGCCGAAGCGGCCAAGCCGTTGAATGCCACCTGTTTCGAGCCATCGAACGTCTTGGCGAAAGCCACATTGCCGCTGGCGTCAATCTTAACCAGAATCATTGCGTTGCCGAATGTTCCGCCGCTCACAACCGAGCCGTCGGGCATTGCGCAGCTTTGGGTGAAGCTGCCCTCGCCGGGAAGCTCAAAGGTGGCTTCGGACAGTTTCTTGCCGTTGGCGTCAAAAGTCACAGTGTAGCCTTGCCCCTGCTTGGTGCCTGTGTAAACGGTTTTGCCGTTCGACAGAGCGGCAGACGAGAGTTGGCAGCTGTCGTCGGCCATTGCATCCCATTTTATGTAGCCGAGCTCGTCAATCTGCATCACCCAGTTGCCATTGAATGCGATGCTGCACACGCTGCCATCCGATGCAAGCGAGGTAACCTTTCTGCCCGGAGCGTAAGTGCGTGTCCAGAGCTTGCGGCCCTGGGCGTTGAGTTTGGTGATGAGCGGCGTGGGCTCAACCGTGTCAGCCGATTGCAGATAACCGCCAAGCAGCGAGCGACCGTCTTCGTAAACCACCATCGAAAGGACCTCGTTGCCCTCGAATTTAGCGTTGCAGATGTTCTTGCCTTGCGGATTCATCTTGAAGAACCACGACTGGCCCGGCACATTATCTTTGATAGCGTTTGTCAATCCGGCACCATAGAGAGCGCCAGCCCTGTCAATATAAGCTGTGCTCACACGGTCGTCGAAATCGTTACCAAGAATATCGTTCTTAATCATCTTGCCCTCGGCGTCGAGCTTAATCATCCAAACATCGTCCATATCGTCGTTGAGCGACGGAGTGTTGGCAATCACCATCAGCGAGCCGTCAGAATAGGTTGCAATGGCGCCACCGTAGTCGCGAGCCTGATTGTTGTCGAAACCGCGTATAATCTTGTAGTTCTCCATTGGCAGGTCGGCGGCAATGGACTGTCCCAAAGCGGCCGATTTAAGATTGAAGATGTCGATAAACATCTCACCTTCAGGATATTGCGATACAAATTTATTATATGCCTCAAGGCTGTTGACCGATTTTGCCCAATCGAACAAAAGTTGACGTTTCATAACCTTGGCCTCGGGCATCTTGGGCGAGTTCGGGTACTGCTCCATAAACTGCTCAATGGCGTCAAGGGTGTGTTTTTGCGCGGCATCGTCGAAAGCCAGAATACCCAGCTTCTTCTTTGCCTCCTCATATTGAACGGCATCAGGATAGTTATCAACGAAATTCTTGTAGGCGGCAAAGGTGTTGGCCTCTTGTGTCAGCTTGTAAGCCAGCGCGTTACGCTCCTCGGCGGCGATTTTCGCCTGAGCGGCGTCGGGATACTTGCCCAGAAAATAGTTGAAAGCCTCAACCGTTCCGGCGTTCTCTGCCGTACGGAACTCAATGTAGTTGCGGATGTGAACCACATTGTTGTAGTATTTCGAATCGGGGAACTCCTTCAGAAATCTTTCGGCATATTGCAGATTATTCTCCTCGCGAACATACTTTATCAGCTTCTCCTCCACCAATTTGCGCTCAACCTCCATATTCTTGTCGATTGGCTTGCCGCGACGCTCAAGTTTCTGCGCCATAAAATAACCGTCGAGCACCTTTTTGTCGTCGGGCGTGAAGGTTGAAACAGCGGCATCGGCCTTTTTAAAATAGCGCCAGCCGCGGAAATAATCCTTCTGCGAGTAGGCGTCGTACGACAGAATTATCGACATTCCGAGGTTTGCCATTGCGTTGTTCGAATCCTTTGACAGGACTTTCTCAAGCGTGGCGCGGGCCTTGTTCATATTCTCGTCCACAACCGGCTGACGGTCTTTGGCCTTAACAGCGGTAATAATGTCATCAAAAGCCTTCTCGGGTTTCTGCGCCGACGCGTTGTAAGCCACGGCGGCCGACATCAGTATTGCTAAAAATATGCGTTTCATATCTTTTCAGGATTACTTCTTTAAAACAAAAAATTCAACACGGCGGTTATTGCTCTTGCCTTTATCGGTCAGATTGGTGTCGATTGGGCGAGTTTTGCCGTAACCTTTGGCTTGCAGCATATTGGGACTAATCCCTTTCGATATTAAATAGTTAACCACCGCTTGGGCGCGTGCCTGGCTCAACTTCTGGTTCAGCTCGTCGGAGCCCACATTGTCGGTGTGACCGCTGATTTCAATCAGGCTCACTGTGCCTTCGGCCAGGAAGGCGGCAATCTTGTCGAGCTCGGCGTTCGACTGTGGCAGCAGTGTGCTTTTGCCTGTCTCAAAGAAGATGTTGTTCAAGATGAGCGCCGAACCCTCCTCAATGTTACGCAGTCCGTCGGTGAACGGGTCCTCAGGAATCTCCGGCTGAACAAAAACAACCTTGCCGCTGTTGTGGCAGTTGTTCTGGTCCGACACGGTGTAGGTGTACGTTCCGGCCGGCAGATTGGTAAGCTTCTGCCCTGTTGCGCCATTCGACCATTTAATATTATATGGTGGTGTTCCGCCCGAAATGCCAAGGCTGATGACACCATCGTCGATGATGCGCTGGATTTTGCCCGTCACCGGGTCCAAACCGCCAGTGTAAACCGAGTCAACAATCACTGTTTCAAGACCTTTCGGCACACAGGCGCACACATCGCAATCGGTAAGCGGGCGAATCTCGAAATCATCGAAGAAATAATAGGCGTACTTCTTACCCTTCTTGTTCTGCACATCCTTGCCAGTAACCACATAGTTGGTGTTGTCGTAGTTCTTGAAGTTGCCCACAACAAAGAACGACTCGTTGCCCGTTGCGGTATAGAGCATACAATAGTGCTTCCACTCATCGGTGTTGTCGAGGAACAAGCCCGACTCGTTGTTAAGCTGCGCGTTGTAGCTCAGAAATGTGGTGTTGCCATTCTCAATCTTCTGTTCGGTGAAGTAGATGCTCATCTGGTCAACTGCGAACATTGAGCCGTTGGCCAGTTTGTACCAGAACGATACGCAGTAAACCTGCCCCGATTTCATAGGCTTTCTCAATTCGCCCTGGATATATTCGCGATAGTCGCGGTCAGACCCCGTAAGAATGGCGCCCATATAGCCTTTTCCGCTGTGCGGCTGGCTGTATCCGGCAAAATTGTCGGGCACCTTCACCTCGCCTGTGCTGCACTTGTTGAAGTAGTCGGGCGTGGTGTACGACGGGTAGGTCCAGTGCGGAATCAGCCGGTGCGACTTGTCGTTGTAAATATAGCCTTCGGGGCACTTCTCATACTGTTCGAAGCTCGGATTGAGCACCATATTGGTCTCGTCTTCAACCTCTTGCGCCACCAGAAGTGCCGGGCAGGCGCACAAGATTCCGAGCAGATTGATAAGATTTTTGTTCATCGGTATACTCCTTTAATTCGAATCAAAAAAAGTTTCTAAAAGTGGCATTAAAGGTAGATAAAAATAGCGTTCGCAGCACTCATTTCGAACTATATAAAACTAACAATCTGAAAAGATAAAAACACCTTTAATAAATGTTTTTAGAGGGTTATGAACATAAAAAACACTGATGCCAATCCATCATTCTGTCATTTTGTCAAGATTGTACAACCATTCTCTTCGATGCAAGCAGACAAAAAATTGTGATACTACAACAAAAAACCGCATCGTCAGGCAGTGTTTTTCGCTTCACTGCGGCGATGCGGTTTCCAAATATTACCTTCTCCCCCTATCTGCTAAACATAATCTTCTCATTATTAAACATTTTTGTCAGCACCAAAACGGCGCAAACCGTGTAGGCAATGTTTGCGCCGACGGTGACAACGGCGTTCAGCAATGCCAATTCGTGCTGCAGCAGGGCAGTCATTGCGAGCGTTGAGTTGTAGAACGGAATCAGATAGACGGCAGTGTTGGTGGAAATGTCGCTGCTAAGCATTGAAATAATGCCAAGGAACACCATTACAAGCATTAGCGGCATACAGAGCGACGCGGCGTTTTTCACGTCTTTGGCCAACGTCGACAGAATGCTCACAATGGCAGCCATAATCAGCACCGTACTGATAATTATGGCAAACAGAATGATGTAATCGCTGGTGCCGTAGTTGAACGATACGGCGCCGCCCATTCCGCCAATCATATTGGGCAGCGACAGCACAATGCCGATGAAACTCGAAATGGCGCTCAGCAGCGATATTCCGCTGATTGCCACTATCTTGCCGAAAGCCAACTCACTGCGGTGCATTGGGGTGACAAGCAACGTGGCGATGGTGCCGCGTTCCTTCTCGCCCGCAATCGAGTTCTGCGCTACCGACATTACGCCGCTGAAAAGCATAATCAGAATCAGCATTGGCAGCAGACGGCCGAGAATCTGTCCGCTCACCTGCTCGTCGTTGGCCTGGTTGAAGCGCACGTCGGGGCTGTCGGCGCGGTTGATGTCGAAGCGGTTGCCTATCGACTCTTCGTACCCGCCAAGCGTGCCGCAGATTATCGAGTAGATGCGCTGCGTGGCTTCGTTGGTCGAGTTGTAGTAAATCTCGACGTTTGGCGCGGGCGTGCTGTCGGCGGTGGTGTAAACGCTCACCGCGGCGTCAAAATCGGCGGGGAAGCGCACCAATACCGTGTTGACATTCTTGTCTTTAAGCGCGTCAATTTCGGCTTGACCGAAAGTGCTCTGGCTAAGCGTGACGTTGCCGCTCAACGCATTGAACGACTGCGCGACGCTCTGCGGCAGATTGTCAACCTGGACGGTGACGCTCTCTTCGCGGTTCTGCTTAACCATTTTGTCGGCGCTTGAGCCCATAAAACTGTAAATGAAATAGATGAGCAGACCTGGCAAAATGATTGTGGTGAACATAAGTTGACGGTCGCGGAAGACGCGGTCAAACTCTTTCTTTATGATTGTCAATACGTTACTTTTCATTCTTCGTTCCCTTTCACTTCTTTATAGAGTTCAAAAAAGCGGTCTTCGAGTTGCAGACCGTTGCACACTTCGCTGAGCGAGCCGCAGGCCACCATTCGGCCGTCGATAATCACGCCCACACGGTCGCATAGGCGCTCGACAAGGCTGAAAATGTGGGTGCTCAAGATTATCGTCTTGCCCTTGGCGCGCAGTTCCTGAAGGAAATCGGTGACGGTGCGCGCCGTGAGCACGTCGAGTCCAT
>JAEEGK010001218.1_pt1 | contig 64686 bp, 53 predicted proteins | sample 8958771 | NCBI WGS metagenome assembly JAEEGK01 (sample SAMN16246547, study PRJNA631951) | gut metagenome | biome: gut microbiome; feature: rumen; material: SC-attached | host: Bos | place: Iran: Karaj | collected 2018-10 | reverse complement strand
TATCCTTGATTATGCTTATGGTTCTGTCTGCTGAGATGCCGCAGGCGGTATCTCAGATTTCAAAGGGAATCCGCCGCTTTTCATCCGTGTTCTGTTCCTGTTTCATCGTCTTTCACCGTATAGATTCCGTGGGCGGGCCGTTTCCGGTTGCCGATCATCCAGATCAGACTGATGACCGCCGCCGGTACGGCGGGAACGCATCCGAAGATGAACCCGAGTGCAAATGCGTCCTTGCCGGTCACAGTTCCGCCGTCCGTCGGGCTGTGAAAGCCGTTCGCCAGCAGATACAGCCCCGTGACGAGCGGGAACAGCAGCGACACAGCCAGCGCAATGCCGCCGCTTTGCAGCGGTGTCAGGCGCGGGTACATTTGCAGCGCGAGGTTTTCGCGTTTCAGCATCGCACGGAACGCGGCATCATCCGACAGCAAACCGTGACCGGACTGCCGGTTCGTTTGCAGTGCCTGCCCGCGGGAGATTGCCGTCAGCGCAAACCGGTCATCCGGGGATCCGGCGGTGCGTTCGCCGCTGACGCTGCACCGGAAGTACAGATGCTCCTGCAAATTACCGTCCGCGGGATGATATTCCACCTTGCAGCACGGCCGGATGCTTTCGGGGCAGACTGTCAGACCGGTCTGCGCCGGAACGATGCGGCAGAGTGCCTGCTCCGGCGTTTCGCTCTCCTGCATTTCGCCGTGCAGGAATTTGTAATAGCTGTATACTTTGCTGTACAGCATCAGAAATTTCCCGCCCTGCCGGATTACGGCATGAATGCGGCGGGTGTGCGGCAGCGGATCGTCCGTCATTTGAGTGCGATATAGGATGTCAGGTCCTCACGCATGCGCAGCGCTTCGCGTCTTGCGGCGCCTGCAAAGTCGCGCTCGTCGCAGCCTTCCTTTTTATACGCGCAGAGAATTGCGCGGGAGCTGTTGACCACAGCGCCGAGGCCGTTCTCGTCAAAGCCGCCTGCGATGCCTGCGGCACCGCCGCCCTGTGCGCCGTAGCCCGGCACGAGGAACATTGTGTGCGGGAGACGCTTTCTGAGCTCGGTGAGCTGCTCGGGATAGGTCGCGCCGACCACAGCACCGACCGCGCTGTATCCGTAGGTTCCGACGGTATCTGCGCCCCATTCCTCACACTTGTCGCCCATTCTTGCATAGAGCGGCACGCCGTCGATCAGCATATCCTGAAATTCACCCGAGGAGGGATTCGAGGTCTTGCAGAGGACAAAGATGCCCTTGTCGCGCTCGCGGCATACATCGAGCAGCGGGGTGATGCCGTCGGTGCCGAGATAGCCGTTGACAGTCAGTGCATCCGCGCCGAAGGGCTCATAGGTGCAGGAGCCGATCTCGCAGGAGCCGAGGTGCGCCGCGGCATATGCCTGCATGGTCGCGCCGATGTCGTTGCGCTTGCCGTCGGTGATGACATACATCCCGCGCAGCTTTGCGTAGCGGATGGTGCGCTCCATCGTCTTGACGCCGTGGTGACCGTACATCTCATAATATGCAGCCTGCAATTTCACCGCAGGAACAATATCGCAGAGCGCGTCGATCAGCAGCACATTGAACTGATAGATTGCCTTTGCGGCAGCCTTGAGGGTCTCGCCGTCTTCATCGAGATGGCTCTTGCGGAGATACTCCGGCACATAGTCGAGCTTCGGGTCAAGACCTGCAACGGTCGGATTTTTCATCGCGGCGATCTTCGCCAGCAAACGGTCAAAGGACATGATCAGATGCCTCCAGTCATTTGAGATAAGTCGGGGAGCAAAGCGATATGCGCCCAAACTCCCGCAAGTATATTATACCACAGAAAGCGCCGCAGCGTCAAGGGAAAATCGGAAAAAAGATGCGTGCGTCCGCAGCGCGGGAAAATATAAAAAAGCCGGAACCTTCCGCGTTCCGGCTCAACATGTAAAAAAGCAGGGGTCCGGGGACCGCTGTCCCCGGCAGGAGTTTGAGGGCAGCGCCCTCATTATAAATCCATCGCGCCAGCGATACCGCTCAGTGCGTCACAAAGATCTCGATGCCGATGCCGATCAGCAGCAGCCCGCCGACGATTGCCGCATGGTCCGCGAGCTTCATGCCCGCACGGCTGCCGAGCCGCACACCGGCAAAGCAGATGCCGAAGGTCACTGCGCCGATCAGCAGCGCCGCAGCCCCCGCCTTATACCACGGATCCTCTGCAATCGTGAAGCCGACCGAAAGCGCGTCAATCGAGGTCGCAATGCCCTGCACGAGCAGTGCCCCCGCGCCGACGGTCTGTGCGTTCTCCGCCTGCTCCGGGTGACATCGCGCTTTGATGCCGCCGAACACCATTTTACCGCCGATCACGCAGAGCAGAATCAGCGCGATCCACGGGATCAGCTTCTCAAATGCGGAGAACAGCTGCACGACCGTATGCACGCAGACCCATCCGAGCAGCGGCATCAGCGTCTGGAATCCGGCGAAGGCGCCCGCGATTTTCAGCTGCTTCCCGCGCCGCATCCCCGGCTCGTGCAGACCGTTTGCCAGCGAGACCGTGAACGCATCCATCGCAAGCCCGGCGCCCAGCAGCACACTGTTCAGAAACCACAGCAGCATAATTGATCTCCTTTTCACATCATGGATTTTTGCCGCAAAAAACGGCAGCCGCCCCCGCGGAGTCATCCGCAGAGACGGTCGCATTTTATTTGTTGACAGGCACCTGGAGCCGGTCACAGATGTAAGCCCCGGCTTCCTCGGGGGTGATTCCCAGCGAAAACGCAAATTCTTCGTCGAGCATCCGCTCCGCATCCTTGCGGGTGTTGTCATCCGCAGAAGAAAGATGCTTGCGGCTTTCCGCGAGCAGTGCGCGATGCTTTAAGATGCAGTGAATGAGCTGCAAAAGCGTCTGTGCGTCCCCCGTTGCAATGAGCCTGCGGAATTCCGCACGCCTGAGCTTGCGGTCCTCGATCCATTCGATTGCGTCAGTTTTCACAGCAGTATCGAGCATTTCGTCGATCTCCGCCTTTGTGAGAAGCGGGCGCATCTTGGCACAGAGCGCCTCATTATCCACCGGGACGGTAATCTCCATACTGCGGTTACGCACCGGCCGCAGTACATAACATCGCCGCGGCGCGGTCTGCCCGGGAAAGGGAACTTCAGTCAGAGATTCAATCAGACAGATTCCTGTGCTTCCGTAACGAACATGCATTCCTGCTTCATACGCCATGCTTCACACTCCTCTCTATACGATGCCGATTATGACGTTACTTATTATTATACCACAAAAGCAACAATTTCACAAGGGGCAATTTTCACAAAAATATACGAATCGTTAAAAGGAGTGTACGGCTTCAGATTTGCAGATTCAGCCTTCGACCTTGACGGGTGCAGGCTCTGCGCCGAGTGCTGCTTCGATCTGCTCATAGACGCCGTAAAGATCGCGGACGCCGGTCTCAAGCAGCGTGCAGATATGCGAATCCAGCTCAAGGCATTCGCGCAGCATATTGAGCGAACGGCGCTCGGTCGGATCCTCAAAGCCGTCGCAGACCGCGAAAGAATACATCTCCATGTAGACCTTGCGCTTGCTGACCTCATTGAGCTGTGCAAGCGTATCGCGGGCAGCTGCACATGCAGCAGCATCATATACAAAATCGTAGACACCGAGTGCAGCAGCGTATTCTGCGAGCATCGCGTCTTCGTCCGCGGTGATGATGCCGTCGTCCTCGATGAGCTCAGAGGCGAGGGTCAGGAAGGCTTCTGCTTCGATGCGGTCAAATTCATGTAAAAACATTTCCGGTTCTCCCTTCAATTCAGACTCCCGGGCGGAATGCCCTATGCTCAGTATAGCATATTCGCACGAAAAAAGCAAGCCTTTTCCCCGAAATTTCGCTGCACAGGTGTAAATGTGAGATTTTTTGCGAATCTGAAATTCTTTCAGGTTATTTTAATGTTTGCGTGCTATCTTATAGACAGTGAAGCAAACGTGCCGCATGGCACAGGCGCTTCAGCTTGATTTCAAGCCCCATTTCCCAATTTCTTATTTCCCTATTCCCATCTGTATTGATTTTGCTTTCTGAGGCTCGCGTTTGCGGGCCGCTTTTCTTTTTTGCGGAAAATGCAGAAGACCCGCGTCTGTTTCAGGCGCGGGTCTTTTTTACAGGAATGATATTTTACCGCACAAGACATGCCGTGCTGCCGCGGACGATCTCGCCGCAGTCATACTCCAGCACGAGCGCGCCGTTCAGGAGACCTGCGGGAGCCGGCAGCACCAGTTCGGGATGCAGCTTGCTGTCCAGATCGGCGAGCCGGATCTCCTGCTGCGGAATCACGAATCTGCCCTCTGTATTCTGCACGCCGTAGCGCAGCACCGCGCCTTTTTTTCGCAGTGCATCATCCGTGAGCAGCCGCAGGCGGACGAATGCCCCCGCCGGAATACAGATGAGCTTCGGCAGACGGAACACCGCCGCACCGTCCTCGCCTTCGCAGAGGCTCAGCTCCGGCATCATGTGATACTGGCTGTGATAGACAGAGCGGAACATTGCAAGTGCGGCGGCTGTCTGCTGCTGCTTTCCGAGCTCAGTTCTCCAGCGCTGTACCTTTTCCATGTTCTCCGAAACAATGGTTTCCGCATTGTATTCCCGGCTGAAATCCGCGAAAATGCGTCCGTTTTCATAGAGCGCATCATAGAAATTCTCAAAGCATAACCCGGAGGGCTGACACCAGAGCGTCCAGTCTGTGATCGCGCCCGGCCAGCCGATCGAGGTGTAGGGCACTGCTGCAAACCGATCGGGATGCACTGCGATGCCGTAATTGAAATAAGTGCTCCATTCGTCGAGACCGTCGCCGGAGATGTGCGGGTATTTCGCGAGCATTTCCAGATAGATGCGGCGGTCGATGATCTGCGGCTGATGGGCGGAATACTGCAATGCGGGCAGGCCCTCTCCAGTGAGGAAATCGCGTGTGCGGAACATGCTGAGGTCATAGGAGGTATAATTGCCCTGTGTGCCGTACCATTCACGCAGATCGTAGCAGTAATAGCCGCGCATTCTGCCGTCCTTCAGGAAGAATTCCTGTGTGAGCGGCAGCAGCGGGCGGTAGTCGTCGTCTGTCATGATGAATACATCATCAAGCGGTGCCTTTTCCATCAGCAGACAGCGCAGGAAGAAATTGCGGCGCGTGTGATCCTTCGGGAGCGGCGCACCGCCCAGAAGCTCCTCGTCGGTGAAGAAGGAGAGCTGAATGCGCCCGTGCCATTTTTCACGCAGCTCCGCGATATTCCGTTCAGGGCAGCAGACGAGCAGCCGCTCGATGAACGGCAGGAATGCGTCAAGATAGGGAAGCGTGCGCAGCAGATCGTCATTGCGTGCGGTGAGCACGACCATCTGTGAGATGCGCGTCTCCGCGGGGACAGTGCCCGTCTTCTGCGAGAAGCCTGCGAGTGCAGCCGCCATATCCGCAGCGGCCGCATCCCATGTGCGCGGGCGATAGGCTGCAATGGCTTCCTTTTTCTTCGCACGGGTATCGCCTGCCAGCAGACGATCCACAGCCGCCACCAGCGAATCAACAGAGGTGTTGTCAAAATAATCCGCGAGCTCTCCGCCGACCTCGCGCAGCACCGGAATATCCGAGGCGAGCACCGGCGTGCCGTGCTGATATGCCTCGATGACCGGGAGCCCGAAGCCCTCGTTCATTGTCGGGAAGACGACCGCGAGCGCATTGGCATAGAGCGCCCGGATCACGGCATCGGTGGGTCCCTCAAAGAAGAAGAAATCGGTGCCGTTCTGCGGGTGTGCCGCCATTTTCTTCTGGAAGGCATCCATATTCCAGCCGATGCGTCCGGCGAAGACAACCTTGATGCCGCGCTCCGAGAGGGGCTTCACGGCATCGAGCAGCAGCGCATGATTCTTGCGCGGCTCGATCGTGCCGACCATCAGCACATATTTCTCCGGCGTGAGACCTTCGGGCAGCGGTGCTTGTTCCGCATTGCCGCCCTGCTTGAAATCGGCGCCGAGCGGGATGACCGTGCAGGGCGGTATATCGCATTCGAGCTCGCCGCAGAGCTTTGCAAGCGCGGCTTTTGTCGCTTCGGCATTGCAGATGATGTGACTTGCATTTTGCAGCACGGCAGTCACCCAGACAAGGAACTGCCGGGTTGTCTCACTGTAAAAAAACTGCGGCTCCGTCACCGGGATGAGATCATAGAGATGCGGCACGACCGTGACGCCGTGCTCTCTGAGAATCGGGAAGAGCCAGGAGCGGTGCATCGGCATATTCCATGCGCTGTCAATATCGAAGAACACTGCGCCCGATTCGATCTCACGCGGGCGGACGATGACAGTTTTGCCGGTGCCGTAGGGGGAGCCGGTTCCTTTGGTATAGAATTCAGTGAAGGCGTCATGCGGCAGAACACGCCATTCTGTATGCGAGGGCATGTCCGCCAGCAGCGTGACCTCCAGCGAGGGATCCTTGAGCATGCGCAGGACGATTTCACGCGCCACGCGCTGGATACCCGTGGTAAATTTCGTGAGACAGAGGCGCGAGAGGTCGATATACACATGTGTCATCAGGCGTCCTCCTTCCCGGCGAGTTTTTTCGCGAGCTTTTTCATCGGCGCAGGGAGCTTGCGGTAGACACGCATCAGGCGGTCAGGCATCTGCTGCGGCGCGACCTGCACATTGATCTGCCCGCTCTCCTCAGCCACAGGCAGGGGACAACGGCAGAGCGGTGTCATTCTTCTCTGATATTCCGCCGAGCGCAGGACAGACCGCAGCACTGCCGTCCGGAACTGCTCCTGCGGCATGCTGTCTGTGCGATCCTGCCATGCTGCCCTTGTCGCATCATCGAGCGGGCGGCCGAGCAGCAGAGAAAACACAGCTTCGATAAAATCACGGTTGTCAAGATCTTTCAGCAGTGTGTAGTCCACAGAATCGGGACGCTGTGCCGCGAGGGCTTCAAAGAGCGCTGCCGAGCAGGGCATCTTTGCCCTGGCTGCTTCGATGCGCGATTCCGCGAGCTTGTAAATGCGGCTGCGGAGTGCTTCCGGCGTCTGTTTCATTTCTATCACTTCACAATCTTTTATAGTATCGTCAGAATCCGAGGAATGCTCTGAGCCCTTCGGTCTCTGCAAGGTAATCTGTATCAAGCCCGAACGCATAGGCGGGCACCAGTTCTGCGTACTGCGCGAGGAAATCGTCGTAGCTCCCCGCAAAGAATTCCGGCGGGATGAAAAATGTCCGCGAGCCGCCTGCACTTCGGTTGCCGGCAGTCACCGTGACCGAATAGCCGCCGAGCTCATGCTTTGCAAAGGTATACTGTTCGAGCAGCCAGCCGTGTGCGTCGATGCCGCCGCGGAGGGGAACATCGAAGCGTTCTGTTTCAGGATTCGCGTCTTCGATCCAGTCTCTGTTCTGCGAGATGACGGTTTCGATGAATTTGCCTGCATCGCAGCCGAGCACTTCCCGCTCGACAGAGCCGTCCGACCATCTGAAATAGGTCACAAAGCGGGGGCCGTCCGCGGTCTCCTCAATGGCATAGCGCCGTTCCTTACGGAACTGCTGCCGCTCTGCCCAGGGGTATGTCTCACGCAGCGCTTCGAGCGCCTTGTCCAGATAGGCTTCCACATCAAGCCCCAGCGGGAACCGTTCTTCCATTGTGGATCGCTCCTTTCAGATCATTGCTCTTGCTGCTGCTGTCCATGTCATCGGCTTATGCTGCGCATCGGGATACAGTCCCTCGCCGACCGGCACCAGCGCCATCAGCTCGAGCCCGTTGTCCAGCAGCTCCTGCCGAATCGAATCCGGCGTCCAGAAAACATCGTAGATCGGGTATTTCTCCCAGCCCGTGCGCTGCCTGTGCGGAATCTCAAAATACGCATTCGGCACATCAAAGAGCAGCACGCCGCCCGGTTTGAGTGCGCCCCGGAGCTTTGCCCAGAGCTCCCGCCGCACGCTGTATTCATAATGCCGGATGAAGCGGAAGATCGTGATTGCATCATACTGTGCAGGGAGGGCATCCGAGAGCAGATCGAGCTGCCGCAGCGTGAGATTTTCCGCCTCCCGGAATTTGCGCTGCATCTCCTCAAGCATTGCGGGGGAGGCATCGCCTGCCGTGCAGCTTCCGAGCGGCAGGAGCATTTGCAGAATGCGTCCGTTGCCGCATGCGAGATCGAGCAGTGTGCGTTCGCTGTCCTTCTGCGGGCAGAGCGTGTCGATCAGTACGGGCACAGAGCTCCGCTCCATGCGGTCAAAGCAGCTCTGCGGATATGACAGGAACCGCGTTTCTGTGTAGTTTTTCGCGACATCCTGCCGCTGGTAATAGGCTTTCAGCGCTGCCGCACCGCGCACCAGATGATGATTCTGCGTTTTCAGTCTGCGGTCCCACTCATAGAGCGTGCAGATGCCGTAAGGCATGGCATTCTCCGCGCATTCCTCCGCATACTGCACGAAGGCATTGCCGCTGAGCATCGTGCGGAGCTTTTCGAGCCGCCATGCAGCACCGTATGCCGGATACTGCGCACGGATCGCTTTCAGCGCATCGCCGAGTGCTTCCGCGGTCGTGTCTGCCGCGGTCTCACCGATGCCGCATACGGAGATGAGCTCCGAGATGCCCGCTGCGGGTGTGGCAGCCGCGGGGATGCCCATGAGCATGCCCTCTGCTGCCGAGAGCGAGCAGGCGTGATTGTAATTTGCATCGGCATAGGGGATCAGCACGCAGTCAATCTCGCTGTAAAAGGCTGCCATATCCTCTCTGCCGCACCGCACCTCACAGTTTGCGGCGTCCTTCAGCGCTTCCGGCATAGGCACCGCTTCGGCGTCGCGCCAGAGGACAATGAACTGCATATCGGGATTCTGTGCGACGACCTCGCAGAGTGCCGGGATGCCGCGTGAATCGGACTGCTCGGGCTGCATCGGAGAGGATGCAAAGCCGACCGTGAATTGCGCGGGATCAAAGATGCGCGGTCTGCGGCAGAAAAGCGGCTTTTCCGTGTCGATATAAGGATACAGCACGCGCGGTCTGCGGAAGCCGAGGTTTTCCATCGTGTCGGCTGCCGTCTTCGAGGCCGTGACATAGTGCTGGAGCCCGTGATCGCAGAGGTGGAGCAGCTCCTGCATATTGCTGCCGCCGAGCGTCTGCGCGGGATTCTGGGAGCTCAGCCGCACAAGGCTGTTTCTGAGGATCATGCACTGTGCGCCGGCGTTGATGATTTCGGTTGTGCTCTCGCAGAAAATGAGCAGAGCGGGATCATGCTGCTTCATCCAGTCGGCGAGGTGATCCTCGGGGACATAATGCACATCGCCCTGCTGTGTAACGGCACCGCCTGCCGCTTCGATCGAGACGATGCAGACGGGATAGCGGCTGGCGCGCTTCATCAGGCGATAAAGATCCCAGACCTCGTTTCGGATGGCTTCCATGCCATCTCCGGAGGCAAACAGCCGGCAGACGATCGCGATTTCGCGGCGGACAGTACGGGTGCTGCGGAGCGTGTCCTGCAAATAGGCGGTGTAACGCTGTTCGAGGGCATCGAGGGCGGTCTGCTTTGCGGCATCATCCGCTGCCTGCTCGACGGCACGCAGCGCATCATGCAGCGGTGCGGGAACATGCGGATCGAGTGCGGTGAGCGGCTGCACGCCGGCATCTGGGCGGCTTTCGGGCGCGGCATAGAGGAGCGTCCTTGCGACATCCTCCGAGAGCGCACCGAGCGCCGCTGCCTGCACCTTTTCGCTGGCAGAGAGCGTTTCCGCCTGCTCTGTGCGCATCGCGCTGAATGCCTCCTGCTGTGCGGTCTGCACACGGGCGAGGGTCTGCCGCTGCTCGCGGGTGAAATCGGAGATGCTGCGGGCGGTCTGCTGCTCGAGCTCCGCGACCCGCTGCTCCAGCGCGGTCAGGGATTCGTTGATCCCGGTGATCGCACCGGCGGCGGCATCGTTAAACTGATTCTGCGCGTCGCCGAAGGGACGGATATACCAGAAGGTCAGCTTTCTGCCGAGCCGCTTGACGAATTTGTATTTGCCGTTCGGCGCTGCGATGACAAAGCTCTCGCGCAGCGCATGGACGGATCGGATTCTTTTTTCGCGTTCTGCAGGTTCCATAGGGATTCTGCTCCTTTCTCTCTGTAAAAAGGCTACTATTTCTATTATAGCATATTCTCAAAAAAAAGGCAACAGCAAAAACACCAACTCACGGAAGCATCCGGCACAAAGAAAAGAGACGGGCAATGCCGTCTCTCGATTTGCAGATAATGTGTTTCCGATGGATTGATATTGGGGAGCGACCGCATTCTGAATTCATTGCGCCGGCGATACCTTTTCAACAAAAGCCTCTCCGGGGATGGGGAGGCTTTCATCATAATGAGCAGAAATGAGAAAGAAATTGCTTGCGCAATGAAATTCTGCGAATGAAATTGCTTCGCAATGAAATCCTGACGGAATCAATACAACGGGGTCCGGGGACCGCTGACCCAGCGGGGTTTGTCGATGGACTGCTTTCGCATGGGGCAGCGCACCATTATCAATCCGCCGGAGGCAACTTCCCGTGCCAAACTCTGATTTATCTCAGAGCCGCATAAAACACAATGCCCCTGAGCGCTTCGGAACGCTCAGGGGCATATATTTTCCGCTTCACTTCTCCTTCGGGCGGAACACCGCCGACGCCAGCAGCCCGAAGAGCATCGCCGCCGTGATGCCGCCCGCCGCAGAGGAAAGCCCGCCCGTCAGGATGCCGAGCAGGCCGTGCTCCGCCACATCCTCCCGGATGCCCTGCGCAAGCAGATTGCCGAAACCGCAGAGCGGCACCGTCGCACCGGCACCCGCAAGCTCCGTGAGCTTCGGATAGATCCCGAGTGCGCCGAGCACCACCCCCGCGACCACATAGCCGACCAAAATGCGCGCAGGCGTCAGCTTTGTATAGTCGATCAGGAGCTGCCCGATCACGCAGAGCAGCCCGCCGACTGTAAATGCCCAGAAATACGTCATATTCTGCCGCTCCTTTCATGCGAGAGATGCACCAGATGACAGATCGACGGGATGCTCTCCCCCTGCTGACTGCGCATCGGTGTGAGCAGTGCGCCCGTTGCTGCATAGAGAATGTGTTTCATTTCACCGCTGCGGAGCTGCGGCAGAAACCATCCGCAGATCACGCTTGCCGAGCAGCCGCAGCCCGAGCCGCCCGCGTGGGTATCCTGCGTGCCGCCCTCGAAGATCATCTTGCCGCAGTCCCTGTGAACCGCACGGATGTCGCAGTCCTCGCGCTCCAGCAGCGCATAGAGCAGCTCCGAGCCGACCACCCCGAGATCGCCTGTCACAACGGCGTCATAATCACCGGGCGATGTCCCCGTAGCGGAAAACCATCTGAGCAGCGTGTCGGCGGCAGCGGGTGCCATCGCAGCGCCCATGTTGTTTGCATCGGTGATGCCCGCATCGCGGATCCTGCCGATCAGCATGCCGCGCAGATAGGGCGGTGCGCCGTCAGGTGTGAGCATCGCGGCACCGGCGGCAGTGCATGTCCACTGCGCATTCGGCGTGCGCTGTCCGCCGTAGGAGAGCGGGAAGCGATACTGCCGCTCCGCACTCGAAAAATGCGAGGAGGTCACGACGGCACAGCGGTCAAATCCGATGCCCGTGACCAGCGCCCCGCCGATCAGCAGCCCCTCCGCGAAGGTCGAGCAGGCACCGTAAATCCCGAGGAACGGGATGCCGAAGCTGCGCATCGCGTAGGTCGAGCTGGTACACTGATTGATGAGGTCGCCCGCGAGCAGGCAGCGGATATCCTCCGCACGGCACTGCTCCTTCTGCATGAGCAGCAGCAGCGCACGGCGCTGAAGCTCGCTCTCCGCCTGCTCCCATGTGTCCATGCCGAGATGCAGGTCAGGCACGGCAATGTCAAAGCAGGCGCCGAGCGGTCCCTCGCCTTCCTTTTTCCCGACAATGCTTGCCCATGCCGACACCGAGGGCGGCGCATCGAGCCGGAGCAGCGATTCATATTCGATCATATAATCCGCCTTCTTTCGCTGATATGCTGCATCAAGTATATGCGTATCTGCGCTAAAATATGCATTCGCGTGAAAGCATCAGCTTACTTTTTGTCGCCTGCTGTGTATATCTGCACAAATTTCAACATTGATTATTCTGCGTATTGCACAAAAAGCGATTCTGTGCTTTATCCATAGCGCCGAAATTTCCGATCTGCTCTTGCATCTCATGTAATTTTGCGTTATACTAAAAACACCGAAGTATCATTCAGGAATTATGCGCTTTCCGTCTGACTATAAGGAAAGCCATACCTGCAATGAACAGCAGACAGCCTGCTGTGCCGCATGCACAGCGCACAGAAAGAATTGGGGGTATCCACATGAAAAAGCTCGCACAGAGACTGCTCAGCTCCGTGACGGCGGCAGCACTGCTCTCCTCACTCGCAGTGTTCCCGGTCAGCGGCGGTGTACCGGTTTCCGCAGTCTCCACAGACTACCCGCCTGTCCTCATGAACATTGCCGCGAAGGACAATGCATCTGTCCTCACCGAAAACGGCAAATCGGACGGCTCCACGCTCTCCGCAAAGGCGCTCGGCAGCACGCTTGCACCGTCCTGGCGCTTTGACCGCGTCGGCGCGAACTCGACCGGCACCTTCTTCAAGCTCTGCAATGCCGAATCGGGCAGACTGCTCACGCCGCAGAGCTACAGCGTCAGATCCGGCAATGCCGTCATCATGTACGGCAGCGAATCGAAGGAATGCCAGCACTGGTATGTCGTGCCGGTCTCCAAGGATCATCTCGGCAACAATCTCTATTACAAGATCGTCAATTACAGCGATGCCTCTCTGGCGCTCACCCGCGGCGCAAACGGCATGACGCTCGAAAGCTATTCCGGCGCGGATTCCCAGCTCTGGCTGCTGAACCCCGACGGCGATCAGGGCTTCGCGGGCTACTGCTCCGATGACAATCCCTCCTCCGGCGGCGCCACAGTCAAGGCGGCGGATATCGGCGGTCTCTTCGGCGAAGTCGTCGAGGCAAAAAGCTTCTCGGAGCTCAAGAATTATGCGACCTCCACGACACCCTATACCATCGTTGTCACCGGCAATATCAGCGTGTCCAGTCTCACAAAGGACAGCTCCGGCAGATATTACTGCCCGGACGGCAGAATCTATGTCGAGGGACAGAAAACCATCGTCGGCAGCTATTCCAATCACACGCTGAACAATGTCGCGCTGCTCACCAACCGCAACAGCTCGACCTGCAACAATATCATTATCAAGAACTTTGACTTCCAGCATGCCGTCGACGCAAACGGCAACGACAATATCACCGTCTATTTCAGCGGCGGACAGAATCTCTGGCTCGATCACTGCACCTTCACAGGTCACTCTGACTACAACAAGGCATCGACCGGGCTCCCGGATTACGACAAGTTCTTCGCCTGCTGCTACAACGCCGATTACTGCACCGTCTCCGACTGCTCCTTCGGACTGCATGAGTACGGTCTGATCCTCGGCTACCCCGATGACACCGCAGAGATCCAGAAGCAGTATGACAATTTCCCGCGCATGTCGCTCGTCAGCAACAAGTTCTACAAGACCCTGACACGCGGTCCGGGACTGATGCGCTGGGGCTACTTCCACTCCCTCTGCAATTATGTCAACACCTTCAGCATGGCATACACCGTACACAGCGGCTGCGATATTTACGCAGAAAACTGTGTCTACGAAAACGGCGGCAATGTCATCTGCGACTGGAACTCCATCACCTACGCAGGCGCCTATGCAGAGAGCGGCTCGACCTTCTCCGGCTGCAACCGCACCGTGCAGGGGCAGGGCACTTCCTCGAATCCGAGCTACTCCAAGGCAAGCTCCTGGCGCCCGAATACCAATTACAGCTATATCAGCAAATCCGCAGCAGACGCAAAGAGCTATTGCTCCGCTTACAGCGGATGCCAAAGCCAGAGCAGCAAGATGAGCTATCTCCGCTTTGCAAACCCCGGCGTGCCGAGCGCGGGCTATAATGAAGCCCCGAACGGCGTTGTCGCCGAGAGCTTTGCAGACGGCACCGCATTCATGTTCAAAAATGTCAACAGCGGTCTCTTCATGGAGGTCAAGGACGGCAACGGCGCAAACGGTGAGAACATCCAGCAGTGGGGCGCTGCCGGATCCGGCAAAAACGGCGAGGGCGAATGGAATGTCTGGCGGCTCTATGCGGCTGAGACCGAGGGCTACTATTACATTTACTCCGCACTCGGCGACGGCAAAACCTATGCGCTCGATGTTGCCGGCAGAAAGGCAGATGACGGCACGAACATCGACCTCTATCAGCAGAACGGCGGCGACAACCAGCAGTTCAAGTTCGTCAAAAATGACGACGGCTCCTATAAGATCTACACGAAGATCTCCGGCGACGCATCTGTCATCGAGATCGAAAACGGCAGCGCGGAATCCGGCGCGAATGTCCAGCAGTGGACGATGAACGGCTACAACTGCCAGGACTGGGAGCTGATCCCTGCCGTGCTCCCGCTGAACGGCAGACTTGTCAAGGCGCTGAATGTCACCGACACCGAGCATGCCGCAAGCTACGGCATCCGCGATGACGCGCAGACCGTCTTCGGCGACCGCGACTTCACGATCACTGCGCTCCCGGCGGAGCTGAACGGCGCAGAGCGCATCATCACCGCATGCGACTCCAAGTATTATGACGGCGACCTCGCAGACTTCACCGCAGGCGCCGATATCACCGTCTCTGTGGCGCTCGACAGCCGCGTGCCGAATGTCCCGGCATGGCTCTCTGCCTATCAGAAGACGAATCTGACCGTGCAGACCTCGAATGAGCTGACAATGGAAGTCTATCAGGCAAACTTCTCCGCAGGCGATCATATCACGCTCGGCACAAACGGCGAGAGCGCCGGCGTTGTGAGCTACATGGTATTTGTCACGGAGCAACCCGAGGAAACCACGACAACAACAACCACCACAACTACCGCCACCGAAACCTCCACTACGACCACGACCACTGTGACAAATGTGACGGGCATCACCCCGCAGCATACTGTCTGGGGCGACGCAGACTGCAGCGGACTCTTTGAGCTCGCGGACTGCGTGCTGCTGGCGAAGGCGGCATCCGGCACAGACGGCACCGAGCTGACCGTCAGAGGCAGATCGAACAGCGATCTCTACGCAGACGGCACGATCGACAGCAACGATCTGCGCGTCATTCTCCAGCTCTGCGCCGGCATCTACGAGAATTCGCAAATGCCGATCACGCCGTGATCCGTCAGAGCGATACAGGCACAGAAAAGCCCGCGGTACTGTTTCCGTACCGCGGGCTGCTTTTGCGTTATGAGAAATCGGGGAGCTCGTCGAGCGTGATGACATATTCGCTCTGATAGGTCTTGCGCATGATGTCCGCTTCGGTATATGCGGAGGAATACTTGCCGTTTTCTGTGACAAAGCTGCCGCACCATGTACCGAACCACATCCATCTTGCATTCGATGCGACCACATTGTCGATATCGAACACCACGCCGTTTTCTGTGAGTGCAGTGATCTTATTTGTGCCCGGATATTCCAGCAGCTCCGCGAATTTCGCGTTCTGTGCGCCGTAGGAATGTGCATCTGCGTAGATATCCTCGCCGATCACATCGACGTATTCGTCGCCCGGATACCAGTCTGCCGCCTGTCCGTTCCAGACCCAGATCAGGTTGTTGCAGTGATAGACATTCGTGAACTGATCGTAGAGATATTTCCAGAACTGCTTGTACGGCTCAGCGCCCTTTGCGCCCCACCAGAACCAGCCGCCGGATGCTTCATGCAGCGGGCGCCAGAGGATCGGGATGCCAGCAGCGCCCATCTGATTGATGAGCTTTGCGATTGCGGCAATATCGGCGTCGATGAGCGCCTTGCCCTCGGGATCTTTGCCGTTCATCACAGCGGCAATGTCGAAGTCGGTGTTTGAGGTGGAGAAGCCCTGCCACCAGCGCGGATTGCCCGAAGCATCATTGCCGGATTTCAGATACTTGTCCGGCGCGTTCCAGTGCCAGCAGAAGGTAACGAGACCGCCTGCCTGATGGATCTTCATTGCCGTGTCCACGGAGAAGCCCTTTGCGCCGCGTGCTGCACGGGAGGGGGCATAGTCCATGAAATCGAGCCCGCAGATCGCCGGATATTTCCCCGTGACCTCATAGATCGACTTGAACTCCGGGCCGTCCATGCCGTAATCGCAGACCTGCCCGGCAAGCGTATATTTGCCGTAATTTTCGCAGAGATAATTGAACACCTTTTGTGTCGCTGCGTCTGCATTCGGATTGATGAGCTTATTTGACACATTGTAGACCGACTTGGAGATGCCCGCGTCTGACTCGATCCTGATCTTGTCCAGCAGGATCCACCCCCATGACTTGGAAACCGTGATCGTATGCTTGCCGGCAGTGAGCATCACGCCTTTGAGCGATGCATCGGTGTAGCCGTCGCTGCTGCTGTCAAAGCTGCCGACCGACTGCCCGTCCGCAGAGACATTGTTTGTCTTGCCGCCGCCGATGCCCTTTGCGGTGACGGTCAGCTGGTAGATGCCGTCTGCGGGGACATCGACCGTGAACGCGACAGTATCGGCGTTGTCTGCGAAATTGCCGACCGCCGCACCGCCGGATGCGCCGGAATCGTTCTGGATGCTGTTTGCACCGTTGACCTGTGCCTTTTCCGCTTCATACACCTGCGAGAAGCTCTCGGTGACAGGCGGCGTTTCTTCGGCCATGAGCAGGCGCTTCAGAAGCGTCAGGTCGGCGGCATTGATGCGCTTGTTTCCGTCAAGATCGGCTGCCGCTGCCTGTTCCTCGGTGAGCTCCGTCTCGCGCAGGAGATGCTGCATCAGACGCACGGCATCCGCGAGATTCACGCTGCTGTCGCCGTTCAGATCGCCGGTGAGGACAGAAGGCGTGATCTCCGCAGGCAGATTCTTGTAGACGGTCTCATACATCGTCTCTGCCCAGAGCTTGCGCATGGCCTCGTAGCCGTCAGAGCTCGGGTGGACACCGTCTGAGCTGAGCAGCGAGGGATTCGCCTTGAACATCGCATAGAAATCGGGACCGTGCAGGAGCTTGCTGCCGTACTCACTGTAAAGCTGCGAGACCTTCTTGTTGTATTCCGCGGTATATTTGCCCGCGCTCGGATCGGACGCATAGGGAATCGTCGGCAGGACAGGAACCTTGCCGAGCTTCAGCACTGCGTCGATCATGTATTTGGTATTCTGATAGTAGCTGTCGAGATTGCCGGGATTGTTCCAGCCGTCATTCGTGCCGTAGGCGATGCTGACATATTTCACGGGGCTGTCCTCCAGCCAGCCGTCGATCGCAGCCTTGCCGTGTGAGCTCAGAATGCCGCCGATGCCGCCGTTCTGCGCAACAGGATAATAGCGGGAATCGAGCCGGTTGATATAGGCTGCAAAGCTCGTGCCCCAGCTGTTGCCCATGCCGCCCGCGGTGATGGAATCGCCGAAGAAGACCCAGCTGTCCTGCACGCCGTTCGAGGCATCGTGGATGTCAAAATTGAACTTGATCTGATTGCCTTCAGCTTTCGTCACGCGGATGCGGATCCAGTTGTATCCTTCCGTCCTGACGAGGTGCTGCCGCGAGCTGAGTGTATTCCCGGAGACGGTCACAGCGGTCTCCCAGCCGTCGGACGGGAAGCTGCCGCCCGCTGCTTTATTGACCTCGATCACATAGTCGATCGGCTCCTCGCCCTTGTTGACATAGCCGCCGATGTTGTCATAGGTACTGTCATTGTACCACACAGCAATGACCTGTTTCCGCTGCGACGCGGGCACACCGGAGAGATCATAGGCAAGGTAATCCGGCGCATTCGACTGCCACGCCGTCCAGTAGGCGTCGTCGTTGCCGTTCGAGGCGGTGCCGCCGCCGGAGTAAGCCGGCACCTTGCGGCTGATGATCGGATTCGCAGATGCGCTCTGCTCTGCCGCAAAGGCAGTCATTGCCGCAGACTGCGGTGCGGATGCCGGCAGCACCGTGCCGCCCGCGGTAAGCATCAGGACTGCAAGCAGCCCGGCGATGGTTCTTTTCATGCGATTTTCCCCTTTTCGCCTATTGGCGTTTTTATTATCATACCATAATCCGCTGCAATTTGCAATGATGATTTGCACCAAAATCATGCAGAATTTGCGCAAGTGCGAAAAGTACAATCCGTAATGTTTTTGGGAGAAATAGGCATTGCGGTTTCCAAATGGGTCTGCTATAATCAAGCCAGAGGATAAATAGAAAGATGCCGGCGCGCAAAGACGCACTCCGCACCTCTGCCGGTAAAACCCAGGAAACAGATCAGGGGGTAATCGTATGAAAAAAATGAAGCGATCCTTCTCCGCGATGCTCGGGGCAGCAATGCTCCTCAGCAGCATCCCCGCCATGACCGCCTCCGCCGGGAATTTCTCCCGCGTCTCGGTGCACGACCCGTCGGTCGTGAAGCTCGAGGAGGGCGGCTACTACATCATCGGCTCCCATCTCGGCGCCGCACGCTCTGCCGATCTCCGGAACTGGCAGAATGCCGCGAACTCCGAGCTCGGATCGACCCGCACGACCTTCTTCCGCGACATCTACAAGGATCTCGCGATCCCGGAGAAATGGTCAAACACGACAGACGGCTACAATCTCGCAGGCAATATGTGGGCGCCGGATATTATCTACAATCCGAAGATGGGCAAATACTGCATGTATCTCTCTGTCAACGGACAGGTCTGGAACTCCTCGGTCGTGCTCTGCACCGCCGACAAGATCGACGGCCCCTATACCTATCAGGGTGCGATCGTCTATTCCGGCTTCACGAACGGCCGCACAAACAATGTGAACGACACCGATGTGCCGCGTGTGCTCGGGCAGAATCCCGACATCGGACGCTATCTCTCGAACGGCGCCTGGAACGCTTCCTACGGCACCAACGCCATCGACCCGGCAGTCTTCTATGATGAAAGCGGCAATCTGCATATGGTCTACGGCTCGTGGTTCGGCGGCATCTACATGCTGGAGCTCGACGAGCAGACAGGTCTCCGCGATTACAATGTAAAGTATGAGACAAAGGCAAATGTCTCCGATGCCTATATGGGCAAGAAGGTCGCAGGCGGCAACTATGTCTCCGGCGAGGGCCCGTATATCGAATATATGAAGGCACCGGGCTCCGACAAGGGCTACTACTATCTCTTTGTCTCCTACGGCTTCTTCAATTCCAACGGCGGCTACAACATGCGCGTGTTCCGCAGCGAAAACCCGACCGGTCCCTACACCGACCAAAACGGCAACAGCGCGGTCTTCCCGCGCGGCGGCGACAACATCGGCGGCACGACCGGCGAGCGTCTCATGAGCAATTATCAGTGGGCGTGCAATGACCGTCCGTTCAAGGCGCAGGGACACAACTCCGCGCTGATGGATTCCGACGGCAAGCTCTATGTTGTCTATCACACGAAGTTTGACGATGCCTACGGCTTCCATGAGGTGCGCGTGCATCAGCTCATCATGAACGAGGACGGCTGGATTACTGCGGCGCCGTATGAGTACGCGGGCGAATCGCTCGCGGAAAAGGGTCATGCCGCAGCGGCGGTCACCGGCGAATATGATTTCATCTTCCACACGCTGAATCAGCGCTTCGAGAATGAGAAATCCGCAGATGTCGAGAAGCCGAAGACGATCTCCCTGAACGCAGACGGCACTGTTTCCGGCGCTGTCACCGGCACATGGGTGATGCGCGGCGGCTCGCCGTATATGAGCATCACCTTCGGCGGCGTGACCTACAAGGGCGCATTCCTTGTGCAGGCGGACGAATCGCAGGCGATGACACAGCGCATGACCTTCACTGCAACCGGCAACAACACCTGCGTCTGGGGCAGCAGGAAGAAGGCATATGACCGCGCATCGGATGTTGTGAATCTCACGCCGGTCGAAAACGGAACCTATACCGTGCAGAATGTCAACAGCAATCTCTATCTTCACACGAACTTTGCGCAGAGCGCCGATCAGGACCGCACCGCGCAGAACTGGACCTTCACCCAGACCGGCGACGGCTGGTATACCATTCAGAACGCAGCGGGCAAGGCACTGACCGTTGCGGGCGGCAGCGCAGAGGACGGCGCAGACATCGTGCTCGCAGACCTCACGGGCGATACCGCGCAGAAGTTCCGCGTCGTGCAGGAGGGCGATGTATATGCGTTCCTGACGGCTGCTTCCGGCGGCGTGCGTGCGGCGGATGTTTACAATATCAGCACCGAGCCCGGCGCGAATATCTGCCAGTGGGAATACTGGGGCGGCGACGGACAGAAGTTCCGCCTGCTCCCGGCAGCGAAAATCAAAGGCGATGTCAATGCAGACGGCACTGCGGATCTCGCGGATGTGATCGCGCTTCACAAGTTCCTGATGACCGATGCGGCGACTGTCGCAGACCCGGAAGCTGCCGATATGACCGGCGACGGCAGACTGAATGCCGCAGATCTCACGCTCCTGAAGCGTCTGCTGATGCAGGCACAGGAGAGCCAAAGCGCAAAGCAGTTTGCCTCCCCTGCTGAGCTCATGCAGGCAGTGCGCAGCAATCTGATCCATGTTGAGCCGCAGTCCTCCACTGCGGAGAACCCCGGCGTAAAGTACGGCACCTACAAGCGCGAGACCATCTATTCCGATGTCTGCAAGCGCAATAAGAGCTTCCATGTGCTCCTCCCCGCAGGCTACACCCCCGAGAAGAAATATCCCGTGCTCTATGTGCTCCACGGCTACGGCGGCGATGAGTTCACGATGACGGAGATGGGCGATGCGTCCCTGCGCATCCGCTTCATCGTCGGCAATGCGATCGCGGCAGGCGAAGCAGAGGACATGATCGTTGTCTTCCCCGATGTCTACGCGAGCGCGACGCAGGACAAGTGCTCCGGCATGGATGCCGCCAACAACGCAGCCTACGACAACTTCATCAATCTGCTCGTGAAGGAGATCATGCCCTTCATGGAGAAGAACTATTCGATCAAGACGGGTCCCGAAAACACCGCGATCACCGGCGGCTCGATGGGCGGCAGAGAATCCTTGTATATCGGCTTCAAGCGCCCCGACCTCTTCGGCTACATCGGTGCGATGTGCCCGGCGCCCGGCGTGGCACCCGGTATGATCAGTGAAAACGATTTCCGCTTTGGCGGTCAGAAACCCTATCTGCTGATGATCACCGGCGGCACGGATGATACAGTGGTTTACAACACCCCCGGCACCTATCACGATCTGCTCGCGAAGAACGGCGTCGATCATGTCTGGCATCTGGTGCAGGGCGGCGACCATGTCGGCAGATCCATCCGTCCGCATATGTATACGTTCGTGCGCTATCTGTTCAAGGGCTGAACACAAAAACGCCTTCGGTCAGTGTTTTGAAACCGAAGGCGTTTTGCTTTTTTTAAGGGCAGGTTATTTCCTGAGCTTGCGCACAATGAAGATCACAAGGCATGCGCCGATGACCGCCAGGATCAGACCGGTGATCCAGCCGCCGCCGATGCCCAGGATATTGCCGATCAGGCCGCCGACAAAGCCGCCGACGATACCGAGGATCGCGTTCATCAGAAAGCTCTTTTCGCCGCTTTCCATGATCTTGCCTGCGATGAAGCCTGCCAGTGCGCCCAGTACGATTTCAACAATCAGTTTGATAAGCATGTTCTTACCTCCTATTCAGTAAAAGCGGATGTGCTTACTGCCATATTATAGCACAAGCGCCGGAAAAATGCAAGCGATTCCGGCAATTTGTTTCCGTTCGGTAACGATTCTGTGAAAAAATCATACTGTACCATTGCATTTTTCAGCGGAATATGGTATAATAGGTTTGTTTTCAGGCATCTGCCATACAGTCAGGAGGAATGAATAATGGAAAGCAGAATGCAGACGGTCGAATCGCGCAAGAACAAGCGCATTTCCATCGGCATCATCCCCGGGCATTACGCCACCAACCACTCGCATGTCAACTACTATGTTGATATGACCGCGATCAAGACGAGCTCCCGCATGGCAAAGGAAGCAGCGGGCGAGCTCAGCCGTGATTACGCAAATACCTTCATCGACACGATCATCTGCCTTGAGGGGACCGAGATCCTCGGCGCCTTCCTCGCAGATCAGCTCGCGCAGAGCGGCATCAATCAGGGCAAGGATATCAGCCTTGTCACGCCGGAGCTCAACGCGGTCAACCAGATGATCTTCCGCGACAACACGCAGAACAAGATCTGGAACAAGAAGGTGCTGCTGCTCATCAGCTCCGCCTCGACGGGCAAGAGCATCCTCCGCGCAATGGACTGCCTCCAGTATTACAGCGGTGATCTGGTCGGCACCGGCGCGATCTTCTCCGCAATCGAAGAGGTCGGCGGCATCCGCGTCAATGCACTCTTCACGGAGGACGATCTTCCGCACTATGACAACTATCCGGCAAACGAGTGCCCGATGTGCAAAAACGGCGTCAAGGTCGATGCACTGGTCAACAGCTTCGGCTACTCCAAGCTGTAAACTTCAAACAGCAAGAATCCCCCGATACGGTGTATCGGGGGATTCTTTGTTTATACATAATATCGGATTTCTTCCGCGAGCAGCTCTTCATACTGCCCGAGATTCTCCATGATCCTGCCGGTGCCTTCTGCCACGCAGTCCAGCGGATATTCCGCAACATAGACCGGCATGCCCGTCTCGCGGTTGATGAGCTTATCCATGCCGCGCAGCAAGGCGCTGCCGCCTGCAAGGGTGATGCCCTGCTCAAGGATGTCAGCAGAGAGCTCCGGGGGCGTGTCAGCCAATGTCTCGCGGATCGCCTCCAGCACCTTTCCGAGCGGCTCCGAAAGCGCCTCACGCACCTCCTCGGAATTGACGGTGATATTCTCCGGCAGGCCGTTCAGCAGATTTCTGCCGCGCAGCTCCATCGTGCTGACGGTTGTCTCCGGGAACGCAGAGCCGATGCCGATTTTCACAGCTTCTGCGGTGCGCTCACCGATCAGCAGATTGTATTTTCTGCGGACATAGTTCACGATTGCCATATCAAATGCGTCGCCTGCCGTGCGCACGGAGCGTGACGCCACGATGCCGCCCATCGAGATCACGGCGACCTCACTGGTGCCGCCGCCGATGTCCACGATCATCGTTCCGGCGGGCTCCATGATTTTGAGACCTGCGCCGAGGGCTGCCGCGATCGGCTCCAGCACGAGCTGTACGGGTCTGGCGCCCGCCTTCTCCGCAGCCTCCTTGACCGCACGCCGCTCAACGGCTGTGACGCCGGAGGGAATGCAGATCAGCACACGCGCACGCGAAAAGAGCGTGCCCTTCAGTGCCTTGCGGATCAGCTCCTGCAGCATGGTCGCGGCAATATCAAAATCTGCGATGACGCCGTCCTTCAGCGGGTGTACGGCGATCATGGAGCCCGGCGTTCTGCCGATGATCTCCTTCGCTTCCTTGCCGACAGAGCTTGCCTGATCGGTGCGGGTATTCACGGCAACAACGGAGGGCTCTCTGAGGACAATGCCCTTGCCGCGTACATATATCAGGGTATTGGCGGTACCCAGATCAATGCCGATTTGTCTGGTAAACATTTGCTGCTCCTTTATCTGTATGTGTTCTGCTTTTTCTGTTTCCGCTCAATCTCATGAGCAATTCTATTATATCATATTCTATCGAAAAGTGCAATGGGTGCGGGATATAAATTTTGCAGGACAAACTGCCCGGGCACCCCGTTATTTCTGCGTCACGTCGATCACGACATATTCCGAGATTGTGCCGGTCTTGAAGGGAATCGCCCAGCCGGAGATGCCGGATGTCACGATAAATGTCGTGTCATCGCGTGTTTCTGTGCCGTAGATGCGGTCATTCGCACCCATCAGCAAGCCGATCTGCCCGGCGGGGAAGATATGTCCGCCGTGCGTGTGACCCGAGAGCACGAGATCCGCGTGCGCCGCCGCTTCATTTGCGTAGTCATTCGGCTGGTGGTCGAGCACAATCTGATACTGCGCATCATCCATCTGCGCACGGAGATCCGCCATTGCAGCGCGGTCAGGATTCGATTTATCCTGCCGCCCGATCAGCCGGACACAGCCGCCGATCACTGCGCTCTCATCCTCCAGGATCGTGACATTGTTTTTCGTGAGCGCGTCCCTGAGCTCATCCGATGTAAAATTGCGGTACCGGTAATAGCCCTTGTCGTGATTGCCGAAAACGAAGAACACGCCGTATTTTGTGCTGAGATCGCCGAGTGCATCTGCGGCGCGGAGCATGTCCGACTTCTCGGTGTCGTCATCGACAAAATCGCCGACAATGACAACTGCATCCGGCTCCGTCTTCCGGAGCTTCTCCATCTCACGCGCAAAATCCTCGCCGGTGAGCGTGATGCTGAGGTGCGAGTCTGCGACCATGCCGATGCGCAGCTTGCCGTCCGGGAGCGGCTTCGCGGTCTCAAGCTGATAATCGGTCTCATAGACATGATGTGCAAGAAACCAGCCCGCACAGAGCACAGCCGCCGTGAGCACGATCGCCGCAGCGCCCTCATAATTGCGCGTGCGTTCCTTTTTTGCGCATTTGCGGATGATCCACGCGATGAAATCGCAGAACACCCAGATGATGAACAGGTGCAGCAGCGCGACGATCACTGCGAACACATTGACGAAATAAAAGCAGCCGACCGCCAGCAGGGGGATGAGGCAGACAAGCCATGAGAGCAGCTTATGCTTCTCTGCGAGCTTTCGGATAAACGAGAAACGGCGGATCCGCGTCAGCAGATAGACAATGCCGCCGACCGAGAGCACGATCAGCACAATAAATAACACAAGCCACATCAATTCGGATTCCTCCTATAAAAACTGCGGAAATGCGTGTATGCGACATTTCCGCAGCTGCCATTTCTATTCTTCCTCCTCCGCAAAGGTCGCGGTGACGTTGACCTGCGGCGTGGGGCTGACCCAGACACCGCTGACGGTATCGGGGAGCGTGACGGTGATTCCGAGCGAATAGGTGCCTTCGTCGGAAATGGAAGCGTTGAAGAGGTTGACCGTTGCCTGAAGATCATCCGTACTGATCTGCATGACCTCCTCGGTCGTTCCGATGAGCGTGATGCTCGTTCTGCCGGACTGGATCTCGTAGTTGAAATTGGAAGCACCGTTGATCAGTCCGATGGAACTGTTTGGAATCCACCGCTGCACGGCGACCAGATCGGAGTCATTCAGCGAAACGGAGACCGTGTCAATATTGGAGGTGTTGGTGAAGCCCTCATCCAGTGTCACAGCTTTTTCGATGGGCTTCATGTTGGTCGAGAGCGACGAAAGCGGAATCTCATCAATGTTCAACGCGGGCAGATCAGCGAGCTGCGCATATTTGTCGGGGTCATCCGTCTCGACGGTGATCACGAGATTGTCGTCCCCGTAGCCCGGCAGGGAATATTCCTTGTCGGAGATGAGCCGGAGCCGGCTCATCACGGAATCGGTATCGAAGCCGCTCGGGGGATTGGCGATGCCGACCGTGAGCGGGAGCTTGTGCTTATAGAGCACAGGCACCTTGACGGAGAACCGGGTCGCGCCGATCTGGAATGCGGTATCGGAGATCGCATTGCCGTCAGCGCTGATGAGCGTGATATCGGTGACATCGGTATAGTACTTCGTCTTGCTGATGCTTTCCCTATCACTGAGATTCACGCGGATATGGTCGATGAGCTGAAGCTGCGAGGTCGGACCGTAGATAGAGACAGTCGAGGGCTCGCAGACGATGTCCTCCTCATTGATGATGACTTCTTCGTTGGAGCCGGAGATATTTGCATGCGACACATCGGTGACATTGAATTCCCGCGTTTCAAAGCGGTCCATCGTGAGCTCAATGCTGCCGGTCGAGAGCGAGACGGAATTGCCGAGCGCTGTCCCGCCGACCGTGCGGAGACGGATCGGGAAGGTCTGCGTGCCGACCGTGTCCGTGATGTTGCTGTAATCGACATAGGCGACCAGCTCAGACTTATTGAGGCCGCCGATGTCGGTACGGTTTCCGGCGACGGTCGCATTGACCGTAAGCTCCTTTTCGGGGGGATCAAGCACGCTCAGCCCGAGCTCCTCGGCTTTGGTGCCGGCGGTGTCGAGCGTCACGGGAATATTACTGAAGGATTTGGAATATTCCGTCGAGATCGACGAGGCGATATATGCCCATGCAAAGAGCGCAATCAGGAACGAGACAATCAGCAGCAGCACATTTTTCGTCGAGAGCTTCCGAAGCCATGTGCGCACTGCGGAAAACGATTTGTTTTTTTCCATCAGGCACCCTCCTTATCCTTCGGCTGCTCTGTCTGCTGCGCAGGAGAAGCCTTCCTGCCGAGCTGGAGACGGCGCAGGAACGGCAGCTTGACGGTCTTGTTGCGCCAGGAGTCACGCTCCTGCGGGATCAGCGTGCTGCGGAGCAGTTCCTCAAGCGTTTTCTTTGTATAGTTGCGGGTGATGACGCCGTTCTGTGCGACGGAGATCTGCCCGGTTTCCTCGGAAACGACGATGACAAGCGCATCGGAATTCTCGCTCATGCCGATGGCAGCGCGGTGCCGCGAGCCGAGGTGCTTGTCGATGAGCTCCTCCTTCTGCGGCTTCGGCAGGAAGCAGGCTGCCGCCCAGATGATGCCGTCGCGCATAATGACCGCGCCGTCGTGCAGCGGGGTCTTGGGGTAGAAGATGTTGCCGAAGAGCTCGACGGTCGGCTCTGCCTTCATGACAGTGCCGTTCAGAATCTGCTCGCCGAGCTTGGTGCCGCGCTCAATGACGATCAGCGCGCCGGTGCAGGTCGCGGAGAGCTGTGCAGCCGATTCGCAGATCGCGGGGATCGCCTTCTCCCAGCGCTGCACGACATCCTCGCTCTCGCCGATGGTGAACCGGGAGAGCCGCAGGGTCGTCTGACCGAAGCGCTCCAGCGCACGGCGGAGCTCCGGCTGGAAGAGCACGATGACGGCAACAAGGCCCGCGCTCATGACCTTGACAATAATGAAGCGGATCGCCTTGAGCCCGACGAAATCGCTGATGAAGAACACGGCGACCAGCAAAATGATGCCCTTGAGGAGCTGACCGGCTCTTGTTTCGCGGACGAGCTTTAAGACGAGATATACGATGTAAGTGAGCAGCAGGATATCGACCACATCAACGATGCCGATCGACTGGATGACGTTCATCAGCGACTGCCACGCATTTCGGATCAGGTCGAAAAACATATCCCGCACTCCTTTCATATTTACGTTCCTATCCAAAATAATAGTATATCACATTTCCGCCCGGATTTCAACTGTTCACACGAAATTTGGGCGTTTTCTATCATTATGGCAATATATATTTGTGCGATTTGGCAAGCGTATGCGCGAAGACAAAAAAACGCCCGCTGTATAAGGCATACAGCGGGCGTTCTCAGTGCATATCGTATCGCTTCAGCGATTAGCCGAGCTCTGCGAAATACTTGATGGTGCGGACCATCTGGCTGGTGTAGGAGTTCTCGTTGTCGTACCAGGACACAACCTGAACCTCGTAGAGATCGTCAGCGATCTGAGCGACCATGGTCTGGGTTGCATCGAACAGAGAACCGTAGGTCATGCCGATGACATCGGAGGAAACGATCGGATCCTCGTTGTAGCCGAAGGAAGCGGAGTTTGCAGCAGCCTTCATTGCAGCATTGATGCCTTCCTTGGTCAGGCCGGCCTTCTTGACAACAGCGGTCAGGATGGTGGTGGAGCCGGTCGGAACAGGCACGCGCTGTGCAGAGCCGATGAGCTTGCCGTTCAGCTCAGGGATGACCAGGCCGATTGCCTTTGCAGCACCGGTGGAGTTCGGAACGATGTTTGCAGCGCCTGCGCGTGCACGGCGGAGGTCACCCTTGCGGTGCGGACCGTCGAGGATCATCTGGTCGCCGGTGTAAGCGTGAATGGTGCTCATGATACCGGACTGGATCGGAGCGTAGTCATTCAGAGCCTTTGCCATCGGAGCGAGGCAGTTGGTGGTGCAGGAAGCTGCGGAGATGATGGTATCAGCAGCAGTCAGGGTGTTCTCGTTGACGGAGAAGACGATGGTCGGGAGATCGTTGCCTGCCGGAGCAGAGATAACGACCTTCTTTGCGCCTGCGTCGATGTGAGCCTGGGACTTCTCCTTGGAGCAGTAGAAGCCGGTGCACTCGAGAACGACATCAATGCCGAGCTCGCCCCACGGAAGATCCTTTGCATCCTTCTCAGCATAGATCTTCAGGGTCTTGCCGTCCACAGTGATGGTGCCTGCCTCGTCATCAGCGGAAACAGTGTGCTTGTTCTCGCCGATCACGCCGCAGTAGCCCTTCTGCGCGGTGTCGTACTTCAGCAGGTGTGCGAGCATGGAAGGCTTGGTCAGATCGTTGATTGCAACGACCTCGTAGCCCTCAGCGCCGAACATCTGACGGAATGCCAGACGACCGATGCGGCCGAAACCATTGATAGCAACTTTAACAGACATGGGAATTACCTCCTAAATTTTGATACTTCTATTTTACACCATTTTTTCTCAAATTGCAAGCACTTTGACAAAAAAATAACGGATTCTTTCTATCTCTGGTTGATTTTGTTGACTATGTATAATGTTGCAGGTGTATTCTTGTGCAATTTTCCAAAACTATGCGAAAAGGGTCGCGATTCGTCCCGCCATCGTGTATAATATGTGTAATAAACATCAAAATGGCTGCACAACAGGAGGTGAGGACAGGATGAAGGATGAAACCAGACGTGCACTGGCGCTGCTTTACGGCAGCACGGAAGAGCCGGTCTGCGCGGTCGGGGAAGATCTCTCGCTGCTCTGGTGCAAAGACGGCCGTGCGGCGGAGCTCGTCATGCTGCTCGGCGCGGAGCTCGGCGGCGCCGATTCCGGCAGAACGCTCCTGCTCCCGCCCGATGACTCCTACCTGCTGCGAACCGCAGTGCCGCCTGTGCGCGTTCAGATCCAGCAGCTCTCCGAGGACGGCACGCCCTATTATCTGCTGCGGTTCCTCCCCTGCCCGCTGCACCGCAGTCTCGATCCCGCAGAGATCCGCGCACTGCTTGCAGCGAAAGCCTCCGCGGATTCGCAGAGCATCCTGTCGCTGCTGCAATACGGCAGAAAGATGCAGAAAAGCGTTCGCCCGGAGAGTGCCGAGGCCGGTCTGATCGGCAGTCTTGTGCTGGAGCCGTGCTATGCGATGCTGAACCGTTCTGCGCGCATCAACGAGCTGGTATGGTATGAGCGGCTGCGGAGTGAGAAGCCCGCCGCGCTCTTTGCGGCTGCCGATCTCAGTGCGGTCGTCACACAGTTTGCCGCAGAGCTGGGAGAGGCTGCAAAGGAAGCCGTACAGATCACGGCAGATGACCTGGAGCCCGGGCTCTCTGTGCTTGCAGAGCCGCGCAGGCTGCATTTTGCCATGCTGCTGCTCTTCCTGCAAATGCAGGAGCAGATCGCCGGTGCATCCGTGCTTACCGTCCGAACAGAGCGCACGGAATCAGACGGCGCCTGCCTCACGATGCATCTCTCTGCCGCAGATGCGCCGCCCGCACGAGAAATCCCGTTCCGCACACGCGTGATCCGCGACGGCACGCTGCTCGCAGATGACGCACTGCTCGAACGCTTCTGCGCTGCATTCGGCACATCGTACACCCTCGGCAAGCAGAAAAACGGCTGTATCGCCCGCCTGATCTTCCCGCCGTTCACCGGGGATGCGCCGTATCTGGAGCTGCACGCTTCCGTGCTTCGTTATGCCGGAAGCCGCAATTCCCTCGCGCATGTCCTGCTCTCGGAGCTGATTTCCGCACGCTTCTTCTGAGCCGGATTGTACGCGTTTTTGGCAGATTGCACGAAAGCCGCACAGTCGTTTTGGTGGCTTTGCTCTTCACAATTTGTTCATTTTCTCTTGACAATTTTCTGCGATTATGGTATACTGAGAGTGGTATATTGAGCATTTGGTTTATCTGATGCCAATCCCGCTTCGCTGTAAGCAGAAAAGGAGCTGTGATTGATTATGAATACAAGCAAACAGCAGGAAAAGCGCAGCACACTGCGCGGTTTTACCCTGATCGAAATGGTCATTGTCCTTGCGATCATCGCAATTCTTCTGACGGTCTTTGTCCCGGCAATCACCGGCTACATGACCCGAAGCCGCCTCAACGCCGCAAACAGCAATGCAAAGGTGCTCTTTAATTCCGCACAGACCATCTGCCAGGAATTCGAGTTCACCGATCGCTCTGCGGCTGAATCTGCGCTCTACGGCGCAAACAGCACCGGCCGGCTCATCATCTACTCTCCGGAGTTCAGCAGCGCGATGACCGTCACGCCGTTCAATGCTGATTTCGGAACCGACACAACCCAGCCGGGTGCACGGCTCAATCAGGATACCTCATCTTCCTTCCGCGGCCGCCTCGGCAGACTCTTCCTGGAGAACAATGAAATCTGCTGGCTGCTGGTCATTCAGGATTATCAGGTGCGTGCAGCATTCTGCGCAACCACCGCCTCAACGGATTACATCGGTGCATATCCGACAAAATTTGTCGAGCGTGAGGGGCTTGGCGAGGATGAGACGCTCGGCTCGATCAGCGATACCACGGTTGCCACGAATCTGACAGCGCTGGAAAGCTATATCAGCAGCGCATGGAACACAACCTTCAGCTTCACCTGACCGTAAACTGAATGCAAAAGACCGGAGCCGCACAGCTTCGGTCTTTTTTTGCATATCATGTTGACATTCCGCAGCAAATGTGATACAATTATATTGCAGATGTGAAATATCTTGCATCCATATTCCGAGGGGGTATTGATATGAAAACACAGCATGTCTTTTCGGCAATCACTGCTGCTGCCCTGACTGCGGCAGGCTTTGCGGGCGGTGCGCTCCCTGCGCAGACCGGCGCCGCGGAAAATCATGTCACGGTCATGTGCATCGGCGACTCCATCACCGACGGCTACGGAACCGCCGGCTCATATCGGAAGTTTCTCTATCACGGACTCACGGAAAACGGTTACAGCGTCGAGATGACCGGCGATTCCGGTGAGAACGGCTCATATTTCTCGACCTATACCGATGCGGACGGTGTAAGCTTTCAGTATGACGACGATCATTCCGGGCACAGCGGTTACAGCATCCTGAGCTACAACGGCAGATCCGGCATCTATGAGCAGATCAAAAGCTCTGACTGCCTTGCGAAATATCAGCCGGATATCGTGATCCTCCAGATCGGCACGAACGACGCCATCGACAATCACGAGCTCAGCACGGCGGGAGAACGGCTGGAGGTGCTCATCCGCTATATCCTCGGGGAGCTGCCCGACGGCGCACAGCTTTTTGTCACGGAGATTCCGGATGTGCAGCCGAACCGCAGCGATGTATACACCTGGTTCAACGGCTACCGCTACTCCGAAACATGGGAGGAGCGCTCCGACGCGGAAACGGCGGCGCTGGTCAAGGCTGGGTTTGACCTTTACAATCAGAAGCTGACGGAGAATGTCAGCAAGCTGATGCAGGAGTTTGACAACATCTCCCTCTGCCATGTGAACAGTACGCTCACGGATCTGGATGCGCAGCTGAAAGACGGTGTGCATCCGAATGACGCGGGCTATGCACGCATGGGCGCCTACTGGACAGAACAGCTGACGCAGTATCTGAGCGGTGCCGTGCAGCAGACAGATGCGACAACGTCCACAACGACTACGACCTCGACAACGTCCACAACCACTACGACCTCGACAACGTCCACAACCACTACGACCTCGACAACCACCACAACCACTACAACGTCCACAACCACCGTGACAAATGTAACGGGGCACACGCCGCTGCTGCCTGTCACGGGCGATGTGGACGGAGACGCCGCTGCGGCGCTCGCAGATGCAGTGCTGCTGCAAAAATTCCTGGTCGGCAAGGGGACGCTCACGGATGCGCAGATGATCGCTGCTGACCTTGACAGCAATATGCATATCAACGCAAAGGATCTGACGCTGCTGAAACGGCTCCTGATGAAGTGAACGGATCAAATCCGCGCAGCGCTGTGTGCATGCTGGCAGCCTGACAGAGAAACCGCTTTTCCAAGAAATACAGCCCGCTGAATCAAACGCAGCGGGCTGTTCCTGTTTTCATTGATCAGAGTGTCGCAAGATATGCCATGAAGTTCTGCTTGTTTTCGAGCGCAGTCGTAGTCGGTCTGCCGAGATCTTCACGCGCACCGATGGCACACTTCACCTCGATCAGAGACAGCTCATTTCTGCCCTTTGCCGCCGCAAGCTCGCGGTCGAGATCGGCGAATTGATCGACGCAGACTGCATTCGGATAGCCGCACGCCTTTGCAATGCCGACCAGATCAATCTGCGCCGCAACGGTCGGCATGCCGCCGACAGTCTCATGTGCGCCGTTGTTGATGACCACATGCACAAGGTTCTTCGGCTTGTTTGCACCGAGCACCGCCATCGCACCCATGTGCATCAGCACCGCACCGTCGCCGTCCACGCACCAGATTCTCTGCTCCGGCTTGTTGATCGCGATGCCGAGTGCAATCGAAGAAGTGTGACCCATCGAGCCGACTGTCAGGAAGTCATACTTGTGGCTCTGACCGTTTGCGGCACGGGTTTCAAACAGCTCACGGCTCGGCTTGCCGGTCGTGGAGACGATCGGATCCTCCCCTGCTGCCTTGACAATATGCTGAATGATCTCCTCACGGATCAGCTTGTTGCTGTTCTTGTATTCGACCTCCGGTGCGTTGGTCAGTGCGCCCTTGCGGACAACAAATGCGACCTGTTTGCCGGCAGCGAGCACCTTGCGGAAATCTTCCATGACAGCTCTGAGCTCGTCCTCGGTCGTATCCTTGCCGATGATAAAGGTCTTGATGTCCATATCTTCGAGCAGCCTGACCGTGACCTCGCCCTGATAGATGTGCTGCGGCTCATCGTGAACGCCCGGCTCACCGCGCCAGCCGACGATGAAGATCATCGGGATTGCGTAGACCTTGTCATTCAGCAGCGAGGCGACCGGATTGATGATGTTGCCCTCGCCGGAGTTCTGCATATAGACAACCGGAACCTTGCCGGTAGCCAGATGATAGCCCGCAGCGAGAGCGGTGCAGTTGCCTTCGTTTGCCGCGATGATATGATGATTCTGATCAATCCCGTAGGTATCCATCAGGTAGTTGCAGAGCGCTTTGAGCTGCGAATCCGGCACACCGGTATAGAAATCCGCGCCGATGATCTGAACAAGACTTCCAACTTTCATTTTTCTTACTCCTGTCTCAAAATCTGCTTATAAAGGCTTTCAATGGTCTCCGCGGTCAGCTTGACCGGATGATTCTTCAGACGGTCCGGATTGACCGAAATCTTGAGCGTGTCGATATCCTCCGGCGACCTGACCTCCGGTACCGGCAATTCGAGCGAATCGACGAGCGCTGCAAAACATTCTGCGAGCGCCTCCGGCTTGCAGCCGAATGCCGCCGCGATTTTGCCGAGCACCTGCTTCAGATGCTGCTCGCCGCGCGGATCAATACATGCCTCCGGATGCTGCATCATAAAGGGAATCAGTGCTTTGTCGCAGAGCGCCGCCGCGTGGCCGTGCGCAATGCCGTAAAGGCTCGTCAGCTTGTAGCACATTGCATGCCCTGCCGTTGTCTGCGTGATATTGATTGCCTTGCCCGCAATGTTCGCGGCTTTCAGCATTTTTTCGTTGCCTGCTTCCTCGTTGGCAAGATAGCTTGCCTTGTTCGCAACGATCATTTCAATCGCCTGCTGCGAATAACCCATGCTCTCCGCATTGGAGTTGACCGACCAGAAGGACTCAATCGCATGACAGAGCGCATCCATCATGGTCGCCTTCTTCTGATACACCGGCAGGGTTTTGAGGGCACTTGCATCAAACAGAACCGTGGACGGAATGCAGCTGTAATCGGTGACGGACTGCTTTGCGCCGTTGTAGTAAATGACGGCGTAGCGGGTCGCCTCGCTGCCGGTGCCCGCGGTTGTCGGGACAGCAAGCAGCGGCACATCATTCGGCACGATCTGCTGTTTGAGATAGTTTTCGCTGCTGTCCATATTGGAATACAGCTTGATGCACTTTGCAACGTCGATGGCGCTGCCGCCGCCGACTGCTGCGATCAGACCGCAGCCATTTTCATGAAAGATCTCCACGCCTTTGACCACCGATTCATACAGCGGATTCGGCTGGAAATCAGAGAACCTGACAACGCGGATGCCCCTGCGTGCTTCGAGTGTCTCAAAGTAATCCCTGATGCGCAGGAACCCAAAGGCGCTGTCACATACAAGCAAGATGCTTTCTGCGCCGGACTGAACGAAATATTCGTCCAGTTCGGCGTAATCCGCACTTGCAGTCAGAATCTGCTGCATATTACACTTCCTCCGGGATCAGACGGATAATATCCTTGAACGGCATGCAGATGTCATCGCATTCCTTTGCGCGGTGATGCTCCAGGATCATCTTTGCGGCGTTCTGCATGGCCGGGAAGCCGGTTCTGGTCAGCTGGTTCGCATAGATCACGACATTGACGCCGCGCGCCTTGAATTCCTCCTCGGTGACCATGTTGAACGAGGTCGGGACGACAACGATCGGCGTGGTCGGATCCTGTGCGCGGAACTTCTCAACGAACTCGAAGATCTCTGCCGGATCCTTCTTTCTGGAGTGAATCATGATCGCGTCTGCGCCTGCACCTGCGAATGCAAATGCACGCTCCAGCGCATCCTCCATGCCCTGCTCGAGAATGAGACTCTCAATTCTTGCGCAGATCATAAAGTCCTTCGTCTTCTGCGCCTTCTTGCCTGCCCGGATCTTCTCGCAGAAATCCGGGATCGCAGCCTGTGTCTGCTGCACCTCGGTGCCGAACAGGCTGTTCTTCTTCAGACCCGTCTTATCCTCGATGATGACCATTGAAACGCCCATGCGCTCGAGGGTACGGACCGTGTAAACAAAGTGCTCGGTCAGCCCGCCGGTGTCTCCGTCGAAGATGATCGGCTTGGTGGTGACTTCCATGATATCGTCAATCGTGCGGAAACGGGATGTCATATCGACCAGCTCGATATCCGGCTTGCCCTTTGCGGTGGAATCGCAGAGGGAGGAAATCCACATGGCATCGAACTGTCTTGCGCCGCCGTCCTGATAGACCACGGTGTTCTCCGCGATCAGGCCGGTCAGACCGCTGTGTGCCTCGATCGCAGTGATCGTGCCCTTCATGGCGATTGCCTTCTTAAGTCTTGCTCTGCGGATGTCAGGCATCGACATATCTGCTCTGGCGCGGTTCTCGAGCTCCTGATACTTCTCATCCTTGGAATACGGGAACTCGACGAGTTTGCCGCCGTAGGACGCGAGAATCGAGGTAACCTCATCGCGGATGACCTTCTGGAAGCCGGTCTGCCAGTCATCGCCGTGGACAACGAAATCCGGGCGGTAGGCTTCGAGGTTCTCCTTATAGCTCAGCTCCTTCTGCTCCACGACCTTCCAGACGCCTGCAATGTTCTCAAACATCGCCTTGCGCTCTGCGAAGGGCAGCAGCGGGAAACGCTTGTAGCTGCAGACTGCCTCATCGGAGAGCACACCGATGATCAGCTTGCCGAGGCGCTTCGCCTTCTTGATGATCGCGATATGCCCGCTGTGGATCATGTCCGTTGCAAAGCACATGTAAACGGTGCGGTTCTCGATCTCTCTGAGCTTTGCGGAGACAACCGCCAGATCCTCGGGATTGTCGATCTCTGCGCAGAGCATGTCCTGCACATCGAGTGCCGCGATATTCTTATCAGCAATCTCGTTGAGTGCGTTTTCCGCATAGCACTTTCTCTTTGCCTCCTCGCCGGATTCGCAGAATGCGATGATGCCGGAGAGCCACTTGTTCCAGTCCTCCTTGAGGAGCTTGTAGAGCGGCTGTGCCGCCATTGCCTCATTGAAGAACTCGATGCCGACCTTCTGCACCCTGCCCTCTGCAATGACCGCCTTGAAATCCTTTTCCGGCAGATCAAGCGTCGAGCTGACGGTCATGCAGCTTGTCTCAGAAGCGATGACCTGATCGAACACGGTGTTCTCGAAAACGAGGTCGCCGTGCATCAGGATGATATCCTCATCCTTCAGATAATCGCGGGCACAGTAGATCGAATAGATGTAGTTGGTCTTGTCGTAGACAGGATTCTTCACAAAGGTGATATGCAGCGGAAGATCAAGGCTGTTACAATAGCTGACCAGCACGCCGTCGAATGCGCCTGTCGTCATGATGACCTCGGTGATGCCCGCTTCGGCAAGCATCGTGAGCTGTCTGCTCAGGATCGTCTCCCGGGCAGAGATCTCTGTCATACATTTCGGATGCTCACTTGTCAGAACACCCATCCGGGAGCCAAGCCCGGAGTTCAGGATCAACGCTTTCATTGTATCGTTCCTTTCCATTATTGGTATTTGGTTCCGTAATGCTCACTGCAATACGTCTTGTAATCCACATCCGGCTCAAAGAAGAAATCATGCCACTGCCCGCGCTGCTCCACCGGCGGGAATTTCATGAAATCCCCGTAAAGCACGCGCAGAACATGCTTATATCCGCTCGGCACAGGGACACTGATATGCTCAAACGGCAGATAGACCGTATCCTGGAACGCATCCTTGCGGAAGTGGTTATGCGCATAGGCATACGGCCAGAAGACGACGATGCCGACCTCCGAGGCATCCGCCCATTTCCGCTTCATTGCGATGCGGTTGACCTTCTGATAGGTCTTGCGGTGATTGAAGGGGATGATCCCCGACCGCAGAACCTTCGAGATGATGCGGGTGATGAGCCGCGGGTTGATATTGAACATATACGCATGCGCCATCAGGTTCCGGACCCGCACATTGTAGGAATTCACCATTTGCAGATTTTTGTTCGGATGCAGACCGTCCAGCGGATAAATATCCATATAGATGCCGTTGTTGCACTTGTTATACTTGGAAACAAGGATGCCGGTCGTATTGCTGTTTCTGAGGCGTGCAAAGGCGCTGTAATAATCATCGTCGTTCATCGTTGTCTGCAAAAAGAACGGTGCGCCGAATTCACTCTGCGGCAGCTTCAGCAGCTTGTTGTAATCCTCACGCGGCATCCAGACATCCACGTCATCATCCCACGGAATGAAGCCGTGATGCCGGACTGCGCCCAGCATCGTGCCGAAGCCCGCCCAGTAACGCAGACCGTGCTTGCGGCAGACCTCGTCAAACTTGCGGAGCAGGTCGATCTCGATCGCCCAGATCTTCTTTGCCTCCGCAGTCACTTCATATTCGTCCCGCACCTCGGGCTTCAGAAAATCAGCATCCACAATGCCCTGCGCCACGATTCTCTCGGTTTCAGTCATAATGATTTCCTGTCCTCCTATTTCTGTTTTTGAAGCATCCTGCGCAGCTTTTTGCGCAGGAACGCCTTGACTCTCTGCATGAACGGCTTTCTGCCGTATTTCCTCGCAATGTCCGCAAACGGCATCCGATAAAAGTCCTCCCAGAATGCTGTGCGGTTTGCGGGTGCGGGAAAGGGCGCGATCAGCGGCGGCTGCAAGCTGTCCTGCAGCTTTGTCTGCACGCAAGCCAGTGCATCCCGGACCCGGTCAAAACACTGCTGTCCCGCTTCTGTATTGATCAGCACCAGCGAAACGCCCTTGTTGTCGCTGAAACCCGGCGCTGCCTTTTCAATCCCCCAGTAATCCGCAATGGAAATATCGCCGGGATGCAGGGTGGATTTATAGGGACAATGATAACAGCAGGGGCGCAGGATGCTGTGCGAATAAAACATCGTCTTGAAGATCTGACTGTCCGTTTCCGTGCCGTCCTCAAAGCAGATCGTCTCCACATGTGCGCGCCAGCCAAAGCGCTGCTTGTTGCGGAAATCCACGGCCGTCACGCGGCTGCCGTGCTGTTCCGTCTGCCATGCAAGATACCTGCGCCAGACCAGCGGGCTCGGGACTCCGTGGCAGACGATATCCACACAAAAAAGATTGCTGTCCGGCTTTCCGAGAAAGCTGCGCAGCCCGGCAACCTGACAGGAGGTGCCGCTGAACAGCACCTTTTTCCCTGCGCGGAGATCTGCCTGCACCTGCCGGAAGCAGTCCAGCAGATCACTCTGGATATACTTGGAGCCGCGCATCCGGTCGCGCCCGGCTGCGTCCTCTGCGCGGACATGCACCGCACGGAAATCCTCCGTCAGCACACAGCCGTAGACTGCCCCGCCCTCTGACAGAAACAGATCGGAGAGCGCCGTGAAGATGCCGCCGGAGCGGGACGCTGCACGGATCGCTTCGTCCTTATGCCTGACGGCATAGACCGCAGGCTCATGATCGGGTTTGCCGCCCTCTGCGCGCTTCTGCTGATCGGGCTTGAATGCACAGACCTTCGTACATTTTCCGCAGCCGATGCACAGCGCGGCGTCCACCTCCGGGTAGAGGAAGCCCTCTGCATCCGGCGTCATGCGGATCGCTTTGACCGGGCATGCCGATTCACAGGCTGTGCAGCCGCAGCACTGCTCCCGCGAAGCATAGAGCTCCGGCAGCGGCTTTTCGGACTGCCGCTCCGCTGTGCGGCAGTAACGGGTCGATGTATGCGGCGTATACTGTTCCGGCATCGGTTCTCACTCCCTTGCGTTTCGGATTCATTCGGGCTTTATGCGCGTTTCAGCATCTTTGCCGCTTTTTTCCAGCATGTCTTGATCAGCGGCTGATTCAGGATGACAAATGCAGTCACGCCAATGACCGCATTGAGCAGGTTGAGATAGGTGTTCTGGAAGAAGCAGAGGGTACATTCCGCAACCAGCAGCGCGATCACGATGAGAATGTGCAGCGGCTGATAGCGGATTTCGACCAGCTTTCTGACATGGAACATGCGATAGACATAAAGCAGGATATAGCTCACCAGCGTAGAAATGGATGCTGCATAGATGCCGATGAACTTGATTGCTGCAAGATTGATCACCAGGTTGCAGATTGCCGCCACAACGGTCGTGACGCCGACGCTCTTCGTGTCCATGTAGGCAACATAAATGCCGCCCAGAAACGCACACATGCTGAAGAAGAACATCGCGAGGAACAAAATCGGGATATGCGGGTAGGATTCTGAGTAGTCGCCGCGGATCAGGAGCTTGAACAGGATCGGCGTTGCGGCGATCAGGACACCCATGAAGCCCGCCATGAGGTCAAACATGGTGCGGAACATCGAGCTGTAATACGCACCGGCATCTTTGTCTTTGGAAACGATGCTGGCATTCTCCTGCCATGCCATCGTAAAGGTCGTCTGTGCGAGCGTGAGCATCGAGGGGAGCTTATTCGCCGCAGAATACACCGCGACCGGTGCGAGCCCCATAAAGCCGGTGATCACGAAGCGGTCGGAAAGGCGCATGACCCACATCGACATGCTGTTCGGAACCATCGGCCAGGAATAGCCGATCAGCTCCTTGATCTGCCCCCAGCTGACCTTGCGGAGGTCGATATAGCGGTGGATCTTTGAGGTGATGAGCAGAACAATCAGAGAGACGAGCGATGCAAGCGCAAGCGAGAGCACTGCGCCGAAGAGTCCGATCTGGAGATACTGCACGAACAGCAGAGCAAAGAGCATTTTGCACACTGCACTGACGACCGCGCTGACCGAGTAAAAGAGGTTCTTATTCAAGCCGCGCGCGATCTGTCTGGTCGCATTCACCAGAATGTCCGCGAAGAAATACAGGCAGATCAGGAGCTTGATCCCCGTCTGTTCGTTCGGGAGGAAAAAGAACATTGCAAAGAACAGGATCGTCAGCGCGAGCAAAGCAATCGGCACGATAAATACAAAAATGTTCGTCACGATCTTCTTCACATCATCGGTCTTATCGCGCCTGTCGATCAGGAAACGGAACGCTGCTGTCTGTATCTGGAGCGTTGCTGTGGGAAGCAGCAGCGAGACCATATCCATGATCAGCTCATATACACCGTATTCTTCCTTCGCCAGACAGCCTGTCAGGATCGGAAGTGTGATAAATGCTGCCAGCTTCGGCAAAAATGTTCCGATCGAGATAATGAATGTATTTTTGACCAGCTTACCCTCTCTGCTCATTCGTGTATTGAACTCCTTTATCCTTCCTGCGGGCATGATCACACATCCCGCTGTGCTGTTTCAGTCCGGATCCCGGCGATGTCACGCCTGATATTTGCTCGGCGTCAGGAAATGCAGGGCAATGTTCCCCTGCAGGCGGCTCAGCTCATTGCGGATCAGCTCATTCCGCTCGATCTTGAGATGGATACTGGAGCCGAGCGCCAGACTGCTGTCGCAGTAGTTTTCTGCGGAGACCGCGCCGTAGCCGTCGAGACCCGCGACCGCTGCCTCGGTGATGCCGAGTGCGATCAGCATGCGGATCACCATAAGCGCGGGGTTATCGGCGATCAGACCGGCACCGCCGGTGTAGGAGGAATAATTGACGCGCATTGCCTCGCCGTCTGTGCTGATATTGCTGCTGATGATCAGCTTTCCGCTGAAATCGCTGCCCAGCGCATGCAGGCGTTTCTCATTTGCGCAGAAGATATAGTCGGGATGATACCCCTCCGGGATCACGTTCACCGCGATGATGACCGGATGATGCGCCGCGATGTATGCCGCAAGCTGCTCCTGCTGTGTCACGATGCTCCGACCCGGTGCAAGGAGCATCACCTCTCTGCCGGCAAGCGCCGTACCCAGCTCTGCCATCGCTGCGCTGTCGTCGATATACCGTCCCTGATATTCGGCATAATAGCGCTCTGCGAGCTCCGGGGAATAATGATCCTTCACATCCGCCGGCAGCGATGCCAGCAGCTCCCGGATAGAGCGGTTGGTCAGCGTGTTCTTATCTGAGAAATATGCTGCGTAGTTCGGGTGGCAGTTATTGACCGCCGAGAGATAGAACGGGAGCGAATAGCCCCAGTAATGCTCAACAAAGATCGGCTTTAAGTAAGCGTCGATGATCTCCAGGAAGGTGTCGATATTGTATGCCTTGCTGTAATTCTCATTCAGATGCGAAGCAAACAGCTCCATGTTGAGGTTTCCTGCGCCTCTGCCCATGCCGTAGACGCTCGCATCCAGAATGATGTCATGCGTCAGATTCTGCTCGATCATAAACTTCGCATTGCCGTAAGCCTGCTGCAAATTATTATGTGCATGATAGCCGATCTGGATGCCCTCCGCGAGATTGCGGTCTGTCAGGAACAGAAGCCGCGTGAAATCGCGGATCTCGATCACGCCGAAGCTGTCCACGATATAGAAGCAGTCGGGGTGCAGCGCATTGGTCTTCTCGATCAGTTCAATGAATTCCGTGTCGGTATAATTCAGCGAGGCCATCGGCTGCACGAAGACGGAATATCCCTTTTCGATCAGTCTGCCGCAGAATGCAAGCGCGGCCTCTCTGTCCTCCTTATGGAAGCAGACACGGATGATCGGCGCATCGGGCGCCGCCTCCGGGATATGGTCGATCTGATACTGCCCGAAGTCGATCATCACAGCCGTTCTGGTTTTTCCGCTGCTCTCGGGCAAGACCGCCCGGATCGCATCGAAATCGGCAAACTGTGTCGCATCCCTGGAGCCGCCCTTCTTCTCGGAAAGATAGCCGCATTCGACCAGCTCCACATTAGAGGCATACAGTTTGGCGAGCATGGATCTGATCACCGAGAATCCGAAATTCCAGTTATTGATATATCCGCCGTCTCGCAGTGTGCAGTCCAGCAAACTGATTTTCCGCATGTTATGATCGCCTCCTGTCAAATGATTGTTTTCACTGCTTCTGTTCAGTCTTATCGGATTTGTCTCCGAGCTTCTTCCGAAGCTGTGTTGTGGAAATACCCTCCGTATATGCGATATAGACCGTATCGCAGCCGACAGCCTTCAGCTCGGCTTCGATCTTATTCCAGACCTCTGTGCCCTTCCAGTCATCGCCGATAAATGCAACATCGAAATGATAGTTTTCCCACTGCTCCATCTTGCTGCGCGTCTCATTCTTGACGACCTCATCGACATAACGGATCGCCGCAACGATTTCCGCACGCTGCTCGTAGGGAATGACCGTAGCTCTGTTCTTGCAGTGCATCACCCATTCATCCGAATGCACGCCGACGATCAGATGCTCGCAGTATTCCTTTGCCTGCCGGAGCAGGTTCAGGTGTCCGACATGAAACATATCGAATGTTCCGACTGTAAAACCGACCTTATATTTTTTCATGATCCAACACTCCTCATATCCGTATCACTGTGCCGCGGCTTCCTTTGATGCGCGCATCGAGCCGATCAGCTTGTTCAGCGTGTCATCGAAATCGTAGACCGGACGCCAGCCGATCGCCTCGATCTTGGCGGTGTCCATCACAGTTCTGCCTTCCTTCCGCATGCCGAGCTTTGCGGCATCCTCGGCAATATCGAAGACCAGCTTCGACTCTGTGCCGGAGAGCGCGATGATCCGCTCGGCGATCTCCCGAATGGAAATCTCATTATTGCGGTTGGCAAGGTTATATGCATTGCAGCTTTCGCCGTTCATCAGGATATAGAGGAATGCAATCGCCGCATCGTCTGCGTCCAGATAGCTCCGCACCGTCTTGCCGTGCGATTTCAGGACGATGTCTCTGTTCTCGATCGCGCAGCGTGCAAATTCCGCAAAGAAGCGCGGGTCCTGATAGCGCACGCCGCTGCCGAAGGTCGAGGTCAGGCGTGCCGCATAGACATTCAGCCCGTATTGCTTGGAGAACGCGCAGAGGAGCGATTCACAGAGGCGCTTGACCTCCGCGTAGCAGTTGCGCAGCTCAAAGGTGTCGAGATCGCAGACCTGTGTCTCCGCGATCTTGTTGTCGCCGGAGACCTGCCCGTAGACCTCATAGGTTGACACATACAGAAAGCCTGCGCAGCCGTGTGCCGCAGCATAATCGAGGGCAGCTCTTGTGCCCTTCAGACCTGTATCGAACACCTTGATCGGGTCTGTCAGATGCAGCTTCGAGCCGCCGGAGAAGCCTGCACAGTGGATGATATGATCCACATGGCAGGTGCAGGGAATGCCCTTTTCGAGATCGCACGCCACGAAGGTGAATGCCTCCGGGTCAGTCTGCTTTTCGAGCAGCGGCTTGCAGGCGCCCTCGCGCAGGTCAAGCAGCACCGCACGGATATGGCTGCCCTCAGTCTCATTCAGATAATCGAGATACTGCGCGATGCGGGAACCGATCAGACCGCCCGCACCGGTAATCATGACGGTCTTATCTTTCAGGAATGCGCCGAGCTTCCGGCTGTTTTCATTGAGTATCGTCTGGTCCATAGTTACCTCCAAATGCAAGGCGGCTGCACAGAGCCGTCACAGTCATTTCAGGATCCGCTGCGCCGTTTCCTCCGAGCTGCGCCGCATCTCCGCAAGGCGCCGCCCGATCTCAGGATAGTCGAGCTTTGCGGGCACAATCTGATATTCCGGCGGGAAGATCATGCGGTTCTCTGCCCCGAGCTTTGTGAGCAGATCGCGCATTCTTGCGCTGCGCTCCGGCTGGATCGAGGAGGTCATGTAAAAATCCTTCTCGAAGATCAGGGAAAAGCAGAGCGCGTGGAAGGAGCCCGAGATGACATATTTCGCGTGATATACATAATTCAGGAAATCGGCCGGCGACGCAACATTCACGATGCGGCAGCCGGGCTGCCTGCCCATGCCCTTTTTCAGCAGGATCAGGCCGCAGTGTTCTTTCTCTGCAAATGCGCGGATCTTTGCCATCAGCTCCGGCTTTTCCGGGATCAGATACATGAAGATGTAATCGCCGTTCGGATTCTTTTCGCTGATAAACTGCGCCCATTCATCCGGATAGAGCAGCGTCGGGTCAAGATCGCAGCTGATGTCTGTGCGGTGAAGCTGCGCCGCGAGCTTTTCCCGGGTGCTCTCCTCACGGACACTGAGCACCGAAAACTGCTTGAGCAGCGGCAGACAGACCTTTTCCTCCGCCTCCGTGAAATAGGATCTGCCGATGCTGGCAGCGTAAGAGCATTTTCCGGCAGAATCGCGCAGCGACCCGAGGAAGAATCCGAGATCATTCCCCGTGATGTCCGTATTCCAGACCTGGTCGCTGCCGACCACGATCCGGTCATACTGCGCGAGGATCTCCTGCGCATTCTGTGCATTGCAGGGTGCGCTGAAGGTGAGATACTGCTCCTCAAACTTTCGGAACAGCGCCCGTCTTTTCTTATAGATCGGATAGAGCAGCGGCGCAGAGAGCTTCTTGAGTCCCTTCCGCTTCCAGAGAAATGCGGGGTCATGTGCCTGTGTCACTCTCTTGCAGTCATAGCGGATCAGGTCGCACTCGGCGCCGCAGCGCTTGAAATAATGCTGCAGCGCAAACGCCTGCAAAGCTGCGCCGTAATTGCTTGTATTGACAAATGTCAGGATACCTATTTTCATGTTTTTTCTCTTTCAGTGATGATCATGTGGAACGGTCGATATTCAGCCGCAGCACGCGCGAGATCTGCTCCTCCGGCCGCTCGTTGAGCAGGCTCTGATTGGTCACAGCCACCAGCAGGATCAGATAATGATACCGGTAGAACGCGAATTCGACCGAAGAATAGAACCAGAACAGTGCAAGAAAGACAAAGAGGAACTTGCACAGCGGATTGCTGAGATAGGGGCCCGCCGTTTTCCGCAGGACGATCAGCATGACTGCAAACAGCAGCAGACCGATCACGCCGCCCCGGTAGAGGCACTCCAGAAAAATATTGTGTGCATGATTGATGCCGAGCTTTGTTTCTGTGACAGCCGCCGTCTCGCAGCCGTAGCCCCAGATCGGAGACTGGATGATGCAGCGATAGGCGCGCGCCCAGATCGTGGTTCTTCCGCTCAGCGTGGCGTTTTTGTGAAACACATCCTGCACGATATGCTGCACCCAGCCAAGCTGTGCAAACACCGTGAGCCAGACATCGAACACGACCGCGCCGATCCAGAGGTTATTGACAAGCGGGCTTCTGTGCTGCGGCTTCATCGGCTTCTGATAGAAGTTTCCGATCCGGCGGCGCATATAAAACAGCACGGCCGGAACCAGAAGGCAGGCTGCCGAGGCAAGACCTGACTGCACATAGAGGAATGCTGCGGACTGTATCAGCGTATAGCCCGCAGTGATCATCAGAAACGATTTCTTCTGACAGTAGCGGTAATAATAGAGCCACAGCATTACCGTCACCGGCCAGACCCAGAAATAGGTCGCATTGTCACGCGCCAGCAAAAAGTAGGTCAGCTCAATCCGGCGCCCGTCAATGATCTCCGAGATATTGTGGTTCATGCCGCCCGATTTATAAAACGCAAAGAACGTGAGCGCGCTGAGAAGCGTCATCGGCACTGATGCATACAAAAAGCTCTTCATCAGCTTCCGCTCCGACTCCCACATGCCGAGATCGCAGAGCATGATGAACGAAAATGCGTTCGAGAAGCTGATGACGGCATCCGAAAAGTCAACGGAATTGCCCAGCAGCCGGTTGATCACCGTGGAGCCGATCAGCATCCAGAAATAGACCAGCAGTGCCAGAAAAGTCGGCTGCTTCATCCGGTAGCCCTGCTCCCGCTTCTGGATTGCCAGCGCTGCGAGCAGCACACTCAGCAGGATCACGGCGAGATTCATCAGACGGTTCAGCGTAAATCCAATCACATAGGACGCGGGTCTGAAATGGATCAGAAAGCAAAGTGTGCAGAAGATCCAGCGCGGACTGATCTTATATGTTTGTTTCATACGCTCACTGCCTATATACGTTCTCGATCTTCCCGCGGATCACCGACTCCGAGAAATGCGTGCGTGCATATTCCGCGAGCCGCTGCTTGTCATATTTCTCCGGCTCGGTCATAATCTGCTTCATCCTGTCAGTCAGCTCGGAGAGATCCTTGTAGCTGACAATATATCCGAGGCCGTCCTGCCAGTATTCCGCGAGACCGAGGCAGTCCGAGGAAATGACCGGGATGCCGCTTGCCCAGGCTTCAATAATCGGAACGCCGAAGGTCTCCAGACTGCTGTAACAGATCAGGCAGTCTGACTGTGCCACGATCTTCGCGACCTGCTCCTTCGGCTGTGCGCCGTAAAAATGCACGGTATCCTGCATGCCGAGGCGCTGTGTCAGTGCCTCAAGCGCAGCACGCTCTGTGCCGTCGCCGATCACAAGATACCGCAGCTTCACACCCTGCTTTCTGAGCGCTGCGACCGCTTCGATCACCTTGTCAATCTGTTTGACCTTGACAAGGCGAGCGGCAGTCACGAAGGTATAGGGCTCGTCTGCGCTGCGTGCGGTCTCCTGCGGCTGAAAAATGCTGTCCACGACATTCGGCACGACCGTCAGCGGACGCTTGGTGCCGGTCTGCTCGAGAATCGACTTCCGGAGCGGCTCACCCACACAGATGAAACCGTCCGCATGCTCTGTATATGCGCTGAGCTGCGCCGATTCCGCGGCATTGAGCTTCTTGGAGAGCACCTTTGTCCAGTGCTCTGTCACGACAATTCTGATCCCCTGCTTCTGATAGGCGAAAATCGCCTTCGGATCGGTAATCATCGCGGGATAATGCACATGGATCAGCTCCGGCAGACCGACGGTCTGCTCCGCCTGCGAGAGCAGCTTCTTCCATGCCCTGCTGCACAGCCAGTCCATACGGATATGGAACCGCTCCGGGAAGAAGATCTGCGAAAAGGCGCAGACAGTGATCCCTTCCTCCTTCCAGGAGGCATAGCCCCAGTTCCGGATCTTCCGCTTCGGATGAAACGACACACAAAGATAGGTCACATCATGTCCGCCGCGTGCCAGCATCTTCGCCTGCTCGATCTCAAAGGAGCCGCGCAGCCTGTTCTGCGATGAAGGATAGTCCCTTCCGATCACCCAAATCTTCATCGGCTCTCCTCACGCTTATACAGATCGGCATACTGTCCGAAATCAAATTCCCAGCAGGTATGGATCTCCCGCTTCTCCTCCGGCGGAAGCTGCATATAGGTATCGCCGTAGAGCAGCTTCATGTAATCGTCGATGCCGTTGCAGATCGGATACATTCTGCCCGCAAACGGGACACGGTGCGTGCGGCAGAAGTCCTTGCGGATGTGATAGGAGGAGAAATAATGCCATCTGCCGGACGGGATATTCACGAGCTTTGTTTTCCTGTTTTTGCACATTTTGAAGAGCTTGTCGGTCAGCACGGTCCATTTCTCGACCGACATCACGGAGCAAAGGAAGCCGAGCACCAGGCGGATCCGCGTTGTCATGCTCGGCGATTTCTCCTCGCCCATCGACTTCAGCACATCCTTCCGGTCGCGGTAAAACTTGCGGCAGGAGCAGCACGCCTTGCTGACAGTTGCCGCACTGCCCTGCAGCGCACGCAGGATCTTGCTGTCTGGCACATTCTCGATCACGAACACATCGACAAAGATGCCGGCTTCCGAATCGTTGATGATGCTGCCGTTCGTTTTGAGCTTTGTTCCCTTGAGGCGCACCTTCGTGACCAGCGTGCCGTACTCCGGATGTTCAGCGGGCGTATGCACCCAGTATTTGTCGCCGAATTTCTTACGGAATGCAGGGACGAACTTTTCAAAGGAATCTCTCGGCATATTGATGTCGATATCATCATCCCACGGGATGAAGCCATGATGCCGGATCGCACCCAATGCGGAGCCGCCGCCCAGCAGGCAGACCAGCTTTTCCTCATCGCAGACTGTCATAATATCGTCCATGATCATCAGAAGCACCGCATGCAGCTGACGCAGTTCCTCCTGTGTCATGACCTTCATGTCCTTAGAAACCTTGCCGCTCTTCAGCGAGAATGCTTTATACAGCTTTTTCATGCCCATTTCAATAAACACCCTTCTTGTTCCAGATAATCAGCCTGCGGCTTCTCCTTTTTTTCAACTCACTGAGAAAGGAACTCTTTGAGCAGCGCCGGCCTGTCCAGCGCCTGATAGCTGACGCTCAGGATCTTCTCTGCCGGAACGCCCATCTTCAGCAGGAACTCGCGGATCTCTCCGACCACCCGCTGATCGAGCTTTGCGATCACTGCATAGTCAAGCTCCGTATGCACAAGATCCGGCAGCGGATCCACATTCATGCCGCATCTGCGGTATTCCCAGTAGTCCTCGTCATACCAGCCGACGACTGTGCAGTAATTCGCGGCAAGCAGTCTGTCGTAGATCAGCTGGCCGAATGTGCCCGCCTGAATGATCGCGACCCGCTTCCCGCGGAAATCCGGCTCAAAGACCGCACGGTTCAGACCGCCTGCGCGCATAATGCAGTTGCAGAGCACATAGTCCGTGAGCTGCGGCAGAAGATAATCCCTGCGGGGATCCTCCTCAAATGCGCTGCGGATGCATTCATAGAGCGCCCGCAGCTTCTCCGCCTCCTGACGGAAGGCGTTGTGCTGCTTGAGCATCGAGCCCTCTCTCTGGCGGTAATGATAATCGGAATTCTCACAGACATACACGGATTTCGCACGCAGCAGCGCCGGATAGGTCACTGCACCGTCCTCGCCGATCGTGATCCGCTCATCCACGCGCATCTGCACATCGCGGACAATCCCGGCACGGAACAGCTTGTTCCAGACATATGTTGTGATGCCGACCTGAAATGTATCCTCAAAGGACATCATCCCGCGCCAGAGCTTTTCGAGCGTCTGACCCTCGTAGATGCCGTCCAGAAACTGGTCGCTGCACTTGATCTGCTGATGAAACAGATCCTTGCTGTACCCCGCGCAGACAATATCCGCGCCGGAGCGCTTTGCCGCCTGAAACATGGCAGCATAATAGGTCGGCTCGACCCAGTCGTCGCCGTCCACATATCCGATATACTCGCCCTCCGCAGCCGCTGCGCCTGCTTTCCGCGCAGAGACAAGTCCGCCGTTCGGCTTGTGGATGACCTTGATGCGGGCATCCTTGGAGGCGTAGAGATCGCAGAGGAAAGAGGATCTGTCCGTCGATCCGTCATCCACCAGTATAATCTCAAGATTCCGGTAGGTCTGCTTGATGAGGCTTTCAATGCAGTAGCCGACATACGGCTCGATGTTGTAGATCGGAACGATCACGCTGATCAGATCTTTTGTCATACTTCCCATCCTCTCAAGCGGTCAAATATATTCGCCTGCGGTGATGCGGAACACGCTGCCTGTCATCATTGCGCTGGCATCCGAGAGCAGATATACAAGCCCTTCCATATAGTCGTTGCGCTCGCACATCCGTCCCATCGGCAGGATATCCGCAGCACGCTTTCTGAGCTCTGCCTCTGTCTCACCCTGCGAGCGGCGCAGCGCGACCTCGCCCTCTGTCGGTGTCCAGCCGAGCGTCAGATAGTTGCAGCGGATATTCTCCGCTGCATACTGATGTGCGATATGCTCCATGAGCGTCAGCAGGACGCCCTTCGAGCAGGCATAGGCTGCACGGTCCTTCTGTCCGCCCCAGGCATGTGCGGAGCCCGTCAGAACGATGCTGCCGCCGCCGTTCAGGCGCATGTATCTGATCGCCTGCTGGCAGCAGAAAAATGCCGCCTTGAAATTGACATCCATCACCCAATCAAAGGTTTTCTCATCGCAGGTATCCAGCGGGGAGACCGGCGTCACGCCTGCGTAATTGAAGAAGCCGTCGATCTTGCCGAACTTCTCATAGGCTCTGTCGAAGAGTGCTCTGCAGTCATCGACCTTCAGCAGATCGGTATGCACGAACATGCCGTCAGAGCCGTAGGTGCGGATATTGCGCAGTGCTTCCTTCGCAGCTTTCTCGTCGCGGCCGCCGATGATGACCGTCGCGCCCTCCATGCCGCAGTTTTCCGCGAGTGCGCGTCCGACGCCCTTCGTGCCGCCGGAGACAACGACAACCTTGCCTTCCAGTCTTTTACTCATGCCCAATGTCCCATCTCCTCTGCATCAAAGCTCAAGCGCCTTTTCGACGTCAAAGCCCTTCAGAAGCATCTGCCCGCCGTTCGTATCTGTCACCTTCACGGTATCCATGTAATGATGCAGGCGTTCTGCAAGCTGCTCCTTCGTATCACAGACAAGATACAGGCGTGCAAGCACCTGCTTCTCCGTGCCGATCCACTGCGGGATGATCTCATCGCCCTCATACTTTCTCTGGATGAGCTCGACTGCGCACGGATCGTCCTTCCATGCATCGAGGCCCTCGATCTTCGCGATCGTGCCCTTCTTCAGCACGAACCAGAGCGTCGCAGCCTTCTTGCCGCGGAGATTCGTGTCATCCTTTTCGAGCAAATCGAAATCGCCCTCACTGCCGGTCAGTGCAAAGCGGATCAGCATTTCGCGCTGGTCGAAGCCGTGGATCGCCTTCATGAGGAGATGCGGTGCTTCGCCCTGAAGACGGAAGCCGGTATCATACACATAGAACTCCCCGTTCTCAAAGAAGCCGGAGAGCATCAGCACGCCGTTCTCAATGCCGATCTCCTTGAACATGCGGAGGGCATTCTTGTGCATCCGCTCGAAATACTCCGGCAGATGCTTGGAGGGATAGGTGCCGCCGAGGCAGACACGCGCAAGCCCGGGCTGCTCGCCGGTGGTGTATCTGTCATAAATACAGGAGGCACTGCATTTGCCGTCCTTGAAGGTGTAATACATGCCCATATCGTCGCATTCCATATAGCGTTCGACGATAAAGCGCTTCTTCTTCGAGAAGGAAAGTGCATAGGGCACTGCCTTCTTCAGCTCCTCGGCATTGTTGCAGCGGACGATGCCCTGACCGCTCGCGCTGTCCACAGGCTTCACCATGACCGGGAACTGGATCTTTGCAATGTCCTCTTCCTTCATATCCGCATCGAGATAGAACTCCGGAATGCCGTGTACGCCGTACTGCTCGCAGGTCGTCTTGAAAATATCCTTGAACGCAAAGACGTCCACGATCTTCTGTGTGGCATAGCAGGGCAGATCCAGCGCATCGCAGACCTTGCAGTAGGAAGGCACCAGCATATCCGCGACGCCGACAAGCACGCCGTCAACCTTCTGCTCGCGTGCCAGCGCGACCAGACCGGGCACATCCATGCCGTCCACGTCGGACCCCATCCACGCAACGCGCTTTGCAGGCTCATCGGGGACAGAAGACGCAACAATCGTCTTGATGCCCATGCCGTTCGCCATCTCAACGAGCGGGACAGTCTCGGGATTGCCGCCGAGGATCAGCAGCTTCTTTCCTTCAAATTCTCTGTTAGCCATTGTAAAGCCTCCTAAATCACACAGTTATATTCTTCACAGAAAGATCTGTTCGCCGGGTGCGGGAATGCAGTATTTCTGTTCCGGCAGCTCCTTCTGCATGAGCTCCATATACACGCCCGGATCGCCGTGCTGCTCCGCGAATGTCCAGAAATGGCACGGAACAGACAGCTTCGGCCGATGGAATGCACAGAGACGGACATTCTCCGCCTCGTTGAGGTTTCCGAATGCGCCGTTGATCGGCGCGATCATCACATCAAAGGGACCGTATGCCGCGACCTCGGGCGCCTTGTCGAGACGCAGCGCCGTATCGCCCGCGATATAGATTTTCCGGCCGTCAACAGTCAGCACCAGACCGACCGCCAGCGGTGCGCCGGTGCCGTGGTCGCAGAAGACCGCATCCAGCGTAATGTCATCGCAGACTGTATGCGAGCCGGTTCGGATGTACTCCACACGGCTCCCGTCGAGACGGAGATTCTCCGCATGCATGCGGCAGTCCTCCGCACAGATCAGCTTTGTTCTGCGGTTTGCCATCAGCAGCGGCATCGCGTCAATATCGAAATGGTCCAGATGCCAGTGCGTGGCAGCCACATAGTCAAGCTCCAGCTGCTCCGGGCGGAACACCTTCGGCGACAGCCGCTTGAAGCCGTCATAGCGCTCCACGCAGTCTGTCAGGTAGAGGTCAATGCCCATTGTCGTGCCCTTGCTGCTTTTCAGGATGAAGCCCGCCTGCGCCACAAAGATCAGGCTGGTCTTCCCGTCGGAATACAGCAGCTTCTCCATCGGTTCCATACCGTTCACCTCGAAATCTTACAGTTCCTTCAGATACTCCGCGGGGATCGTGTTTTCGTCCATTGCGTTCCCGTCCGGCCCGTATCCGATAAATTCGCCCGTGCTGCCCGATGCGCTTTCGGAGCGCTCCGCACGCGAAAACACCTTCTTCACGAGCAGCCATGCCATCCTGAGATCTGTCCCGAAGCTGATATTCTCCACATACCAGATGTCGTTCTCAAAGCGTCCCTGCCAGCCCTCGGAGCCCAAATGCTCCTCGTGGAACGGGCATTCGAGACCCGGGCGCACCAGATGCCGCTGTCTGTGACGGGCGCTGAACCGCTCCAGATATTTGATCGGCATCGGGCGCGGTCCGATCACGGACATATCGCCCTTTAAGATGCTCCAGAAATTGAGGAGCTCATCCAGCGAAGTTTTCCGCACAAACTGCCCCCATTTTGTCACGCGCTCAGAGGGCGGCAGAAGCTCGCCGCGCTCGTTGGTCGCATTCGTCATATTTCTGAATTTGCATAAAAAAAACGTCTTTTCATTTCTGCCGACACGCTCCTGCTTGAACAGGATCGGCTTGCCGACATCGAAATACGTTATCACAAGGATTCCTGCATTGATCGGGAGCGTAACAAGAAGTGCCGCTCCCGAGATCATGATATCCAGTATACGCTTTCCGTATCTGACGTAAAGGGACTTCGGCAGCGAGACCTTCGGAGTCTCGCCGTTCTCCCGCTCCCGCCGCACGCGTGCGACCGCCTCAACGATCTTCTGCTTTTCCTCCGCAGAGAGCTGCTGCCATGTTTCTTTGGAGATATATTCGTCCATTTGCCTCACCTTTTATTTCCTGCGTTTACCCGTCTGTTTCTCTGTGTGATTCCGCTCACGCGCAGTTTTTATTTTCTCTCAAGGATCACGTCGCAGATACGGTCAACATCCGCTTCCGTCAGGTCTGCATACATCGGAAGCGTCAGCACCTGACGCGAGATCCGCGCAGCGACCGGGGTCTCATTGGTATTGTCATAGCAGTCCATCTCATTGACTGCCGGGTAGAAATACTTTCTGGCATAGATGTCGTTTGCTTTCAGGCGGTCATACACCGCATCTCTGCTCTCGCCGAACTGCTCTGCGTCAAACAGCACAGCGTAATAGGCGTAATTGGGCTGGACATCCGCCTGTGTCTTCATGAGCTGAATGCCCTTCACGCCGCTCAGGCGCTCGTTGTACCGTGCCGCCGCAGCACCTCTTGCTGCGATGCACGCTTCGATATTTCTGAGGTTGCAGATGCCCATTGCCGCACGGAACTCGTCCATCTTGGCATTGCCGCCGACCTCGTCTATGCACTCCTCATCCTTGATGCCGAAATTCTTGAGGCTGTGGAGGCTCTTGCGCAGTGTCTCATCGCTGAACGCAATGGCGCCGCCCTCGATCGTGTTAAAGACCTTGGTCGCGTGGAAGCTGAACATTGCCGCATCGCCGAAATTGCCGACGCCGACGCCCTTATACTTCACGCCGAACGCATGTGCAGCATCGTAAATCACCTTCAGCCCGTGCTTCTTCGCGATTGCCTCAATCGCCTCCACGTCGCAGAGCGTGCCGTAGACATGCACCGGCACGATCGCAACGGTCTTATCGGTGATCAGCGCCTCGATCTTCGCGGGATCCATCGTGTAATCATCGGGCTTGATGTCGCAGAACACCGGCTTCAGCCCGTTCCGCGTGATGGCATGGGTCGTCGATACAAAGGTAAACGGCGTCGTGATGACCTCACCCTCCGAGTCCTTGAGTCCCATTGCCTGGATCACGGTCTCAAGCGCCAGATGGCCGTTCACAAACATGGAAAGCTGCGGAACGCCGAGATATGCCATCAGCTGATGCTGGAGCTTCTTGTAGATCGGCCCCATATTCGTCAGATGGTGCGACTCAAAAATCGGCTTGATCTCCTCGATGTATTCCTCATAATCCGGCATAGAGGAGCGCGTCACATAAATGCTCATTTCTTTCCCGTCCTTCAACCAGTTTTCTTTTCCCTCAAATCCCGCTGCGGGCACGCCGCGGCGTATCATTCCTTTATACCGGGAGCAATCCGCGGTCTCCGTACATTTTCTCGTAGTAGTTCTGATACTCGCCGGAGATGATCTCCTCCCACCATTCGCGGTGGCTGAGATACCAGTCAATGGTCTTCCGGATGCCGTCCTCAAACTTCGTTTCCGGCAGCCAGCCGAGTTCTCTGTGGATCTTCGTCGGGTCGATCGCATAGCGCATGTCATGCCCCTTGCGGTCTTCGACATGCACGATCAGCGACTCCGGCTTGCCGAGCAGCCGGCAGATCAGCTTCACGATGTCGATGTTCTTCATCTCGTTGTGACCGCCGACATTGTAGACCTCGCCGACTCTGCCCTTGTGGATGATCAGGTCGATTGCGCGGCAGTGGTCTTCGACATAGAGCCAATCACGCACATTCAGCCCCTCACCGTAGACCGGAAGCGGCTTATCCGCGAGCGCATTTGCGATCATGAGCGGAATGAGCTTCTCCGGGAAGTGATAGGGGCCGTAGTTATTGGAGCATCTGGAAATTGTAACAGGCAGGCCGTAGGTGCGGTGATACGCCAGAACGAGCAGGTCTGCGCCTGCCTTCGAGCTGGAATACGGACTGCTGGTGTGAATCGGAGTATCCTCCGTAAAGAAAAGGTCGGGTCTGTCCAGCGGAAGATCGCCGTAGACCTCATCGGTCGAGACCTGATGGTAGCGCACGATGCCGTACTTGCGGCAGGCATCCATCAGCACCTGTGTGCCGAGAATATTGGTTTGCAGGAAGATCTCCGGATTCTCAATCGAGCGGTCCACATGGGATTCCGCAGCGAAATTGACGACGATATCCGGCTTCTCCTCCTCAAACAGCCGGTACACGCCCTCGCGGTCACAGATATCGAGCTTCACGAAGCGGAAGTTCGGGTTATCCATCACATCCTTCAGCGTGGAAAGGTTGCCTGCGTAGGTCAGCTTATCAAGACAAATGATTCTGTAATCGGGATACGCAGAAAGCATATGGAACACGAAATTCGAGCCGATGAATCCCGCGCCTCCCGTCACAATAATTGTCATGTCGGTTCCTCCTCGTTTTTCGGCAGCGACAGAAGATATTTGCCGTATTCGGTCTTTTTGAGCTCCTCGCCGCATCTTCTGAGCTGTTCGTCATCAATGAAATGCTTGCGCCACGCGATCTCCTCGATGCAGGAGATATAGAAGCCCTGCATCTCCTGGATCGTCTTGACAAAGCCGCTCGCCTTATGCATGCCCTTCGGCGAGCCGGTATCGAACCATGTGACGCCTCTGCCCATCAGCGTGACCTTGAGCTGCCCGAGATTCAGGTAAGCCTCGTTGACAGACGAGATCTCAAGTTCGCCGCGCGCAGACGGCTGCACATTCTTCGCGATGTTCACGACCTGATTGTCATAGAAATACAGCCCCGGCACCGCATAATTGGATTTCGGTTTCTTCGGCTTCTCCTCAATGGAGATGACTCTGCGCTGCTCATCGAACTCGACAACGCCGAATTCCTGCGGGTTCTTCATGAAGCAGCCAAAAATAGAGGCGCCGCCGCCCTCGATCGAAGCCATTGCGCGCTCGAGGATCCGGGACATATTCGCACCGTAGAAAACATTGTCGCCGAGGACAAGGCACACGCTGTCATCGCCGATGAATTTTTCGCCGATGATGAACGCATCCGCAAGTCCTCTGGGCGTCTCCTGCACAGCATACTGGATATGCAGACCGAGGCGGGAGCCGTCCTTCAGGAGCTTCTCATAATTGCCGACGTCATTCGGTGTGGAGATAATCAGGATATCACGGATCTTTGCCAGCATCAGCATAGAAAGCGGATAATAGATCAGCGGCTTATCATAGATCGGCAAGAGCTGCTTGCTGACCGAGATCGTACACGGATAGAGTCTTGTTCCGGAACCGCCCGCCAATATGATTCCCTTCATAATAAACCTCCGGCTTTGTAATTTTCTATTTGTCAGACCGTGGGGATTCGCATTGCGCAAACATCATTTCTTATTTCGTGCAGAGCAGTCAGGAAGCGCCCGGCACATTTCTCAAATTCCCAAGCCCCGCCCGCAGCCCGCCGGCAGAGCCGTTCAGCTCCGGTCAGCCGGTTCTGCAAAAGCAGGACAGCCCGAACGCCGCCGCTGCCGGGAGGGGAAAACAACACCGTTTCCGAACTGTTTTCCGCTGCTCCGCAGCTGCTGCAAAACGCAGTATTTCGGCGTCATGCTGCCGTAGAAACGCGCAAATATGCTCTTCTACAAATATATTCTAACACAGAAAGCGGTTACTGTCAAGTTGTTTTGAAAAAACGGGGCAAAAAAAACCTGGAAAAGCGACCTATGCCAAAAAATGTGTGTTGAAATTATGCACTTTGCACAAGTAGATTTCAACTATCACACGGCTGCCCTGCCGGTATCAGGCTGACCGGCCGCTTGCATGCAGATCCCAAAACAGATCTGCCCCTCCCTGTACAACACATACAAAATCCCGCAGATGCGGCATAGAAATGAACAAAATTGCAGCAAGATCCGCCGCTCCGGCAGACGGCATTCTCCCCTGCCCCGCCGCACGGAAAAGCACGGAGCGCTTTCGCGGCGGCGCACGAATCCGGCATGCCTCTTTGCAGGATTCGCCGAGCCCCGCACAGCGGCTCTTTTCCGCCCGGTCAGCATTTGACTTCTCGGCGAAAGCATGCTATACTTAATATGTATAAGTATGCACGCCGGCGGGACACAGTGCTCTGCCCGGTGCCAACAGGAAAGGACAGCGGCATGATGACAATCACACAGAAAAAAAAGCGGAAGCAAACTGACTCTGCACATCGCAGGCAGGATCGACACCAAGACTGCGCCGGAGCTTGAGCAGACCGTCCGGGAGGCGCTGGAAGACCTGACAGAGCTGACCTTTGACCTCAGGGAAACTGCCTATATCTCCTCTGCGGGGCTGCGCATTCTGCTGATTGCGCAGAAGCGGATGAACAAGCAGGGCAAAATGACCGTCACGAACGCAAACAGCGATCTGATGGACATCCTGGAAGTCACCGGATTCACGGATATTCTGACCATTGAATGAGAGGTATACAGTCATGAAGGAACTTGTGATCGAGGCGCTGACCGACAATCTGGATACGGTCATGGAATTTGTTGACGGAGAGCTGGAGGAGGCAGAATGCCCGATGAAGATCCAGATGCAGATCGGCCTTGCCGTCGAGGAGATCTTCGTCAACATTGCAAATTATGCCTACAATCCTGAGACCGGTCCTGCGACCGTGCGCGTTGAAGTTGATCCGGACAAGACCGCCGTGCGCATCACATTCATCGACCACGGCGTGCCCTACGATCCGCTCGCAAAGGCAGACCCCGATATTACGGAATCCGCCGAAGACAGAGCGATCGGCGGGCTCGGCATCTTCCTTGTCAAGAAAACAATGGACGATATCCGCTATGAATATGTCAACGGGAGCAATATCCTGACGCTGAAAAAGAATCTGTGAGGGACACCGCATGAAAGAAATATTCGGTTTCAAATTCGGCGGTCTTCAGCATAAGATCCTGAACATTGTGCTGATCGTGTTTGCTGCGGCGATCGCCTGCACAATCGGCATCACGGCGGTCAAGGCGAAATATCTTTCCGCGATTGTGAGCGAGACAAGGGACGATCAGCAGGCTGCGATCAAGGAGCGCTCATACGCTGATGCAGAGCATCGAGGTATCCATGACGAAGACCAACGCTTTGCAGGCATATATCGCAGACGACATGTTCTCGGATATCCGCTCCGATGTGATGACGCTGCAGTCGCTCGCAAAGGGAATCTTTGAACACAAAGACCGCTTCGAGGATGTGCCCTATTCCCTGCCGGATCCCAAGCGTGCAGGACAGTATACCGCGCAGGTGCTCTATGAGGACGGCGTTGACTACACAGAGTCGGAGCTGCTCAGAACCGCAGCACACATGGGCGACACAATGACGGCGATGTGTGCCAACACGGATTATATGTATAACTGCTACATCGGTCTTGCAGACGGTACATTCTTCATGATCGACCCGCACCCGGAAAACAAGTATGACGGGAACGGCGACATCATCACGATTCCCGTGCGGCAGAGACCGTGGTACACAAACGCTGCGGAAAGCGGACAGCTCTGCTTCTCCGGCGTGATGCCCGATACCTACCTCAAAACGCCGTGCGTGACCTGCTCTGCCCCTGTCTATGCGAACGGCGAACTGATCGGCGTGGTCGCCGTCGATATGTTCCTTGAATCCATAGAGGAATATGTCAACGAATCCACGAAAAACGGCGGGTTCATCTGCCTCATCAGCGACAAGGGACAGGTGATCTTTGCCCCGCAGGACAATCCGCTGTTTCAGGTCAAGATGTATGAGGACTCCGAGGATCTGCGGGCATCGGCGAACACCGGGCTCTCCGCATTCGTGCAGAAGGCGCTGACGGAATCGACCGGGCTGCAAACCGTGAAGGTCAACGGAACGGAATACTATATGGCAGGCTCGCCGATGGAAACCGTCGGCTGGGCAGTGGTCTCCGTGATTGAAAAGAGCGTGACCGAACAGCCGGCGCAGGAACTCATCCGCGCATATGATGAAATCAACGACAAGGCAAGCGCAGAATACAGCGCCGCCACCAGGAAGCTCGACAGACAGACATTCGCTGTGGTCATCCTGGTGCTGCTGCTCGGCATCCTGATCTCGCAGTTTGTCGCCGGCAGAATCGTCAAGCCGATCGAATCCATGACGGATGACATCGTAGAGGGCGCAAGGACCGGAAAACAGTTTGAGATGACGAAACTGTACAGCACCGGCGATGAGATCGAGGTACTGGCCAAGGCATTTGACGATCTTTCCAAGAAGGCACGGAAATATGTCAAGGACATTACAGCGATTACGGCGGAGAAGGAGCGCATCAGCACCGAGCTCTCGCTTGCAACGCAGATCCAGGGCGCTATGCTTCCGCATATCTTCCCGCCCTACCCTGACCGCCATGAGTTCGATGTCTTCGCGATGATGGAGCCGGCGCGTGAGGTCGGCGGCGATTTCTACGACTTCTACCTCATCGACGATGACCACCTCTGCCTCACGATGGCAGATGTTTCCGGCAAGGGCATCCCCGCAGCACTGTTTATGATGATCTCCAAAACGATCCTGCAAAGCTGCGCGATGCTCGGCATCCCCGCAGGGGAGATTCTCACAAAGACAAATGAGGCACTCTGCTCCAACAATCAGGTCGAGATGTTTGTGACCGTCTGGCTCGGCATTCTGGAGATCTCGACCGGCAAGCTGACCTGTGCAAATGCAGGTCACGAATATCCCGTGCTGAAAAAAGCCGGCGGCACCTTTGAGCTTCTCAAGGATAAGCACAGCTTCGCGGTCGGCGGCATGGAGGGCATCCGCTACAAGGAATATATACTTCAGCTTGAAAAGGGCGACAAGCTGTTCCTCTACACGGACGGCGTCCCCGAGGCGACCGATGCGGAAAACGGCATGTTCGGCACAGACCGCATGCTCGATGCGCTGAACGCTGAACCGGATGCAAAGCCCGAACAGCTCCTCTACAATGTCCGCGGCGCTGTCAGCGGATTTGTAAAGGATGCAGAGCAGTTCGATAATCTGACCATGCTCTGTATCGAATACAACGGAACCTGATCTTATCCCCGGCTGCGCGGTTCCCGCAGAAGGTGACGTTTTATCAATCAGCAAACAGCCGAAACCCGGTTTACCCGAAAAAGGTTTTACCGCTTCCTGATCCCGTCGCTCACGGCTTCTTTCTTCCTCTCGCTCAGCAACATCGTCGATTCGCTGGTCATCGGGCAGCGGATGCAGGAAAGCGGTCTTGCGGCTGTCAGCCTGACACTTCCGATCCTGTTCAGTCTGTTCGGAAAGCTGTCCGCCCTCTGGTGGATGTACCCTGCGGCGGAGATCCTGAGCATGGGCATCTGGTTTGCGGCGCTGAAGCTCCGAAAGAGCCGCTTTTTCAAAGTTACGGAAAGCAAGCGGATCTTCCGCACCGAGCTTGGCAGCGATCCTGCGGAAATCGGAAATGCCATCGAAGCGGCAGAGGCATTCTGCGGTGCATGGGATGCAAGCATGAAGCAAAGCTACTATGTCACGCTGACAGTCGAAGAAATCTGCTCGGCGATCATCGCAAACGCCTTCGGCAAGCAGAACCGGCTCAACGAACAAAACTACATCCAGCTCACGCTGGTCGCACGGGAGAACGGAGATTTCGAGCTGCATCTGCGTGATAACGCAAAGAGCTTCAATCCCTTTGACATGGTGACAAAGCGCATCCTCGATGCGAATAACACAGAGGGGCTTGATGCAATCGGCATCCTGATGGTCAAGAAAAAGGCAAAGCAGTTTTTCTATCGCCGCTATCTCGGCTTCAATGTGCTGGTGATCACGGCCTGAGCACAGGCTCAGCGGACTGTACCATATGAAAAACATCCCGGATACGTTTTTCGCCGTATCCGGGATGTTTTTTTCAGAGCGGAGACCGCAGTGCCCGATCTGCTGCAATGATTCTATTTCCGATACCGTCGGGACGACATGCGGATCCTATGCGCTGCATGCAGCATATCACAAAATCATTTGTTTGTCAGGCAGTTTTTCCGGCGGATGATCATTCTTTCGATTCCTGCGCCGTCTTTATTCATTTCGTTGAAGCAGCTGCTGTAAACTCTGTTCAGGAATTTCAGAGAGCAATGCAAGGACTGCGTTTTCGTTTTCACCGAGTTCAGGAAAGCATTTTTGCATCATGCTGACAAGTTTTCTGTAATACTGCTGATAGCGCATTGCTGTTTCAGCACCCTTTTCAGTCAGGTAAATGACATTATCATCATCTTTCCGAATCATTCCGAGCGAAACGAGTGATTTGAGCATCGAGTGAACACTTGATTTCTTAATGTGCAGATACTCTGCCAGATAGGCATTGCGGATTTGCCTGCCCGCATCTGCAATCGCTTGCATCGTCAGCAAATAGCGAATATTCGCAGCGGTGAGCTTCTCATTTATTTCCATCATCATTCTCCTGAAACCGGGCGGCAAATACCGATCTGCCGCCCGGTTGTCTTACTGCTTATGGCATGAACCGCAGCAGCCGCAATGCGCGCAGTCACACCCGCAGGACGATTTTCCCTTCTTCTTATCCCTGACCATCGAAATGATGATTGCTGCCACAACTGCGGTCAGAATCAGTGAAATGACAATCGTTCCGAGATTGTCTGCCAGCCATGCCATCATACAGATCAGCTCCCCTGCGTTCTGAGTTTTTCAGTCAGCGTTGTGGATTCCTTGTACTTCTTGATAAACAGCATATAGACCATAAGTGCCAGAATCAGGATTGCAAAGATCAGTCCGAGCGGGTTGACATCGCCCGTGAACAAGCCGCCGAACTGATTGATCATCAGCGAGATCGCATACGCAAATCCGCACTGATAAAGAATTGCAAACCATGTCCATTTTGCGTTGTTCATTTCGCGCTTGATCGCGCCGATTGCAGCAAAGCACGGAGCGCAGAGCAGGTTGAATACGAGGAAGGAGAAGCCTGTTACGCCTGTGAATGCCGCAGCCAGCGTCTGCCAGACTGTCAGATCGCCGCCGCCGTACAGAATGCCCATTGTTCCGACGATGTTTTCCTTCGCGACAAGTCCGGTGAACGATGCGACTGCCGCCTGCCAGTTGCCCCAGCCGAGCGGTGCGAAGATCCATGCGATGCCGCTGCCGATTTTTGCGAGAATCGAGAGGTCAAGCTCATCCTCAGAAAGCATCCGGAAGCCTTCGTCCGTGAAGCCGAAATACGAGGTGAACCAGACAAAGATCGTGGAGAGCAGAATGATCGTGCCGGCCTTTTTGATGAACGACCAGCCGCGCTCCCACATCGAGCGGAGCACATTGCCGAGCGTCGGCATATGGTATGCAGGCAGCTCCATGACGAACGGCGCAGGCTCGCCTGCGAACAGCTTTGTCTTTTTCAGCATGATGCCGGAGATGATGATTGCAGCCATGCCGATGAAATATGCGGAGACTGCGATCCACGGAGAGTTGCCGAAAATCGCGCCTGCGATCATTGCAATGAACGGCACCTTTGCACCGCAGGGAATGAATGTTGTTGTGATAATTGTCATGCGGCGGTCACGCTCGTTTTCGATCGTGCGGCTCGCCATAATGCCGGGAACGCCGCAGCCCGTGCCGACCAGCATCGGGATGAACGATTTGCCGGACAGACCGAATTTGCGGAACACTCTGTCCAGCACAAATGCGATACGCGCCATGTAGCCGCAGGATTCAAGAAATGCCAGCAGCAGGAACAGCACCAGCATCTGCGGAACGAAGCCCAGCACCGCGCCGACACCGGCAACGATGCCGTCCAGGATCAGACCTTTGAGCCAGTCCGCTGCGCCGACCGCATCCAGACCGCTTTCGACCAGCGCCGGAATGCCCGGCACAAACACGCCGTACTCAGCAGGATCGGGTTCCTCAAAGCCATTTTCCTCGAAATATGCAACCGCTTCTTTGTAGGATACGCCAACGGTTTCTTCCTCATCCGCACCGTCCGGCACAGACTCATAATACACCGTCTTTTCAATCATTTCGAGTGTTTCTTCATCTTCAATGGCAATCACCGCAGATTCCTCGCCGGTCACTTCCTTCATCTCTGCGAGGACAGCATCTGCATTGAAATCCTCCGCCTCAGTGTCCAGCTCATAATAAGCGCTGACCGCATTTGCAGCATCCTCATATTCGCCGGCTTTCTCTTCATAATCCGCAGAGCCGATGCCGAGCAGATGGAAGCCGTCACCGAACAGATTGTCGTTCGTCCAGTCGGTCGCCCATGCGCCGGGTCCCATCATGGCAATGAGATACACAAGGAACATAATCACCGCAAAGATCGGCAGGCCGAGAATCCGGTTCGTTACGATCTTGTCGATTTTATCGGAAGATGTGAGTTTTCCTGCGTCATGCTTTTTATAGCAAGCCTTGATAATCGACGCGATGTAAACATATCGCTCATTTGTGATGATGCTCTCCGCATCATCGTCAAGCTCTTTCTCCGCCGCTGCAATGTCCTGTTCAACGTGTTTCAGCGTTGATGCGGGAATGCCCAGCTTTTCCAGCACCTTGTCATCGCGCTCAAAAATCTTGATCGCATACCAGCGCTGCTGCTCCTCCGGCATATCGTGAACAACCGCTTCCTCGATATGTGCAATCGCGTGTTCAACCGGTCCGGAGAATGTGTGCTGCGGAATTGTTTTGGTCTCTTTCGCTGCTTTGATTGCAGCCTCCGCTGCTTCCTGCACACCGGCGCCCTTCAGCGCGGAAATCTCCACGATTTCGCAGCCAAGCTGGCGGCTGAGTTCCTTTGTGTTGATCTTGTCGCCGTTCTTTTTGACAACATCCATCATGTTGATCGCAATGACGACCGGAATACCGAGCTCGACAAGCTGTGTCGTCAGATAGAGATTGCGCTCCAGATTCGTACCGTCGATAATATTGAGAATTGCATCCGGGCGCTCGCCGATCAGATAGTTTCGGGCGACAACTTCCTCCAGCGTATACGGCGAAAGCGAATAGATGCCGGGCAGGTCGGTGATCGTCACGCCGTCATGACCTTTGAGTTTGCCCTCTTTCTTTTCAACGGTGACGCCCGGCCAGTTTCCGACAAACTGGTTCGAGCCGGTCAGCGCGTTAAACAGGGTGGTCTTGCCGGAGTTGGGGTTTCCGGCAAGCGCAATGCGGATATCCATATTCATGCTTCCTTCCTCTAGTTAGGTTTACCTAACTCGTAGCTATGATAAATTATTCGACCTCAATCAGTTCGGCATCCGCCTTGCGCAGCGACAGCTCATAGCCGCGCACATTCAGCTCGATCGGATCGCCGAGCGGCGCGACCTTACGAACATAGATCTCCGTTCCGCGCGTGATGCCCATATCCATAATACGGCGCTTGATCGCGCCCTCGCCGTGCAGCTTCACGACCTTCGCTTTGCCGCCGATCGGGATTTCCCTGAGCGTTTTCATCTGTAATTCCTCCTCACACCATGATTTTTCTTGCCATATCCGCGCCGATTGCAACGCGGGATTCCTTGACTTTGACAATCACATTTTCACCGAGATTGCTGATGAGCGTGACCGTTTCGCCGACGGTAAACCCGAGATTTTCAAGATGTTGCCTGAGCGCCGGATTTCCGCCGACTTTCCGAATGGTCAGCGGCGTGCCGGCATCTGCAAAACTGAGCGGCATCATACATTCCTCACCTTCTGTTAGTTGCGTCTAACATTATGACACAGCAAATTGTTAGTTTCTGCTAACCTGTTATATTGTAGCACTTGCAGTTTGATTTGTCAAGGCTTCAGATAGAGAAAAATGCAATTTCGTGCGCTTTCATAACAGTTTGCATATGCTTACTGCTGATTTTGTATCGTTTGACAATTCCTGAAAGTGATTCCGAACACCTGATGCAGCAATCAGTTTTCCAGGTTATATACGCTGCCGTAAGCGGAAAGCCGGCACATAGAAAAAGCACCGCGGATACGCATTCTCATCGTATCCGCGGTGCTTTTCAAAAGCGGAAAGAGAGGGATTCGAACACCCTCAAAACGTGTGAAATTGCCGTATTTGCGTGAGTTTCATTTGTGGGAACCGCTGAAATGGGAACTCGTGGGAACCACAAAAATCGGTCTTTTTTAGCGAGATGCAGAAACCCCCAATAGACCTTCAAAGAATCCGTCGATTTTTTCGTCCACATGTCTGCGTTCGTCAGAGAAAGTGTGCTGGTAAACAGCTTTCAGCGTTGCAGTTGTACAC
>JAEEGK010001216.1_pt1 | contig 64720 bp, 64 predicted proteins | sample 8958771 | NCBI WGS metagenome assembly JAEEGK01 (sample SAMN16246547, study PRJNA631951) | gut metagenome | biome: gut microbiome; feature: rumen; material: SC-attached | host: Bos | place: Iran: Karaj | collected 2018-10 | reverse complement strand
GGCAGCTCCCCGGCAACGTCGGCTTCCTCACAGCCAACGCCGGAATTCAGCCGCCCATTCAGGGCTTTGCGCTGGATTACCTTATCCAGCATTGCGGCGACAGCTTCCTTACGCGCGAGGAATGCGAAAGGATGTACCCGAAGTTCGCCAAATGGCTCGATTTCTGGGTAACATACCGCTCCGCCGGGCGCGGCGACGTCGTTCAGATAAACTCCCCCAACGACTCCGGCTGGGACGACGCGACGATTTTTGCCGACGGCTTCCCCACTGTGAACCCGGACCTCATGTCCTTTATGATAGACCTTCTCGAAGCGACGGGGCTTCTCGCCGAGGGCTGCGGCAAAAAGGCCGAGGCCGAGGAATACTACGCGCGCAGCAAGCGCCTCCTGCAAATCCTGCTTGACGAGCATTGGGACGGCGACCGCTTCGTAACCATGCATAACGGCAAACCCGTCAAGAGTCTTTCCATCGCGGGCTTCCAGCCGATAATCCTCGGCAAAAAACTCCCGCAGAATATCATCGACCGCATCACAGAGCAGCTTCTTGAGGAGGATAATTACCTCACAGAAATCGGTCTTGCCTCCGAAAGCCTCCGCAGCGCGAACTCCGACTACGGCACCAGCACCTTCGTCCACGGGCGCGTCGTCGCCCCGGTGCAGCTATTCATGTGCGCCGGGCTGAACCTCGCCGGAAAGAAGAAGGAGGCGGCGTATATCGCCCGCCGCTTCTGCCGGTGCAGCCAGGAACGCGGCTGTATTCTCGGCTTCCCGCCGAGAACGGACGTTTATCCCGCCACGGGCAAACCCGTTTTCATCACGCCCGGCCCCGTCGCCTCCGACGGCTGGCCCTGGAGCAGTTGGAACGCCTGCTCAAACCTCACCCTCATCACCTCCGTCATCCCCGAGGGCGAAGAATAAGCGTCGTTTTGGCTTCACTTTCCGCTTTGCCGCCTCGTCCGTCGATTTCCGGCCTTTTCAAAAAGATAAACAATGATGGTTTTTTATGCTCCATTATGTGCATATTGTTAGTCGTCTTATGTATTTTTGCTAAAAATATACTGTAAATATCATACAGTTGACCCTTGAAAAAGCAGCGGAAATATGGTATAAATATTACAGTGAATAGCCCTCAAATATTGGTTATTCGTTTCATTAATGTTTTCCTTTCTTGTGAACTCCTTCCAGCACGTTCCCCGCGTCCTTCTGGGCGCGGGGAATGTGCGTTTATTGGAAAAAGCAGCAAAGCGCGCTGCAAATCAAGGTTGAGGTTTTGCGAAGCCGCACTCGCTTATTGTAAGATTTTGCATTATAGAGCGCGACGACTTGCTTGGTATGAACCATATTAAATGTTTACAAGACCCCAACTGCATACATGCGGAACGTCGGGGACGACGTTCCCTACCGTGGTGCGAAAAAACCATATTGCCGCGCCGGAAATCTCGGCTCCATGCCGGGGGCAAGCCCCTGGGCTCACGATCAAACATTTTCACTAAATCAGAGAATTATTCTCAACCATCGTGATATTGAAAGCATTGAATCCATTTGTTATTATCAAATCAGAAACAACGTTGCTTTCAATAGTATTACGGAGGATAGTAAAATGAAACTCAACATTGGTGGAAACATCAAAAGACTGCGAAAAGAGAAAGATATTACCCAAGAAGAACTTTCAGAAATACTCGGCGTGTCCTTTCAGTCCGTTTCCCGATGGGAAAATAACGCCTGCTATCCCGATATGGAACTGCTTCCCGTTATAGCGGATTTTTTCGGGATTACAGTTGACAATCTTCTCGGAGTTGACGAAAGCATAGAAAAAGTGAAAGTAGAAAAGTATCTTGAAAGGTTTCAGCAGGCTGTCAGCCGGGGCAGAATATATAAGTGTATCGACATTGCCCGCGAAGGAGTTGCGGAATATCCGAATAATTTTGCCCTTCTCAATAAACTGATGTACGCTTTATTCCTTTCCGGAGATGAGGACGGCGATATTCCCGAGTGGGAATCGAATATGAAGAAATATGATTCCGAAATCACCGCTCTGGGTGAAAGAATTATGAAATACTGCCCCGATCAGGACATCCGGCTTGAAGCGACGGCGCGCCTTGCATTTAACCATTGCGAAATGGGCCGAAGGGAAATCGGCAGAGCCGTTTATGAAACTTTGCCGTCTGCCAAACAGTGCCGCGAGCAGCAAATGTGGTGGAGTCTGAGCGATGAAGAAAAGCTGCCATTCACAAGAGAAAGAATACTGAATGGTTATGAGATTCTGTCTGCGGGAATATATTCTCTGCTCTGCTATGAGATGCTTCCGGACGAAGAACTACTGAAAGTTTTTGAAAAACGGCTCGAGCTAAATAATCTGATTTATGACGGAAACAAACGCGTCTGCGGTTGGGGAGATGCGGATTTTCATTGTAATTATGCCCGCTTGTTTATCAGAATGGGCAGATTTACCGAGGCAATCGAGCAGCTTAAAACTGCGGCAAATTGTGCCAAGAGTTTTGATGACAGGCCTGATGTATATACTGTTTCAACGCTTTTGTTTGGAGATATCATCAAGAAAAAAGAAGATTTTGAGACCACCGATTCCCGTTCTCTCAAGGAAATAATGCGAGATAAATGGTTAGCTGATAGGGTTTTTGATCCAATTCGCAACACAAACGAATTCAGAGAAATTATAAATAGCCTACGGTTCCGCAAGAATAATTAAATAATCAGGCCGGGGTTTGACCCCGGCCTATAATCTTTAACAATTATCAAAGCTGTTTTTCAAGCACTGCATGAGGAGAAAATTCACCGTCAGGCTGTAATCAGCTTGTGCTTCTTCCACCTTCCCGAGAAATAGTAGAACGCGCCGATAACGCCGAAAACATGGCCCGCTATAACCATTCCGTACCAGAAGCCGTAGATACCCATGTCGAAGACTATGCCGAGCAGGAACGCAAGGCCTATTCTCACGACGACGCCGTCCATCATGCCGGCGAAGAAGGCGAGCGAAGCAAAACCCATGCCGTTAATCAGCGCCATCGAGGGCGAGCGCGTGGAGTAACCGAAGAAGTTTACGACCGCGACCCAGACGTATGTATGCGACATTGCCAGAACGGCTTCGTCCTTGTCGAAAATCGCGAAAATCTCCTCGGGCATTATGATGATGCAGAGCGAGAGAACCGCCGCGAACGCAAGACCGATAATCGTAATCATCCGAACTATCTTAGAAACGCGCTCCGTCTTTCCGGCGGCAAGGTTCTGCCCTATCATCGAGGAGCCCGCCGTGTGGAGGGACTGGGTGACGATATTGGCGATGTTGCCGAGCTTGTTGCCTATCGCAGTGACTGCCATGGCGACGACGCCGTACTGGTTAATGTAGGCGTTTACGAACATCATGGAGATGGTAATTGCGCTGAACTGCAAAACCATCGGCACGCCGAGGCGGACCTCTCTTGCAAGAAGCGACCTGTCAATAGCGAAGCTTTTCAGCTTGAAATCAAAGCCGAAGGCTTCCCTGTGGATATAAAGATAAACTATAGAGACGACGAAGGAGAAGCCCTGGCTGATAATCGTAGCCAGCGCCGCGCCGCCCGTCCCCATGTTGAGGCCCTTAACGAAGGCAAGGTCGAGGATGATGTTCATGATGGCGGCAATGGCGATGAAAACGAGGGGACGCTTCGAGTCGCCCATGCCGCGCATTATCGCGCTCACGGCGTTATAGCCGAAGATGAAGAACATTCCGTAGAAGCACACGCGCGTATAATCCACTGCGCCCGGCATAGCCTCGTCCGGGACGTTCAGTATGGTAAGGATGGGCTTAGCCAGCGGAAGGCTTATCACCGTGAGGACGACGGCCATGATGACGATAATCGAGAAAATCATGCCGATGGTCTTTTTTATCGAAAGCATGTCCTTGCGCCCGACGAACTGGGAAATGAGTATCTGGCCCGCGGAAACGAAGCCGAGGCAGGCGAAGGTGAAGAACATGAGCACTTCGCCGCCCATGGAAACTGCGGAAAGCCCCGCGCTGCCGACGTATCTGCCCACGATAACCATATCGACGAGGTTGTAGACCGTCTGAAGAAAATTTGATACGACAAACGGCCACGCGAATTTGAGGAGCTGTGCCGAAACGCTGCCCTCCGTGAGGTCGTTTATCATGGATTTGCTCTGGTTTGCCATAATTATTGTTCCCTCTTATAATAAATGTATAAATGTATATAACAATAGACAAGGCCGTTTTTCACAGCCTTGTCTTTATTATAAAGGATAAGCGGATAATTGTAAAGCGTTAAATTATATTGATTTTTCCCGCGAGACAATAACTATTTTGTATTATGTATGCAAAGCAGCGGCTCAAGCTTAGGCTTCACGCGGCTGTAGCATTCCGCTATCGGCGGAGCGACCTCGCCTGTTTCGCACATGGTCTCGAACTCCGCGCGGCTGACCCATCTGGCGGCGTCCGTCTCGCCGGGTTGGAGGCGGATTTCCTTCGGCGCATCGTCGCAGACGAAGGCGAAGGTATCGAGAAAGGTGTTCCTGCCCATGTGCGTTTCGAGCAGGATAAGCTTATCCTTCGGCGCTGCTATCCCCGTTTCCTCAAAAAGCTCGCGGGAGCAACCCTCGGCGCTCGTTTCCCCCACGAGGACGGCGCCGCCCGTGTTTTCCCACTGACCGGGGCAGTATTTTTTATTTTTGTCCCTTAGCGTTATCAGGAGCTCTCCCCTGCCGTTAGTCACCCATACGGAAATATAGAGCGAGTATTCGCCGGGGAGGCGTTCCTCCCAGCGAGGCGCAGTTTTCCCCAAGGGTTTTCTGTTTTCGTCATAAATATCCTGCATTTCCGGCACGCTGTTCATCTTCTTTCATATAATGTCTTTTGCCACAGGCTCGGTAAAAAGCTTCCGAAATTCCCGCTCGTCGGAGCTGTAGGCAAGCGCCCACATCGTCTTGGCGACGACGGTTTCGGAGGTCATGTCATAGGCTTCGAGCAGCTCGTATTTTTTCTTTACGCGGAAGCCCACGGAATAAACCTCCATGTCGCTGCCCTCATGCGGAACCTGCGTCGTTACGATCACCTTCACGCCGCGGCGGACGAGCTTTTCTATCTTGTCGGAAAATTCCTCGCTGTCGTAAAACGGGATGCCACCCATGCCGAAGCTCTCGATTATCACGGCTTCGTAATTATCCGCGATGTAATCGAAGATTCCCGCCCTCATTCCGGGCATGAGCTTGAGGACGAATACGTTCGGATTGAGCCTGTCGTAAAACTTCGGTTCCGGCGCGCAGAGCTCCTTGTCGTCTATATAATAATGTATAGTCCCCGAACGGATAACCGCTATCTCGGGGTAATCTATGCTTGAAAAGGCGTTGAAGCTCTTGGTTCGCATCTTCCGCGCGCGCGTCCCCGCTATAACCTTGCCGTCGAAAACGAGGCGGACGCCCCACGCTCTGTCGTCGGAAGCGTAAATTGCGGCGTTAATGAGGTTCATGCGCGCGTCCGTGTCCTTTTCGTAAATGGACTTCTGCGCCCCGGTGAAAACGACGGGCTTTCGGCTCTGCTGAACGAGGTAAGAAAGCGTCGCGGCGGCATAGGCCATCGTGTCCGTCCCATGCGCGACGATGAAACCGTCGTACCGCATGTAATTATCCCTTATGAACCGCGCTATTTCCAGCCAGTGGCTGTAGTTCATGTTCGTGCTGTCGAGGCTGAAAAGCTGCGCGGCGTCTATGTCGCAGTATCTGCCCAGCTCCGGCACGGCGGCTATGAGCTCGGAAGATTTTATTTCCGGCGAAAGGCCGTTTTCCGTAGGCTTGGAGGCGATGGTTCCGCCCGTCGCGATTATCATTATCTTTTTCATGCTATGCTTCTCCGATATTTGGTATTAGTTTACCTTACCATTATTAAAACACAGAACACCGTTTTTTTGCAAGGGCTTTATTCATTTCCACAATATGGCACTCCGGGGCTTATTTTTCGCTCAAATATGCACAACTAAGCAGTTTCTACATTGACATAAATCACATAGATTGATATAATAATCATACCTAAGGTGACACCGCATAATTCCGACGTTTAGATTGCGCCGTCAGAATTTTTGTCAGATTGTTCAAAAAGCGCAGGTAATACTTTCTGTATTGCCGAGTATTTTTGGACAATCTGACGGAACATTCTGCAAGCAAGAATGCGGCGGGAATTGTGTGGTGTTGCCCTGAAAAAGGAGGAAACATAAGAATTATGAAAAACTTTGTTCGCATTCTGTCCCTTGTTCTTGTTCTTGCAATGGCAGTTTTCTGCTTCGCCGGCTGCGGCTCGAATAACGACGCACCCAAGGCTGACGCAGACGTTGCTGCCGATAACGGCGCAGCAAACGACGCCGCCAAGACCTACATCATTTATTCCGACAACGCCTTCGCTCCCTTTGAGTATTTCGACGAGGCTGCCGGCGCTTACGTAGGCGTCGACATGGATCTTCTCGCCGCGATAGCCGAGGATCAGGGCTTTACCTATGAGATGCACAACGAAGGCTTCGACGCTTCCATGGGCGCCGTTCAGTCCGGCCAGGCCGACGCTATGATAGCCGGTATGACCATCCGCCCCGACAGAGCCGAGGTCTATGATTTCTCCGAGGGTTACTTTGAGGATGGCCAGATCATGGTCGTAAAGGCTGAAAGCGCCATCGCTTCCCTCGAAGACCTTCGCGGTCTCTCCGTCGCCGTCAAGACCAGCACCGCCGGCGCCGACTACGCCGCCAGCATCGCCGACGAGTACGGCTTCACCCTCCAGTATTACGAAGATTCTCCCACTATGTACACCGCCGTTATCAACGGCACCAACGACGCATGCTTCGAGGATCGTTCCGTCGTCGGCTGGGCCATCCAGTCCGAGGGTCTTGCACTCAAGACTATCGGCGAGGTTCTTAACCCCGGCTTCTACGGTTTCGCCGTAAAGAAGGGCTCCAATCCCGAGCTTATCTCGATGTTCAACGCCGGTCTCGCCAACCTCAAGGCTAACGGCAAGTACACCGAAATCCTCGCAAAGTACGGTTATTAATCCGTAAGTCCGACAAAAAAGTATAATTTCAGCGTCCGAGCCGCTGCTGACATGGCAGTGGCTCGGCTCCGCGCTTCAAGCTGACAGCGTCAATTTGAACGCACTGAAAGGGCTCGTTTTCAGGGTTTTCAAATTGGCACCGTCGTGTCTATTTTGCAGTTATTGTTTAGGAAGGTACATATGAATTTTTCCAGAGTTCTGTCCGAAGCGCCTCCGCTGCTGCTTCAGGGCATGAAGGTTACAATCCTCATATCCCTTGCGTCGATAATCCTCGGTATGATCCTCGGCTTCGTTGTCTGTATGCTCGGCTCCTCCCGCAGCAAAATCCTGCGGGCAATTACCGGAGTTTACGTTTGGATCATCCGCGGAACGCCGATGCTGGTTCAGGCATGCCTTATATTCTTCGGTTTGCCCCAGCTCATTCAGACCTTCTCGCCCGATTTTCGCATAACGCAGGAGATAGCCGGTCTTATCACGCTCACGCTGAACGCGGGAGCCTACATGTCCGAGATTTTCCGCGGCGCTATCGCCGCCGTTCCCAAGGGTCAGATCGAAGCGGCGCGCAGCCTTGGCCTGAGCAGCCTTCGCACGACGATGAAGATCGTTCTGCCGCAGGCCTTCAAAATCGCCGTTCCCTCCCTTGTGAACCAGTTCATCATAACCGTTAAGGACACCTCGATTTTGTCCGCGATCGGCCTTTCCGAGGTTCTCAACAAGGCGAAGGTTTATGTCGGCAAAACCTATCAGTTTTTCGCGTCTTACCTGCTCGTCGCCATTTTCTATCTCGTATTCATCTCAATTTTGATGGTCATTTCTAAGTATTTGGAGAAGAAAATCAATTATGACAGAAAAAGTTAAAGTTACAAATTTACATAAAAGCTTTGGCGAGCTCCAGGTTCTGCGCGGCATCGACCTTACGATAAAGGAAGGCGAGGTCGTATGCGTAATCGGCCCCTCCGGCGGCGGAAAATCCACTTTCCTGCGCTGCCTAAATAAGCTTGAGGAGGCCACCGAGGGCCAGATCATCGTCGACGATTATGAAATAACCTCTCCGAAAATCAATATAAACAAGGTGCGCGAGAATATAGGGATGGTTTTTCAGAGCTTCAATCTTTTCTCGCATCTCACCGTCCTCAAAAACGTCATGCTCGCGCCGGTCGACCTAAAAAAGATGAACAAGGCCGACGCTGAAAAGCGCGCTATTGAGCTATTGCGCCGCGTCGGACTTGAGGACAAGGCCTCTGTTTACCCGCACCAGCTTTCCGGCGGGCAGCAGCAGCGCGTCGCAATAGCGCGCGCGCTGGCGATGAACCCCGACATAATGCTTTTTGACGAGCCCACCAGCGCCCTTGACCCGGAGATGGTCGGCGAGGTTCTCACCGTTATGAAGGAACTGGCGCAGGGCGGCATGACGATGGTTGTCGTCACGCACGAGATGGGTTTTGCGCGCGATGTGGCTGACCGCATCGTTTTCATGGCGGGCGGCGTCATCGCCGAGGAAGGCACTCCCGACGAAATATTCAACAACCCAAAAAACGAACGCACAAAAGAGTTTTTGAGCAGTGTTCTATAAGAGCATATGAACGCGCTGCGCTTTTGCAGCGCGTTTTTTACTATACTCCACCAAGGTCAAGGAGCGGAAAATGAGAACACAAAACAAAGGCAGGGACATGGTTTTCCTCGTGCTGGCAATGCTTCTATACGGCAGCATTGGCGTTTTCCGGCGAAGCATTGGGCTTTCCTCCGCTGCCATAGCTTTTTCCCGCGGCGCGATAGGCGCGGCGGTGCTTTTTGCTTTTATGAAGCTTGGCAGGCGGCGCTTTTCGCGCGATAAGCTGAAGGGGCAGATGCCGCTTCTCTGCGTTTCCGGCGCGCTTATCGGAGCAAACTGGATTTTTCTTTTTGAAGCGTATAATTACACAAGCGTCGCCGTCGCTACACTGTGCTATTACATGGCGCCGCTCTTCGTCATGGCGGCTTCTCCCCTCATTCTGAAGGAAAAGCTCAGCGCCAAAAACGCGCTCTGTATTCTGGCCGCGCTCGCCGGAATGGTGCTCGTCTCAGGGCTCACGGAATTGAACGGAGCCTCCCGGGCAGAACTGCCAGGCATACTTTTCGGGCTTGCTGCGGCGGTGCTCTACGCCTCAGTTATTTTTCTGAACAAGAGGGTTTCCGGCGTCCCGGCTTACGACAGGACGGTTATACAACTTAGCTCCTCCGCCCTTGTCCTCCTGCCCTACTGTCTCATAACAGGAGCGTTTAACGGGGCTGATTTTTCCGCGCGTTCCGTAATCCTGGTTCTAATTCTCGGCGTCTTCCACACGGGTATAGCCTACGCGCTGTATTTCAGCGCGCTGGACGGATTAAAGGCGCAAACTGCGGCACTTTTCAGCTACATCGACCCCATCGTTGCGATAATCCTGTCTGCGCTTCTCCTGGGCGAAGAGCTCGGCACGACCGGTATTATCGGCGCGATACTCGTCCTCGGCGCGGCAATAGTCAGCGAGCTGCCCATAGGCAAAATGCTCGGACGGCACAAAAAATAATATAACATCCCGCTTTCAAAAGAAAACGGGATGTTTTTTGTAAATATAAACTATTTATGCATTGAGCGCGCCGCCGCAGTATTCGCAGCAGCCGTTCGCATCCGGAACGGTCGTCGCGCCGCAGGAGGGGCAGGTCACCGCCTGCTTCGGCTTCGCGGCAGCGGCCATATTATCGCGCGCGTCCTGGCGAAGCTTGAGCAGCATGGACTTTATCTCCTCGCCCATCGTGACGTACTCACGGTAATCCACGTTCTCCGCGGGGTCGAAGGACGTGTTTACTTTTCCGTTCACCACGGGCTGGGTGTCTATCTCAAGGCTCGAATCATTAAGACGGAAGTTTATCTCGTCAAAATAAGGATTGTTAACATTAATTGTTATATTAAAATCATAGGAATAAGTATATCTCGGCGGAATATAGCTGTGTTCCTTGCCGTCCGGCGTCTTGCGCATAATTTCGGTTCTGTCTTCGTCTATGTCGAGGCGGCAGCCGGTAACGTCGGAAAACGCGAGGACGTCGGGGTTTGCTTCTTTTAGGTCTCTTGCGGAGCTGACCATGAACTTCTCCGCGTCCTCGTCGAAGAGGATCTTCATGTTCTTCCCGAGCGTGCGCGTGGTGTGGAAGGCCGCGACCTTTTCCTTGTTAGCCTCGCGGTATTCAAGCTGCTGCTTTATGTCGCTCACCGTCGAGTGCCGTCTCTCGGAAAACCAGGGCGAAAGCTTCTTCGCGCAGTCCTTGCAAAGGTTGCCGTCCTCAAGCTTGCGGTTTCCGAGAAGGCCGATTTTTTCGCCGCATATATCGCAAAATTTTTTATCAAAAAGTCCCATTTCATTAGCCTCCGTCATTGCAGACAGCGCCGCCGGAGCCGCCGTAAAGCGGAGCCGTGCGGCGCTGCGCATTATATTACTGTACTATGTCGCCGTCGTCAAACGGGTCGCCGCACTCGGGGCAGAACTTAGGCGGAGTAGAGCCCTTCGGAGGCTCCCAGCCGCATTTGTCGCACTTATACTGCGGGACGCCTGCCGGCTTCTTTGCACCGCATTCGGAGCAGAACTTGCCCTTGTTCACAGCGCCGCAGGAGCAGGTCCAGCCATCCTCCGGCTTCTTTGCGCCGCACTCGGGGCAGAATTTTCCATTTACCATAGCGCCGCAGGAGGGGCATTTCCAGCTATCCGCGGCGGACGCTGCCTGCTGAGCGGCGGCCTGCTGCTGGCCCATCTGGAAGAGGTTCGCGGCATTGTTGCCCATAGCGCCCTGCGCCATGTTCATACCCATGAAGCCGATGGCTGCGCCGCCCTTGTTGGCAGCCGCAGCGCGCATGGCGTCGTTCTGGGCGGAAATCTGAGAAGCTGCCGCGCGGGTGGGATCCATGTAAGCGGCGCTCTTCTGCATCTCCTTTATCATGGCCTCGTCTTCCTCGTTGGCCTTGACGGAGGAAACGCCGACGCGCTGGATCTCTATGCCTCTGTAATCGCGCCACTGCTCGGAAAGGACCTCCTTGAGTATCTTTGCAAGCTCATCGGTGTGTCCGGGCAGGGCGGAATAGCGGATGCCCATCTCGGAAATGCGGGCAAACGCGGGCTGGAGAGCCGTGAGCAGCTCGCTCTTAAGCTGGCTGTCGATTTCCGAGCGGTCGAACACGTCGCTCATATTGCCGCAGATATTCGTATAGAAAAGCAGGGGGTTAACGAGCTTATAGCTGTATTCGCCGAAGCAGCGGATGGAGATATCTATGTCTATGCCCGCGCGCTCATCTACGACGCGGAAAGGAACGGGAGAAGGAGTTCCGTACTTATTCCCGATAATCTCCTTGGTGTTGAAATAGTAAACGCGCTGATCCTTGGGGGCTTCGCCGCCAAAGGTGAAACGCTTTCCGACGTTTTTGAATACGTCGATGATGCTCTGGCCGAGGCTGCCGCAGAAAATGGAGGGTTCGGTGGACATATCGTAGGTGTATTCACCCGGCTCGGCGCATACGTCGACGACCTTGCCCTGCTCTACTATCATCATGCACTGCCCGTCCGCGACGGCGATAACGGAGCCGTTGGAGATGATATTGTCGCCGCCCTTGGTGTTGCTTGAACGGCCTGATTCACGCTTCCAGCCCTTGACCGCAAGAACGTCCGCCGGAATGGCTTCACAATAAAAATATTCTTTCCACTGGTCGGCAAGAACGCCGCCCGCAGCGCCGAGCGCCGCTTTGATAAGTCCCATAAAAATACCCCTTTCAAATTTAATAATATGTATTTTTAATGAATATTTTTGATATTACATCAATTATTACGTATTGCGCTTTACAAGGCTGTCCGCGATATAGCAAAGGAACTGCGTGTCTGCGAAGGCTGAATTTAAAGCGTTCTTAGCAAGAGCGGTATTCTCCGCGACGAGTTTTTGGCAGTTTTCAAGCCCATACAGGGAAATGAAATTAGTCTTCTGATTCTTTTCGTCGGAGCCGACAGTCTTCCCGAGTTCCTCCGTCGTGCCCTCGACGTCGAGGATATCGTCCCTAAGCTGGAAGGCAAGGCCAAGCCTTTGCCCATACTCTCGCGCCGCAGCTCGCTGCGCTTCGTCCGCGCCTGCGGCTATGCAGCCAAGCTCACATGAGGCGGCAATGAGCGCCGCGGTTTTCATCTCATGCATGAGCTTCAGTTCGTTTTCTTCCTGTTTTTCTTCTTCTCCGACAAGATCGAGGTACTGCCCGCCGCAAATCCCGCCAAATCCCGCTGCAAAGGAAAGGACCTTTACAGCATTTACAGTGAGTTCCGGCGATTTTCCGGCTGAGGCGATAACCGAAAAAGCCTCTGCCTGCAAAGCGTCGCCCGCCAAAAGAGCAAGCCATTCTCCGTAAATCACATGGTTTGTCGGTTTTCCGCGCCGAAGCTCGTCGTTGTCCATACAGGGCAAATCGTCATGTATGAGGGAATAGGTGTGAAGTATTTCTACTGCACAGCCAAAATCGAGTCCTTCAGCTGCATTTTGGCCCGACGCGGCGCAAAACGCCATCGTCAGTATCGGTCTGAGGCGCTTTCCCCCGGCCATGAGGCTATAGCGCATGGCTTCGGAGAGCCTTGCATGAGGAACGGCTCTTTCCGGCAGCAGCTCTACGAGCCGTTTTTCAATCTGCGCCTTATAATCGCGTAGGAGCGCGTCACTGTTCATCGGCTTCAAATTCCGTTTCCACGGGCGCGCCGTCCGCGCCCTTCATGAGCTTGACTATCTTCTGCTCGGCGGTATCGAGGAGCTTGGAACAGTTCTTGACGAGCTTGGTTCCCTCTTCAAACATGGAAAGCGCATTTTCGAGGCTGACGTCGCCCTTTTCAAGAGCCTTCACTATTTCCTCAAGGCGAGCCATGGATTGCTCAAAAGTAAGTTTTTCAGGCATTTTCTGTTACCTCCGTAAGCTCGCAGCGAGCCGCGCCGTCGGGTAATCTAAGCGTGAGCTCGTCGCCTTTTTTTAACTGCGCGACTGATCTGACCACCGCGCCGTCCGCTCCGCTTGCCACGCAGTAGCCTCTGCCGAGAACCTTCAGCGGGCTCATCGCGTCGAGTCCGGCGGCAAGCGCGGAAAAGCGGTTTTTCCTGCGGCTTACTATGTCGTAAGCGCCCAAAGCAAGATGCTCCGCGTCGTAATCAAGGCGCAGGCGCTTGTCTTCAATATATGCAAGGGGGCTTTTCAGCTCCCTGTTTTCGCTGAGCTTTGAAAGGTTTTCGCGGCAAGCCTCCAGCTTTCGCGCAAGGGCGGAGGCCATGCGCTTTTCGCTCGCGCCGAAAACCTCGTGGAGCTTCGTTTTGTCCGGAACGGCGAGCTCCGCGCCGTTAGAAGGCGTCGCCGCGCGAAGGTCGGCGACATAGTCGGCGATAGTAACGTCCGGCTCATGCCCCACGGCGGAGATGACCGGTATCTCAGACTCAAAAATCGCGCGGGCAACTCGCTCGTCGTTAAAGGCCCACAAATCCTCAATCGAGCCGCCGCCTCTGCCGACTATCATCAAATCGGCTATTTTCCAGCGGTTGGCGTATTTAATAGCGGACACTATCTCCGGCGGCGCTTCGACGCCCTGCACCCGCACCGGCATAAGTATCACCTTCGCTATCGGGAACCTGTGGCGCAGCACCCTTATCATGTCGCGCACGGCTGCGCCTGCGGAAGACGTAACAAGCGCGATGCGCTCCGGGTACGGTGGAATGGGCTTTTTCAGTTCCTTATTGAACAGGCCCTCCTTGAAAAGCCTGTCCCTGAGTTGCTCAAAGGCAAGGTACAGGTCGCCCACGCCGTCCGGCGTGATTGAGCCGCAGTAAAGCTGGTACGCCCCGTCGCGCGGGTATACGGCGATCCTTCCGAACGCTATCACCTGCATACCGTTTTCCGGGCGGAACCTGAGCTTCACGGCGCTGGACTTGAACATCACGCAGCGAAGCGTGGCTTCCTTATCCTTGATCGTGAAATAATGGTGCCCCGAGGGGTATATCTTATAGTTTGACAGCTCGCCGCGAACGTATATTCCGTCAAATTCCTTATCTCCTTCGATAAGGTTCTTAATGCGGGCATTAAGTTCCGTAACGCTGTAGATTTTCTCGTTCATACCTGATCGCCGAGCTTCGCTTCATCCCGGATGAAGCTCCCGAGGATGCCGTTGAGGAACGAAACCGTCTCCGGCTCCTCATATTTTTTACATAGCTTTACCGCTTCGTCCGCCGCGGCGCTGTTCGGGATCTCAGTCATGTAAAGAATCTCGAACATAGCCACGCGCATTATCGCCGCGGCGACGCGGGAAATTCTGCCTATCTTCCAGCCTCTGGAAAATTTCTCTATGTAGGAATCGAGCTCCGCCGCGTGCTCGGCGACGCCTAAACTCACGCGTTCGATATACTTCATCTGGTTTTCGCTCGGGTATTCCTCATAAATCGAGCATTCCTGAGCGAGGCTGGCATAATATTCTTTTTCAAACTTTTTCGCCATGATCTCCTCTATAGGCAGGGTGTTCACCTCTGTCTCAAAGGAAATGTGCATGGCTATTTCTCGGGCTGTGGAGCGAGTCATATTAGTCCCTCTCTGAAATAAAATACAAATTCGGCGGGGAGAACCCCGCCTGATATAGATTTTCCCGGCGCGTACCGGAAAAGCGACGCGGGAAAGCTTATTTCTCCTTCTCGAAGGTCACTCCGCTCACGCGGACGTTTACCGCGACTACGTTGAGCCCAGTCATGTCCTCGATCGCCTTGGAAACGGCGACCTGAACCTGCTTTGCAATGTCTCCGACGCCGTAGCCGTATTTAACGAGTATCATTGCGTCAACCGTAACATCCTCGTCCTCAACGGAAACGCGGACACCGCGGAAGGAATTTTTCTTGCCGATAAAATCGCTGATTTCCTTGCCTATGGAACTGCCGACGCCGCCGACACCCTCAATTTCCTTGATGGCTTCAAAGGCGATTATGCAAAGAACATCTTCGGAAATATTGATGCTTCCTTCCGGCTCGGTTTTTGTGATGTATTCTTTATTTTCAGGCATAAAAGCGACCTCCCTATATGCTTGTAATCATTAGTAAAGCGCGGTATTACCTCCGCGCGGCGTATCGCAGGCTTAGTATACCATGCCCGTCAGGACAATGTATACCGCTGTTTTTTGCCTTGTTTAAAGCTAAGGAGAAAAACACAGCATTTGCGTATAACAGAATTATATAGTTATTATAGCATAGCGCTTTATAAAAATAAAGCTATTTCACTTCAATTATTTTAATTTGTTCAGGCGTGAGAGATGTTTCGGAAACAATTATATCCGTTATGCGCGATACTCCGGCCGCGCTGAGACCCTCCGCCGGGGCGGGAACCGTTACCGTCGCAGAATCTGCGTCGAGGAATACGACGCACTCGGAAAAGCCCTTTGCCTTGATAAGGCTCTCAAGCTGCGCCTCGTCAAGCGACCACGCCGCCATTACGCTTATTTCGTCCATTGCCTTATCCTTCGAATCCTGAGAGACGTTTTCAAGCTCCGCAGACTCGCGCAGCATTCCTATTGCGCTGTCGCGTGCCTGCGTTCTCGTAAGACGCGCCGCAGCAAAATAGTCTGAAACGCTCGCGCTGAGTTCACTTTCGTCGGCGTTGCCCGAATAACAGAGTCCCGCCTCCCTGAGTTCCTCGCTCATAATTTCCGCGTCCTCTGAGCCCATCGCGTCAAGCGCAAGCTCGTCTTTACCGTAGGACCAGTTCAGATAGACCGCCGCGCAGACGAACATGGCGACGGTCAGAATAATCGCGTTTCTTTTGAAAAGCTTCATTTTGAATTCATTTCCTTTCCCGGCCTGTGGCCGCTTACACAACGGTGATCCTGTCGCTCGTCAGTCCCGTGAGCGCGGCGACTGCCTGGGTAAGCCGAAACCGCAGCTCCGCTCCCGCTCCCTTTGCCGTTACAAGTGCGCCGCGATATTTGGGATAGTTGTATTTCAGAATCACTGCCTCCTGCCTGCTTGAGCCGTTTTGCAGCTTCACAAGCGTTTCCTCCCGCTCGCCCCGGTCCGATGCGAAACCCGTTTTTTCGTCCCGTGCAAGCTCCCGCTCCGCGCCGCATTCAAGCGTCAGCGTTACCTTTACGTCCTTTGCTCCGCTTATGCCGGAAAGCGCCGCGGCGATGCGTTTTTCCTCGCGCTCGAGGTCAAATTCCGGTGATGGGCTCTCCTGCTGCGCTGCGGCTGGCAGATTATCGCGTTCGCCGGAGGGAATGCAAAGGATTATAAGCCCAGCGACGAGGGCTGCGGCAAGAAGCCAGTTTTTTCTAATGAGTGTGACGACGCTTTTGCCGCGCTGCACAAAATCAATCATTTTCATCGCTCCAGTACTGTCTTTCAGTGGGTATTCCAAGCTCACTTTCGATCCATTTCGTAAGACTGATCTTCGCCTCCTCCGGTCCCTCTCCCCAAAGCTTCAGTTCATACGGGTAAGCCCCCGCATCCGTTTCATTAAGCGTAACCTCTGCCCGCGCCCCGCCTACTCCGAGTTCCTTCGCTTTACTCAATATATATTCGCAGGTGCTGTCTTCTATTACCGAGCTTTCGAGACTGCGGCGCGTTTTTTCCGCTTCGGCGGCATAGTTCTCAGCGCTTGCGTAAAGCGATTCGTCAGGCAGGAGGTTTTCATAATCGCCGCCAAGACCGAAAAGGGGCGCGGCGATAAGATAAAGCATTATCAGCCCGCAGACAAATTTCACCGTGCCGCTTCGATTTTTGCCGAGTATCGTGATGCAGGCACTGCAAAGCGCGGCTCCGGCATATATTCCGATTATCCATTGGCTGAGAAGCTCGTTCACGTTACCGCCCCCACGAAGGAAATAATTGAAAAAAACAGCATGAGCGCGCAAGCTCCCGATGATGCAAGCATTATGCCGAATGCCGCGCTTGTCCCCTCCGCCGTCTTCACCGTCTTTTCGCCCGCAAAGCTGAGCGCGAGCTTCGACGCCGCCTTATAAATGAGGTAATGCGCGCCTATCCTGATTATGGGTGAAGCGCATATCGCAAGCACCGCAATGAGCCCAAAAACTCCGGCTGCGTTTTTCACAAGCCCCGCCCCGGTCAAAACGGCGGCCGCCGCGTCCGATATTATCCCTCCCACCACAGGAAGTCCCGTCGCGAGCGCCGTTTTAGCCACTCTTACCGCAGCCGCGTCCGCGGTCCCCGCGACGACGCCCGATACGCCAAGGTAGATGACGAAAACGAGGACTATTATCGTGAGCGCAGTCCCGGCAAGCCATTTGAGAAAAGTCGACACACCGGAAAGGCTCTTCACGCCGAGCGCGCATTCCGCCGTCACCGCGGCGAAATATGCGTATATGAGCGGAGTCAGCAGCTTTTGTGATAAAGTAATCAGGATATCCATAAAAAGCGCCGTCGCGGCGTATTTTGCCGCCGCCGAGCCCGCTGCTCCACTCAGCGCCGACGTGCTCGTCATAACCGGCAGCAGTACCTTTGAAAAGTCGCTGATTTCGGCTATGGCCTTTGAACCCATCCGGAGGCAGGATCCTATGTCACCTGCCGCGATGAGCGCCACGGAAAGGCAGGAGGCGAGCTCGGCAAAATCGAGTTCTCCATGGCCCTTGAAGGCCGTTGAAAGCATGGCGCAGAGCGCCGCACAGACGAGCATCATCGCCCCGCTTCTCCCTGCGCCGCGGAGCGCTTCCGCGAGGATACTCCGGCAGCCGGAAAGCAGATGTTTCAGAGCCGCGCCGAAGTTTTCCCCCGGCGTGGGCTCAACGCCGTCCATTAGTTCGGCAGCCGACTCCGGCAGCGCCCGTACCATAGCGCCCGTATCGAGCTTTTCCCTCAGTTCGCCGCTTATATCCGCCGCACCTGCTCGTCCGCAAAAGAGCAACGCCGCAGCGAGGCACAACGCGACGCATACAATCGTCCTCATAGCAGCGCCTCCACGAGCCGCAGCAGTCTTTCCGCGAGCGGAAGCGCGGTGTAGAGCGCGGCAATGCTCCCCGCCGTTTCGATAGCGGAAGCGGCGCTGCCCTGCCCGCAGTCCCGGCAAAGCTCCGAAGCAAGCTGAGAAGTCAGAGCGATTCCCGTACACCTCACGGCAACAGTGAAAACCTCCGCGTCAAGCCCTGCGGAGGCCGCCGTGTTTTCAAGAAATTCCATTACCGTTCCGAGCAGTCTGAAGGCCGAAGCGAGTATGATAATCGCCGCGGAAAGAGAAAGCAGCAGCGTTATTTCAGGGTTGCTCCGTTTGATTATCTGCCCGAAAACCGTGGCTGCCACCCCTGCAACCGCAGCCTTAATCACAAGCTCCATGGCTCAAAACCCAAACAGAGATTTTATGAGCTCGAAAAGCCCGCTTATTTCCCTCACGACTATCACGAGGACGACCACGAGCCCGGCAAGCGTCGTCATCAGGGCCTGTTCGTCTCTGCCGGAACGCGTAAGCAGAAGGTTCAGGACCGCGACGAGGATGCCCACCGCCGCGATTTTAAAAATCAAGTCCACATTCATCGTCATATTCAAGCCTCAAATCATAAGTATAAGGAGCGAGACACCGGCGCCCGCGCCAATTACAGCGCGCAGCCTGTAAGCGTTCCCCAGCTCGGAACGGAGCACCTGCTCGCGGCGTTCAAGCCCGCGTTCCAGCCGGCGGAACGCCGGTTCCTGCTCCTCCGCTCCAAAGCGCCCGAGATAATCGCCGAGAAGCGATATTTCGAGAACATCCTCCCCTGTCAGCCCGAAGCGTTCACAGCCCTCCGCCGCATTTTGCCACGCTTCTCTGAGCGTGCCCCCTCCGTTTTCCAGAGCGCTCAGGCAATCGGAAAAGAGTGCTGCGGAGCTTTCACGCCTGTCCTCGGAAAGCTGGCGCAAAACCTGCGTAACGGGCCGCAGCTCCGTGCAAACACCCACGCGCATAAGCTCAAGCTGCCCGCAAAGCGAGGAAATGAAGCGAAGACGGCTCTTCATCCGCTCCCCTGAACGCAGGCCCATGAGCAGGCACGCGATAACTATCATAGCCGCGCCGAGCGTTCTAAGCATCTTCGCACCATTCCGAAACACCGTAGCTGCGCCGCCCCGCCTCCGAACGGACGGCAATTATGTATTTAAAGGCGCCCTGCCGCAGCATTTCGGCGTAAAGCGGCTTAGCGCGAAGCGATGCTGCATCCGCCGCGTGTGCCGTCGCGAAAATTGCAACGCCGCAGCCGCAAGCTGCCTTCACCGCCTCCGCCTCGCGCGCACCGCTTATTTCGTCCATTGCGACTATCTGCGGCGACATTGAGCGGATTAGGTATTTTACCGCCTCTGCGCGCGGGCACATGTCCATAACGTCGGTGCTTTTGCCTACGTCGAAGCCTGGGCGGCCGTCCTTCATCGCGGCTATCTCTCCGCGCTCATCCGCCACGGCGACGCGATGCCCCGCGTTTGATGCCGCGCGGACGAAATCGCGCAGGAGAGTCGTTTTCCCGCCGCCCGGCGGTGATATCATCAGGCACGACGCGGGAACTCCGTTTCCGTCCGAAACGCCCCCGATGAGCGCGTCCGCTATCCCGGGGAACTCCTTGGATATCCTTATCGTCAGCGAAGAATACGAGCTTATTGCGACGATTTTCCCGTCGCGCATCGCTGCCGTCCCGCAGATACCTATCCTGTGACCGTTCCCCGCCGTAATGAAGCCCGCGCGTATGCTTTCCGACGCGGAATGAACGGACGAGCCGGATGCAAAACACACTATGTCCGCAAGCTCATCCGCAGAAAATCTGCTCTCGCCCAAAAATGTTTCGCGCCCCGCGCTCACAACACTCAGACCCGAGGCGCCGCGCAGCCGTATTTCTTCAGCGCACATCATTTCGCTCTCCGGCAGCCGAAAAAGCTTTTCCTTGACGTATCTCGGAAGCAGCTCCACGGCGCTCAGATAGCGCGACAAAAGATACTCTTCATTCAAACCCTGTCCCTCCGTTCTATAAGGCGAGCGCCCCGGCTCTGCCCTGCTGCAATATACTTATTCCTGCAGCGGAAGCGTTAGAACAAAAAAACTGCGGCAAAGCGATCAAGCTTTGCCGCAGCGGGTATCGGATATTCAGTTCAGGGCGAAGCGTTACGCGCCGAGATATGCTTTCTTTACGCGTTCGTCCTCGAGGAGCTCGCTTGCTACGCCGGACATGGAAATTCCGCCCGTTTCGAGGACGTATGCTCTGTCGGCTATGGAAAGCGCCGCCTTTGCGTTCTGCTCGACGAGAAGGATGGTTATCCCGTCGTCATGCAGTTCCTTGATTATGGAGAATATTTCTCCTACGAGGATCGGCGAAAGGCCCATTGAGGGCTCGTCCATGAGGAGCATTTTCGGGTTCGTCATAAGGGCGCGCCCCGTAGCCAGCATCTGCTGCTCGCCGCCCGAAAGCGTCCCCGCGAGCTGCTTTGAACGCTCCTTCAGGCGCGGAAAATGCGCATAGACCTTCTCTATATTTTCGTTGATCTTTGCCTTATCATTCATGATGAACGCGCCCATATAGAGGTTTTCAAGGACGGTCATCTGGCTGAAAACGTGGCGCCCCTCGGGAACGTGGGCAAGACCGAGGTTGATTATCTTGTTGGCGGGCGTCTTCTGAAGGTCGTTCCCATCAAGCTCTATGGTGCCGGAGTTTGCCTTTATGAGGCCGGAAATACTATGCAGCGTGGTGGTTTTCCCCGCGCCGTTTGCGCCGATAAGCGTGACGAGCTCGCCGTCGTTTACCTCAAGAGAAACATTTTTGAGCGCGTGGATAGCGCCGTAATATACGTTCAGGTTAGATATTTTTAGCATGGCTTCCTCCAACTCACTTACCGAGGTAGGCTTCGATAACCTCTGGGTTGCTGGCTATCTCCTCCGGGAGACCGCGCGCGATAGTCTGGCCGAAGTTGATGACCTGTATGCGCTCGCAGATATTCATGACGAGGCTCATATCGTGCTCAATAAGGAGGATGGCGACGCCGAAGCGCTCGCGGATGATATTGATGCATTCAAGCAGCTCCGCCGTCTCCGTCGGGTTCATGCCGGCGGCAGGCTCGTCAAGCAGCAAAACCTTCATGTTTGTGGCGAGCGCGCGGGCTATTTCAAGCTTCCTCTGCTCGCCGTAGGGCAGCGCGGAGGCAAGGTAACCAGCCTTGCCCTCAAGCTTGAAGATGGAAAGAAGGTTCATCGCCTTTTCCTCTATCTCGCGCTCGGTTTTCCAGTACGCCGGAGAGCGGAAGATGGAGGACAGCATGCCGTATTTAATATCCTTGGAGAAGGCGACCTTTACGTTTTCCGCGACGGTCATCTGGCTGAAAAGGCGGATATTCTGGAAGGTTCTGGCGATACCGGCGTCCACGAACTGGTGGATTTTGCGCCCGTTAAGCTTCTCGCCGCAGAGATATACGCTGCCCTCCGTGGGCTGGTATACACCCGTGAGGAGGTTGAAAACCGTCGTTTTTCCCGCTCCGTTGGGCCCGATGAGGCCGATGAGCTCACCTTCGTATATTTCGATGTTGAAATCGGAAACCGCGCGCAGGCCGCCGAAGGTTATACCCAAATGCTCCGTTTTAAGAACGGGTATTCTTTCACTCATTTTCTGCCACCTCCGCTTTTTCCTTTTTGGCAGCGGCTCTGTTTTTAATCATTTGCGGGAGCTTCGGGATGCTTACGAAAAAGCGCCTGAGCGAGAACTCATAGGTTCCGAAGATTCCCTTGGGACGAAAGATGATAACGATTATGAGCGCTATGGAATAAACGAGCATGGGATAGGAGAACACCATCTGGAGAAATTCCGGAAGCGATTCTACCCATTTGCCGTTTTTGATCGTGTAGTTGAGCATGAACATGCCCACTGCCGCGACAGCCGAGCCCGTGAGCGAGCCCATGCCGCCCACAACAACCATTACGACGATGAAGGTCGAGTTGAGGATGGACGAGCTGGTAAAGGAGAATGAGCCAGTGGTAAGGGAACTGTTGCAGCAGGCAAAGATTGCTCCGGCAATTCCGGCGAAGAACGCGCCGAAAACGAAGGTGAGCACCTTGTAGTACGATACGTTGAGTCCTGAAGCGGAGGCGGCGATCTCGTTATCGCGGATGGCGCGGATGGCGCGGCCGTATTTCGAGCGGATAAAGAGGAACATCGCCGCGACGCAGAGAACCATCAGCGTCACCGGCAGCCAGAGATAGTCCGTAAGCTGATTGAGGATGAAGCCGAGGCCTGTCTGATACAGCGCGGAGGAGGCGCTTCCCTGAGAAAGGCCGTCCATTCCGCAAAACGGGAGGTTATTTATTACGTTTACGATTATCATGCCGAAGCCGAGCGTGATTATGGCAAGATAGTCGCCCTTGAGTCTGAGTGCCGGGATACCGACGATGAGGCCCACGAGCGCCGCGAGAAGCCCGGCGGCAATAACGCATATTATAAGGACCAGCATGAACTGCGGCCCGGATTTTTCTGTGTAAAAGCCCGCGCGCTGGAACGCAAGGGATATAAGCGCGGAGGCATAAGCGCCGATTGCCATGAACCCGCAATGACCGAGCGAAAGCTGGCCAAGGAATCCAAGGACAAGGTTAAGCGAGCAGGCCAGGATGATAAAATAGCAGCACTGCCAGATAATGGTGGAAAGCTTGACGGAGAAGCCGAGCGTTCCCGCCACGGCCGAAAAGACGATGAGAGCGGCGCAGGCGATAAAATTGATGACATATCCCGAAAGATAATTCTGTTTTTTCATACCTTTTCACCCACATTCTTTCCGAGGATACCGGTAGGCTTGACCAAAAGGACGATGATAAGGATCAGGAAAACGAAGGTGCTCGAAAGAGAGCTGCTCACATAGGCCGAGCAAAGCGAATAGACTATGCCGATAACGAATCCGCCGAGCATTGCGCCCGGGAGCGAGCCTATGCCGCCGAGGACAGCCGCGACAAAGGCGTAAAGGCCGAGGTCCGCGCCCATTGCGTTAGTAACCGAAGGGTACTGCGCGAGGTACATGAGTGCGGCGACGCCGGCAAGTCCGGCGCCGATGCCGAAGGTTTTGATGATAGTTGAGTTCACGTTTATGCCCATAAGCGTCGCCGCCTGCTTGTCCTCAGAAACGGCGCGCATGGCTCTGCCGGTCTTAGATCTCTGAGTGAAGTAGAATAGGCCGAGCATTACTATTACGCTTATAACGATGGTGATGATGGTGGAATAGCTCACCGTCGCGCCCGCAACCGTTATGCCGCCATTGCCAAAGATGGAGTTCACGACTCTTGGGTTCGGGCCCATGGCGGGGATAGCCTGCGCGAGATTTTCGAGCACGAGACTCATGGATATAGCCGTAATGAGCGCAGTCATGTTGGTTCCGTTTTTACGCACGGGACGATACGCCACGATTTCAGTCGCCATACCGATAAGCGAGCAGACCGCAACCGCAACGACAACGGCAAGCCAGCCGGGAAGCCCCAGCCGCTGAACGATGGGCACGACGAAGAAAAGGCTGTAGCCGCCGACCATAATAAAATCACCGTGCGCGAAGTTTATAAGTTTTATAATACCGTAAACCATGGTGTAGCCAAGCGCAACCAACGCATAAATGCTTCCAAGTCTCAATCCGGTAAATAACGCCGTGAGTAACGCGCCCACGAGTATTCCCCCTCATATTTTTACTCCGGCAACTGAATAATCGCAAAATCGCACCGCGTTTGCGTTGCCGGAGTGATAAACGCTATGCATTGCGGCTGCCGCTCTGCGGTGAGAGCAAAGCGGCTCAGGTTCAAAAGTTATTAACGGGGCGATTATGCTGCGCCGCATTAATAACACACATCGGGAGGCATGGTTATTCACCACACCTCCCCAAGGTGGTATTGTATTGGCGGAGCGGCAAAGCGCTCATTTCCTAAAGCGCCGCTAAATCCTCAAAAAATGCAGAAGCCGGCGCGTCGGTTCAATTCTCAGCTAAGAGAAACAGTATCGCGGAGCTTGGTAACGACGGTGCCGTTATCGTTTACGAACTCAATGATAGCGGCGCCCTTCTTGGGAGTACCCACTTCGTTGAGAGAGAAGGTTCCGGTTACGCAGTCGTATACGACGCTGGTATCGTCAAGAGCAGCCTTTACGGAGGCGGCGTCAAACGCGCCGGCTCTCTCGATAGCGTTCTTCATCATGTAGGTCGCGTCATAGGAAAGCGCAGCAAAGGCGGTGGGAGCCTCGTTGTTGGCTGCCTTATAGGAGTTGACGAAAGTGGAAACCTTCGCGGAGGTATCGGCGGAATCGTAGTGGTTGGTGAAGAGAACGTCGTGGAAATACTCCTCGGTACCGGTGGAGATGCAGTCGAGTACGCCGTCATATCCGTCAGCGCCCATGATGATGCCGTCGAAGCCGGCCTTGCGGGCGGAGGGAACGATGTACGGGCCAACTGTGCCGTAATAATACGGGGCATAAACGAAATCGACATTCGCGTCAACTATGGCCTGGAACTGGTTGGAGAAGTCGTTGGCATTCATAGTATCAGTGGACTGGGTAACAGCTATCTCAATGCCGTTGGCGGCGCAGGCCTCGGAGAAGGAATCGAAGAGGCCCTTGGAATAAGTATCGGCGGCGCAGTATACGATGCCGACCTTGTTGAAGCCGCACTGAGCGGCATAAGCGGCCGCGATGGCGCCCTGGTCAGAGTCAGCGTAGCAGGAACGGAAAACGAAGTCCTTCTCCGTGTCAACAGCGTCGGCAGTGGAGGTCGGGGTAATCATAACGACCTTCGCCTGATTCGCAGGAGCGGTGATGGCGCTGGTGCAGCTGGAGATAACGGAACCTACAATGAGCTGGATGCCGTTGGAAGTAAGATCGCTGAAAGCGTTGAGGCACTCGGTAGCGTCACCCTGGTCGTCCTTATAGGTGACGGCAAAGGTATAAGCCGTGCCGTTTACGTTAACGCCGCCGGCGGCGTTGATCTCGCTGACAGCGAGCTCGATGCCCTTCTTGACGGAGGTTCCGTAAGTAGCGGCAGCACCGGTAAGGCAGGCAATAGAGCCGAGATTGATTACGTTTTCGGAATTAGACGCGGAAGCATTATTTTCCGCAGCGGGCTGCTCGGTCTTCGTATCGCCGCAGGCAGTGCAGGCGAGGCAAAGGCAGAGGGCAAGAACAAGCGCAATTATTCTTTTAGTCATGTTTCTTCCTCCAATGATAAAATAAAGCAGATTTTTACCGATTCATTCTGCATATCGTAAAAATTATAATCACAGGCTGTTAGCCTGTCAATAACTTTTGGGATTTTTTAACGGGTAAAAATTCTGATTTAGGCTATTTAGACAAATTTAGCTCAATATTAGAGCTTTTGTTATCAGCTTTTTCAGGTCATACTAATATTCAATTAAAAGAAGAAACGGATATGCGAACAGGTTTCGCGTCAGGCGAGGCGGGCTTCGCAGAGCATAATGAATATATATGGTCAAGAAGCCCAACGAAGCATGGCGCGAAACCTGCCGCATAGATTTTCTGATTTTAATTGAATATTAGTATCAGGAGAGTTGAACCTTAGGCAAAATAAAAATCGCCCGAGAACGGTTCCCAGGCGATTTTCGGAAAACAAATGATTCGATTATTGCTCGTAGCCGTGAGCTTCCTGAAGGATGGTATCCTTGACCTTCATGAGTCTCGTGGTATTGGCGCGCTCATTTTCCTCGAGCTTCATCGTAATGAATTTGATTGTCTGCTGCATCTCGGGAATCATTACGTACTCGAGCGCATTGACTCTGCGGCGCGTTTTTTCTATTTCCTGCGCGAGGAGCTGCATGGTCTTTTCGATGCGCGCAAGCTCCAGCATATCCTTGAAGGTCTGCGAGAACATACCTATTGCGTCGTCCAGCTCGCCCGAGGTCATCGCGTAGCTGTACGGGAAAATCTCGGACGGATCCTCGCTTCTCTCGCGGAAGGTATAGGCGGGGACGTTTACGCTCATTACGTTTTTAAGCTCCATGCCCACGTCCACGCTCTGCTTCGAGTAAAGCAAAGCCTGCTCCAGCATGTCCGGGGACATGACGGAGGACGCGGCGCTCATAGCGCGCATAGCCTCTGCCAGACCGGCCTCGACCTTTTGGCGGAGCTCCTTATTCTGCTTGATTATGAGCATGAACTGGCGCATAAGCTCGTCTCGTTTATCCTTCAGGAGCTTATGGCCGCGCGTTGCGGTTTTCAGGCGCGCCTTGGTGCGGTTAAGCTCCATGCGCGTGGGTTTAATGCTTGCGGAAGCCATACTTTCGCCTCCCGATAATTATTGTGCGCCGGTTTTGGGCATATACTTGTCGATATACTCTTCCTTGATACGCTTGAGTTCCGTTCTCGGCAGGATGGAAAGGAGCTTCCAGCCGATGTCGAGCGTTTCCTCAATGCTTCTGTTCGTGGACGAGCCCTGACCGATATACTCGTTTTCAAAGGCTTCGGCGAACTTTGCAAAGAGCTTATCCGTATCCGAAAGGGCGGCTTCGCCGAGTATCGTCATGAGCTCGCGGGCGTCCTTACCGGCGGAATACGCAGCGAAGAGCTGGTTCATCGTGCCGGAATGGTCCTCGCGCGTCTTCCCTTCGCCGATACCCTTATCTTTAAGACGGGAAAGCGAAGAAGAAACGTCGATAGGCGGAAGGACGTTCTTGTTGTAAAGCTCGCGCGAGAGGATAATCTGACCCTCCGTGATGTAACCCGTAAGGTCGGGGATTGGGTGGGTGATATCGTCCTCGGGCATGGTAAGGATGGGTATCATGGTGATGGAGCCCTCCTTGCCTATTCTGCGTCCGGCGCGCTCATACATCGTAGCAAAGTCGGTATAAAGGTAACCGGGATAGCCGCGGCGTCCGGGCACTTCCTTCTTAGCGGCGGAAATTTCGCGCAGAGCCTCGGCGTAGTTCGTGATGTCGGTGATGATGACGAGAACGTGCATGCCCTTTTCAAAGGCGAGGTACTCAGCCGCGGTAAGCGCCATACGAGGCGTAGCAATACGCTCGACGGCGGGGTCGTTGGCAAGGTTCGTGAAGAGAACCGTTCTGTCGATAGCGCCCGTTCTCTTGAACTCCTGAACGAAATACTCAGACTCCTCGAAGGTGATACCTACGGCTGCGAAAACGACGGCGAAGGGCGAATCCGTGCCGCGAACCTTAGCCTGACGCGCTATCTGCGCGGCGAGACTCGCGTGCGGAAGGCCGGAGCCGGAGAAAATGGGCAGCTTCTGGCCTCTTACAAGGGTGTTCAGTCCGTCGATAGCGCTGATTCCCGTCTGGATGAACTCGGAGGGATAGTCGCGCGCGGCGGGGTTCATGGGGAGGCCGTTAATGTCGAGATACTTCTCAGGGAGGATGTCCGGGCCGCCGTCAATGGGCTTGCCCATACCGTCGAAGACTCGGCCGAGCATATCCTCGGAAACGCCGAGCTCGAGGCTATGGCCGAGGAAACGAACCTTGCTCTCGGCAAGGTTAATGCCGGTGGAGCTTTCAAAAAGCTGAACGACGGCTCTGTCCTTATTGACCTCAAGAACCTTGCAGCGTCTTTTTTCGCCGTTGGGGAGCTCGATCTCCGCGAGCTCGTCGTAGGCAACGCCCTCGACGTTTTTAACGATCATAAGAGGGCCGTTTACTTCCTGTATGGTTTTATATTCCTTAATCAATCCTGCTCGCCTCCCGCCGCTATCTGGTTAATCTGCTCGGCCATATCCTTCTCGATCTGGTCGTATACCTCAAGGTATTTATTCGCCGGAACGGTCTTCGCGCGGGCGATTTTCTCTTTTGCCTCGATCTTGATGAGGCGTTCGAGCTCTGCACCGTCGGCGATGGCCTTGCGGCAAAGGGTATCGTAATTGAGGATCATGGCAAGCATACGGGCCTGTCTAACATACTCGGAATAGTTGTCTATATCCACGAAGGCGTTCTGCTGGAGGAAGTCTTCTCTTATCATCTTGGAGGTTTCAAGGGTGAGTCTGTCCTCGGCGGAAAGGGAGTCCTGACCGACGAGCTTGACGATTTCCTGAAGCTCCGATTCCTTCTGAAGCATCGCGGCGGTCTTCTCTCTGTTTTCGAGGAAGCTCTTGCCGTAATTCTTCTCATACCAGGGGCGAAGATTGTCGATATAGAGCGAATAACTGTTCATCCAGTTTATCGCCGGGAAGTGGCGGGCATGGGCGAGGCTTGCGTCGAGGCCCCAGAAGACCTTGACTATACGCAGCGTCGCCTGAGAAACAGGCTCGGAGGTATCACCGCCCGGAGGGGAAACGGCGCCGATGGCCGTAAGCGTACCCTCGCGCTCCTCGCCGCTCTGGCAGATAACGCAGCCCGCTCTTTCATAGAACTGGGCAAGGCGGGAGGAAAGGTATGCCGGGTAACCTTCTTCACCGGGCATCTCTTCGAGACGGCCCGACATCTCACGCAGGGCCTCGGCCCAACGGGAGGTGGAGTCGGCTATAATGGCGACGTCGTAACCCATGTCGCGGTAATACTCGGCGATGGTGATGCCGGTATAGATGGAGGCTTCACGGGCCGCAACGGGCATATCGGATGTATTTGCGATAAGGACGGTTCTCTTCATGAGGCTCTCGCCCGTGCGCGGGTCCTGCAGCTCGGGGAACTCCATGAGAACGTCCGTCATTTCGTTGCCGCGTTCACCGCAGCCGATGTAGACGACGACGTCCACGTCCGACCATTTCGCAAGCGCGTGCTGAACGACGGTCTTGCCGCTTCCGAAGGGGCCGGGAACGGCCGCCGTGCCGCCCTTTGCTATGGGGAACATCGTGTCTATGACGCGCTGGCCGCTGCAAAGCGGGACGCAGGGCAGAGTCTTCTGCTTATAGGGTCTGTTCTTACGGACAGGCCACTTCTGCATAAGGGTGATTTCCTTGGTTTCGCCGCTGTCGGTCTTGACCTTGGCGATAGTCTGCGTAACGGTGTAGGAGCCGTCCGCTATCTCGGTAAGCTCGCCCTCGATGCCGTGCGGGACCATGACCTTGTGAAGAAGAGCCGTAGTCTCCTGAACGGTTCCGATTATGTCGCCGCCGGTGACTCTCGTTCCGGCAGCGGCTGTCGCCTTGAACTCCCAGACCTTCTTGCGGTCAAGAGCCGGAACGTCTATACCTCTGGCAATGGTCTCTCCGGCGAGGGCTCTTATCTCGGTAAGAGGACGCTGGATACCGTCGTAAATATTTTCGAGAAGGCCGGGGCCGAGCTCCACGGAAAGCGGAGCGCCCGTGGTAACGACCTCGGCGCCGGGCGCAAGGCCGGAGGTTTCTTCGTAGACCTGAATGGAGGCGCTGTCCCCGGTCATGTTGAGGATTTCGCCTTTAAGTTTATTTTCGCCGACGAGAACAACGTCCGCCATGCTGGCGTCCGCCATGTTTTCGGCTACGACAAGCGGGCCGGAAACCTTGACTATTCTGCCGCTCATATGTTGACCAATCCTTTCATTAGAGAATGCCCGAACCGACGGCGCGCTCAACCGCAGAACTAAGCGCCGACATTCCGAGTCCAAGCGAGCCGTTTCTCGACGGAATGAGGATCACCGCGGGAACAACATCGTCCTTATGGCGGTTTATCTCATCCATCATGCCCTGAGCAAGCTCCTCCGTTATATAGATTATAGCGTAGAGGTCGCTTTCCTTTGCAAGGCGGTGAAGCATGCCTTTGGCTTCCTCGCTGCTCTCCGCGCTGAAAACGTCCAGTCCGAGAGCCTTAAAGCCGTTAACGCTGTTTTTATCGCCTATTACGGCAATTTTATAGCCGTTCATTATAGCCCCTCTCTCAGACGCTTGCGCGTAGTGTCCGCGGGAATACCCGCATACTGCCCTGCCATCACGATTCTGATGGCCTTGATCTCCGCTTCAACGGCACATAGATAGCCGATGAGCGGTTTTTCGCCGAAAGCGGAAAGCTTAGCGTCGGCGATATAAATGTTCAGAGCGTTATCGCATAGGCGCTCAAACTCGGTAAGCTTACCGCCGTTTACAATGTTTTTACCCTCAGCCGCCGCAGAAGCGAGCGCCGTAGAGGAATAAAGGTCAATCGCCGCCTCGGGTGATGCGAGGGAAGCGTCGATATAATTGCACTTTACGTTTCCGCCCTCAATAAGACAACGCTTAATGAAGCTCTCGTCCTTCTTCATTCTGAAGGAGCGAACAAGGCTTCTGAGGTTTACGCAGTCAACGGAAAGGCGGGCATAGCCCATCAGGAAATCGCTGCCAACGGCCTTTGCCGCCTCGATAGATTCCTTGTAATAAGCCTTATCAAGGGCAAAGTCCGCAAGCTGAGGATCTCCTGTACGCGCGAGGGTATCGTTAGCCTCTGCGATAGCGTCGGCAAAGGTCTTGGGCAGAGCGGAAAGCCGCCCTTCCACGAAGATTGCCTTCAGCGCCTCCGGGCTGAACCTTCCCGCTCCCGAAAGAAGCTCCGAGGCGTTGGTGCCGGTTGCGGAGGATTTTATAAGAACCTTTGCGTTATGGTAATCGTAGCGAATCCTGAACATATCCACCACGCCGACGTTCGGGGCAAGCTTTCCCATATCGGCAAACGCCTCGTCGCGTTTCTGCGAAAGAAGCTTTTCAAGAGAGTCGGGGCTTTTGTCCTCAGGGCTCCAGCCCGCCTCCTCGAGAACCTTTATGGCCTCCTCGGGGGAACGGGAGGCAAGCATTCTTTCTATGCGCTCGGCGCCGATCATGCTGTTTTCCTTGGCATGTACATAAGCGGACAGATAAAGATATTCAGTGTCTTTGATTTTCTTTCCCGCCAAAATACAAACCCCCTTTATAGCGAAAGATACGCGGAAATATTACTCGAACAGAATTCTCGCGACTTCGCCGGAAAGCTCGTTCCGGCGCAGGTCGATAAGCGTCTCAATGCTGCAATTTGTCTCGATTTTTCCGTTTGAGAGGATAAGTCCGCCGGAAATGTTTCTCGTTTCGTCGGAAAGCGTAAGCTCTCCGGTTTTCCCGTCTGCCTTGAGAGCGGCGTTTGCCGCGGAGACGAGCTCTTCGCCGCACTTATCGCGGTCAGCGGAAGAAAGAACAATCTTTTCTCTGCCGGTGGCAGAGGCCTGAACAGCGAGCGAAACGAGGAATTTCACATACTCTCCCTTCGGAAGCTCGGCAAGCTTTTTGCCCGCTCCCTCAAAGGCGGCGGAAACCATCTCCTGCTTGAGCTGAAGCATACGCTTCTTGGACTCCGTCTGAGCGCTGTTCTTGCTGAGCTCTACAAGACGTTCCGCCTCAAGCTTACCCTCGGAGACGATTTTCCAGTAGGTGTTCTGCGCCTTCTCCTTGTATCCGGCAAGGATCTCGCCGCATTGAGCCTTTGTCGCCGCCTCGGTGGCTCTCATTTCCGCAAGCGCATCGGTTTTTATGCGTTCTGTAATTTTCTCGATCCCGTTCATAAAATCATTCCAATCAGTTTGAGATGAGTATAAGCAATCATTAAGCGATAACGATTCCGTTAATCATGAGGAAGGATACGAGCAGCGAAAGGATCGCGTAGAACTCGACCATGACGCAGAAAAGAATACCCTTGGACCAGTCGTCGGGCTTCTTGGCGAGGATGCCGATACCGGAGGCAGCGACACGGCCCTGAGCAATAGCGGAAAGAAGTCCGCCGAGAGCCATGGGAAGGCAGGCGAAGAAAATCTGCCAGCCGCAGGCGGTGCTCATGCCGGAGGCAAGACCTCCTCCGAGGATGCCGACCTTCGAGGCGACGAGGAACCAGATAACGAGGCCGTAAAGACCCTGAGTACCGGGAAGAACCTGAAGAATCATGGATTTACCGAATTTGGAAGGATCTTCGGAAACGACGCCGCTGGCCGCTTCACCGGCGATGCCGGTACCCTTAGCGGAACCTACGCAGGAAAGACCGACAGCAAGGCTGCCTCCGAAAAGCGCTAATGCGAGACCTCCAAAAGCTTCTATCAACATTTTATTTTTCCTCCTTGACAATTTGTGTATATTTTGTTTTAAAATTAAACGGTTTGAATGCGCGTCCGCCCTCTTCGTAGAATTTTCCGAAGAATTCAAGATATTGCAGACGGGCCGCGTGGACGAAGGTTCCTATGATGTTTATCGCCATGTTGAAAAGCTGCGTCACGACGAAGATGAGCAGGAACACTATCAGGCCGACTATCCTTGACGGAACTGCTCCGCCGGCCATATTGCCGAGCATGTTAAAGACCTGGGCTATAACGCTTCCGGCGAGCATGAGCGCCATAAGACGGGTATACGAAAGGATGTCGCCGAGCCAGCTCGTGATATCGTAAAGGCTCTTGAGACCCCCTATCGCCTTGCCGATAAAGGTGGGCTTATCGCGGCCCTGCGTAAGCACGAGGGCAAGCGCTCCGGCGAGGGCGACGTACCAGTTGCCTTTAAGCGCGCCGACGCCTATGCCCGCGAACAGCAGCCACCAGGAGCCGACATCAAAGAGCGCCGCGAGGGGGTGTCCGTCGCGGATAAGGATAACCGCCTTGATTATCATACCTACGACGAGGTGGATGCCGCCGACTACGAGGGAAGCGTACATGAACCACATCGGGTCCTTGCCCGGGTCCTTAATGCCCCAGAGCGGGACCTTGGACATATCGATGTTCAGCCCGAGGAAGCCGCCGAAATAATTGAGTGAGTCTCCGAAGAAGGAGCCGAAGAGCCAGCCGAAAATCATCGTGGCTATGCCGCACTCCACAAGGAGCCCCGTCATATACTTGAAGGTTCCCGGCTTTTTTACCTTCGGCCCGACGATAAGGCCCAGCAGAAGCAGGACTATGCCGTAACCGAAATCGGCGTACATAATGCCGAAAAATGCGCAGAACCAAAAGGCTATCAGCGGGTTCGGGTCTACGTTTGTGTATTTTGGGAGCGAATACATCTCCGTGACCATGTTCAACGGGCTTGTGAGCTTGTTGCTCTTGAGCTTGATGGGAACATCCTCCCCCGCCTCCGGGTCGCGCGATTCAAAGGCGCAGCAATAGGCGGAAAGCATCGTTTCAAGCTCCTTGAGCTTATCGGCTATTACCCAGCCTTCGAGAAGGAAGGCTCTTTCGCTCATAATGAGGCTGCACTTTGCGTCCTCCGCCTCGATATCCTGCATGAGCCTGTCATAATACAGCTTCAGAGTCTCCCTGCCGGAGCCTAAGGAGGAAAGGACGACCTTCGTTGCCTCCTGCTCCGTCCTTACGACGGCAAGGCGCTCTTTCAGGGCGGCGATATTATCCTCCGCAGTGCCCGTGCAGTCTTCAAAATACGCCTTGGAGAAGCCGTATTCGCGGAAAAGCTGCTGGAATTCCTCGGTGTGCGAGCGGTGGTACAAAACCGCTACTCCCTGCTGCTCCCGGTCAGCTCCGACCTTTATGAGCTGGATTTCGTCTGAAACACGGCGTGCGTCGGTATCAAAGGCTTCAAAGGACTTCGCCGCCGGGATGGTGCCGAGCATTATCTCGACGTTCTCCGTCCCGGTAACGTCAAGCGGGACGGGGGAATTCTTCCAGAGCTCAAGCGAAACGAGCAGAGATTTTATCCTCGTTTCCTCCGCATAAAGCTTGGAAAGCTTCGCGTCGTTATGCTCAATGTCGCGGACTATCTGGTGCGCCTTCTCGGGGAGCTTCGCGTCAAACAGTTCGTCGAGCTTGATCTCCGGGTAATTGGGGAAGAGACCTGTTTTGACGTAAGCGTATTTGTCGAGAAGCTTCAGCGCCGCGTTGAGGCGCGTTTCGCGGCTTTTCATCTCCGCAAGCTCTATGCCTGTGTTTTTTTCGAGGCCGAGGGATTTTACCTCCTCCGGAAGATCCTCGCGCGCGGAGACTTCTATGCAGCCGAACTTTTGCAGCTCACGGATGAGCTTTTCCCGGTCCTCCCGCATGGCTATCATGCGGAATTTTTTCATTTTTACAATAGACATCAGCCGTTCACTATCCTTCCGACAATGTAATCAACGGCCTGATCGAGGCGTTTTTCAACGCCAGCTTTCGTGACGGCGCGTTTGTTTTCAGTGGAACCGGCTGCTTCAAAGGCGATCTTCTCGCCTGCCTTCTTAGCGTCGGCAAGCATTTTGGAGACTTCCTCCTCCGCTTCCCGTTCCGCCTTTTCGATCAGAGCCATGCCATCGCTTTCAGCTTGAGTAAGCTCCCTCTTGGATAGAGCGGTTGCCTCATTCTTGGCTTTTCTCGCCGTTTCTTCGGCTTCGTTGATATCCTTGAAAATATCAAGGGACATAAAATACCTCCTCTCTCCCGACGGTAAAACGCCACAAGCAGCGTTTGGATAGCGCGCCGCCGCGCGGAAACGATGAAAAAGCGGCGCGTTTTGGGTAATATTGCTGAAAATATGTGTTCGCGTTTGGTAATATGAATTATCTAAGCTTGTCATTTTCATTTTACAGCATAAAAAGATAAAAAATCAAGCTTATTATGAAAGAAATATACCGCGAAACTCCAAAAAAATCAAGCACTATAATATTAATCGATTATTTTTTGTAAATCCTTATATATTTGAGCTTTTTTTATATAACAACTTGATTATTATTTTCTAAACCGTTATAATTTAAATTGCAGAAAAAACGATTTTTTTAAACATGTTCAGTTTTTCCTCAGAACACGTTGAACGCGTTCACGTTCAAAAATGATCGTGTTCGGTTTTTTCCTGACGCATTATTCGGAGTGTGAATTACAATGAACGATACCAAGCCGGGAGTCAAGCGCCGCAGGGGTGACCGCATAGATGGCCGCCGCCTGCGTTCGCTCGACCCCTTTTATGTTTTTACGCCTTTTATAATGAAAGACCGCAACGACGCGAGCAATCTTTTTTCGGATACGCTCGAGCTCAGCGCGGCTGAGGCATATATAAAAAGAAAGCGCGAGGAGGGGCTCAAGGGCGTCGGTATGCTGCACGTTTTCATCGCCGCGTACATCCGCTGCGTCGCGCAGTACCCCGGGATAAACCGCTTCATCGCCGGACAGAGGATATTCGCCCGCAACAACATCGAGGTCGTAATGACGATAAAAAAAGAGCTCACGACCTCCGCCGGAGAGACCTCCTTCAAGGCGGTTTTTGCCCCGACGGACAAAATCGAGGACGTTTACGCCAAGCTCAAGGTGGAGATAGAAAAAATCAAGAATGACGACGGCGACAACGGCACGGAGCAGTTTGCCGCAAAATGCGCAAAGCTCCCCCGCTTCGTCTTCCGCGCGGCGATAGCGCTTCTCAAATGGATGGACTATCACGGTCTCCTGCCGCAGTCACTTCTTGACATCAGCCCCTTCCACGGTTCTCTCGTGGTTACGGACCTCGGCTCCCTCGGCATCCCGCCCGTGTACCACCATCTTTATAATTTCGGCAACGTCCCCGTTTTCCTCGCCTTCGGAGCCAAGCATAAGCCGCCCTACAGCGAGGGTCTCGAGCAGCGGGACGACCGCCGCTACATAGATTATACTATCGTCACGGACGAAAGAATATGCGACGGTCACTACTTTGCCTCCGCTTTTAAGCACATGAAGCACTATCTGCGCCACCCGGAAATTCTGGACGAGAGCATAACGCCGGTCGAGGACGTGGACTGAGCGCTGCCCCCACCCGCGACGGTTCGGCGAAAGAGTTTCAATTTTATTCTTTTTCTATTCGATTTTATTCTTTTTCGCTCTTGAAAAATCGCGTCAGCCGTAGTATAATGAACAGGCTTTGGTCGGGTTTTATCCGCCGGAGCCTGATATTTGCGGATATAGTTCATCGGTAGAACGGCAGCTTCCCAAGCTGCATAGGAGGGTTCGACTCCCTTTATCCGCTCCACAATCTGCCCGAAAACCTATTTTTATAGCTGGTTTTCGGGCAGTTTTGTAATTTTGCAGGGAACCGAGGAGCATCATCGATACATCAGGGGGCCTACGGCAGGTTGACTTGACATGAGCATGGTTCTCTAACAACAGCCATCTTGGCAAATCGTATATATTCGGGAGGAATGAAAGAAATGAAAAAAACAATATCCCTGCTGCTTGCGCTTATTCTGTGCATGAGCCTGCTGCCTGTCGCCGCAAGTGCTTACAGCACAGGCAAAGTCGGTGAGGCTAACGCCTTGTGCCTTGGAGGTTATCTTACCGGTAACGCAGCTTACATTGACAAAAACAACACGCTATGGATGCGCGGTGACAACGCCTCCGGACAGCTTCTGCACGACGGAAAAGGTGATGCGGAGAACAGCTTGGGCTATTTTATCCAATCAACGTTCCTCCCGATTATGGAGGATGTTGCCTCCGTCTGTGTACATAATGCCACTGCCGTGATTAAAACGGACGGCAGTCTTTGGATGTGGGGATCAAATTTTGGAAAGATTCCCGGACAATCGGAAGACCATGTGTTAAAGCCGGTAAAGGTCATGGATCAAGTTGCGGCAGTCAGTATTGGCGATGCCTTTGTTGCCGCCATCAAAACCGACGGTAGCCTCTGGATGTGGGGAAACAGTATGCCCAGCGAACTCGGCATCAGCACAACCGGAGATCCATCCGTGCCCGTCAAGGTTATGGAGCGGGTAAAGGCTGTCGTTTGCGGTCTTTCCCAGGTTGGTGTCGTTAAAACGGACGGCAGTTTTTGGGTATGGGAAACGGACACTGCTCCTGTCCATGTCATGGACGGCGTCACTTCAATTTTCTACGATTACCGCACTTTTGCAGCAATCAAGGAGGACAACAGTCTCTGGATATGGGGCGACAGCATTTTCTCCTTTCTCTCCATTCCGGAAAGCATCTGCAAAACTATAACGGACCAGAGTGTCCCTATCAAGGTGATGGATAAGGTTTCAGCATTCGCCATTGGATTCGTAGGCGCTCTTGCCATCCGGGAAGACCATTCTCTTTGGGCATGGGGATGTAACACAATGGGCGAACTGCTGGGCATGAATCGTCTCGGTGACGGTAATAGATGCCTTGACCCGGTTAAGATTGCGGACGATGTTGTACAAGTGGCCGCCGGATATGACCACGCCGCGTTTGTTAAAACGGACGGCAGTCTTTGGATGTGGGGCATGAACGACAACAGCCAGCTTCCGTTCACAAGTGTAAATGATACATTCACCAACCAATATATTGAACGGCCTGTCCAGAGCGTTCCCAGGCAGGTCGAGGGTGCGACAGTGCGCACTGGTGAGGCCGAAATCAAATATCCCGAATTGACTACCGGATTCGGTAATTTTTCCAAGCAGAACACATATACCGACGGCATGTTCACCGACGTTCCCGCGAACCAGTGGTATGCCGACACAGTGAAGGCCGCATATGAGCTCGGGCTTGCCAAAGGAAGCAGTGAGACGACCTTCAGCCCGGGCGGCAACGTGACGATTGCTGAGACGCTGGCATTTGCCTGCCGTGTCCACAGCATTTACTCCACTGGCAAAGCAGACTTCAAACAGGGCGGCGTATGGTATCAGGTATATGTAGACTATGCCATCGCAAACGACATCATCAAAGAGGGCGAATACACGAACTATACTGCAAAAGCAAATCGCGCCCAGTTTGCAAGCATTCTTGCCAAGGCGCTTCCCGCCGATGCTCTGGACGCCATAAACAATATTTCCATACTTCCCGACGTAAATAAATCCTCCGCTTACGGGGAAGCAGTGTTTACGCTCTATAATGCGGGAGTTTTGACTGGCAGCGACACCAAAGGAACATTCAATCCAGCGAGCAGTATTAGTCGTGGTGAGGTTGCAACCATCATCGCACGCATGGCGATTCCGAGTCTGCGCAAGACGATTACATTGGATAATTAAGCCATAACTCTGTTTATTTATATTATCTCAATCAAAAAAGTTCCAGTGGGAGCAGAAACCGGTTATCGGGCATAGTCTTTTAGCGCGACATAATAACTCAAAAGGAGCTGATACCATGTCTCCGGGTGAAAAACGCAAAACGCTTATCCTCAACGGTTCGCCGCGCGCTGCGGGCGACACAATGAGCCTCGTAAACCTCCTTACTGCGGGGCTTGAGGGCGAATACAGGCTTGTAAACGCTTACAGCGCCGATATTTCACCCTGCGTAGACTGCCGCTATTGCTGGAAAAAGCCCGGCTGCGCCATAAAGGACGGGATGCAGGAGCTATACGGATACATCGAGGACTGCGACAGCGTCGTCATTGCTTCGCCCGTCTATTTTTCCGAGCTTACCGGGAAACTGCTGGGCCTTGTCAGCAGGCTTCAGACCTATTACTGCGCTAAGCGTTTTCGCCACGAGGAAGTGAAAATCAAGGAGAAGCGGGGCGCGGTGATCCTCGTCGGCGGCGGAGACGGCAAAATCGACAGGGCTTACGAAACGGCCCGCACTATCCTGCGCCATGTAAACTGCCGCGACATTCACGAGCTTGTGTATTCCCACAGCACGAACAAAATCCCCGCCATTGATGACAGGCGCGCGGTAAGCGGCGTGAAGGATATAATAAAATTCCTCAATGAATAACCGAAAAACCGAACAGACGCAAACAGAGCCGAAGGAATCCCCCTCGGCTCTGTTTCTTTGGCAATACGGCGCAAGCTATGTGCCGGAATTATGCGGTATTGCCCTTTATTTTCCGTAATTATACCGGCTCGCGCGCAAACGGCTCGCCGCTCGGGCAAGATCTGCCTGGACTATTCTGTGCTCGGTAAGGCTCTGCTTTTGAAGAAGGGCCTCCTTTGCCTCCTCAAGCGCGCGCTGGGCGCGTTTTTCGTCTATCTCCTCCGGGTGCTCGGCGGAGTCTACGAGGATGAGCACCTCGCCGTCGGCTATGCGTATCATGCCGCCGCCCGCTGCGGCGACTTCCTCCTCCGCGCCGAGTTTTTTGAAGCGGATAACGCCCGGAACGAGCGCCGCGACCATCTTCTGGTGCCCCGCGAGGATGCCGAACTCGCCGTCCGAGAGCTGGACGGTAAGGCTCTCGCACTCACCCTCAAAAAACGGGCGCTCGGCTGAAAGAATCCTAAGCTTGAAGCTGCTCATCGCGCCTCACCCGGTTCCCTTCTCAGCGCCTCCGCCTTGCGGATAACGTCGTCAATCGTGCCGGCGTTGAAGAACGCGCTTTCGGGCAGCTCGTCGAGTTCGCCGCTTATTATCGCCTTGAAGCCGCGAATAGTCTCCTTCAGGGGGACGTAAACGCCCTTTACTCCCGTGAATTTCTCCGCGACGCTGAAGGGCTGAGAAAGGAAACGCTGAACCTTTCTCGCGCGGTAAACTGTCGCCTTATCCTCCTCGCTCAGCTCTTCCATGCCGAGTATGGCGATTATATCCTGCAGCTCGCTGTACTTTTGAAGCATTTCCTGAACGGCGCGCGCCGTCTCGTAATGCTCTTCGCCCACGACATCCTTTTCAAGGATGCGCGAGGTGGACTCCAGCGGGTCGACAGCGGGGTAAATGCCCTGCTCGGCGATCTTACGGCTGAGAACCGTCGTCGCGTCAAGGTGGGAGAAGGTCGTCGCCGGGGCGGGGTCGGTAAGGTCGTCCGCCGGGACGTAAACCGCCTGAACGGAGGTGACGGAGCCGTTTTTAGTAGAGCTTATGCGTTCCTGCAGCTCGCCCATTTCGTTGGCAAGCGTCGGCTGATAGCCGACTGCGGAGGGCATCCTTCCGAGCAGCGCGGAAACCTCGCTTCCTGCCTGGACAAAGCGGAAGATATTATCAATAAAAAGCAGGACGTCGCGGTGCTCCACGTCGCGGAAGTATTCCGCCATTGTGAGGCCCGTGAGTCCGACGCGCATTCTCACGCCGGGGGCTTCGTTCATCTGCCCGAAGACGAGCGCCGTCTTTTCAAGGACGCCGCTTTCGCCCATTTCCGTCCAGAGGTCGTTGCCCTCGCGGCTGCGCTCGCCGACGCCGGTGAATATCGAATAGCCGCCGTGCTCCGTGGCTATATTATGGATGAGCTCCTGAATGAGAACCGTTTTGCCGACGCCCGCGCCGCCGAAAAGTCCGATTTTGCCGCCCTTGGCGTAGGGCTCCATGAGGTCAATGACCTTTATGCCCGTTTCGAGGATCTCAACTGCGGGGCTCTGTTCGTCAAAGCTCGGCGCAGGGCGGTGGATGCAGCGCTTTTCCGCCGTTTCCGATATCGGCCTGAGCTTATCGACCGGCTCGCCCAGCACGTTAAAGAGTCTGCCGAGCGTTTCCTTGCCGACGGGGACGGTTATGCCCTCGCCCGTAGCGATTACCTCCATGCCGCGGCGCAGGCCCTCGCTTCCGGCGAGCATGATGCAGCGGACGGTGTTATCGCCCAAATGCTGCGCCGTTTCCATAACGCGGCGCTCATCGCCAACATAGACCTCAAGCGCTTCCTTTATCTTAGGCAGCTTTCCGGCGGGGAACTCAACGTCCACCACCGAGCCGGAAATCTGAACCGTTTTTCCTTTGTTCATAACTGTCACGCTTCTTTCTGCCGCGCGATCTCGGCGCGTTTCTGCCCCTTTGCTCCGGCTGCCACTTCGGTGATTTCCTGAGTGATGGCAGCCTGGCGCACGCGGTTATATTCCATCGAAAGCTCGTGGAGCATTTCCTCCGCGTTGCGGCCCGCCGAGTCCATCGCGAGCATTCTCGCGTTCTGCTCGGAGCAAAAGCTGTCGACGAGCGCGCTGAAAATAAAGCCCGTCAGGTAGCTCGGCACAAGGTTATCGAGAATCTGTTTGACTGAGGGAACGAAGTCCTCCTCCGTGTAATTTGTGTTCTTCACCGAGGTCTGCTGGAAATCATCCTTATCAAGCGGAAGGAGCTTCTGCTCGCGAACTTCCGTAGTGACGCCGTTTTGCATATCCGTATAAATCATGTGGACTTCGTCGATGTCGCCCCGGTTATAGAGGCTGGTAATAACGTTCGTTATCTCTCTCGCCCTGTTTATGCTCGGGTTCTGGGCCGTATAGAGGAAACTTTTCGCGACGGGTATCTTCTTCTGGCGGAAAAACTGCCTGCCGTATTCGCCCACGACGAAGAGCATCGCCTTCTCCGCCTGCGGCATATAGTCCTGCGCCTCCATATAATCCATGGCAAGCTTGAGGACGTTATGGTTATACGCTCCGGCAAGGCCCTTGTCGGAGGTTATGACGAGGCAGGCGCTGCGCTTAACGCGGCGTCTGTTGGGGATGGGGCGTTCCTCCGACCAGAAGTATTTGCTCCTCACGCCGGGAACGTCGAAAAAGATATCGCCTATTTCTTCCTTGAGCGTCAGGAAATATGGGCGCGTTTTATCCAGCTCAAGCTTTGCGCGCCTGAGCTTCGTGGTGGAGATAAGGTACATGGCGTTGGTTATCTTGCGGATGTCCTGTATGCTCTTTATTCGGTTTTTAATTTCACCGGCGTTAGCCATATCATACCTCTGCAAGCATCGGAAGCGTTACGCGCGCCGCAATGCTTTTGTCTCCAGAAATTCCTTTGCAAGCTCGATTATCTTCTGGCGCAGCTCGTCGGAAAGCACTTTGAATTTTTCTATTTCACGGCAGGTATCCGGCTGCTTCTTATCAAACCATTCGAGCATCTGGGTCTGAACCTGCTTGACGCTCTTAAGCGGGACGCCGACGAACAGCTTTTCCTCCGCAGCGACGAGCGTTATTACCTGCTGGTGCATTTGCAGCGGCGCAAACTGCGGCTGCTTCAAAAGCTCCATCAAGCCGGAGCCGAAATCGAGCTGCTCCTTCGTGGTCTCGTCAAGGTCGCTGGAAAACTGGGTGAACACCTCGATCTCACGGAACTGCGCAAGCTCGAGGCGGATAGACTTGGCGGCGCTTTTCATCGCCTTTGTCTGTGCCGCGCCGCCGACGCGGGAAACCGAGAGGCCGACGTTCACCGCCGGGCGCTGACCCGCGTGGAAAAGCTCTGTCTCAAGGAAAATCTGCCCGTCGGTTATGGAAATAACGTTCGTCGGGATATAGGCCGAAACGTCGCCCGCCTGCGTCTCAATGATGGGCAGCGCCGTGATGCTCCCGCCGCCCTTTTCGCCGCTGAGCTTCGCGGCGCGCTCCAAAAGGCGGGAATGGAGATAGAAAACGTCGCCGGGGTAGGCTTCACGCCCGGGAGAACGCCCGAGCAGCAGGCTGAGCGCACGGTACGCCACGGCGTGCTTTGAAAGGTCGTCGTAAATTATGAGGACGTCCCGGCCCTCGTTCATGAAATACTCCGCGAGGGCGCAGCCGGAATAGGGCGCGACGTACTGGACGGGCGCGGTATCGCTGGCCGTGGCGCAGACTACGGCGGTATATTCCATAGCGCCGTATTTTTTAAGCGTCGCCACGACGCGGGAAACGGAGCTTGCCTTCTGCCCTATGGCAACATAAATGCAAACTACGTCCTTATCCTTCTGGTTCAATATCGTATCTATGGCTATGGCGGTCTTGCCCGTCTGCCTGTCGCCTATGATAAGCTCGCGCTGGCCGCGTCCGATGGGAAACATCGAGTCAATGGCGAGTATGCCCGTTTCAAGCGGCTGGGAAACCGGCGCGCGGTCAATTATCTGCGGCGCGGCGGTCTCGAGCGGGTTATAGGCGCGCGCGTGTATCTCGCCCTCGCCGTCTATCGGCGCGCCGAGCGGGTTAATTACGCGGCCGAGAAAATCCTCACCCACGGGAATTCCGGCGCTGCGTCCGGTTCTCGCGGCGCGGCAGCCGGCACTTACCTCGCTGTCAAGCCCGAAAAGGATTACGCCGAGGCTGTCGCGTCTTATGTCCTGAACCATGCCCTTCACGCCGGTCTCGAAGATGATTATTTCGCCGTAGGCCGCGTTTTCAAGGCCGGTAAGGACGGCGATACCGTCTCCGACGGAGATGACCGTTCCCGTCTCGTATTTTTTCGCGGCGGGTTCAAAGCTCGATGCCTCGGCCTTGAGAATGTCGATGATATTATCGAGCTTCGCCGTTCTCGCGGCCTGGTAGAGCCTGTCGGTGAGCTGGCGAACCCTGCCCTGGGCGCTCCAGTCGTAAACGTCGCCCGCAACGGTGATTTTGAAGCCGCTCAGGAGCGACGGCGAGGGCTTAAGCTCTATGTCCAGCTCTTCTACGCCGTACTTTTCGCAGAGGAAGGCGCGAATTTTCGCAAGCTGCCTGTCGGTAGGAGCCTTGGTGTAGCAAAGCTCCGCCGTGAGCGTGGGAGCATCAGTCCTGCGGGTCTTGTCAGTCATCGTACATTCCCGCCTTTATAAGAAAATCGTCAAAGAGGCTGTCCTCCGAAGATTCCGAGGCCTCGACGATCTTCCGGGCTGCCTCGCTGACGAGCTGCTCGATTTCCTCTCGCGCGCTTTCAAGCGCTTCGGTCTTGCCGCGCTCAGCTTCTTTCTTCGCGTTTTCGATGATGTGCTCCGCCGTAGCCCTTGCGTCGGCTATTATTTCGTCGTATTCGCCGTCGGCCTTGGTATGGGCGTCGAGCAGTATCTGCTTCTTCTCCGCTTCGATCCTGTCAAGCTCCTCGGCACATTGCGCCTTGAGCGCGTCAGCCTTCTCTATCGCGGCCTGAGCCTCGTCGCGGGCAGCGTTGGCCTCGGCCTGGCGCTGTTCAAGTATCTTATGCACAGGCTTGAACAGGAAAATGCGAAGGGCGACAACAAGGATAAGCAGGTTAATAACAGTAAACAAAAGGTTAATATCAACTCTTAACAATGCGACACACCTACCTTTCGCCTTAACTGCGTGGGAACGCTGTCAAAGCTTGAGAACAATAAGAAGGCCGATAACGAAGCCGTAGATAGCCGTCGCCTCAGCGAGCGCGCAGCCGAGGATGAGCAGGGTCATGATCTTACCGCTCGCTTCGGGCTGACGCGCGACGGATTCGACCGCGCCCTTCGTCGCAAGACCTATACCAATACCGGCGCCGATACCGGTCAAAACGGCAGCAGCCGCACCAATAGCTAAAAGAGACATAATTCGCACACTCCTTGAAGTATTTTTTAATAGTTATATTAATTAATCTTCTATTGCTTCTTTGATATAGATGCTGGTGAGGAAAACGAAAACGTAGGCTTGAAGGAGGCCGTCGAAAAAGTCGAAATAAATGCTGAAAACCGACGGCACGACCACAGGCACAAGGCATTTGAGGAGCTCCATGATGATAAACGCGCCGACAACGTTTCCGAAAAGACGCATGCAAAGGCTGAGCGGGCGCGTGATAAGGTCGAGGATATTGAAGGGCGTAACGAGCACGACGGGCTTCGTGAAGCCCTTGAGCCAGCCCTTCGCGCCATGCTCCTTTACCGCCGCTATCTGAACGAGGATGATGCTCATTACGGCGAGCGCTATCGTGACGTTAAGGTCCTTCGTAGGGGGCTTGAAGCCAAAGACGCCGATAATGTTTGAAAGACCTATGTAGAGCAGAACGGTTATCAGATAAGGAACGTATCTCCGCCCTCTCTCCCCTATCATGCCGCCGACGAAGCTTTCGAGCTTAACGACAATGAACTCGATGGCTGCCTGACGCTTTGAAATATCGTGCACGCGGAGCTTCCTCGTCATGAGGAAGGAGAACAGGATAAGGACCGCCATAACTATCCAGCTTACAACTACGCCCTCGTCGACCTCGATGCCGAACACGGTGAACACCGTCGCCGTATTCATCTGCTCCATGATCTCAGAGGAAAGATTACTCATCTTTGCAACACCTCCAAGCGTAGTATTCGTCAGACCCGGCAAGCAAAATACCATAGGTCTGCATTTAACATTGATTTAACATATTATATCACAAATAATTCTGTTTGTCGCCCCTTAAATTATAGTATTTTCAGGAAACATATTTGTATGTTTTTACGGAAAAGAAAGTGCCTGCGGCAAAAGCCGCAGGCACCTGACACAATGCATATTACAGGATTTTTGCGAGGAATTCCTTGAGCCGTGGATCCTTCGGGGCATCGAAAAGGGCGTCGGGCGTGTTTTCCTCCTTTATAGAGCCCATGTCCATGAAAACGACGCGGGAGGCAACCTCGCGCGCAAAGCCCATTTCATGCGTTACGACCACCATCGTCATTCCGTCGCGTGCAAGGTCGCGCATAAGGTCGAGAACCTCGCCCACCATTTCCGGGTCGAGCGCGCTCGTCGGCTCATCGAAAAGCATTACCTCGGGGTTCATAGCAAGGGCGCGGACGATGGCAATTCTCTGCTTCTGCCCGCCCGATAGTCTCGCCGGATACTCGTCGGCCTTATCTGGAAGCCCGATTCTTTCAAGGAGCTTCATCGCCGTTTCGTGCGCTTCGTCCGGCGTTTGCAGCTTTAGCTTCACTGGCGCGAGAGTGATGTTTTGAAGGACGGTTTTGTGCGGGAAAAGGTTAAAATGCTGGAAAACCATACCCATGCGGCGGCGGTGGAGGTTAATGTCCACCTTTTTATCCGCGAGGTCCACCCCGTCGAATATTATGCTGCCGGAGCTGGGCGTCTCAAGGAGGTTGAGACTTCTCAGGAGGGTGGATTTGCCGCTGCCGGAGGGTCCGATTATGGACACGACCTCACCGCGGTAAACGTCGAGATTGCAGTTATCAAGGGCGCGAACGGCGCCGTCGTTATAGGTTTTCGTAAGGTCGCGAACGCTTATAAGGAGCTGCACGCTGTCATTTTTTGTCGCCACGGCGCATTCTCCTTTCTATCGCTTCTATCGCCTTGCTCGCGGGGAAGTTTATGCAGAAATAAACTATCGCGGCGAGGACGTAGGGCGCTATGGTGATGTATGTTGTTCCCGCGACGGTCTTAGCGCCCCACATGAGTTCAGTCATGCCGAGAGTCATGCATATGGAGGACTCCTTGACCATGGTTATTATCTCGTTGGCGAGCGCGGGAAGGATGTTTTTTATCGCCTGCGGCAAAACGACGAGACTCATTGCCTGCCGCCCATTGAGACCAAGGCTGCGTGCCGCCTCCGTCTGCCCGATGTCAACAGCAAGGATACCGGCCCTGAAAATCTCCGCGACGTAGGCGGCGCTGTTGAGTGCGAGCGCGACGACGCCGGGGATAAAGCGCGCTATGTCTATAAATCCGAAAATATTGTAGGACGGAATTTTAATAAGGCCGAAAACGCCGAAATAGATGATATAAAGCTGAACAAGCAGCGGCGTCGAGCGAAAAAGCGCGATATACGCTCCGGAAACGGACTTAACCACCCGGTTTTTGCTCAGCCGCATAAGCGCCAGCAGAAGCGCCGGAATAACCGCTATCGCTACGGCTATAACGGACAAAATGAGCGTATATTCAACGCCCTGAATGAAAAAGGTTCCGAATTTCGGCAAAAAGGAAAAATTAATGAAATTCGCCGGGGACATATTCTCGAACAGTCCGCTCCAGGTCATAAAAACTCCTCGTCTTTCTGTTGGGTACTTGATGGTAAATTGAGCGTTCTTTCGCCGCAGCTCCCCCGTTATGAAGCCGCAGCGAAAAAACGCACAGCCGTGCCGGATTGTGTGTGCAATCCGGCACGGCGGCGGAAACTACAAAATACCGTATAGCGCTATGCTATTATTCCGCGACCTGATCCGCCAAGGCGTTCGCGGCTTCGACCCACGTGTCGACGGTACCGTCGGAGGTGACGGCGGCGATGGTGGAGTTGATGCTCGTGAGGAGGCCGGAGGGATCACCCTTCTGAACGGCGACGCAGAAGGGAGCGGCAGCGCCGAGAGCGTCACTCGCGCCGGCGACTACGAGGTCGGGGTTCTCCTTGGCATACTTGAGGGCAACGGCGCCGTCAAGTACGATAGCGGAGCACTTATCGTAAACGAGCTCGTTTACAAGGTCGATAACGGAGGTGAGGCCGACGAGCTTGGCGCCCGGCATCTGGTCGGTGACTATCTCGGTCTTGGTGGTGCCGGTCTGAGCGCCGACAGAGAGGCCATCGAAGGAATCAAGGCTCGTGAACTGGTCGGCTTTGTCGGCCTTGACGAGAATCATCGCGGGATAATCCGTATAGTAGGGGTTGGAGAAATCGGCGGAGGTGCGGCGCTCCTCAGTGTCCTCAATGGCAGCGATGACGATATCAATCTCGCCCTTCTGGAGGGAAGCCATAAGGCTGTCGAAGTTCATGTTTACAACTTCAAGGGTCTTGCCCATGTCCTCAGCAATCTTTTTTGCGAGGGAAACGTCGATACCGACGTATTCCTGAGCCCCCTTATCATCCACAGAAATGAACTCGAAGGGAGGATAGTCGGCGGAGGTTCCGAGGAGAAGCTTATCAGAAGCGGCGGCTGCGCCGTCTGCGGGAGCTTCCGTCTTCGTGCCGCAGGCGGCAAGAGAGAAGAGCATAAGTAAAGCCAGTGCAAGGCAAATTAATTTTTTCATATTCCTGTCTCCTTATTTTCTTATCGCAGTTTTAATCACTGCCTTTGGAGTATACATCAATAAAAATTCATTGTCAACCGTATACAATGCAGGAGACGGCAAAATCGCTATATAGTGGCTTGAAGTCAGCAGCTTTTTCGGGTATAATCCAAACAGGTGGCAATACAAGTCTTTGGAGGCAGTATGTATAAGGAGATCTACAATTCATATCTTAGCATCGACCTCGGTCAATTCCGCAGGAACATCCACAGTCTGCTCGATTCTCTCCCCGAGGGCACGGCGCTCATACCCATGCTTAAATGCAACGCTTACGGGATGGGGCTTGAGCGAATAAGCTCCGTCATTAACGAATTTCCCGAAATAAAGATACTCGCCGTTGCGCAGGTTCTCGAAGGCATTGAGCTGCGCCGATTTGGGGCAAAGCAGGAAATCCTGGTAGCCGGAGCCGCTGCGACGAATTCGCAGATAGACGTCGCGCTCGAAAATGCGCTCACCCTCTCGGCTTACCGTACGGGCTTTATCCCACGTATCATCGGTTTTGCAAGGTTTCTTGATATAAGCGCAAAGCTGCACATCAAAATTAATACCGGTCTGAACCGTCTCGGTGTCTGCCCCGGAGACGAGCTTGACGAACTTATAAGAGAGATAAAGGATGCCGGAAGCAGCGTTCAGATCTGTGGCGTGTATTCCCACTTCTCCGAAATGGAATGCAGCGGCAAGGACGAGAAGATAGAATCTCAGTACAAAACCTTTTTAAAGGCCATAGACCAGCTCGAAAAAAACGGGATAGACCCCGGCATCCGCCATATCTGCGCAAGCGCATCCTTTGAGCTTCACCCGGAAATGGCGCTCGACGCCGTGCGGCTCGGCAGGCGGATGTATTACGACAACCCCGCCGTACCAATCGGCGGGGTTGAGGAGCTATGCTCCTGGCGCGCGCCTATAACGAATCTGCGCGCCTTCAAGGCCGGGGACTGCATAGGCTACGGAAACGGCGTAACGCTTGAAAAGGACAGCCTTATCGCCCTCGTAGGCGTCGGCTACGGGGATGGACTCATGCGCGAGCTCGCCGCTGCGAAGGCTCCCGTTCTCATAGGCGGGCAGAGGGCAAGACTTGTTTTCTCCTGCATGGACCAAAGCTTCATCGACGTTACGGGCATAGACTGCGCCATCGGCGACGAAGCAACCTTCCTCGGCTCGGACAAACGCGGAAAGGTGATAACCGGACAGGACATAGCTTCAATAATAAACGACGAGGCTTGCAGCATAACCGCTTCGCTCGGGCACAGAGTAATCAGAATATACGAATAAGAACAAATAAGGACAAAAAATCTCCCGCCGCGGCCAAACGCGGCGGGAGATCGTGTTTTAGAGGCATTTTTTCGCTTATCCGCGGACCTTTACATTCTTGCCCTTCATCTTGCACCACAGGGGTCCGGCTATGCAGACGGAGGAATAACCGCCGGAAATGAGGCCGACCATGATGGGAAGAGTGAAGTTTCTGATGGAGGAAACGCCGAGGAAGAGAAGGAGCAGAACGGGCATGAGCGTAGTGATAGTCGTGCCGACGCTTCTTCTCATGGTCTGCGTGACGCTCAGGTCAACAATTCTGTCGAAGCCGGAGCTGCCGCCGCCGACCTTCTTGTAGTTCTCTCTGATGCGGTCAAAGATAACTATTGTGGCGTTGATGGAATAACCTATAATGGTGAGCGCGGCGGCGATGAAGTTCATGTTCATCGAGATGCCGAAGATAGCGTAGACGCTCATCATAACGAGCAGGTCGTGGATAAGGCAGATGATAGCGGCGATACCGCTTCTGAACTCAAAGCGGATAGTGATGTAGACAAGTATAAGCACGGCCGCGAGGATGGAGGCGATGAAGGCCGCGCGGGAGATGTCCTTACCGACGGAGGCGGATACGTAATCGCTCGAAACGAGGCTTACCTTATCCGCGCCATAAGCTTCCTTCACAGCTTCAAACGCGGCATCGCGGAGCGTGGTATCTATCTCTGTCATCTTGATGGTGACGACGGTGCCGCCGTTGCCGGACTTGGTAACGGAGGAGGGCTTCACGCCGGTAACCTCTTCAACGATTTCGGCAACGTTGTCTGTGATCTCTCTCGTGACGGTGGCGCCGATATCGTACTCCATTGAAACGCCGCCCACAAAGTCGAGGTCGAGGTTAAGGAAGGACTTGCCGAAGGGCAGGAGGATTAGGCTTACAAGACCGGTGATGCAGAGGGCTACGGAGATCCATCTTGTGATCTTGAAAGCGTTTACTACCGCAAGGCGCTTGGGCTCTCGGTTCTTCTCCTCCTCCGTGGGAAGCTTTGCACCGTAAGCACCGATTTTGGTGATGTGCATTCCGGCAAAGCTCTTGAGGAGCAGTCTCGGGACGATGAGCATGCAGATCATGGAGAGAACGACGCCTATGAAGAGCGTCTTGGCAAAGCCGAGGATGGTGCCGGTACCCTGCCAGAGGAGGACGGCGGCGGCTATAATGGTGGTGATATTCGAGTCGACTATGGCGCTGAACGCTCTCTTGAAGCCGAGGTCTATGGACGAACGTACGGTCTTACCCGCGCGAAGTTCCTCGCGCAGACGCTCGTAGATGACCACGTTCGCGTCGACTGCCATACCTATCGTGAGGATAATACCGGCGATACCGGGGAGGGTGAGGTTGAGGTTAAGCGCCGTCATGATGACGAGGAACATCGCGATATAAAGGACGAGCGCGATATCTGCGATTACGCCCGGCAGCTTGTATACGACTATCATGTAGAGCATGACGAGCAGGATGCCGATTATACCGGCGAGAATAGCCGTTTCGAGGGAACGCTCACCAAGCGAAGCGCCAACAGCCTGGAGCTTGGTTTCCTGGAGCTCGAAGGGCAGCGCACCGGCGCTTATGATGGAAGCGAGGTACTTGGCATATTCGCCGTTAGAGTCGCTTCCGAGGGTAATTATCGGGGTAGAGGTATTGATGCCGGTGCTGGCATATTCAGCGCCGACGGAGGGGCTGCTGATAACGTCGCCGTCCATGACGATGGAAACGTATCTGTCGCTCTCATTGGCTCTGGAGGCAGCCTGCTTGGTGCCCTCCTTGAACTTCTCGGTGCCAACGCTGTTAAGATTGAGCTGGACATAATACTTGTATACGCCGGTGTCGTCCGTCGGGCCGTAAGCGGCGGAGGCGGAATCAATCTCCGTGCCTTCGAGGATTACGTTGCCGTCACAGTCAAGGAACTGGACAACGGCGGTGGTTCCGAGGAGCTGGACTGCTTCCTCAGGGTCGCTTATATTGGGTATTTCGAGGACGATTCGGTTATTGCCATAGAGATAGACGTTAGCTTCCGTGTAGCCGAGGGTATTGAGACGCTGGCGGAGCATTGTTTTCGCCGTCTCCATGCCGTCTGCTATCGCAGAATCGTCCATTCCTTCGGGAATAACGGCTTCGTATGTGATTTCAGAGCCGCCGACAAGGTCAAGTCCGAGGGAAATGCCCTTATCTATCGGCAAAACCTCAAAGCTGCCGATCTGGATGCCGAAAAATGCGATGAACAGGAAAATCGCTATGACCACAACTATTGCGGCAATGGTAATAATGCCTTTTTTCATAAAGTGAACTGCCTCCCGGTTTTTGCTTGTTTATACTTGTGATTTATTCCACTTCGTCAGATGTTTTATCTGACGCTGCAGCCGAACGGAATTTTGTGCGAGACTGGCGAACCTCCTCAAGCGCCTCGGAGATAGCGCTCTCCGTGCGGCGCATTGCGTCGTCCGCATACTCAAAGGCGGCCTTTTTCATCGCCTTGCAACGGGACTGGGCCGCTTCGAGGATCTCGTTTGCATGGTATTGCGCGGCCTTAACGACCGTCTGTTCCTCAATGAGCTTTCTTGCACGGTCCTCGGCGGCCTTGCGCATATCGTCCGCCTCTGCCTTAGCCTTAGCGATAAACTCCGCGCGGCGGGAAACGAGACGTTTAGCCTCCGACATTTCTACCGGAAGCTGGTTTTTTATCTCTTCGATAAGGCCGAGAACGCGCTCTCTTTCAAGGATACACTTGTCTGAGCTGAGTGGGATACCAAAGGCTTCCTCAACAAGATTATGAAGCTCGTCAAGGAGCTCTGTAACACCGTTTGCCATCTTCTTAAAGACCTCCCGAAACTCTGTTTTGGATAACGTCTATCAGTTCCCTCGGCGCAAAGTCTGTAAGGTCTCCGCCGAAAGCGGCCATTTCCTTCACGGCGCTTGAACTGAGGTACATATACTTCTCGCTTGCCGCAAGGAAAAACGTTTCCAAATCCGGATTGATTTTTTTATTTATAATAGCCATCTGGCATTCTTTCTCATAATCTGAAAGAGCCCTCAAACCTCTCACCACGGCGACGGCGCCCTTTTCGCGGGCATATTCGGCGACGAAGGCGTTCGAAGAATCTACCTCGACGTTATCGAAGCGCTTCGTGACAAGCCGTATCTGCTCCACGCGTTCCTCAGTCGTGAAAAGGGGATGCTTCTGGGCGTTTACCATAACGCATACGATAAGCTTGTCAAAAACCTTAGACGCGCGTTTTATAAGGTTAAGGTGGCCGAGCGTGATTGGGTCGAAGCTGCCCGGGTATATAGCGATTTTCATATACTCAGTCCTTTAACTGCGGGTAAACACAGTAATTTTGATTTTGCCGTAACGGTATGATTTGAGGAAACGATACGGCTCTTCCAGCTCTGGCAAGACTTTTTCATTTTGACATTCGCATACTATTATACCACCACTATTCAATTTGTCAAACTGAACTATTTTTTCGAGAGCTTTTTCGAGAAGCGGCGATTCGTAGGGCGGGTCGAGGAAGATGACGTCGAACTTCTCCTTTCCCGCGAGGAAGCTTATACTGTCCCCCTGCTGCACTCTCGCGCCCTCGAGCCTGCTCAGGGCAATATTATCCCGCACAAGCTTTATCGCCGCCTTGCTTTCATCTACAAAGGTGGCGCTTTTTGCGCCGCGGCTCAGGGCTTCAAGACCCATCTGCCCGCTCCCGGCGAAAAGGTCCAGGAAGGATCGGCCTTCGATATCAAACTGGATGATGTTGAATATTGATTCCTTAACCTGATCCGTCGTCGGGCGGATGCTCATGCCCTCGGGCTCAATGAGCTTTCTGCCTCTGGCTAAGCCTGTAATAATTCTCATTTGGAATCTCCCTCATGATAATGTTTATAAATCTCACGCGCAACGTTTTTCGGAACGGCGGAGCAGAGTTCGGCCTCCGTCGCGTTTTTTATTGCCTTTATGCTGCCGAATTTTTTGAGAAGGCTGTTCCTGCGCTCCGTGCCGACGCCGGGGATGGCGTCAAGGCTCGAACCGATGGAGTTTTTCGAATGCAGCTTATGGTGGTATTCTATCGCAAAGCGGTGCGTTTCCTCCTGAATTCTGCCGATGAGAGAAAACACCGCCGTATTGCCGGATATGCCTATCTCGCGCCCGTCGGAAGCCGTGAGCGCGCGCGTCCTGTGCCTGTCGTCCTTCACCATGCCGAAAATGGGAACGGAAACTCCGAGCGAGGCGAGCGTTTTCTCCGCCATATCCGCGTGTACACTGCCGCCGTCCACAAGAAGGAGGTCAGGGAGCCTGGAAAAGCGCTCGTCCCCCTCAAGGTAATGCGTGAAGCGGCGCGTCAGCACCTCCTGCATGGAATGGTAATCGTCCTGCCCGGTGAGGGTTTTTATCTTGAATCGGCGGTAATCGCGCTTTAAGGGGCGCGCATTTTCAAAAACCGTCATCGAGCCGACCATGTCGGCGCCCGCAGTGTTGGATATATCGTAAGCCTCTATCCTCTTTGGCGGCGCGGGCAGGCCCATGGCGTTTTGCAGCCATTCGAGGCTCTTGGCGATGCGTTCCTCCTTCTCGGTCACTCGCTCGCTCTCCTCCCGGGCGTTGAGCACGGCCGTTGCGACCATTTTCTGCTTTTCTCCCCTGCGCGGCACGCTCAGCTCCGTCTTGCCCACGGTTTGGGTAAGGAACTGCTGCATAGCTTCCATATCCGCGATATCAAATGGGAGGTAAATATACTTCGGGCAGACGCCGCGCAGGAGATAATACTGGCGAAGGAGCACCGAAAGGGCTTCCTCGTCGTCCTCTATCGGGAGTTCAAAAACCTCATACTCTTTGTCGAGCAGTTTGCCCTGAATAAAATGCAGGACTACGAAGGCACTCTTAACGCTTCCACGGTAAAAACCTATAACGTCCGTATCGGCATTCGCGCCGTTCTGGACAAGCTGCTTTGCCGAAATGCGCGATATTGCGCGGAGCTTATCGCGGCGTTCGGCGGCTATCTCGAATTTCAGTTCCTCCGCCGCTTCGTTCATCTCCGTCTCAAGCTTCTGGCAGAGTTCGTTCGTCTTGCCCTCGAATATGGTTATCGCCTCGTCGAAGGCTTCCCGGTATTCATCCGGGCCGGGCTTTCCCGTGCAGTAACCGGCGCAAAGGCCCATGTGGAAATTGAGACAGGGCCGCGCGCCCTTCTCGGCGGGCAGTCTTTTCCCGCAGGTGGGCAGCCTGAGAGCCTTACTCACGGCGTCAATAGCCTCAAAAAGCGCGCTGCGGCTGGCAAAAGGGCCGAGATAACGCGCCCCGTCGTTTTTCACCTTGCCCACGACGTTAAAACGCGGGTACGGAACGCTCAGATTCGTTCTGATATAGGGGTATCCCTTATCGTCCTTCAGAAGGATATTGTACTTCGGCTTATGGTGCTTGATGAGCTGGTTTTCCGTAACGAGAGCCTCGAACTCGGAGTTTACGATGATAACGTCAAAATGGTCGATATGCGAAACCATCGCCGCCGTTTTTACGTTGTGACCCGTCTCACGGAAATAGCTCGAAACGCGGTTTTTCAGTTTTTTCGCCTTGCCGACGTAAATAACCGTTCCGCTTTTATCCATCATTATATACACGCCCGGAAGAAGCGGAAGCGATAGCGCTTTTTCGCGCAGCTCGTCAAAGGTCATCAGAAATCAATCCCCGTAAAGTCAAAGTCAGGTATATACTCTTCCCCGGCGGAGCTCAGTTCCTGAAAGAAGCCGTTTTCTATGTCGGATTCCTCCATGTACGTCATTATTTCGTCGTACTCCGCCTGGGTGACACGGCGGTTTATCTCCGGGTAATCCTGTGCCCTGCCATGCGGCGTATACTGGCTCATGAGGCTGAAAAGGACTTCATCAGGCTTAAAATTCTCCGCGACCCAGTCTATCACCGCCTTGGAGTTTTCTAGAAGGCCGGGGAGGATGAGGTGCCGGATGAGAACGCCGCTTTGCATGATTCCGTCCTCAATGACGAAGGGGCCCGTCTGGCGGAACATCTCTGTTATCGCTGCTGCGGCGCGTTCGGGGTAGTCCGGCGCGGCGGAATACTTCGCCGCGGCTGCCGCGTCGCGGTATTTCATGTCGGGCAGATAGATCTGGATTTTGCCCTCGAGCATTTTCAGGGTTTCGGGGTCTTCGTAGCCGCCGCAGTTATAGACGACCGGGATGCCCGGCGGCGTTTCGAGCGCCTCGGCAATTGCAGCGGCATAGTGGGTTGGGTTTACAAGGTTTATGTTGTGGACGCCCTCGTCCTCAAGGCGGCGGAATATCTGCCGCAGGCGCGGAACATCCAGCTCCACGCCCTTGAGCTCTGTGCTTATTTCGTAATTCTGGCAGAACACGCATTTGAGCGAGCATCCGGAAAAGAACACCGCGCCGGAGCCCTTTTCTCCACTTATGCAGGGTTCCTCCCAATAATGCGCGGCGGCGCGCGCTATTACCGGCGCGGCCGGGACGCCGCAAACGCCCGTTTTGCCGTGCAGCCTGTCCGCGCCGCATTTACGCGGGCAAAGGGAGCAGGCGGAAAGATTATTGTTATTCAATTTCCGCCCTCCCTTTTGGTTTGCGTTTTCGCGTCGATTCTCCTCTGCGCCGCTTGAATGCGTGCCGTGAATAAAGCCGGTGTTTACGACGTATTATATACAATGTATTATACATATTTTCTCCGAATTTGCAAATAAAAAAACGGCTGCCGCGGGACAGCGGCAGCCGTTTGTGATGCGTATATTCGCTTAGGGCTAAATTACTTCGTCTCAGCAAGAAGCTTCTTAGCGAGCTCAGCAGCGGAAGCAGCGTCCTCGGAATAACCGTCAGCGCCGACTTCGTCAGCAAAAGCCTGGGTAACAGGAGCGCCGCCGATCATGATCTTAACGGTGTCTCTGAGGCCGGAAGCTACGATAGCGTCGATAGTGTTCTTGATAGCAGGCATGGTGGTGGTAAGAAGGGCGGAGAGAGCAACGATCTTGCAGTCCGGGTTAGCCTTCATGCACTCGATGAACTTCTCAGCAGGAACGTCAACGCCGAGGTCGATAACGTCGAAGCCAGCACCTTCGATCATCATGCCAACGAGGTTCTTGCCGATATCATGGAGGTCGCCTGCGACGGTGCCGAGGATGAGCTTACCAATGGGCTCAGAACCGGCAGCCTTAAGAGCGGGAGTAAGAACTTCGATACCCTTCTTCATAGCGCGGGCAGCGATGAGCATTTCGGGAACGAAAATCTCGTTGTTCTTGAACTTCTCGCCGACGACGCCCATGGCGCCGATCATGCCGACGTTGAGGATCTCGTCTGCGGAAACGCCCTCATCGAGAGCCTCCTGAACGAGACCGGCTACGATCTTAACCTTACCGTTTTCAACGGCGGCTGCGACTTCTTGTACTTTGGACATAATAATTTCCTCCTGTTTGTATAAAATAAGATAAATTTGGAAAAACGGGTTTAACGGGGATTATAATGCGTGAGGCGGAGCGGAACATTCTGCCGCCTCACACAGCAAAAGCCATCTTATGCAGATAACTTAGGCCTTTTTCTTGTTGGTGGCGGCGATGCGATCCTCTCTGAACGCGGTGATGTACTCCATGCAGAAATCGTCCATGCCGAGAAGAGCTTCGGTAGCATAGATGATGCCGAGGAGCTGCTTATCGAGGGGATCGAAGATAGCGCTGTCGAGGCCGACGTTCATAGCAAGAACGACAAAGCCCATGTTGACGAGCTTACGGGCGGGGAGGTTGAAGGAGATATTGCTGACCGCGCCGGTGATGTGGATGGTGGGATAACGCTTCTTGATCTCGGTGATAACCTCGACGACCATGGAGATACCGTCCTCAGAGGTGCAGAGCATCTCTACCAGGGGATCGATGTGGAGACGGCTGGGATCGATGTGATACTCCTCGGCCTTCTTCATGAGGTTGTCGAAAACTCTGAGTCTGTCAGCAGCGGTCTTGGGGATACCGGTATCGTCGCAGAGAAGAGCGACGCACTCCCACTTGGTGTCGGCAATGACGGGGAAAACGGTGTCAACCTTGTCGCCTTCCATGGAGACGGAGTTTACGAGGCCGACCTTCTTGCAGAGAGGAAGGCACTTAACGATGCAGTGAGCATCGGGGCTGTCGACGCTCAGAGGAGTGTCAACGGCATCCTGAACGAGGTTGAGCATCCAGGAAAGAGTGTCATACTCGAACTCAGGCTCGACAGACGCGCAAACGTCGATGTAAGTAGAACCTGCTTCAGCCTGACGGACAGCAAGATCACGAAGGAAAGCTTCGTCTCTTCTGGCAATGGCGTCGCCGACGGAAGGGATGGAGCCATTGATCTTTTCACCAATAATAATCATTTTCTTCTACCCTCTTTAAAATATTATGGAATTTTCATCGTGAATTACACGATAATTTTACTTAGAATATGCCTCGCGTGTGGCGGCATAGACCAATTCGTAAAGCTTGGGGTTGCCCGCGCTCATTGCGGAAACGACCATACTCTTCATATAGGGCTTATAGTCGTTTATGAAGGTCTTGATGGATTCCTCGGCCTTCCTTGCAAACTCCGCAGCCTCTTCCGGGCTGCTCGGCATGGCATACGACATATCAGGCGCAAGATTGAGCTTGATATCGTCGCCGTAATTTGTCATGATGCGCTTTCTGTCGTTCATCGGCTGGCCGGACCAGATATCTACGCCGGCTTCTATCATCGCCGGGACAAGTATCTCGACCTGGCCGCAGGAATGGAAGTCGATGAACATGCCTCTCTTATGGAGGGAATCGCAGACTCTCTTGAGGTACGGGACGAGCATTTCGTCCGCGACCGCCTTCGAGAAGAAGGGCGCTCTCTGAGAACCCCAGTCGTCATGGAAATAGACTATATCGACATTCAGATATGTATGGAGCTTATCGAACAGCTCGTCGTACATATCGCAGAGCCTGCTGAAAAGCGAATGGACATATTCCTGCTCATCCTCGTCGATAAGGGCGAGGGCGGCGTTTTCAAACTCCATGAAGGAAATAAGACGCTCGAAAAGACCGTTGAACACCCACGAGACGACGACTCTGTCATCATTGACTACGTTTTTGAAGCGCTCTTTCGCGCCTTCCCAATCGTAGGAGCTGATGTCGGGGAACTTAACATATTTTTCCCACTCGCAGATATCGGGCACGAGGACGGGATTGCCCGGCCTTACCATAGCTCCGCCTGCGGAGGCAACGTATTCCCACTCTACGCCGAACATATCCTTCGCGGTGGGAAGGATATTAAACGCCTGCGTGTCGTAAACGAAAGCTCTCGAAACATTATCGGGCAGGATCGAAGGCATGATCGTAACGAAATCGGCGCTGCAGGGCGTCCACATATAGTCTTTGCCCTTCATAAAACGGAGAAAATTCTCCTTCGGAGTTATCGGGGTATTGTACTTAGGGGCCTTGCCGAAACTGAAGCTGTTGAAATAAACTCCGTCGAGTTCTCCGACTACTTTAAGTTCTTCTTTAATATCCACCTGACCATTCCCCTTACGAAAAATTAGTTGGAAAATGCAGGCAGGCGCACCAGAATCTTCATAAAAAGTTCGGTTTGCATGCCTTTTTTGCACTGTGAGTTCAAGGCACAGTAGCACATTTTCATATCTTGTCTATATAATACCCGAGAAGTGTTCTTTTGTCAATGATTTTTCACGTTTCATAACGAACGGGAATACGATGTAATGGGCTCGGGCTCATGCCCAAAGCCTGAAAAACACCGATATCACGGTCTTTCCTGGTACTTCGGGTATGTGAAAGGATGGTTTAAAAATGTGTGCAAACAACGGCGGCGGCTGCGACTATAAAAACGGACCGCTCCCCTCCTGCGCGCCGCTCGCGATCTCATACACTCCGGCGCAGACGAGCGCCGCTCCGCAATACGGAAAATCGGACGCTCTGGCAAGGGGCACGCTCTTTCCCGGCCTCGATTTGCCGCTTAAAAACATCGCCAACAGGATAGGCGCGCCGGACACGCCTCTCGGCGAGCTGATGAGCCTCGATTTTGTCATCGCAGAGCTCGGCCTTTATCTCGACACTCACCCCTGCGACACCGAAGCCTTGAAATTATACAGGAATTTTGAGACCATGTGCAAGGAAGCAAAAGAAAAATACGTCGAGCTTTACGGCCCCCTCGAGCAGACGCAGGTATCCGAAAGGAGCTACAACTGGCTCGAATCTCCCTGGCCCTGGGAATATGTAAAGGAGGCGTGAGACATGTTTGTATATGAAAAAAAGCTTCAGTACCCCGTGAAGATAGACAGAACCAACCCCAAGCTTGCTTCGGTGATAATATCCCAATACGGTGGTCCCGACGGTGAGCTCGGCGCTTCCCTGCGTTATCTCAGCCAGCGCTACTCCATGCCCTACCCCGAGCTGCGCGGCCTTCTCACCGACATCGGCACGGAGGAGCTGGGGCACCTCGAAATGATAGGCGCGATAGTCCACCAGCTCACACGCAACCTCAGCGACGAGCAGATAAAGACGGCGGGCTTCGACAGCTATTTCGTCGACCACACGGCGGGCGTTTACCCCACGGCGGCTTCCGGCTTCCCGTGGTCGGCCGCATCCATGCAGGTGAAGGGCGACATGATAGCCGACCTTACCGAGGACATGGCGGCCGAACAGAAGGCGCGCGTGACCTATGACAACATTCTCCGTCTCTCCGACGACCCCGACGTAAACAACGTCATCCGCTTCCTGCGCGAGCGCGAAATAGTCCATTACCAGCGCTTCGGTGAAGCGAAGCGCACAGGATGGAAAGCGACATCGGGCGAGCGGAACGCCTGTTCAGCAGCTTCCCTGAGAGGGGGCAAAAAAAGCCACACAAAAAGACTTCCGGAGGCTCTTTCAAGCAACCGGAAGTCTTTGTCTTAATTCAAATTATTCTTTGTCTCAATCCAGCTCGCGCGATCACATCGCGACCTTATCGCAGAAGCGCTGAACTATTGCAGCGACCTGCGCGCGCGTGGCGCTGCCCTGCGGGGCTACGCTGCCGTCGCCCATGCCGTTAATGAGGCCTGTGCCAACTGCCCACGCGATCGCGTCCTTCGCGTAATCGGAAACGCTGTCCGCGTCGCTGAACGCGCTAACGTCGCCCTGCGCGGAAACGTCGTAACCCTTGAACTTCGCGTAGTTATAGAGCATGACGGCGAGCTGCTCGCGGGAAACGGCGTCGTTTGCGCCGAAGCTGTCGCCGCGGCCCTGCGCGATGCCCGCGTCAACCATCCACGTTACGGCGCCCGCGAACCAATCGTCCGCAGAAACGTCGCTGAACGCTGCGGTGTCTCCGGAGGCTACAGCGCCGTCGAGATTAAAGAGAAGCTGGGCTATCATGCCGCGGCTCGTCGTCGCGTTCGGGCTGAAGCTTCCGCCGCCGACGCCGTTCATGACCTCGTGGCTTGCCGCCCACGCGACGCTGCCCGCAAACCAATCGTCGGACTTAACATCGCCAAAGCTCTTCGCGTTATCGAAAACCTTAAGCGTTGCGCCGCCATCGAGCGAGAGGACAACGCCGTCACCGTCGGTAGTGCTCGTCTTAACGATTTCCTCCGTGCCGTCCGCGCGGACAATGACCGCGACGGTGCTTGCCGTAACGTTTTCAACAGGGATCTCTACCTTTACGGGCTTATCCGTCTTCGGAAGCGCAACGGTAATGGGCGCGGCTGCATCGGCTGTCGCCGCCGCCTTTACCTCGGCCTGAAGCTTTACGCTCTCGCCGCTCTTAGCCGCTTCCGCGACTGCCTTTTCGCTTACCGTCGCCTCGACGGAAACTACCTTACCGTCCTTATCGGTCTTAACCGTTGCCGCAGAACCGTCCTGCGCCGTCGTTACGGCGGTCTTGGAGCCGTCGGCGTTCGTTGTGGTCTTGGTTACGCTGCCGTCGGGGTTCGTAACCGTGGTAGTCTTGGAGCTGTCATCCTTTTTGGAGCTGCCGCCGGTGCTTCCGCCGCCGGTGCTACCGCCGCCGGTGCCGCCGGTGCCGGTTCCTTCGCTCTTATAATTCGCCTTAACGCTTACAGCGTGCGCAGGCATGGTAAATGTTGTATCGCTTGCAGTTGCGCTATTGAAAGAAACATCATTGTTTTCGGCAGTCCATCTATCGAACACCATGCCGCTGGCCGGTTCGCCCGCATGGATTTCAACCGTCACGCCCTCGGCATATTCGCCGCTGGTCGCTCCGCTTGCAAGAGTTCCGCCGTTTACCGTTACGGTATACTTCGGGATATCCTCAAACACAGCCGTTACGGTAACGTCTTTCGCGGGCATGGTGAAGGAGGTTTCCTCAGCATTCTTATCCGCAAACTGAACGCCGTCGGAACTTGTCCACTCCTTGAAGCGCTGGCCCTCGGGAGCAGAATTCGCCGTAACGGTTACTAAAGTGCCTTCTGCGGCTGTTACCGGGTTTCTCATTCCGTCCACAACCGTTATAGCATATTTTACAGCGGCTGTCCACTGCGCGTAAAGCTCCGTGTCAGCGCTCAGAGTAACCGTATCTTTATCGGCATAGGACGTGCCGTTGTTATCCGCCAATGTATTCCAGTTACCAAAATAAGGCTTGTCATTGGGGGCGGTAAATCCATTTGCAGGAAGCTTGAACGCGGTGTCCTTGAGGAACTTGACAGGCGCCATGGTGCCGGAGCCGTCGTTAGCATTAAAGCTCACGGTCACGGCGGGCGCGGTCTTTACATATTTATAGCCAATTATGTCGTTATTAAGATCGGTGGCGCTTGCAAGCGTCAGTTCGCCGGAGCTTGCGCCGCCCGCCGCAGCCATAGCGTCAGCAAGGACTACACTGCCGTTGCCGTAAACCGCCTGCTTCTTTCCCGTAAATTCCGCGACGCCGCCATTTATTGTCAGCGAACATGTATTAGGTACATAAGCACCGAAGGAAACGGGATCCGCCGTACCTGCCGCGGTAAGCTTGCCGCCACTGATCGCCAGCTTTCCGAAAACGCCCACATTTCCGCCGTTTGCGATTGCTTCACCGTCCGTAATACTGATTCCAGGGTCATTTGCTTTGCTAAAAATACCCGCAAAATTTCCGGTTGCGGTAAGCTTGCCGCCTTGTACCGCAATTATTCTGCCGTAAACGCCATACGATTGATCTTCTCCTTCGCCGCCCTTTGCTTCGCCGCCGTCTGCGGTCACTGATGCATTATTCAGGATTCCAAGCAAGCCATTATAACCATAGCTGCTTCCGTTTTCGGCTTTGCCGCCGGTCGCGGTAAGCTTGGCGCTATCGGAAACAATGGTGCCTGTATGTTCAGAGTTATTCCTGAAACCAGTACTTTCATCTGATGTTGCTTCGCCGCCGATGGCTGTTACCTCGGCGTCGCCGCTGATTGACCAAGGATTGGGGTCATCTTCTCCTTCTATACCGCAGGAGCATTCGGCCGTGCCGCCGATGGCGGTAACTTTTCCTCCGGGAACAGTCAGCGCGCCCCTATTTTGAATGCCGACTGAATAACCGGTCGCCGTGCCGCCGGTAGCTTCCAGTTCACCGCCGGAAACGGATAAACCATTATTCATTACGCCAAATGAGTTTTTGGCGGCTTCGCCGTTGGCTGTCACCACAGGCTCGCCTTCTATGGTCATCCCAGCATCTGCTTTAATACCACACGAATCAATATTCGCCTTGCCGCCGTTGGCAGTCACAACAGATTTGCCCGCTATTGTCAGGTCATAAGTTGCTATAATACCATACGACGAGTTATGCTCCGCCTCGCCGCCGATGGCAGTCACCTTAGATTCGCCCTCTATGGTCAGATTTTTATCTACGTCAATACCATACGATGAACTGTATGCCTTGTCGCCGGTGGCGATAACTTCGGCATTTCTTACTGTCATATCATTTACTATGTAAATGCCGTAGGAATTCCCATTACCTGCACCCTCGCCGCCGTTGGCAGTAACTTTGGCATTGTTGTCTACAGTCAAGCAATCGGCGTAAATACCAGTAGACTCATAGGCCTTGCCGCCGGTGGCGGTAACGGTGCCGCCGGTAACATTGACACCTTGTTGAGCCCAGATGCCTTCACTGTGTTGTCCCGAACCATAAGACGCTTCTCCACCCGTGGCCGTGAGCTCGCCGCCGGTAACGGTTATATCGTTACACAATATGCCAACACTCTGAGTATAATAAGTATTTTCTTCCGCGCAGCCTCCGGCCGTTGCGTCAACCTTGCCGCCGGAGAGAGTGAGAGTTTGGCACAGTATACCGCTGTTTGTAGCCGCATTTGATTCACCGCTCATCGCGGTGAGAGCGCCATTGGCTCCGACGGTTACGTTATTAGTGAAAATATAAACTCCATGCGTCCAGCACGCGTCGTCGCTCACGGAATGAAGCGTGCCGTTTACAACAAGGTTAGCCCCTATGCCCGAAGAATATACGCCGTAGGAACCGGCATCCGGCGCTTTGCCGCCTTTTGCAGTGACGGTCGCGCCCTCTTCAATCGTAAGAATGCCGTTTTCAAATCTGATACCGCACGAAGCATATTCCGGGGTACTATAATCAACCCAATTATAATTCGAGCCGGAAGCAATGACAGTCAGAGAGCCAGATTCTGCACCGTCAGCTTTCTTAATAGTCAGGTTGCCGTTAACGTATATACCCGCGCACGTATCATCTCCGGCTCCGGATGACCAGTGGAAGTAATTATGACCTTTAAGTGCGATAATCAGGTCATGATTACAAAAAATGCCAAAATTTTCGCCATATATGTCGATATCAGCATTATCCAAAGTCAAGGTCTTTGTATCAAAGTCATAGTCAATTTTGCTGCCTTCACCCACTGTAGTAGCCATATTCTCCAAAGCCCCTGCAATGTCCGACGCATTGGAATCAGTAATCTCTAAGTCTGCTACTTTTAATACAGGCGTTTCCGTTGCCAGCGCCGCGCTCGGGAAAAGCGCGAGGCAAAGCGCGATAATCATAAACACGCTTGCCAGTCTTTTACAAACTTTTTTCATTCTTTTTCCTCCCAAATATTTGTTACTGCTTTTGATTCCTTATCCGAATGCCCCGCGAGGCGCGGAGCAGCATTTCACCCCCTGATAAACGTAAAAAAGCGCCGTACCCGCGGAAAACCCGCCGGTACAGCGCACAGCTATATAAGAGCAGATAATATCATATTATCTGTTCTGTTCTGTAAGAATTTGAGCCTTTCGGACATGCTTGTCAAGACCTTCCGTTGGTATTTCTCGGGGTTATTGATCCAATGCCACGTTTCAGCCGAAGCACAGGCGGCAGAGAAGAACAAAGTTTATATTAACACTTTTTAACAAGGATTTCAATATATATAACAGAAAAAGTATAATATTGGAAGCCGCATGTTCGGAAGCGTCGGTATTATTATGTGTGCGTCGGCTCATTCCGGCTTGACTAAAACGGGCAATAAATGCTATAACAACCATATAGCAGTCGTTCTACCGGCTCGTTCGGCAGCATATTGCGCCAAGCCGGTCAATCGAATCAATTTTACCGGCGGAGCGAGAAACGCCGGAACAGGAAGGGAGAAAAATCATGCCATATATGCGCGTAAGCCTATCGAAAAAGCTGACGGAGGAGCAGCGTCAGAGCCTTTATGAAAAACTGGGCGAGGCCCTGAGGCACATCCCCGGCAAGGAGCCGGGAATGCTTTTTGCCGAAATTGAGGACGGACGGCAGTTCTACGCCTACGGGAAGAAGCAGGATAATTTCGCTTTCGTGGACGCCCGCTATTTCAGCCGCGTGGAGTATCATGCGAAGCGGAACTTTGCGATAGCCGTTATGAAAGCCATCGAGGAGGTGGCGGGCACGCAAAGCGTGAATATCTCCATGAATATCTTTGAGTTATCCACCTGGGCAGGCTTTGGGGATTTGAACGACGAGTTCTACAAGGAGCCCGGCTCCGGCTGGGGTTAAGGCAACCCCGCATAATTCCGGCGCATAGATTGCGCCGTCAGGATTTTCGTCAGATTGTTCAAAAAACGCAGGTAATACTTTGTGTATTGCCGAGTATTTTTGGACGATATGACGGAATATTCTGCAAGTAAGATATGTGCCGGGAATTATGCGGTGTTGACTAAATACTAATATTCGGCAAAAACAGAGGAGAATCAAAA
>JAEEGK010001214.1_pt1 | contig 64754 bp, 45 predicted proteins | sample 8958771 | NCBI WGS metagenome assembly JAEEGK01 (sample SAMN16246547, study PRJNA631951) | gut metagenome | biome: gut microbiome; feature: rumen; material: SC-attached | host: Bos | place: Iran: Karaj | collected 2018-10 | reverse complement strand
AGATAAAAAAAAAAAATCTTTTATTTAAATATTAAAAAATAAATAAAAATTAAATATAAAATAAATTAAAATAATTTATTTATAAATGTTTTAAATTTTAACTTGGATACTCGAATTAAAAATAATAAACTAGCAACTAATTATAATTACACATAAAACAATTAACTAATAAAAAAATCATACAAATAAATCAAACTGATTAAATAATAAACAATTAATTAATATACTCATCTAATTTAATAATAATAAATGTGATATTATCTGTTTGATTAGGATTTAATTTTAATAATTCACGATAAGTCATATTAAATATTTTTTTACTTACTTCTTCAGTATTTTTTCCTTTTTTATATTCTTTCTCTATTTTTTCACATAATTTCTGAGGATTAATATAATTCCAAAATCCATCAGTTCCCATAATAATAAAATTAATATTATTATTTAATTCAATTTTTTCTACTTCAGGAATTGCAATAACTGCCTGTTCATAATATGGAATATCATTATTATTTTTAAATGAAAAATCACCAATTGCTCTTGTTAAATTTAATATTCCATTTATTCTATTATTTATTATTTTATTTCCACTTTTTAATATTCTATTTTTTTCTTCTATTAAATTAATATGATGTTCTTTATTTAATTTAATTGCTTTTTTATTATAATACATATAACTTATACAATCACCTGCATTTGCAATATATAAATAATTATCTTTTAATAATATAATATTTGCTGTTGTTCCCATTTCAAATCCTATATATTCATATATTTCTTTATTTGATTTTTTTAATTTATAATTTTTATCAAAAAATATATCATTAAATTCAGTATTATTTTCACTATCAATAGTAGAAAGACTTTGAAATGATTTAATTAAAGAATTATTATCTCCATTTGATTTAATATCACATTCATTAATCATATTATCAATTTCAGGATTTTTTAATAAATCATCAAATTTAATAAAAGTTTCAATTAAACTTTCTTCAATTTGTCCTTTTTTATATTTTTCATTATTTAAAAGAATTTTTTCAAAATTTTGACAAACGAAATTTGAAATTAAATTTCCTCCATGACCATCAAAAACTCCAAATAAAGAAGAATTAGTATCAAAGTTTAATAATGCGATTGAAGCATCTTCCATATATTCTCTATAACATTGGGCTTCTATTTTTGAATATGATATTTTTGAATTATTTTGGGATGATATATTTATATTTTTTATTTGATTTGATATTTTTGAGGATGAATTGTTAATTGATTCATTAGACCCCATTTTTTATTTGATGGAAAGATATTTTTTTTATGTTATTTATAATGTTATTATTTCTTTTTGGTTATTGAAAAAATTTTTTTTTGTTTGTTTTAGAATTTTACATTATTATAATTTTAATTGATATTTTTATAAATTTTATTTTATTAATTTAATAAATAAATAAATATAATAATTGTATAAAAAAAACTAATATTTTAAATTAATCAACTAATAAATAAGTAGATAAATTAAAAAAATGAAGAAATGGCTTCCTGTGATTTCAAAAGAAGGAATAATGTTTTTTTTTGATAAATCAACTGGAAGTTGTCAATGGACATACCCAAAAGAATATAATTCAAAAACAAAAAAATATGAAAATATATATTTTAAAGATTGGATAAAATTAATAGATAATAATAAAAAAAATTATTGGAAAAATTCTAAAAATGGAATAATACAATATACAAAACCATCATCAACTACTTTTATTTTAGAAGCAGCATTACTTGATAATTTTGCTTTTATTGAATTATATTTTGAATATAATGGAGATATAAACTTTAAAGATAATCAAGAAAGAAATTGTTTACATTATGCTTGTATGAATGATAATGATAAAATGGTTAAATTATTAATTAAATTAGGATGTGAAATTAATAAATGTGATTATATGGGAAATACACCTTTAATTTATTCTATTATGTATCATTCTTATAAAAGTTTGAAAATTTTAATTGAATTTGGTGCTGATTTAAATATAAAAAATAAAAATGGAAATTCAATTTTACATTATGCAGTTAAGAATAAAAATCAAAAAGTAATTTTGTATTTAATTAATAACGGCTGTGAAATTGGAGAAAAAAATAAAAAAGGAGAATATCCAATTGATTGGGCTATTAAAGATAATAATTGGAGTTTAGTTAATATGATGACTAAGTTATCTAATGCTATTTATACTGAAAAAAATTATAATATTAATCAAGAAAATAGTAGTAGTAGTGATAGTGATAATGAAATTAATACTAATAAGAAAGTTAATAATGACAATAAAAAAGTTAATTTGGATTTTTTTGATAATTTTTCACCTATTATTTTTGAAAGTAATAGGAAAAATAAAATTATTGAACAGAAAATTAATAATAAATTAATACATTTAAATATACATAAAGATAATTTTAAAAGTAAAAAGAAAGATAAAGGGAATATTATTAATCCTAAACTTTCTATTGATGATATTAATTTTTCAAGAAAAGATGATGAAGAAGATGAAAAAGAAGAAAAGAATATTCCATTAATTTTAACTAATAAAAATAATAATTTAGAAAAAGATGATGATCAAAGTGTAGATAGTGATAATTTGAATAATTTAAAAGAAGAAAAAAATGTAAATATAAGTATTTTAAATGAAAATGAAAATAATTTAAATGAAGATAAAAATTTAAATTTAAGTATTTTAAATAAGAAAGATTTTAATCAAGAAAAAAATATCAATTTAAGTAATTTAAATTTAGAAAAAACATTAGAATTTCCAAATTTAAATATTATAAAAAAACAAATAAAATTTGATAATATTATTTCAACATCAAAGAAAATGAAAAATAAAAAACTATTTAATACTGATAGAAAAAATAATATAGATAATTCAATGATATCAAATGCAACAACATTAAATACAACAAATATATCAAAAATATCCCAAGTATCATCATATATAACAACAAATGTATATCCGATAATAAAAAGTACATCAGAAAAAATAAAAGATTACTTTTCAATTTTATATAATAAGTGTAATGTATGTAGTAAAAAACACACTCAAAAAATTTATAGAAACTTAAGTAAATTATATAATAATTTATATATTTATTATTTTAATCCACCTGATATTGAAAACCAAATTGAATATTTAAGATATTCAATTCAATTAGATTCTATTTTTAAAAATAATAATAACAATATAAATAATAATATTAATAATAATATAAATAGTAAAAATATTAAATTTTATTTGGGTAAAAATAATTATAAAAAAAAAAGAATTCATACAAATCCATATCAACAAAGAGAATTTAATAAATATAATAGAATTAAGAAAAAAAGAAAGAAATATTTTATATATTCAATTCCTAAATATATGTTTTTTAATTTCACAACTGGAAATTTTAATAAAAAAAAATTAAAATGTTTTACAAAAAACTATAATTCAAAATTTATAAAAATATTATTTTCATCACCTCTTATAAAAAATCAATTATATAAATTAAGAAATTTAAATAAAAATGATTTATTATTAACATCTTTAAACGAAAGTAAATTAGATGAATCAATAAAATATGATGCAATAATGACACATCATATTAGAAGTTTAACACAAACATTAAATTCAATAAATGAAAATAGTGAAATTAATACAAATACAAAGTACTTAATTCCAAAATTAAATTTATCTTTAAAAAAAAGAAATGATAAAGAAAATGATAAAGATAATGAAGAAGAAGAAGATGAGAAAGAAGAAAAAGAAATGATATCTACTAATAGATCAACAAATTCTGCATATGATCACATATTTAAATCTTTAAATAATATAAATAAAATTATTGATTGTGCTACTTCCCAAAGAAAAAAAAAAGAGAATAATATTGATAAAAAAGAAGAAAATTGGGATAATTTAGAAACTTCTTTAATGAATAATAATAATAATTCTACTATTACATTTAATAATGATGAATGTGATTTAGAAAATATTTTAAAAGAATATAATTTCCAATTAAATATGCTTAAACAAAGAGAAGATGAGAAAATGGAAAATTCAATTTCTATTTCTTCTAGTTTTTTTAGTATAATTGATAAAAAATAATGAATTATTATTATATATTAGCATGTTAATTTGATGTATATATATTTTTAATTGATTATTTATAAATAATATAATTTAAAATTATTTTTTAATTTTTTACAAACTTAAACTTTAAATATAAGATAAATTATATTCAATTTGTTAAAAAAATTTTCTATATATGGTTTTTTTACATACAATATTAATAATTAATAATTTATTAAAAATATATTTTCTTATGATAAATAATATCAAGCTTTTTCATTCATATCAAAAAAATATTTGATATGTTTATATAAAATTAATTATTTATATTTAGAAGTATTGATACATTCATAAAATCAATTTATGTTGATAATGAAGAAAATTCCTTTTATAAACATAATAAATTATTATTAATATCTCTTTCAAATATAGTAAAAATTATTATCAAATTCCATTTTCATATCAAATAAAATAAAAATATTATTTACATATTAAAATTGTAAACACAAAAATAAATTTATTCAGAATCCTTATTATAATTAATTAAATCAGAACAAGAAGAAATAAAACTATCACTTTTACTTTTAATATGATGTTTTTTACTATATTTATAATTATTAGAAGGAGTTTTAGACTCTTTAGAATTTTGATTACTATCACTTCCACTATTTTGATTTGAATTTGAGTTTTTACCTGAACCTGAATTAGAATCTGAATTTGAACCTGAATTTTTTAATGAATTAGAATCACTTCCTTCTCTTGAATTACTTGAATGATGAGAATTTGATTTTGAATTTGATTTATTTGAATTATTTGAATCTGAATTTGAATTTTTTGATATTGTTTTATTATTTGATGATGATGAATTGTTATTTTTTGTTTTTTGTGAACTTGAAGAACTTTTATTTATATTTGTTTTATTTGAGTTTGAGTTTGAATTTGAATTTGAATCTGAATCTTTATCACTTTTACTTGATTCTTCATTTTTAAATAAATTTATTTTTGTTATATTTTGATATGAACTTAAATTTGAAATTTCTTCTCCATTTACATCAAATAATTTATAATGAAAATAATTATAACTTTGAGGATCTTTTAAATTATTAAAATAATTTTGAAACATTTCTTTAGTTGTATTTGAAATATTTTTTGTTAAATCCCAATTATCTATATCATTATTTGGTTTTTGTTTTCCATTATTAGGTAACATTGAATAAGATAATGATTTTTTATTATCAATTTTAATTTCATTTTTTTTATTATGTAAATTATTAGAGTTTATAAAAGGCATTTTATAATTTTCTTCAATATATTTTTCATTATTTGACTTTTTTTGATTTTGATTAAAATTCAATTTTATTCTTTGAAAAATTGAATTATTTTCATTTTTATTATTACAATTACTATTTATATTAGTATTTGAAGAAGAAGAATTAGTATCAATTTCCATTAAATTTTGTTCATCATTCATAGTATTAAATTTACCTTTTAAATCATTTTTAAAATTTTGCAATTTTTTATCAGAATTAATTTCATTATCTTTATTTTTTTTATTCACAAAATTTTTATCCTTCTCAATACCATCAGAATTATTATCACTTTGATTATTTTCATTATCTTGATAAACAAATAAATTACTTTGTAATCTTTGATTAACATTTATATAAGCAGGTTCTTCAAAAGAATTATTATTAATAAATCCTCTTAAATTATGATGATGATTTTTAGTTCTAATATTATCTTTTTGAACTTCATAAGTAGGATATGAAATTTTTTCAATAAAATGTTTCTTTCTTCCATTAGACGGCTTTGCTTTTTTACATTCAACCCATTTTCCATGAATATAATGATTATTAGAATCATTAAGACAATAATTTACTGAAAATGGTGATTGAAAATTTATAAAACCAAAACCTAATGAAAAATTATTTTTTTATTAAAAAAATAAGAAAAATAATAAAAAATTTTTTAAAATTTACCTCTTGGTTTTTCTGTTATAATATCTGTATTTATTATACAATATTCAATATCACCATATCTTTTAAAAAAATTAATTAAATCTTCTTTTGTTGTTTCTGGTGGTAATCCTCCTATGAAAATTTTCCTATTGTGATTATCATGATATTTCTTTTTTGAAATGTTATAATTTCCATTTGAGAAATTTTTAAATAAAAAAGGAAAATTTTTTGGAAAAAATTCTTGACAATAAATTTCATGTCCTTTAATTAAATGAGGTTGTGTTAAAATAATATTTTGTATTTTTGAAGGATCTGAAATTATCATAAAACCAAAACCAAATGAATTTTCTAAAAAAATATTTTAAAATTTTTTATATACTATTTGATTGATCATATGTAATTTCACATGATAAAATATTTGAAAAATATTTGAAATAATCAATTAAATCATCTAAATATTATTTTTATTCTTACTTTTAGTTATTTCCTTTGGTATTCCACTTAAAAAAAATCTTCTTTATTAATTTAAAGAAAGATTATATTAAATAAATAATGTTTAACTTACCCTTTGTTGTTGAACATTTAATGGTTTATTTTTTTATTATTGTGATAAAAAATATTTATTGTGGATAGATTTAACTACATTTATTTAAAGATATAATATAATGACTTATTAAATTTTATGTGATAGAAAATTTTTTATTTTATGTATTTAGAATTAAAATGATTTATTTTTTAAAGTTTTATTTTGTTTTTTATTTTTTGGTCCCTGTTTTAATTTGTAGTTATGATTTTTTTTAAAGATTTTTTTTTAAGATTTTTTTCTTTCCATTTTTCTTCTTTAACAATTTTTTTAATTTAAGAAAAATTTTTTTTTACTTAATTAAGATATTTTAAACATATTATACTCATTTTTTACATTTAAAGTTTTTATTTTTATTCAACTTTATGTTTGAAATTTAAGAGTTATTTTAATAATTTATTATTTAGCCACATTCATTTTATCGTAAAAATAAAAAATATAAAAATGAAATTAAAACTTAGTTTCAAATTAGAAAGATAATTAATAAAAAGAAGTTATAATAAAATTAAATCATGATTCAAGAATTGATGATTAAAAAAATTTTCAATATTGTATTTTTTTCATATATTTTTCGTTTTTTTATTGATCAAAACATTTTAATCAAATATTTTTTATTACAAACAAAAAAAAAGAAAAAATATACAATGGTTTTTTTTCAAATAAAGGAAAAATAATTACAAATAAATTTTTGTATCTTAATTATAGTTTATTAAAAGATTGATTTTTAAGAATTATTATAAATTAAAGTAAATTTCATTCATTTAATGAATGCCAATTTTATAATCAACAAAAATTAAAGAAATAAATAATTTAAAATATCAATCTATACTAATTTTAATGATTTTATGGTAAAAATTTCCGTTAGATAAATTTACATTTCTTTTTTGATTTCGAGAATTAAAATTTTAATAAAATCCTAAATAAATTATTTAAAAATTTATTATATAACATTAGTTATACTATACATAAGATCTAAAAAATTTAAATAAATACATAAAAAAAATAAAAAATTATTTTATATTTTTCCAAAATAAAAAAAAATAAAAACAAGTAATAATGACAGAAAAAGAAAATCAAACTCCAATTGAAGAGACAAAACAAGAAGAATTAAAAGAAGAGAAAAAATTAGAATCTGAAGAAAAAAAAGAAGAAAAATTAGTAACAAACGAAAGAAAAGAATTAAGAATAACAAGATCAGAAACAGCAAAAAGAGCAATGTACTTAATAAAAGTATTTTTATTAAATAATGATTATGTTGATATAAACACAGGTCCAATAGAATCACCAGTTGCTGTAAGGGCTTCTGAGAGTTTAGTAAGATTAGGTTATTGTGTTTTTGAAAAAGTAAAAACTGATACTACACTTTTAAATAATAGAAGAAGAACTAAATTAATTATCAGATTAAGAAAAACTGAAAATTTTCAAGCTTTATATGATGAAAATGAAGAAATAAGAAAAAAAACTCAAGAAATTGATAATACATTTTAATAAAATGATTTTTTAATTTTTTGAAATATTTAAAAGATAATATAAAAAAATATATTTTTTATCAAAATAATAAGTTCTTATTTAAATATTATTATACTAGATTTAACTTATTGTAAAAACAATAATAAAAAAAACCAAATTTTTTTTTTCTTTAATCATTACTTTATTTCTCATCTTTCTTAGCTTCAAAAATAGGATATTTTTTCATAATATCTTCCCATTTTTCAATTCTATTACATAAATTTCTTAAAACAACTCCAATATCATCAATAGGAACTCTTATTTGTTTCATAGTAACAATTTCTCTAAAAGTAACAGTATTATCTTTAGGAGTAACATCATCAATAGTAATTCCGAAAGGAATACCAATTTCATCAGTTCTAGCATATCTTCTTCCTATACTATCACTTGTTTCATCAACTTTATATGAAATACCATTTTGTACTAAAATTTTTCTTATTGGTTCTACAAATTTTAAAAATTCTTGATTTGCTATTAAAGGTAAGATACTTACTTTATATGGTGCTACTGCAGGAGGAAAATTAAAGTAAGTTCTCTTTACATCATTTTTACGAACTCCGAAACAATGTTCCATTACACAATATACTATACGACCTATACCAAACGATGGTTCAATAACTCCTGGTGTGAATTTTTCTTCTATTACATTTTGTTCAAATCTCTCAAATTTTATTTCATTTTTCTCTTTTTCTAATGTAAATTTCTCACCATTGATTTCTATTTCTAATTTATTATTTGTTTCATATTCTTTAATATAATTTTCTTTTTCTTCTTCAGTTAATTTTTCTAATTTCTCAACAAGGATTTTAGCTTTAGCTTTATCAGTCATATTTTTAAATATTTGTCCTTTATTAATAATAACTTTAATACCTTTAACAACTTTAGGTTCTTTTAACATTCTAGCAGCTACTAATTCAGTATTAGTAGCTTTAGAATGTCTACTTAAATCATAACATGTTCTATCAGCATGACCAGCAACTTCAATCCAACCATAAGAAGTTTCAATTTCAGCATCCCAACAATCAGAAGCATAATGTGCCATTTCTTTAGGAGTATGTTGTCTAAAACGAATACCTTGTTCAGAAATACCAATCCCACATAAAAATTGGAAAGTTTTACAAATAAAATATGCTAATGTTTGATTAGCAATTATACCTTTTTCAACAGCATCACCAATAGTTAAATCAGTTAATACACTTTCATGAGCTAATTGTCTATTTGATGGCCATAAAGGCAATTTAATATCTTTTATTGTATCAAATTTTTTATGATTTTTATTTTCTGGATCTACATAATATTCAATTTCTGCCATTGTAAATTCTCTTACTCTAAGTAAACCACTTCTAGGTGCTATTTCATTTCTGAAACCTAATCCTATTGAAGCAGAACCAAATGGTATTTTCCCAGCATTAAAATCTAATAAATGTTTAAAATTAAGAAAATGACCTTGTGCTGTTTCTGGTCTGAGATAACCTTTTAATCCTCCACTTGGTCCAATTGAAGTTTCAAACATTAAATTAAATTTATAAGCTTTACCTAAATCATTTCCAGTATCAGGTGATTTAATTTTATATTTTTCAATACATTCATTTATTTCATTTTCTTCATATCTTTCACATTCTTCATATAAATAATCTAATTCTTTAATTCTCTCTTCAGTAATTTTTTTCTTTTTTTTTTCTTTATTAATCCATTCTTGAATTAATTTATCACATCTGAAACCTTGTCCAGTTTTAATATCTTTAACAGCAAAATCAGTAAATTTATCAACATGACCTGAAGTCTTTAAAACTACTTCAGGTGTTAAACAAGTAGCAGAAATTTCTAGAAGTGATTCTTCAAGAATAAAATGTTCTCTCCAATAATTTTCTATATGATTCTTTAATTGACATCCTGTAGGACCATAATCATATAAACCAGCAACTCCATTATATATTTCAAATGCTGGAACTACGAAAAAACGACGTTTCATTACATTTTCTAATCCAACTCTATCATATTTACGTGATGGATCCATTCCTGATGCTTTTTCTTTTTCTTTTTTTGATTTTTTCTCCTTTTTCTCTGGTTTTGAATCTTCTGGTGGAACATTTTCTTTTTTCTCTTCTGTACTCATTTTTATTTTTTTGGTTTTTAAATGAAAAAAAATGATATAAAATTAATTTTAAATATTTTTTTATTTAATTGTTATTTTAATTAAATATTAATTTTTTGATAAATCTTTTTTATAATTTAATTTTTATTTGATTATTTTAATTAAAAGTATAAAAAAATGTCTTTAGTCCTTTTACAAAATCAAATTAATAATTTATTCAATTTGTTATTTGATCATACACAAGATGAAACAAAATTAATAAACCAATTAACAAAATTTGCAGAAGATAATAAAATATATCATCATGATATTGTAAATATAATATTACAAAGATTTCAAAGTGAACATCAAATAGGAAATAAATTAAAAATATTAAATGTAATTCATTCAATTTCTAAAGGTAAAGATGGATATTTATATGTAAATGATTTTAAATCATATATTATTGAAACATTCTCAGAATGTTATTTAAATGGAGATAATGTTGATAAAGTTCATTTATTTAAAATTTATTATTCATGGAAATATATAATTCCAGATGAAGTATTAGAAAAATTAAGAATTAATTTAAATTTAGATCAAATGAAAGAAGAAGTAAATCAAAAATTTCCAGGATTAATTGAAAGATATGATAAATATAATATTGCAAAATTACAAACAATTTTAGATAATAATCAAATTTATAAAAATAATCTTAATAATAATCCAATTACAGTTAGAACAAATAAAAGATATGGTGAAGATGAAGAAAAAGCAAATCCAAATTTAAATAATAATATTCATTTAAATTTTTCAAAACATCAATCTAAAAAAAATGCAAATTTTCATTCAAATATAAATAATAATCCAAACTTAAATAATTCAAATAATCAAAATGATGAAATTGAAAAACAAAAAAAACAAAAAGAAAAACAAAAGAGAATTAAAGAAATACAAGAAGAAATAAAAAAAAGAGAATATTTTTTATCAAAAAAAACAACACCATCACCAAATTCAACACATTCAACAAATTCAAAATTATCATCAGAATCAAAAAAAAAAAAGAAAAATAATCCAATAACAACAAATATAAATACACAACCATTAATAAATACAATAAATGGATTTAAATATCCAATTATTACTCAAAATCCATATCCTCCTCAATTATTTCCTATTAATATTATTCAACCACAATCTTTATATCAAACTGAGAAATATTCACCAGAAAATATTTTATCTAAATTTATTTTAAATTCTCAATTTAAATTAAATTCAAATTTTTCTTTTTTTAGTTCTATTTCTAAATTCTTTTATGATACTTATGAATCAAGTCCACTTTTACCTTCTACTGATATTGGAAATGAATTATTTGAAAAATTTAATAATGAAAATGAATTTAAGAAAATTAGAGATTATTCAAAAAATATTTTATTTGTTCGTTTAAGAAATGAATGTTGTATTTGTGGTTATAGAAATCAATATTATGATAAATTTGTTCAACATTTAGATATTCATTATCATTATAATTATTTAAAAACTACAACTGGTGATAAATTATTAAAAAGAAGACCTGGATGCTCAAAAAATAATTGGATTACTAATAGTCATAATTTAGGATTTAAAAATAAGAATAATTATACTTTAAATGCTTTATTATATTATCATACTGATAATGAATGGTTGTTAAATAATCAAATTTATAATGAAAATGAAAAAGAAGATGATAATGAAGAATTAATTTATCCTGTTGGAAAAAATGAAGTTAAATGTTTTTATTGTGGAGATGAATTAAAAAAAAAATTCTTTTCTAAATATCATTATTGGTTTTATGTTAATGTTATTCAAATAAAAGATAAAAATCAAATTGATAAAAAATTAATATTAATTCACGAATATTGTTTAGATGATTATAAACAATTACAAAACGAACAACTGTAAAAAATAAAAATTATAAATAAATAAATAATAAATAAAATATTAATTGAATTTAAATTATAAAACTAAAAATATATATATATAATAAAACTTTAAAAAAAAAAATATATTTTTCTAAAAAAATTAAAAAAAAAAAAAAATATACAAAAAAAAAAAAAAAAATGCCAAATTACGGTGACAAAAACTATTGGATTCAACGTTACGAAGAGCAAAGTGGAACAACATTTGATTGGTTAGAAGACTACGACACAATAAAACCAATATTAGAAGAAATAGGAATAAGTAAATCATCTCGAATATTAAACGTAGGATGTGGTAATTCAGAATTTTCAGAGAAAATGTATGAAGATGGTTACACACACAATTATAATATTGACATAGCAGATAATGTAATAGCATTTATGAAAGAAAGAAATAAAAATAAACAAGGACTTCATTTTGAAGTAATGGATGTTAAAGATATGAAATTTAAAGATGAAACATTTGATTGTGTTATTGATAAAAGTACAATTGATGCTTTATTATGTGGTGAACATTCTTTTATGAATGTTGCTTTAATGACTAAAGAAATTTCTAGAGTTTTAAAAACAGGTGGAATTTATTTTATTATTTCTTATGGTTCTCCTGATAATAGAATGATACATTTAGAAAGAGATCATTTAGCTTTTGATATACAAATTTATACTATTAAAAAACAAGATGATGAAGAAAGTAGTGAAAAAATACATTATGGGTATATTTGTAAAAAGTTACCTAATGCTAATGAAAATTTAAATAATTTTGATTTGGTTTATAAAGAATTGGAACAGGAAGAATTGGAAGAAGAAAATCAAGAAGATGATGATGAGGAGGATAATCAGGAAGAAGGTGTTTAAGTTTTTTTTTTTTTTTTGTTTTTTGATGAGATGAAGTTATTTTTTTTTTTTTGTTTAATAATTTTTTTTAAGAATTTTTTAATTTTATTCATAAATAAAATATTATAATTTAGTATTTTTTCCATTATTATTGTTTTCGTTTTAATATCTTCTTTAAATTTATTATTTATTTATGAATAATATATGAATAAATGATAATTAGTTTCTAAATTAATTTAATTTTTAATTTTTATTTTTTATATTTTTTAGGTAATTAAATAATATTAGTAATAAATGTTTATTTGATGATTCAAATATTTTATTAATTTAAATTCAATACCATTTAAAATTTATATTGATTTGTTAAAAAATATATAATATCATGTAATAGAATTGTATATTTTACTTTATTTATTGTATATACATGTTGTATTGATTAATTTAAAATTTTAATTATGTAAAAATCAACTTGGTAAAATAAATATAAATACAATTTTGGAATTTAATCATATATATATTCTCTTTATGAAATTAATCAAAATAAATATTAAAATTTTATTTAAAATATTGAAATTTTTAGACATTAAACAAGAAAAATAATTACATTCAGATGTTATTTATCTTACAATTAAATATAAAAAAAATCAAACTACAATTTATCATATTTATGAATATCTTTTATTGGATGAAGATATATAAATAAAAATAAAAAAAAGTAAGTTCTATTTTAATTTAGTTTTAAATTAGTTTAAAATAACATGAAAAAAATAATTAAAAATAATTACCAAAAATAAAAATTTTGATTATAACATATAAAATAGAAACCTCAAGGTTTTAATAAAAATAAAATATATTATATATATAAATCACCCAAAAATTATTTTATCCAAAAATAAAAAATAAAAATCCAAAAATCAAATAATTAAACTTAACATAAAAACAATTCCCAGTCAAAGCTCCATAATCAGAGCATTGAATATCAATATTAGAAAAAACTTTTTGTTCAATTAAACTGTCCATATATTGTTGTTCTTTTCCCATATAATAAGGAACACAAGAATTACTTTCTCCACTTACAGAAATTCCATTTACTTTCCCATTTCCATTTGTTTTTACATAACAACAAACATCTCCTTCTTCATTTGTACCAAGAATTCTTTTATAACAATCTGAAAAAGATGATATTGTTTCTCCTGATTGAAGTTTGCATATTTGGGATGAAAATATTATCATTGAAATTATGAAGATTAATTTTAGTGTTAATTTCATTTTTTTTTTTAAATTATTTTTTTTTTTTTTTATTTTTTTTTTAAGTTTTTTTTTATATTAAATCTTAGTTTTCTTAAAATTGATGAGTAAGAAAAATAATGATGATAGTGAGGAAGAATATGAAGAAATTGAAGAAAAAATTACTAAAACTACAAAAACTACTACTTCAAAGAAAAAAAAAGTTCAAGTTGAACCAAAACACAATGAAAATGATATTAAAAAAGAAATAATAAAAGATGAAAATATTAATAAACCAAAAAAGGAAATTATAAAAGAAGAAAAAAAAGAAATTATAAAAAATGAAGAACCAATGCATATAGAAAAAGAAGAAGAAGAAAAAAAAGAAAATATAGAAGAAGAAATTTCAACAAATAAATATACTATACAAAAAGAAGAAGTAATAAGAAAAATAGTACCAGATCCACAAGATATTACATCAAAAATAAGAGGAAGAAGAAGAGGAAGAGGAAGAAAAAGAGAAAATATGAATTTAGGAAGAAATTTTAATAGAAATAATTATAATAATGATAATTATAATAAAAATAATAATAATTATATTAGTTATATTAATTATAATAATAATAATTATAATAATTATAATAATAGACTTGATTCAAGAAGAGGAAATAATAGGCAATTTAGTCAAAGAAAAAGGAATACTTTTTATAATAATAAAAATTATGATAATAATACTTATTATGATAATAAAAGAAATAATAATAGACCTGGAACTGTTATTAATTTTATTAATGTAAATAAAAGACCTATTATTGTAAAACCACTTAATTCTGAACCAATTCTAATTTATAGGGGAAATAATAGGGTTAGAGTAAGATATTATAACTAAAAAAAAATTTTTCTCTTTTTTATAATTTTAATATAAAATATTATAAAAAAGAATTTTTAAAATAAAATTAATAATCAATTTTATTTTTATATTAAATGATAATTTTGTTATTTAACAATTTTTTACTAGTTAAATTATATTTTATAAATGTCAAAAATAATTATTCAAGATAAATTAAATAAGAAACCAGAAATTAAAACGATAATGTTAAAAATACAAAATGAAATTAAAGATATTGTAATAACAAAATATTTATCTGTGATTATGTTACAAGATAAAGAAATATCTTTTTTGAAAAATCAATGTGAAGATTTCTTAAAATTAACAGCAAAAATATTAAAAAAAAATATAATAACTGAAACTAAAGATTTAAATTCATGTTCTAAAATAAATAAAGTTGAAAGAATTCATTCTTCAAAAAAATCAACTTTAAATTCATCAAATGATAATTTAAATAATAATTCAAAATTATTTTTTCAAAATAATCATAATGAAATATCAAAAACTAATAGAATTAGGTCAGAGAAAAAATTAAATTCAACTAAACAAAATATAAATATATTTGAAAAAGTTAAGAATAAAATATTTAATAATTTTTCTCCTTTACAAAGAAGTGAATCTTCATCAGAATTAACATTAGAAAAAAAAAACAATTTAAATTCTTCAAGTTTAAATAATAATATAATTTCTTGTTTTTCTGAAAGTACAAGGAAACAAACATATAATATTTTAAATGAAAATTCAAAAAATAATAATCAAAATAGTTTAACAAAATCATTTTCTAATTTTAATAGTAATTATAAAAGTTGTATTTTAAATAAATATAATGATGAAATTAAAAATAATAAATATAATAATAATAATACAAGAAATAAAATTTTAAATGAATCTTATTCTAAAAAAAAATTATCTAGTAATTCTCCAAGTATTTTTGATAATAAACATTGCAGAATAATTCAAAAGAAAATTCAATATAATAAAGCTTTTTCTAGTACTTCATTTATTTCACATATAAATAATTTTATTCAAGATAAGGAAAAATTAAAAGTAAATACTTCAAAATCAATTTTAAATAATTCAAATATTAAAAATAATAATTTATCCTTTTTAATGACTGTTAATAATATAAGTAATAATAATGTTCCTGAAAAAGATATAAATATTACTGAAAAGAATTCTGAAAATAATAATGGAAAATTAGGAAATTCAAGATTAAATTCTTATTTGTTTAGAATTGGGAATTAAAAATATATTTTTTGATATGTAAATATTATTATATTAAAATTTAATATATCCCTTGTTAATTCTATTAAAATTTTTTTCAATTGAATTTGATTAAAAAATATTATTGTTCTTTCTTATTTAATTGAATTCTTCATTAAATTAAGGAAATTTGATAAAATAAATGATTAAAATTATTAATATAAAATAAATATTTTTATTTTATTTTAATTTTTATGGTAAGAAATTTTATTTTTTTATTTTTTCTCGAATCAATTATTTTATGTTATAAAAATGAAGATGAATTAGCTCTTTCTAATCTTTTATTATCTGTTAATAACTCAATTATAAACTTATTTTCTACTATTAATTCAAAATTATCCAATAAATGTTCAAAAGGAATTGAAAATAATTTTAAAAATTCAGATTTTTACAATAAATTTTTATTAGATTCATCAAAAAATAAAAATGATTTAATGTCATTTTTTTATTGTACTCACAGAAATTCAATAACAAACAATTCAAAAAATTTAGATTCAATATATATAATTATTATAAATTATGAATATTTAAATAATACTTATCTTCAAAGAATGATATACCCAAGAACTTATGTAATTGGTTTATGCTTACCAAAAAATAAAGATAATAATTGTAATGATAATGATTATAAACAAATAATAAGACAAATATTTGATTTAAGATTTGAATTATTTCAGATTAATATTTCTAATAATAAATTAGAAACAATTATATTAAATAAAAATGAAAAAACATGGCCAGACAATAAATTTGATATTTTTTCTTATCCAAAAATTTTTAATTTTATTCCTTTTTTATTAATAGTAATTCAAATTATATTTTGTATATTTCCATCAATCCCAAAAAAACTAATTTATTGTATTAATTTTAGTATATTTTGTTGTAAAAAAAGTCAAAATGTAAATTATTCAAATTTATTTTCTCAAATTAAAAAACATTTCACTTTTTCAGAAAACATAGATGAATTATATAGTTCATCAAAAATAAATTCAAAAATAAATAATGACAGTGGAATAAAATATATAATTGGAATAAGAGGAATAAATATAATTATGATGATAATTGGAACAGTTTTTCAAACATTAATTAATTCACCAACCCATATTTATTCATATATATATTTGGGTAATTTAATGCAAAATTATTCTTATGGTTTTATTTTTTATGGTGTAAGATATGCACCAAGAATTCTTTTTTCTTGTAGTGGATTTATTTTATCTTTTAAATTATTATTTTTTTTTGAAGATAAAGTTGATGAAATTAAAGAAAGAAAAAATAAAAATAATAAAAATTATTCATTAGATCTCACAAAAAGTTTATCATCTTTATCTAAATATAAACCAAAAGAAGAAATAAATATTTCAATATATTATCCTTTAAGATTTATTACTTATCAATTACATAAATATTTTGTTTATATTTTTATTATTATTTTTTCAAAATATTCTATGTATTATTTACAAAATTCTGTAACTCCAATTTGGAAATATTTATATAATAGTATTTTATTAAAAACAACATATTTACATTTAATTTTTCAATTTATTTTAATAAGACCATTTTTATTTGATTTTTCATATCCTTTAAAAGAAGAAAATAATACTAAAAATGCATTTTATGATAATTTAATAAACTCTATTTTTTTAGATTATTATTGGATTATTTCAAATGAAATTATATTATTTATTTTTGGTGTTTTTTATATTTATTTCTTTGTTAAATTAAAAAAATATTCTCTTAATTACTCATTATTTTTTATATTTATTTTTATATTAGCATTTAAAAATATAATTTGGTATTTAGGTTTTAGTACTAATGAATATTTGTCTCATTATGGTTATGGTCAAATGTTTATTAGTCCATTATTTAATATACCATATTATTTAATTGGAATATATTTTGGATTTGTAAATTATATATTTGAAAAAAGAATAAATACTGAAATAGTAATAAATCAAAATAAAATTTATTTAAAAGGTCCTTCTTATCAATTAAAAACTTTTCTAACAACAAAAAGTAAAATTGGTTACAAAATGATTTGGATGGTTTATATTTTAATAATAATCTTTTCTTTATCACAAATAATAATATATAATAATTCAAATACAATTAAAGAATCATTAATCTTAAAAATATTTTATCTATTTGATATAGAATTATTAGTGTATTATTATTTTCTTGCAACCATGTTTCATTTTATAAGAGGAAATTCTATTATATATTCATTCTTGACATTTAAATTTTGGATAAGATTTCATAAATTATATTTTTCTTATCTTGTTATTTTACCTACAGTTTCTATTTATTTTTTATATCAGAGTGAATCAAGGATTACTCTTTCTTTTAGTAATGTTATTTTTTATAGTGTTATTATTTGGATTATAACTGACATTATTTCTTCTTTACTTTTTATATCTACAGAAATGCCTTATAAAAAAGTAATTAAATTGTTATTTCTTATTAGAGATAAAGAATTAGAAAATGAAAATAAAGAAATTGAAGAAGAACAAGAACAAATTCCTTTATAAAAATATATTTAAATTACTTAATATTCTTTTTAAAAATTTTAAATATATTTTATAAATTATATAAATTAAATTCATTAAATTTTTTTATTATAATTCAAATTATAATATAAATAAACTAAATCTAATTTAAATAATTATATCACTTTATTGATTCATAGCATTATATTTATTAAATTCTTTATTATAATCTTTAATTAATTTCATATAATTAGATTCATATAATCTTAAATCATTTAAAGTTTTTTGATAAGAATCAATATCACAATTAATATCTTTTAATTTATTATTAGAATTATTAATCATAGGAACTAAAGGATTATAAATATTAAGAATAGTATTTTTAACTTGTTCTTTTTCAGAAGCTTTTTTAAATCCATTATAAAAATTTTTCAATTCCGTAAAAGCATTTTCTTTTTGTTCTAATAAACTAACAACTTGATTTTTACTATTACACTCTCCTAAAATTTTTTGACTTTTCTCAGTAACATTATTTAATTGATCATATAATTCACCAAATCTTTTTTGATATTGAATTACCTCTAATTTTGAAGGATATAATTGAATTTTTCTAGTTAACATATTTATTACTTTATTTTGATTAAATAAATCTTTTTTCTTTTCTAAATTTGCTTGTAATTCATTATTATAATTTGTATCTATTTCATTAAAAACTTGTTCATTTTCTGTATTGTTTAATTTATCTATTTTCTTTTGATAATTTTCTAATTGGGAATCATAATAATTTTTTTCTGCTAAACATTCTTTTTTAAATTTACTAATTGCAGTTTTTAATTCATCTTTTTGTTTATTTTTCTCAGATAAAAATTGCATTTTTTGTTCACTTAATTTTTCTTCTTTTACTTTATTCATTATTTTATCTTTATTTTCTAAATTAGTTTTTTTATTCATTTCTAATTGTTCAATTTCTTTTCTTAAAATATTAAGTTCATCTTTTTCTTCATTACTACTAATAACCATATTATTATATTCATTTTGAAATTCATTTAATTGTGCAGAAATATTAGCTTTACTTTTTTCTAATCTTTCCTTTTCTTTTGCATATAATTTAATTTTATCAATTCCTTCATCTCCTTTTGAATTATCAAAATTTTCAATTTCTTTTGCAATAGTTCCCATATTTTCACTAAAAATTGCTTCAATAATTGTAGCATTGACTTTTTGTTTATCTTGATTTTGAATTTCTTCAATATTAGTTTCAATAATATCATTTAATGTTTTCATTTCATCTTTTGTTAATTTATTACTATCATTTGAAGTATGTTTTTCTTTTATATTTGGATTTTTTTTTTCATTATTATCTGTTATTAAATTTTTTTTCTTTAATAATTCTATTAATTGTCTTTGAAAAGCAATATCTTTATTCATTCCATATTCAATCATACTAAAAAATACTCTTAATTCATCATTATATTCAAAAGCCAAATTATTTTTTGGTTTATATTTCCTATTTTGTTTTAAAAAAGAATATTTTGCATTTAAAATTTCTTCATTATTAATTTTAATATCAGAATTTTTTTCATTTAATTTACTTTCAATAGAATTAATAGATAATTTTTTATTTATTTGATTTCTTTCATCTTTTTTTTCTCTTAATTCTTTAACTAACCATTGTAAACATTCATAAACTGGTTTTAAATCAAACCTAGTAATTTGAACTGGATTTAATAAAAAAGGACAATTTATACTTTTTAATCCAGCTGTTATTTTTTCACTAACTCTTATTTTTTCTGCTATATTCATATCATCTTTAAAATCAATATCAATATCATAAAAACATCCTGTTAAAGTCCATGCCATTCCTCCTAGTAATTTATCGAATGGTTCTAAGTTTTGAATTCTTGCTCTAAAATATCCAGCTGCTATGAAAAGTTCTACTATTTTGTTATAAAGTTCTAATTTATCTGGGTCGTTTTCAAATATTTCTGCTACTGTTTTACGCTTTTTTACAAAGGTATGTTGGGTGTTCATTTTTATTATATATAATTTTATTTAAATTTTATTGTTATATTTTATTATTTATTTAAATTATTTTCAGATTTATTATTTTAATTTTTTTTTATTTTTGTTGTTTGTTTTTGTGGTTTAGTAATTATTTTAATTAAAGATTTTTTTTATATATAAATTGTTAATTTTAAATATAATTAATTATTCAATTTTGGAATTTGTGTTTATATATGGTAAATTTGATTTAGTATTAAATGAATTATCAAAAGGTTTATCATTAATTCTTTTATTATAATAATCATAATTACTTATATTAGGATTTTTGCTATATGAAAGTGGAATTTTTACAGATTCAATTGTTGAAAGAGTATTTCCTTTATAAAAATTATTATTTGATATCAAAAAAGTATTATTTAAAGTAGTTGAATAATTCTTAAAATTTGAATATAAATTTTTACTAAAATATGTTTTATTAAATATAGGATAACTCAAAGCAGATTTTTGAATTCTTGTTTTTTTTGAAATATCATATCCAAAAATATCAGTAAATTTTGATAAGTTTTCATGTTTTTTTCTTCTACTATCTTTAGCTTTTGATAATGAATATAAAGAAGAATTTCTTTTTTCATTAATATTAGAAAATTTAGTTGATTTTATTGTATTAGAATCATTTTCTTTTAATTTTTTATTATGAAAAATAGATTTCCTAGTTGTACTATTTTCTTTATTATCTTCATCATAATTTAAAGTATTATATTGTTTTCTTTCATTATAATATTTTTCAATAGGAAATAGTGAAGTTTTACAATAAGTATTTCTTAATTTTGATAAACCTCTTAAAGGTTTTTTTTTCCTTTTATTTATATCAACAACACTTCCTAATTCTTTTCCATTAATAAGTAAATTATTTTGAATATTATGTAATTGGTTTAAATAAATATCTTTTTTTTGATTTAAAATATTATTAAATATAGGAATAATACCTTCAATATCATTACAAATTTGTAAAAAATCTCCTAAATAAATAGAAAAAAATTCTCCTTTTTCAGAAGCTAATTTAATAGAAAAAATAAATTTATTATGTACAATATAATTAAAAAATCCAAAAAAATCTCCTTTACCTAATTTTGCTAATTTAACTTCTTTTTTTTCATGTAATATTTTTTCTTTTCTTGAATTTAATCTCACATTAAATTTATCTTCATATTCTTCATCAATTAATTCATCATTTTTTTTATATAAATTTTGAATTAATTCATCAATTTCAGATAAAGATTTATTTCCATAAACTTCAAAATAACCACTTTTAATAAAATAAACATTATCTGCATTATCACCTTCATTAATAATATTAGTTCCATTAACAATTTTTTTTTCTTTTGTATTATAATAAGTAAATTTATCATAAAAATATTTATCAAAATTTTCTTTAAGTAACATATTAAAAATTGGTAATCCTTGTAAAAAATGAACATGTTCTCTTCTAATTTGAAGTAATCTAAATTTTTTTTCATATTCATCTTTAAATGATTCTGGAACAATTGAAGCATAACTATTTTGAGTTATTATATAAATATGATTTGTAATATGACTTTTTTTAAATTGAATTTTATCACCAAAATTGAATGTTTTTCCTAATTGAAAAAAAAAAGTATGATATGTTCTAATTTGTGATGGATTATTTCCTTTAAAAATTTCAATATTTAACTTTTTAATTATTGTTTGAGTACTTGTAAAATTTGGTAATGTTACTTTCTCAGGTTTGTAAAATTGAAAATTATTTTTTTCTAATAAAGTGTCAACTAAAGCGTATTCTTTAAAAGAAAATAAAATATTAATATAATCTTTAAATTGAGTTTCTGATAAACCTGTGTTTGGATTTTCTCTTACTTTTAAAGTATCAATGCATCCTTCTACAATATAAGTATCTATTGGTTTTTCTATACATTCTCCATAATGAAATAATATTTTATTTTCATATTCTTTTGTAGTTACAATTTTTATATTTTTTATAAATAAATTGCTATTTCTTCTTAGTTTTTTATTTACTATTAAACTTTGTTTTCTTGCTTCATTACTCATTTTTTTTTGATAAAAAAATTTATTTTTTTTTCATTAAAAATTAGTTTATAACTGAATAAAAATTGAAATAAATTTAATTATATTTTTTATAAAATTAAAAACAGAGATTTTAATTATTAACAGTATTATATCTATCATTTTCCTCTTTTTCAGCATAATTATATTGATTATCATTTTGATTTTTTAATTTTTCATCAAAATTACTATCAATTAAACGATCTTGATTTGAAAGAGAAACATTAATAACCATATCTTTATAATGAGAAACATTTGTTTTTTTTTTCGTTAATAATTCAGCAAATCCTAAAATTGTATCAGGAGAATCAGAATATATTATCATTAAATTCGATTTATTTATTGTTTGATATCTTACATCATAATGTCTAATTCTTAAAAATCTTTCTAATTCTTTAAATAATTCATATCTTGATGGAAAATTTTCAATTTTTAATTCACATTTATATTTAATAGAACTCATAATTAATTAAAAAAATATATATTGAATTAAATAATGTAAAATTAATTATTCTATATATAAATAATAAATAAAATAACTAATATGGCTTAATAATATTATAATTTTTAACTCTTTCTTTAGGAATAATATTATCATTAGAATAGTGCAATCCATAATATTGTTTAATTTGGGGTAATTTAGTCATTACAATTTGTCTTGCATTTAATTGATTCTCTTCAGAATTATTAAATTTATCATAAAAAAATTTCTTTTGAAAATATCTTTTATCTTTATTTATTTTAACAGGAGAAAATATAATTCTTTTATTATTTTCTCTAAAACTATTATTAGGCATATTTAATGAATGATTTGAATTATAAAAATGTGTAGAATCATTTATATAATTCATTAAATCATTTAATGGAGATAATGATTTTTCTTTTGTTTCTCTTCCTAAATTAACTGGTCCTTTAAATAGTCCTTTATTTTTATAAAAATTTATTTTCCTTGATAAATCTATTGGTCTATTCTTTAATATATTTGCTAAAGAACTATATTCTCTTCTCATATTTCTCATAATTATTGGAAAATAATATTGACCTAATTTTTCTTTAGTATTATCATTTGAAGTTTTTAATATTTTTTGAGATTCACTTTTTAATTTTATCATTTTGTCTATTTCTGAATTATCATTTATTATATCTGTTCCTGTTATAAATGTTGAAACTATTCCTTTTTTTTCTTGATTATTTATTAATAATTGTAGTTGATTTTCATTATCTTTATTTATATTTCTTCCTTTTATTTCTACTATTTGAGGTAATAAGTAACTTTCATTTTTTTCTTTTGAATTATTCTTATTTTCTGTTTTATTAATAAATTTATTATTTTCCATATTAGTTTTTTTTATTTTTATTTTTAATTAATTAAATGTAATATTTAAAAATGAAAAAAATAAATAACGACATTAAATTACCCAAATATTTTTCTGAAAATATCATTCAATTAGAAAACTCTTATTTTACAAAACCAAATTTAAGAGATTTAAAATATTTAATTTTACTTTATAAAAATGCAATTGAATATTATGCTCTTCAAAACAACATGAAATCATTTCAAATTTATCAGAAAAAATTAATTAGATTAACAAACTCAAATACAGCTTTATATCTATATAATAATATAAATTCTGAAGAAAATAAAATAGAGGAAGTTAATTTATTAAATTTATTAGATAAGTTAAAATTAAAAGTTAATGTTGATTCTCAAGAAAATATTGAAAATAATTTCCTAAAAATAAATTATGAATATAAACAAAGAGAAATTAATACAGAAAAAATAATTAATGATTCTTTAATAAAACAAACAAACAATTTCAAAGAGAAATTAAAAAATAAAAAAAAAAGAAATAAAAATGAAAATAAAGAGAATCAAAATATTAATAATAATATTATTTCATCTAATCAAACAAATCAAAATATAGAAAATATAATAATAGAAAATTTAGAAAAAATAAATGAAGAATGTTCAAAATTATATAATGAAAGAATAGAAAATCTCTTATCATTATATAATCAATTATATAATGATAAAGTAGAAAATTCAAATAAATATATTGAAGTTTTATCTGAATTAAATTTAATGTTATCAGAGCCACAAGATAATGATACAAAAAAAGTAATTGAACAATTAATTAATTCTGCAAAAGAAGAAAGTAAAGAAAAAATAAATGAAATTATTCATAAATTAAAAAATAAAATTATAAAAAATATTGAAAAAATTAATTCTAACGAATTATTAGATAATGATAATATTAATGATATTTCAAAACAATTACTTGAAAAAATAGTAAATACAATTAATAAATAATCTTTTTTAATTATTTAAATTATATAATTGTATTATTTATAAATTTATAATTAATAATTTTGTATAATATGACCCAAGCATTATTTTGATATAATAAGAGTTTTTTTTTTTTATATTTAATAATTCATTCTTATTCTTCTTTTAAATCAAAACTTTTATTATATTTATATTATTATAAAAAAGAAATTTTTTTCTTTAGTATTTAATTTTTAAATATAATCAATAGAATTATATATATTTATTTTTTTAGAACTTGTGATATTTAAAAAATATTATTTAAGTTAATCAAATAAATTAATTAATAAATAAATATCAAAATTTGACATAAAAAATATTATTTTAAAAAAGTATAAAAATTCAAAAAAAATAAATGATAACAAATTCAAATAGTTTATCAACGTTAACAAGTGAAAAAAATGATAAAATATTAGATTATATGTCAATAATATCTAAAATGTTTAATGAAATAGAGTTAGATTTTATAAAACAAAAATCATTCGAAAGTAATTCAATTTGTAAGAATTTTATATAAATATTAAAGTAAAAAAAATTTTGTCTTTTATTATGAGTATTCAAACCTCAGAATTGACTTTAATATATCAATTATTGCAAATTATAAATAATCCTGATGATGAATTAAATTATAAAATTCATTTTATAAATAATTTAATAAGAACAAATAAAGAAATTTTTATTAGAAAAATTTCAAATATATTTGATTTAATAAATGAAAATTTTTTACCTTCTAATTTAAATTTGAAAGAAAATATTAATGATAGTTTTGAAAAAAAATTCAAAAAAGAAATAGAAGGAAATGCAAAGGTGTTATATGATGATAATAATTGTTCAACAAATTTTGAAATACCTTTTAATTTAAAAAGGGATAATTCTCTTATTACATTTAAAATTGAAAGTACTTTAAATGATGAAGAAAATTGTGGTTCTGATCGGTTTAAAGATTATGAAAAATTTTTTAATGATGAAATTAAAAATGAAATCAATTCAACAAAAAAGAAAAATTATACTATACAGGTTGAGAAAAAAATTAATTCTAATTCAGTTGAAAAAAAAAATGAACAAACATTACAACCAAAAATAAAAGTTAAAAATTTTTATAAAAAAAAAATTTATGATATATATATTACAAATAAAGTAAAAAAAACACCAACTAAAAAGAAAAAGATAATTTCTTCTTCTTTAGAAAGTAAAACTATAAATAATGAGAAAAATAGTAGAAATAAATTATGCAATTTATGTCCAAATTCAAGTTGTAAAAAAATGAATAGTAAAATTAATATAAGTTTTCAAACTTTTATAACAAAAGATAAAAATTCTTTAAAAAAAAAGAATAATAGAAGTTTAGACAACAATTATATTAATCATAATAAAAACTTATCTTTTAATGCAAAAGGATTTTATAATAATAATTATAAAAAGAATATTAATGAATCAATTTCACCTATAAACAAAAATAAAAAGTAAACTTATCAATATTTTTATGTATATTTCACATTAAAACAACTTTTAATTTATTTTCAAATTTTAAATTATAAAATTTAATTAAACAAAATATAAATTTATCTTTAAAATTAATAATCATTAAACAAGTTAAATTTAAAATTAAAATATTTTTGATTATTTTAAATATTTTCTACTTTAAACTAAATTAGGATTAATATTTTCATCATCAGATAATTTACTATTATCAATCATAGCATTAAATAACCATTCTAAACTTTCTTTTAATTTCAAACATTTCAAAGCACTAATATCTTTAACAATAAAAGCTTTTTTTTCTAAAACAGGATAATTAATTGAATTATAAATGGATTTTAATCTACTATTATCCAATTCAAATAAGTCAATTTTATTAATAAGAATCATAATAGGAATTTCAGTCTTTAAAATTAAAGAAGAATTCAAAACATTATCTAAAAAAAATAAAATTAAATAATATTAATAATTACTTAAAACATCAATTGACTTATGTAAATGATTAGAATTACAATCAATCATATAAATCATTCCATCAATATCATCATAATATTTTTCCCATAATTTTCTTAAAGATTCTTTTCCAGATAAATCCCAAAATTGTAATTCAATATTATTATACTAAAAAATATATTGTTTTTATTTTTTTTGAATTAAAATAAATTGATTTACTTTAAATTTACTCACTGACTATTTATTTATAAAAAAATTTATACAATTTAATCCAGAAGTAGGAAGAATATATTCTAAAGGAGTTGCATGGCCTGTATATAAAAATTTTAATTGTTCTAAATAAGTCTATTTATTTAATATATTTTATTTATTATTTTTATTTACTGTTTTTCCTGAACCTTCTTCTCCAATTATAAGGACTTTAAAAGTTGGTTTTTGAAAATACCAGTTCATGAAACCTGAGATTAGAGAAAACATTTTTTAAATAAAAATAAAAATAATATTATTTAATTTATTTTAAATATTTATTCATCAATAAAATTTAAATTAAAAATAAATTTAATATTTTTAAATATTAAAAAACTAATAAAAAAAACAAATGAATCCTTTATCAAGTAAAACAAGAAAATATTATCATGTAAAAATTTTATTATATAATAATAATTTAGGATAAAGAAAAAAAAATAATCGATGAATTAAGAAATACACAATCATCAATAGGCTCAAATAATTCAAACTCAAATTTAACAATGAGAATAGAAGTAAAAACTCCTTTACCTCCAGTTATAAAAAAAAACGAAATTGGAAAATATACAAAAAATCCTTTTAATACAACACAAAATAAAAAAAAAGAAAAAAAAGATTTAAATCAACAAATTCCAATATTAAAAAATTCAGTTCCATTAAGAAAATCAGCAAAAAAAGATCATTTTACAATAGATGCAAAAATAAATCAATTAATAGAAACAGAAAATAATAATAATAACAATAATAAATCTAATAATAATAATAATTCTAAAAATAATAATAATAATAAAAATAATAATAAAGATAAAAATAAATTATCAAAAAGTTTAAATGTAAGTAAATCATTATCCTTATTTAATTTCGATAATGATGAAAATGAAGAAGCCGAAATATCATTTGATAAAGTAGTACAAAGAGAAAAAAATTTTCAATATCATGACATAAAAGAATTTTTAGACTATGCAAACTTACCAGAATTATTTAATACATTTGTAAAATATAAAATATACTCAAAATCACAAATAGAAAACTTAACAAAAAGAGATTTAATAAATATGTCAATAAATGAAAAAAATAGAAATACAATATTAGAAAGAATAGAAGAAATAAAAAATAGACCAATTTCTTTAGAAGAATTTAATGGAGAATTTGGAACACAATGTGATAATAATATAATAAATAATGATCCAGAAACTTTTGATATAGAAGAAAATGAAAGAATTCAAAGTGAATTATTTAAAAAAGCAGTTGAAGAATTTAGAAATGCAGGAAAAAAAAAAGATGATAATAATGAAAATAATAATAATGATATTAATACTGATAAATCAATTAAATCTATTACTACAAATAATACTGAAAATAGTGTAATTAATCCAAAAAAATTTTTATTTGAAATTGGAGGAAGTGATTTTTTAAATTTAAATAATTTTTCTCTTTTCTCAGATCAAGGAAATGATTTTAAAGATGATGAAGAATATTTACCTGAATTAGCAATTGGAAGAGCTTGTTGGAATTGTTTTAAAAGATTAGAAAAAGCTTATCCTATTAATTATGAACAAAAATATTTTTGTAGTGAAAAATGTTTAAATTGTTATAAAGACAAAAATATGATTAAATGTAATTTTTGTAATAAAAGTTTTTTGAAAAGTAATGCAGTTTTAAAAGGAAATAAAAAATTTTGTTCTATTGATTGTTTTAAAAAAGATCAAAATAAAATTGAAGAAAAAGATGAAGAAGAAGATGATGATGATGATAATAATAAAAAAGAAATATATAAAGTCCCTGATTTTATTACTAATCCTAAAAAAAATGATCAACCTTTTGAAATGGTTGATATTTTAGATATATAAATAATTATTATATAAAAAAATAAATATTATTTATGTTCACTTTTAGTTTTTTAAACTATTAATATAAATTTAAAGAAAAAAAATAAAATATTTATTCTTAAAATACGTAAGAATAATATTTATATTTTTTATTTAATGTTGTTTCAAAATAATCTTTTTTATATATATATATAAAGAAAGATTTATTGATATTTATAAAAATCATAATGATTCTAATTTAAATAAAATTTTTTTAAATCTATATTCTATATTTTCAATGATAATTATATTTTTCTATTAACTCTTGAACATCTTCAAGTCTTAAATAAGATGAAGGTGTTTTTTTTAGAAAATATTTAATTAAAATCTCAAAAAGTTCGTTTTTATCATCTTCTTCTTTAATATTTAATTTTTTAATTGTCGAATTTTTTAAATTAATCAAAGCTGAAATAAAATGATTTAATTTTTTTTTTATTATTGTTTTAATTTTAATTGGGAAATCAGCCAATAAATAATATTCATTAATTAATTTTATTCTTAAATCTTCAAATTTCGAATATTTTTTTGGATCAATTTCAGGATGTTGAATAATATAATTTAATATATCAAATAAAGCTTTATTAGGAAATTTGATGTTTTTATAAAAAATCGAAAAATTCTAAAATATTATATAAGAATATATAAAAAATAAAAAAATGAAGAAATAAAAAAAAAGGTAAAAATAAAAATTAAAAATAAAAAAACGGAAAAAAATATCTTACTTTTTGTTCATTTGAAGAATTTGGAGTATGATTATGAATTAAATTCTTTGTATTTTTAAAACTAAAATAATTTCCTTCAAAATTAAATTTAAATTTAATTCTAAAAGTACATGCATCAACATTCCATCTTTTAATTTTTCTTTTCTTAACAAATTTAAAGTAATTTATTTCATTTTCATTATTATTAAAAATATTATCATTATCAGAATATTTCATACTTGTTAAATTACTATCAGAGAATTTCCTATTTTTTTTTCTATTTAAAGGTACTTTTCTAGAAGCACAAGAACAACAAAAAGTAATTAAATCACTTTTACTACTATTAATTCTTTTTAAATTATATTTTGAAACTAAAATAAAATTTTGTATTATTTCACATACTTCTTTTGCAGAAGAGAATTTCTTTCCTAATAAACTAAAAAATTAGAAAATTAAATTTATATATATTAAATTACATTGTAATGTAATCATAAATTTTGTCTAAATCTTCTTCAGAGTAAAAATTTTTGTTATCTAGAAAATTTGAGTAAAATTTTATTATAGGAGAATTTTCGTTTATATATTCTTCTGAAATTTGTCCTTGTGTGGTTATATTATTTTCTATTTGGTATGACATATAAAAAAATTAAATATTTGAACTTATGATATTTTTCGTTAAATTTTTTTTTTTAATTTTTATTAAATTTCCTTGGCTTTTTTATGAAAACTATATTTTAATCCACTTTTTTTCTGATTATTTATTGTTAAAGAGGGTTAAAAAGTATTTTTAATTTCATTAATTTTAGTTTTTTTAGTAAAAAATTTGGAAATTAATTGGTGAAAAATTAGAGAACAAAAAAAAGAAAAATATTAGAATTTGGTCTCTAATTCATGAATAGTTTTTTTTTTTAAGAAATTTTTAATTTATAAATATAATGTTTACATTTAAAAAAGTTTTCATTTAAGATGATGTATAAAAAAATTTTTATTTATTTTAACGTTTAAGAATATTAATTGTTTTCTGTAACTGATATTTTTTTATATTCTTATATAATTGTGATATATATATCATATAAAAATTTTAAAATTATCTAATCTACTAAACTATAATAATTAAGAAAGGATTAAATTTGATTTTTTTTCTCTTTTTTTTTTAAAATTTGTTATTTATTAAATTAGGCTTTTTTAACTTTTTTGAAAAATTTTCCAAAAACGCTATCTTTTCAAATAGATTAAAATTAAAAAAATATCCTTATTTCTCAAGTTCTTTCAGTAAAATATATTTAAAAAAATATAAATGCAATGAAGAATAATAGGAATAATAATTCATTTAATACCTATTTAAAAAATTATTAATATAATAATATTTTCTTTTTATTTCTTTATTATTTTAACATTTTATTCTAATTTGATATTATTTAAAACTTTTATTGCTTATAATGAACATAAATTATTTAAAATTATATTCCAATTATCATTTTAAGATTTTACAATTTATAAATTTCAATTTATCATATTTTCTTGTAATATTCTTTATAATTAAAAAATATTTTTATAGATAATATTATGAAATAATTTTTAATAATTGATTAATAAGTAAACCTTCATTAATATTTTAAATATTATATTTTACTATTAAAGTTAAATTTGTAACAAATATTAAATCATTAATTTCAAAAAAATGCTTAAAAAAATTTCTTTAAATGAAAAAACTGTTAAATCATATTTATTTTTAATATAATTAATATTTTTTATATTAAATTTTAAATTATAAAAACATTCTTTCTTTATGAAAAAAATAATTTTTATAAATGGGTAATGATATTTCAACTTTTTGCAATTGTACTGAAATGAGAGGAGGAAATATTAACGAAAAAGTAGGTAATAAATATTTTTAAATTATAATTTATTTATAGTCTTTAATGCAAAAACCCACATATATTTTAAATGAAACAAGAGTAGAACAATATAAATTAACTCCAAAAAAAAAAATAATTACTATAAACCAAATCAAAACATATGATAACATTACAAATAATATAAATAACAATCAAAATATAATAAATTTAAATTCAAATAAAAGTCAATTAAAAAATACAAATAACTCAAATAACAATTTTCATAATAATTTTAATAATAACAATTTTTCCAATAATAATTATAACAAAGAAAATTTAATAAATTCAAATGAAATAAACACTATTCTTCCAAATTCAAAAATTTCATTTTCAAAAATTCAACCGATGACAAACTTAGAAAATAAAAATGAAAACGAAATAAATATCGAAAAAGAAAAAGAAACCAAATTAAAATCATTAAATAAAAAATTAAATTTTACAAAAAACGAAACAAAACAATATTCAAATGGTTCAAAATATATAGGAGAATTAGATAAAAACAATAAAAAAACAGGAAAAGGAAAATTAATATTAATAAATGGAAATACATATGAAGGAGAATTTAAAAATGATAAAATGAATGGATTTGGTAAATATACAGATATAATAAATAATTCAATATATGAAGGAAATTTTTTAGAAAATGAAAAAAATGGATTTGGAAAAGAAATTTTTTCAGATGGAAGTAAATATGAAGGAAATTATTTAAAAGGAAAAAGAAATGGAAAAGGTAAATTATTATTATCAAATGGTTCTGAATATATTGGTGATTTTAAAGAAGATAAAATTGAAGGTAAAGGAAAATTTAAATGGAATGAATATAAAATTTATTATGGAAATTGGGAAAATAATTCTTTAAATGGACTTGGGTCTTTTATTCAAAGTAATGGAAAATATATTGGTTATTTTAAAAATGATAAAAAAGAAGGTTTTGGAATTAATTATTTTTATAATAGTAATAATTTTATTATTGGAAATTGGATTAATGATAAAATTGAAGGATTGGCTATATTTGTTAATTCTAATCAAAGTTTTCAAATTTGTAATATGAAAAATAATCAAATTGAAAAAAGTTTTAATCAAGTTAATGAAAAACAAAATATGATTCATTCTAATGAATTTTTGGAGTTGAAAAAATTTTTTGAAGATATTAAAAAATATGATGAGTATATTGATCAAAATATGAATTTAAATAATATTGTGTTATCAATTTAAAAATGAATTTAGTTGTTTTATGAAATTTTTTCATTAAATAAAATAGAATAAAATTTGTTTTTTATATATAATTTTTTTAATAATATATATATGAAAATTAAATTAAAGTAAAATAATTCATAAATTAAAATTTAATATATTAAATTAAATATAAAACAATAAAAATAAACTGAAAAACAAAAATGGAATTTATTAAGCTACCATTAATTAAATTATCACATAAATCAAAAAAATTTTTTTTAATGAGTTCTTCAAATGATGATTCAAAAATAAATTTTTCTAATATATATATAAAAAAGAAATTTGTTTTTGATAAAAATATAATTCCAAAAAATGTAATTGAAGATAATAAAAATGTTAACAATTGCAATAATAATAATATTATTAATAATAATCAAAAATTTAAATTATCTTTAAAAATGAAAAAATCAACTAATAACAATTCTTTCAAGAAATTGATTTTTAATCCTAAAATGTCTTGTGATAATTTTTATAAAAATAAGTTATTACAATCATTTGAACAATTTACTTCTTTAAATTCCCAAAAAGTTGGATCAATAAATGTGACTAAAGATAAAGAAAGAAATGAAAAAAAAATACCTAATAATTTAAATCAATATAATAAAGGAAAAGATGATTATGAAGAAAAGAAAAAAAAATTATTTAATAAAGAACAAAAAATAAAGTTAAAAAATGCAGTAGTATTAAAAGAAATAAGAACGAAAACTATTTTTAACAATGAATTAATAAAATCAGTATTAAATTAGTAAAAAATTATTCTAATTTTTATAAAGATTTTTCCAAACATATAAATAAAATTTGTTATATATATAAAAAATATATATAATATTTTAATCAAAAAAAAATTTTTTCACTTTTTTAAAATATATTATGTATTGATAAAATTTTAAATTTAAATTTTTTATCCCCAAATAATAATATTTTCATCTTTTCCAAAAGAAGCAACTTTTCCATCTTTTAATTCAATAAATCCTGTAATACTATCTTTATGTGCTCCATTTATTTTTTGAATATTATTATAATTATCACTTCTATAAATAAGAATATCATTACTATCTCCTCCAACGAAAAATATTCCTTTATTTAATATTCCATAAACTCTTAAAGAATGAATATTGCAATTTATTTCTTTTACAATATTTTTATTAGATACTGAAATAACATAAATTTTATCTTTACTTCCAATTATAATTAAATCATCATCAATTCTACTTAAAGAATTACTTTCATAACATTCAATATTATCAAATACTTTTATTTCTTTTTTATTATTATAATCAATTATCTTTGTTTCTTTTTCTCCAGAAGAAATTAGTTTTTTTTTATCTTCTAAATATAAAATTGAATGAATTGGAAATGCATTATTAATAGAAAATAAAGTATCATATTTATTAGTTTTTTTTTTAATTTCCCAAATTTTAATATATTTATCATATGAACTTGATATAATTGTTCCATTTGAACAATAAATAACTTTTGAAATAATATCAGAATGAGCTTTTTTAATAATTTCTTTCTTTATAAATTTTTTATCTTTACTAATCCAAAGAATTAAATAATTATCATCAGAACAAGTAACAAAATTATTATCATCTTTAACACTTACAAAAGAAATAGAATCTTTATGTGCATTTCTTATTTCTTGTATATTTTCTAAATTACTTTTCCAAATATTTATTGTTTGATCTCCAGACACTGAAATTAAATTTCCATTTGGAAAACAGTCCATCGAAAAAATAGTACTTTGATGTGCTTTTGTTGAAGATATTTTTTTAAACTGATAATCTTCAATTTGTTTTTTAATAATATTTGATTTACAATATGATTTAATTAAATCTACAAATGATGTATTATCTTTTATTGTTATTTTTTCTGATAAAATTTTACATGAATCAATTATATTTTTTTTCATATTTTTATTTTTATCTGAGTTCTTTCCTTCTAATTTTTTAATATTTTCTAAAAAAGTATCTAAATTTTCTTTTAATGAATTTAAATTATTGATTTTTTTATTAATATCATTTAATACATTTTCAATTTCTTTTATTTCATTTTGATCGAAACCAATATTAGAAAAAGAAATAGTTTTATGATTATTATGTTCTTTAATACAATTACCACAAATATTACAATTACAATTATTACAAAAATAATTATATTTCATTTTATGTTTCTGACAAACAATATCAAAAATAGGATAATCCAAATTAATTTGTTCTATTTTTTTTTCTTTAACATCTACTTTTGTTTCTTTATTTTCTTGTTTTTGTTCTTTAAAAAAAGGATGAGCAAAATAATCATCCCATCCAATTCTATTTTCATAATTAGCACAAAGCATTTTTTGAATTAAATCATTTAAATTTTTATTTTTAGTTAACTTTAACTTTAATCCTTCTTCAATACTTTTAACAATTAAATATTCAGTAATTCCATTAAAAGGATATTCTCTATTAATCATATAATAAATTAAAACACCCAAACTCCAAATATCACTTTTTCTATTCATATTTTCACCTTTTAAAACTTCAGGTGCCATAGTAGTAGGTGTTCCGACAAGACTCAATTGCAAATCTTTTGTATATTGATGTTCTAACGCTTTACTTAAACCAAAATCTGATAATTTAAAAACAGGTTTATTAACTTTATCTAATGAAATTAAAATATTTGATAATTTTAAATCTCTATGAATAATATCTTTTTTATGCATTAATGAAAATGCTTTATTTAATTGAATTAAAACTTCTTTTACTTCTTCATCTGAAAGTCCACTTTGTCTCATTTTTATAAAATCATCTAAATTAATTAAACATAATTCCATTATTATATAATATTGTTCTTCTGTGTCTAATGTGTCTATTAATCCAACTATATTTTCAGATACTAATTCTTTCATTATTTTTGGTTCGTTTAAATATTTTTCTGAATCTCTAAAACGAGCTTTGTCTAATTCTTTTATTGCTACGTAACGATTTGTTTTTTTATCTTTTGCTTTGTATACTTTACCAAATGCTCCTAATCCTAATGTATTACACTCTTCATAATTTTCCCATATTTTATTTTGTTTTTGACTTTCTTCTTCACTTGACATTTTTAGAATATTTTAGATTTTTTTATTTTAAATTAAATATAGTATTTATTTTAATATTATTTTTTTTATTTTTTTTTATAAATTTATTTTATTTAATTATGGAATTTTTAAAATAAATTTTTCTATTAATTCCTTTACAGCTCCTTCAAAATAATCTTTTTTACAAATATATTTACAAATTTTTTTAACATCATTTTCTGCACTTGAAACACAAACTCCTAAACCAGCTTCTTTAATCATAGAAATATCATTATAATTATCGCCAATTGCAATAGTATCATTTATATCAATATTTAAATAATTACTCAACCATTTAATTGCATATCCTTTATTTATTCCTTTTGGATTTAATTCCATATATCTTCCTGATGAATAGAAAATATCTAATTCATTATTTAAATTTAATGTTTTAATATCTTTTTCTATTTCTTTTAAGTAATCTAAATCTTTTTTTGCATATATTATTCTAATTATTTCTTCATCTTCATTTATTAAATTAATATTTAATTCTTCAAAAATTTTAAAAGTTGCTTTTTGATGAATTTTTCTATAAAGTTCAAAAGAATCTTTTTTAACTTTATAAAAATAACAACTTTTTAAAGTAAAAACCATAATATCAACATCATATTTATTTCCAAAATTAATAATTTCTTGTGATATTATTCTATTTAATCCTTTAGAATGTAATATTTTATTATTTTTATTTTCTATAATTACTGCGCCACTATAACAAATTGAATATTCTTTTTCTAAATTATATGTTCCTATTTCTTTTAATATTTCTTGAATTAATTCTATTGATCTTCCTGTTGCTACTACAAATTTTGTTCCTTTTTCTCTACATTTTTTTATTGATTCTATATTAAAATCTGGAACGTGTTGATTTACTAATAAAGTTTCGTCTAAGTCTGAAAATATGATTTTGTAATTTTTTTCTTCATTCATATTTTTATTTTTTTTATTTTTATTAATAATTTATAATTTTTATAAATGATTTTGAAAATATTTATTTTATATATTTTTATTTTGAAAATTTTATATGCTACAATTATTGAAGATGAGCTTTTTACTTCAAATCGAAGTGAAAATTTAACTTTTTTTTATAATGGAAATATTAATATTAAAAATGTTATTCTTTTTCAATCACAATATAATATTAAAGATTTTAATATTTCAATATTAGAGAAAAATGAAATTATGATTATTGAAAGTAAAAAACAAAATATTTATTTTATTTTCTATTCTATTGAAAAAAATCAGGTCAATGTTACAATTCAAATAATAAATAAACAAAATCATCAATATAATTTAACATTATCAAGATTTACAAATATTATTGTTAATAAAGAAAACAATATTACAGTTAATTATAATAGTAATTCACCTTTAATTTATAATCTTCAAAATTTAACTGATATTGATATTTTAGTATTTACAAATTTTCCTCATCATTTATTTTATTATAATGAAAAAACTAAAGAGATAACTCAAAAATTAAATAATTTATTTTTGTCTTTTGAATTAAATAAAGATGAAAATATTTATTTAATTGCATTTCCAGAAAATTCAACAGTTAAAATTTATTTTGAAATTTCTTTTTTTGATAGGGCAAATTCTATTATAAAAATAAATGAAATTACTGATGAAAAAAATTCAAATAATGAAATTAAAATTGATAATAATCAAGAAAATAAAAGCATATATTTTTTTAATTCATTTATTTCTAGTAATATTAAAAAACAAAAATATATAGGTATTAATGTTACATATGGTTCCCCTATAATATATTATAATAATATATCAAATCAAACTTCAATTTCAGATTTTTTAAAAAATAAAATTAATTTATCAGAAAATGATATTAAAAGTAGTTTATATTATGATATTTTTGAAATTATATGTGCAAAAGCTTGTTTTTTTTATCTTTATTATATAGATAATGATTATATAATCAAAGATAAATATATTACATATTTTGATATTGAAGAAGGTAAAAAAAATCATACATTAAATTTTTCTAATGAATTAATTGAACCTGGATTTTATTATAATGTCACAATTTTAAATAATAATTTAAAAAATAATATTATTCTTCAATTAAATGATAAAGAATATAATATTACAAATAAAACAGAAAAAGAAATCATAATTAAACATGATTTTTATCAAGATAAATTACAAATATCATCAATAAAAGGAAATGTTTATGGAATAATTTTTGTATTTTTTGATGAGAAAGATATATCAAAAAAGGAATTAAAAAATGGAGATTCCATAAATACTTTAAAAGAAATTACATTATATATTGAAATAGATAATAATGAAAAATATGGTGAATCTTTTTTTAGAGAAATTAACATTAAAAATATGGATAAAGATAAAAATAATACATTTTGTTATACACTTCAAAAAAATAATAATTATTATTTTAAACCTTCAAAATATATTTGTAGAGATGATAATGACATTTCGCTAATATATAATAATAATGATTTCCAATATAATGAAACTTTATATTATTTTTTCCATTCTGATAATGCAAATTATTCATATGAATATTTTATTGTTTCAAATTTTTCTTTGAAACAAAATAATTTAACACAAATAAACTTTGAATTAAAAAAATCACTTATAGAAATGATTGATATTAAAAATATAAAAGAAACAGATAAATATATTTTTTTACAGATATTAAAAAGTAATGAACCTTCAATTACATATAAAATTTTTAACAAAGAAATTTATACTGTTGAACAAAATAATTATTATACAATCAATTTAATAGAAAATACAAATAATGAAAATGAGATAGAAATTAAAGGAAAATGTTTTTTTCAATATATTGTATTAAAAAAAAATAAAAATTTCACATTACCTGATACTCTTAGTTTTAATATTCTTAATTCTAATGATAGTTATATAGATATATCTTATGATGAATTTTTAGGAAATGAAAATATAAATTATAAATTGTTAATTGAAAAGAAAGATGAAAAAGGATTTGAAAATTTAAATACATCATTTTCAGTATTTAATGTAATATTAAATAATGAAAGTTATATTAAAGATAAGAATTATCATTTATTGGAATTATCTTATAAAAAAGAAAATAATAAATTATTTTCAACAATTCAAATTCCAGAATTAATTAAACAAGAATATTTATCAGAATATTATCTTAATATTATAGCACAAGAAAATGACACTAAATTATATTTTACATATATACCACTTAATTGGAAAATTAATAAAGTACCTGAGTTAACAAATGATAAACCAATTGATTTTATTTTAAGAAATAATTATCAAAATTTATATTTATATACTAATACAACTATAAAACAAGGAGAAGAAGGTTTTTTTATGATAAAATTAAATTCAACTAACAATTCAATTCGTTTATTATTTTCTTGTTTTTATTATGATTCACCAAATTCTATAGATAAAAATATTTTATATAGACGTAACATTAGTAATCCTAAATGTGTTGATTTTACTTTTGATGATCCAAATGTTATTTTTATTAGATATGATTTTAATACTAAAAATCATACTTTAGTTTTAATGATTTATACTAATCAACAAGAAATTGAAAATTTACCATTAACAGTTTATAAAGTAAAGAATCCTGAATCAATAGTTAATGTTAATAAATCTTTTATTCTTACAAATCTTTCCTTACCTATAATTTATAAAATTGATATTAAAAATTTTACTAAAAATCAACTAAGTTTAATATCTTTTGTTAATAAAACAAATATTTTGAAAATCTTTTTAGGAAAAGTTATTGGAAATGGATATAAAATTTCTAAATTTTATTCTACTGAAATTTTTGGTTTTGATCAAACTCTAGGAAATAGTATTAATTATCAATGTTTTAATTTCTTTTTTTTCAATTTTAATAATAGTAAAAATATTACTAATGATGAAATAATAAATTTTGAATTACGATTTTTAAACTCATCATATTATAATGTATTTTTCCAAAATTATTCTAAAAACAATAATTCAGAAAATTATTTAATTAATTGTAATGGTAAAACTCAATATATAATAAGATATAATTATGATAAAGATAGTTCAAATGAATTTATCTTATATCCAAGATTACTTTATGGAGATGGTGAAATTTATTATAATAATCCATCTTTTGTTTCATCAATAAATGAATTGTTCTATAATAGTACTAATAATATAAAAAATATTCCATTGGAAACAAATTATAAATATTCATTTTTTAAAGTAATTTGTAATAACAATGCATTTGTATATATAAGTCAATATATACCTAATAACAATATAAAATTAAAAAATGGTGGTGACTTTATTTTTATGTTTTTATCTGAATCAAATCAGAATATTTCTTGTGAAACTAATTTTACGAATAATTATGAAAATGTAAAAGTTCAATTATATTCAAATATTAGTAATGAATTTTTAATCAATAATGAGACATTTGAAAAAGATAATAAAATTCAATATTTTAATATTAGTAAAAATAATAATATTTTAATATCAAGAAAATACAGTGATTTAAAAGAGAAAATATTATTATCAATTTTACTTCCATTATCAGATTCACAAATAATGAATCAAACATATAAAGATGAAAATATGAAAGAAAATATTGAATTTGAAAGTAATTTTTATTTAATTAATTTAAAATCCCCAAAATCAAAATCATTATTATCACATTATAGATTTTCTTTAATAAATTCAAAAAAAGAAGATGAGTTAAAAATAGAAGATATTTATTATAATTTAGAAATAGCAAATTATCCTTATATTCCATCACCAATAATGATATCAAATATTAATGAGTTTGTTAAAATTTTTAATAATAAAATTTTTTTAAGAATTTATACAAAGGAAATGAATGATGAAAATCACAATTATTTTTTTATAATTAAAAATATAAAGAATCAACCTATAAGTATTACTGTTTCACATTCAAATGAATATTATCCAAAAAATAATGAATTAATTAGAGTTTCTTCAGTAAAAGAAGGAGAAATATCTTTAATTCATCAATCTATTTTTGTTAAATTAAGAAATTTACATTATTTAAATTTTCAAGTTATTCCTTGTAAAAAACAAAATACTGATTTTGAATTATACTTTGGTTTAAAAAATGAAAAAAAAACAAAATATTCATTAACAAATAATTATAAAATTGAAAAGTCATTTCTTATATATAATGGATATGGTGAATTTGATATTTATGGGGATGCAATATTTAAACATTCAATTTTTTTTTATAAAAGTATTCAAAATGAAAATCAAAATAATAGTTTTGAAATTAAAGTTGAAAAATATTTATCCAGTATAGACATTAAAATACCAATTGAATCATATGCTTATTCTTATTATTTTACTATTTATATTGCTGAAAATAATGCAGAAAATAATAAAATTTTTGAAGACCCTTGTTATTTAATTGAAATTGCATCTTTTAATAAATCAGTTGAATTTTTTCATAAGACTATTTTTAAAATTACAGATTATAACATTAATGAAAAAGAATATAAATATTCTTATAATTTAACTAATCAAAGCAATTTAATTATTAGAGTTTTAAGGAATGATAGTACAATTTATGGAGATTTAGAATTATCACAAATCTATTATTATAGTGATACAAAAAGTTCTTATTTAATAATAGTTTTATTTATTGTTATCTTAATTTTAATAATAATTATTATCATTATATATTGTATTAAAAGTAAAAACAAAGAAAAATCAGAAGGAAAAATTTTAATTATCAAACAAATAAATAGTGAATTTTCAGAGAATGATGAAATGAATTCATCTATTCTTTAAAAAATAAATTATCTTAATTAATATTTAAACAAATATAAAAATTATTATTCCTTATATTATTTTAAAATTATAAAAAAGAATAATTCCTTAAAAAATATAAAAATACTATATTAAGAATTTCTAAAATTATTATTATTTTCTTCACAATAACATTTATAAATATTTATATATAAATATAAAACAAAAACATAATTCCCATTCATTAACTTTTATTTATATTATAAAAAAAATTAATTTCTTTCAAAAATCATCAAACCAATTTTTTGAATGTTTAGAATAATCACTATCTTCAATATTTCCACCTCTAATAACTTCTTTATCTAATTGAATAGCATGTCCAACATCATTTGAATAACCTGCATTATCAACTTTATCTTTTTGAATATAATTAATAAAAGGACTACTTAAATTATTTAACATTTTTTCATTATTTGATTTAACTACTTGAGGAATAAAAGGAACTTTTATTTTTTTTAATTTCAAATCTCCAAAATTATAATCTTTAAAATATTCACTTTCTAATACATTTTGAAAAGAAGAAATTCTTAAATGAATATCTTTAATTAATAATTTTTCTAAAAATTTTCTAAAAGAACCATTATCTCCTTTAGATAAAGGAAAATTAATTTTTCTATTTAAAATTTCTTTATATATAGTATCAGGTTGTTTTGCATTATTACCAAAAGGATATTCTGCATATAATAAATAATATAATATAATACCAACTGACCAATAATCACATGAAAAAGAATATCCTTTTCCATTTAATATTTCTGGTGCTGTAAACATTGGAGTTCCTATTATTGTTTTTGTCATATTTTTTTTTATTCTTTTACAAGTTGCAAAATCTATTAATTTTAAATATCCTTTTTCATCAATTATTAAATTTTCTGGCTTAATATCTCTGTGAATTATACCACATGAATGTAAGTCATTTAATATTAAAAATAAACAAGCTCCATAAAATTTAATTTGATTTAAATCATGAAATGGATTTCTCATTTCTATATATTCACCTAATGTTATTCCATTTATGTATTCTTCAATAAAAAAACACCAGGAATTATTTTTTAATGTTTTAACATATTTTACTATGAAAGGATAATCTAATCTTTTTGATGCTTTTTTTTCATTTATTAAATATGAAATAAATTTACCTTTTGCTTCATTTTTATTATAACAACCTATATAATATGCTTTAACTGTATATAAAAATATTTTATTATGAACCAAATAAATATTATTTTCTTTTCCTCTATGAAGTGTTTGAAGATAATATAAATTTCCAGGAAATAATTCCATATCATCTAAACATAATTTTTTCTTTGTTTTTTTATTTAATTCTGAATCTCCCATTAAATCATAAAAGGAATTTTTTTCTATATAAAGTAATTTTGTATTTTGAGAACAAATTACTTCACTTTGAACTTCTTTTTCATTTAATAAAAATAATTCACCAAATGAATTTCCTTTATGAAATTCTTTAAATGTTTTACCATCTACTTTTAATTTTACACTACCATTAATTATAAAATATACTTTTTCATTTATTACACCTGAAAAAATAATTTTATCACCTTTATTATAATTTATAATTTTAAAATCTTTTGCAATATTTAATAATTTACCATCACTTAAATGATTAAATAAATAAATTTCTTTTAAACATTCAATCCATTTTGTTCCAGTATTACCATTAATTAAAATAGATTCAGTAAAATCAATATAAGAACATTCTAAAGTAATCATATGATTTGTATTTACAATTATATTTCCACTTTTTTCATATGATAAAAGTTCTTTTCCTACTATATCAAATGATTTTAAAACTATATTTTTGGACCTTGAAATATGTTTTAATGCAACTCCAGATATTATTATTATTATTTTATGCTCTTTATTTTTTGAAAGATATGCTCCTCTTTTATATTCTTCAATTTTAAATTTAGAAAATACATTTTGTATATTTTCTTTTGGTATTATTTGAGAAAATATCTCATCTTTTAATATTGTATTTTTAAAAAAAGAAAATAAGATTTTTTTCTTAAAATCAATACCAAAAACTTCAATAAAACAACTAGGTGGAAAAATATTACATTTAGTGTCTTCTTTAGCAACAATTCTAAAATCTTTTTCACTTTTCATTAAATTATAATAAATATTATCTTTTGATTCAAATTCTTCGAAACAATTTTTAATACCAAAACATTCTCCAACTTTATATAAATCAATTTCAGCATTATTACTGTCACAAAGTGAAATTTCACCACTTTTTATTTCAAAAAAACAATTTAAATCAGTAATAATATGTCCTTTTTTTAATTCTAATTCAATAGTCAAATATTCTAAATTATCCTTATAACTTTTATCCATATTTGTAAATAATTCAAATTCAAAAGGAGTTTTTTTAGCAAATTTATTTTTAATTAAATCAAAAGAAATTTCATCAATTGTATAAAAATTTAAATTCGTTAAAGCTTCAGCATTATAATTTCTAATAATTCCTTCTTTTAATAAAGCCAATTCTCCAAAAATATTTCCTTCTTTTAATATTAATTGTTTATCACATTTATTTGAAGTTAATTTAACTTCTCCTGTTTTAATAATAAATAAACAACTTCCTTCATCTCCTTCAAAAAAAATAGCCGTTTGAGCATCAATTTGAAATTCTTTTATTTCTTTAAATAAATAAGATAAACTATCTTTATCAATTGTATGAAATAAATAATGATGAATAAATAAAGTTGCTAATGTTATTTCATCTTTTGAAGATAAAACTTGTTCATGAACTTCATATTTAATATTTAAATTAGCAGTATCTTGACTCATTTTTTTTTTTGTTGGTTCTTTTTTTATCATTGTTTTAAATTTTGCAAAACCAGAATTTTGATTTTCTTTTTTTTTTTCATAATTATTATTCATTGTAGTTAAAATATTATTAGTATTTGTATTAGTATTTAATTTATCAGTTGCTTTATTTAATAAAGAATCATGTAAACTTTCATTATTTTCAAATATTTCAAATTTTAATTTTAATTCATTATTAATTGAAGGACGACTTGAATGTAATTCTCCACTTTGATTTAATTTTCTCATTGATTTTGCTCTTATTATTTTCTCAGTTGTTATTTTATTTAATCTATGAAAAAGTAAATTATCAATATCATCTTTCATTTGCATTGAACCAAATTTTAATAATTTTTTCTTCTGTGAACGTACTGAAACATTTAAGTCATATGATGGAACAAATAAATCTGAATGTGGTACTGCTGATGTCTCTTTATTACAATTGTTAATACATATTCCCATTTTGAAATTTATTTTGGATTTTTTTTTTATTTTTTTAATTTTTTTTAAAGTTTTTTTTTATTTTTTTAAAAATCTTTTTTTATATTTTTCATTAAAAGATTGTGATAATTTCAATTTATAAAAAATTATTATTTATAATATTAAAACTTTTTAATATTTAATTAAAAAAAATGATTAAAGAAATTATTATATAAAAAACAATTATATAATTATAATATAAAAAAGATTTTTTATTTTCCTACTTACATATAATAAGAAAAATTTTTTACAAAAAAACAATAAAAAAACAAAAAAACTTATTTCCTATAAATAAATCATTTATTATTATGATAATAATTTTTTTGAAATTTTTCTAAAGATTTATCAGTATCTAAATAATTATTACTCATTTTTAATAATTTATCATCTGGAATTGATTGAAGAGTAATATGAGTAGTTTGATTATATGCCGATTTAAATGCTAATTGTTCATATGATAATGAATATTTATCTGTACTTACATTGCTTAAATTTTTACTTATTGAATTATTATTACTTTTAATTAGAAGTGTTTTACTTAATTTTGATATTTTTTCTGCTGAATTGTATGATTGTATTGATTTATTTAAATTAAATTTTTGGAAATTTGATATTTCTTTACTTATAAATGAATTTGAAAATTTTTTATATGAGTTTAATATATTATTTTGTTTATAACTTTTTTCTCTTTTTAATATTAAATTTTTTATTTCTTCATTTATTTTTTTTTTAATATCATTATTCATTTCTTGAAATGAGTTATTTATTTGGTTTCTTTTTTTGTTTTTCCTATTATTTTCATTATAATTTTTATATTTATTAGAATTATCATTTAATAATTTTTTTTCAATTTTAATTGGAAATTTATTTTGATTTAATTGTATTAAATTATAAAGAACATCTGATTGTAAACATTGAGATAAATTATAAAAAGATGAATTATTGGATTTTAAATAATTTTTAATATTATGACTTATATATTGGTTGGAATTTGGATTAGATATATTTAAATTTTTAATTTTAGTATTATCATTTAATTTATTAACATTTTCAATATTATTTATATTTGAATGGCTAGAATGTTGGAATAAATTGTTTTTTATTCTATTTATATTTTTTATTTTTTTATTCAAAAATAATGAATTATTCTTATAAATAGAAAAAAAATATTTATTTGTATTTGGATGGTAAGTATAATTTTCCCCTTCTTTTAATTGATATAATAATTTTAATGAATTTAAATAAAAATCTTTATATTTATAATTTTCATATAATCTATTAAACCTATTTATATTTTTTATATAAAAAGAATTACTATGATATAATTGTTTTTTATTTAAATTTTTCTTCGAAATTATATTTAATCTAAATTTATAAAAAGAATCTAATTTTAATTTTTTTAACTTTTTAGAATAAATTATAGTTAAATTCCTTAAAAGTTTTGATATAAGAATATTATCATTATTTATAAAATTATCATAAATATTTAAACATAATTCTAAATTTTTAAAAAATTATTTATTTACTTTTTGGGTCTTGTTTAATTAATCTTTGATATAATAATTGATTTAATGATTTTATATCTTGAATATTTCGACATTTTACAATATAATTATCATTATTTTCTATAATCCCATTTTTCTGCAAAAAAAGAGCAAAACTATTAATATACTTATGCATATTTTTGAAAACAAAAAATAAAATAAATAAAAAAAAATAATATTAAAAAAGCTCAAAAAAATAAAAAAAATAAATAATGGAAAAAGTAAAATTAATTGCTTTATTTATAATAATCATAACTTCAGTAATAAAAATTAATATAATTTAAAAATAGATATTTTCAACATCAAACTTAACAATAGCCGGAGTATCATTTCGTTCAACAAACGTTCGTTGGACAAAACATGGCTACAGTGCATATAGTGCCTTAACACTCTCATGTTCAATATTATCATTTATTACAATATTCATATCAATAATGTCATATTATCCACAACCAAAAAAAAATATATTAAAATTTTTACAAATTCCTTTAACATTATTATCATCATTATTCTTATTATCAATATCAATATTTTCATTTATAGCATCAAGAACAAGATATTTTAAAGATTATTTAGGATGTAATTCAGAATATAATGGAATATTACATGTATATAGTTCAATTGATTTATATCTTCAAATAGTTGATAAATATCTTTGTAGTGAAAAATGTCCTTGTACTTTTAATGAGACAACTGCAAGAATGTATACAAGTAATTCATCTACTTCTGCATATTATAATATTTGGAGTAAAAAATTATATCAATATTATCCTGTTAATATTGATAATTGTGGTGAGGAAAATTTAAAAAGTATTTATGATGAATATATTTCAAAAAATGCTTATTTTGATCATACTTTTAATCAAAGAAAATTTCATAGATTTTATAAAAGATTTGAAAAAAAATTTAAATGTACTGGATTTTGTGGATTACATTATTATAATGATTTTACTAATACTAATCAAAAAATTGTTAAATATTTATTTAGTGGATTAAATAATGGAATTCCTGTACATTTTGGTTGTTTACATGTTATGCTTGATTGGGTTAGAAAAATGATACTTTGGTTTGGAATTAATGCAATGGTTCTTTTTATTGGACAAATGTTACTTTTTATTTTAGGAATTTTTTTTGGTTTTTGTTATTCATATTCAAATAATGATATAGATAATAACTCTAATTAAATTTTGTTTTTTGATTTATTTTATATATTTTTATTTTTTGATATTAGATTTATATTGTTTTAATTTTTAAATATTTTTTTATTTATTTATATAATTTTTTTTTTGAATTTTTTTTATGGAAATTGATTTAGAAAAATATTCTAATTTTATTATTGGATGGAAAGATACTCATTTAACAATCTCAAAAGATTATTTAAGTTATTATAGTTATATTAATGAAAATACTGTTCATAAATATCATTTATCTGATTTATATTATGCATATTTTTATCTAGATAAGAATAAACTTATTATTAAAATTCCAAAAAGGAATGATGATGATGATATTTTATTAAGACCTATTGAAGAAATAAGTGAAATAGAATTTCGTTTTTTCCATTCTTATTTTAATTATTGTAAATTATGTTTAAAAGTAAATGAAGATTGTTATAATTTTTTAAATATTGAAAAATATAGTTTGAATAGTAAGGAAATGTATTTAAATATGAATTTATATGTGACTGAGAAATTTTATAGGGAAATATTAGTTAACATAAATAAAAATAAAACTTCTGCAAATTCATATTTAGTAATTATGAAAAAAAAATTTTCCTTAGGAGATAAAAATTCATATTTAGATTTAATATATCAAAATTTGACAGAAATAAATGAAAAAATGTTTAATAATACTAAATTAAATGAATTACCATTAATTGATAATACTGAAACTAATAATATTAATAAAATGAAAATTGATAATTCTGAGAATAATAAATATCATTTAGAAAATATTGATAAATTAAGACAATATAATATTATATTAGTAAGATTATTAATTGAATTTAGAAGAACAATTTTTGAAAGAATTATTACTTCAAATTATAAAATATATAATATTTCAAATATAAGTGATAATAATATTAAATTCAATAAATTAGATATTGTTTCTAGATTTCTTTTTATTAAAGAAGGAGATTTAGATTTAAATATATTACAAAAGAAAAATGTAGAATTACAAAATACAAAAAAAGATTTATTAAAATCAAATGAAAATTTATTAAAACATTTACAAAATTATTTAAAAGAAAATAATTATCAATTATACTTTTGTTTTAAATGTGGAAATATAATTACAAAAACAGAAATGAAAAGAAGTAATTGTTATTATGATTCAAACTGTACAAAAATTTCATATTTTTATTGTAAATTATGTCAAATTCATTTTTGTAATTATTGTATTTTTTATCCTAGAAATTTAAAATGTTTAAAAGGGCATTTTTTACAACCAAAATTAGTAGAAAAAAATGATTTAATATGTTCAATTTGTGATAATCAAAATTTAAAATGTGAATGTTATTATATTTGTAATGAATGCAATGATATAAATATTTGTGGTTATTGTTATGATAAAATAAAACAAAGTATTACAATTGAATATAAATGTGATAAATGTAATAATTTTTTAATTTGGAGAAAAGGATTAATTAAAAAATGTAATAAATGTAATTTAATTTCTAAATGTTTTTTGTTTTGTTTTTTTTGCAAAGATTATTATTGTTTAAAGTGTTATAAAAATAATAATAATAAATGTGGTTTAAATCACGATTTAATAGAAATGAATTTAAATCACTTTGATAATAATAAAACTTTTTGTTTTGGTAATTTAATAAATAATAATTTATATGATATAATTCACGGATATAAAATGCTTAATAGAAGTAATTGTGATATTTGTTATAGAAAATTTTGTTTTAAATATTATATTTGTATAAGATGTTTATTTATAATATGCCAAGGATGTTATAATAAAAAAGAATAAAAGAAATTATAAAAAAATTTTAAAAATATTTATATAAATTTTTAATAAAAAAACAAAAAAAAAAGAATTATAAAAAAATTATTATCTAAATTTATCATATTACATATTAAGTATAAATTCAATAAATAAGCAAAAAATACAAAAATAAAATGGATGATTTTGAAACAGAATCAATATTTTCAAGAGAAGGAATAAAAAAAATCCAAGAAGATAGAACAAAAGAAATACAAGTAAGAGAAAAATTGAATCAAGTAAGAGCAGATTACAGAGAAAAAATGTAAGTGAAAAAATATTAATATAACCTTTTAAAAATATAGAGATGCAATTCGTACATTAGCAAATGAGATTTTACAAACTTCAGAAATGCAAGCAACAAAATATTCAAAATACTTAAAAGATATTCAAAGAAGAGTTGATAAATTACCAGAAGAAATAAAACTTGCTGATAAAAGAAAAATGGAAACTTTAAAAAAAATAATTGATGATATAGAAGAAGAAAATAATAAATTTATTGAAATTAGAAATGAATTATTATTTAATTATGAAAAAAAAAAAGAAGAAGATGATGAAGAAGTTGAAGAATTAGGAGAAGAAAATTCAAATAATGAAAATGAATCTTCTAATAAAAATTTAGTAATAAAGAAAAAAAAACAAATTCCAAAAAAAGAAAAAGGAAGAATACAAAAAATAATTGATTTTTTATATTGGTTATTTCCTTTATATGGTAATATTACATATTTAAAATTTAATTTTAATTCAACAATTTATACTTTATTTGAATCAATGAGATTTTTGTTTTTATCTTCATGTTGTACTTGTATTATTTATATAATATTAATTTTTAATCATTTAATAAAAGGAAAAAAATATAAAGGAAATGATAAATGTAAATATGGAATTCCTTGTCATTGGTTATATTCTTCATATGATATAAATGAATTTAATAAATATTCAGTTTCATATGGAATTTGGATTTTTATATATTTTACATTTTCATTTATTTATTATTGTGTAATGTATTCTAGAAATTTTCAAGAAAATATTTATAGAAATAATAATCGTTATGAAACAATTTCAGCTCATTTATTTAATTCATGGAATTTTCAAGTTAATACAAAAGAAAGAGCTGCATTTGATGCTGATGATATTTATCATGATTTAAAAGAAGCAAAAAATGAAATATTACTTAAATACGTTGGTAAAAATAAAAAATATAAATGTAGACATAAATGTTATTTTTTTTGGGCAAATTTTATTGCTGTTATTATTTGTGTTGTTTTCTTATTAATTGTTGCTTTTTCATTTAATATTAGAAATACTTTGAGAACAACAAATAAATATATTAAAAAAAATGCTATGAGTGATAATATTGCAGATATGGTTTTTTATCTTCTTGTTATAGGATCTTTTTATTTATTTCCTTATTTAATGGCATTAACTGTTAGATTAGAACCTTATAAAAAAAGAGAAGATGCATATTTAGTCAAAACTTTAAAAAAAATAATTGCTGTTATTTTAGGTTTTGTAGTTTTTTATATGATGGAAGTTTTTGCAACTTTAACTGCTCCTAAAAAAAAAACAGATGATAATAAATTAAAAGATTTATCTACTTTTTTTAATTGTCCAGGTAAATATTCAAATAAAACTGGTGAATTAGACACAAATAGTATAAAAAGTAATTATGATGAAATTGTAGGAAGTGAATATGCAGCATGTAGAGAAGATGCATTTGCAGTAAATTTCTTTTTTTTATTAATTACTTATGTTTTAATGTATTATGCAATTGAAGGAATTACATTTTTATCTAAGAAAATATGTAATAAATGTGTAAAAAAAAAACAAATTGAATTTGATCCAATTTATACTTTTGTACATATATTTATTGTTTTTGTTTTATTTTCTTTTACTATTATTTTTATGCCTGTAATGGCACTTCCTTTTCCTTTTGTTATGTTTGGTTTATTTAAATATGAATTTTATAAATTAAAATTTTTTGCAAATTGTAAATTTGATGAAACAAGTATTAAAAATTTATCAAATGCAAAAAAAATATTAAATTACTTTTTAGCATTTACATTATTAACTTTATTAGGAATAACATATCTTTATGCAACAAAATTACCACATTATACAATGATTAAATGTTATAAATCAAAAGGAACTGATGGAGAAACAATAATGTTTAGTGATCAAGTAGTTATGTGTGGACCAACTTCTTATAATTCTAGAATATCTTTTGGAATGTCTTTTAAAATGAGAAGTGCTTTTTTCTTTGGTTGGATTTATCGATTGGCAAGAGAAGCTATTTCTATTATGATTTTATTATCTATTATTTTTATTATTTTTATTTATAGAAAGTATACTCCTACTAAAGATTATTATGATTTTATTATTAAGAAACAAAAAGAAATTTTAGAAACTTTTCAATTACTTTATCAACAAATTTCTAAAAGAGATTTAATTACTAAAAATTTGTTACTTGTTGCTAAAAATGAACAAAAAATAGATTAATTTTGGGTTTTTTTTATTTTAGAATATTTTTTTTGATTTTTATTATATTATTTTATAATTTTTAATTATTATTAGAGAAAAAAAATTTTTTTATATATTATTATTTTATTTGATTTTATATTCTTTTTTAATTAAAATATAATAGAATAAAAAATTAAAAAATTAAAATTAAAAAAAAGAAAATTAAAAATTAATAAAAAAAATAATAAAATGGGAATAGAAGGTTCATGTTGTCAAGGTAAAAAATAAAAAATGATATAACAATTATAAAAAGTAGCTGGAGATAAAAAAAGTGAAATAAAAGTAGAAAATTCAGAAGAACCAAAAAAAAACGAAAATGAAAATCTATTATATGAAAAATCAATAATCAATAATTCAGGTGATCATAAAAACAGTACATCAATTACAAAACCTACAAATGCACAAATTGAAAAAAAAGTAGAAATTAAACCATTAAATTCAGAAAAACAAGTAAATACTCAAAAAATGGGAGAAACAATTTTAAATCAAATTTATCAACACAAAAAAACTTTAAATCAATTAAAAAAAGAAGGAAAAGATTTAAAATTAACAATGGAATCTCAATTTAATAAAATTGAATCTTTTGATTGTGATAATAAAGAAGAAGAATTAAATAATAATAATATTAACCATATAATGACAAAAGATGAAGAAAATCAAATTAGAAATTCTTTAAAAAATCATTTTGTTTTTAAAGATATTACTTCAGATGTTTTAAATTTAGTAATTAATGAATTAATTTTTTGTTCTTTTCCAAAAGGAACTATTATTTATAAAGAAGGAGATGAAGGAAATTTTTTTTATATTATTTCATCTGGAAGTGTTGAAGCAATTGAAAAAGGTGAATTAAAAAAAAAATATACTCAATGGGAATGTTTTGGGGAATTAAGTTTAATTACACAAAATAAAAGAGAAGAAACTATTATGTGTATTGAAGATGTTTCTGTTTTTACTATTGAGGGTTCATCTTTTAGAGATATTCAAAAAAGAATTAATGAAAAAATACTTAAAGAAAGATTTAATTTTTTAAATACTATTTCAATTTTTGAATCACTTGATAATATTTCTAAATATAATGTTGCCCAAAAAATAAAATTAAAAGAATTTAAAATAAATGAAAAAATTATTAATAGAGGTGATTTTGGAGATAATTTATATATTATTAAAGATGGTTTAGTTTCTTGTAAAATTGGAGAAAAAGAAATAAGAAAATTAGGTAATAATGATTATTTTGGACAAAATGCAATTTTAATTGATGTAAAAAGAGGAATGGATATTATTGCATTACAAAAAACTTTATGTTATGAATTATCAAGAAATGATTTAAAAGATGCTTTAGGAAAAGAATATATTGATGTAATATTATTTTGTTTTTTTAGAAATTGTGTTGATAAAAGTGATTATTTAAAAATAATATTTAATGAAAATTTATTACAAGATATATTTAAATCATTTAAAATTAAAATATATGCAAAAGATGAGAAAATATATCAACCAACAAATCAAGATAAATTAAAATCAAATAATAAAAGAATGATAGTAGTAATTGAAGGTTCATTATATAAAGAATCAAATAATGAATTAAAAGCAGAAAAAGGAAAAATAATAGGAGAAGAAATATTTAAAGATTATAATAATACTATACCAGAAGATTTAATTGCTCTTCCGGATTGTATTTCATTAGAAGCATCAATATTATCTTTATCAAAAGTAATGAAAATTGATTTAAATCAAGAAAAACCATTAAATTTATTAAATAGAATTGGTAAATTAAAAAAATTATCTTTATTTCGTAATTTATCAGAAAAAACTTTAGAATTAATCGCATCTAAATTAAAAAAAACAAAATATGATGAAAATAAAATAATAGTAACTGAAGATACAGTCGGAGATACATTTTTTTTAATATCAAAAGGTAGAGTTAGAATAACAAAAAATGGTGTTTATATAAGAGATTTAGAAAGTGGAAATTGTTTTGGTGAAAATGTACTTTTATTAAGTGGAGTAAAGAGAACAGCAACAGTAACATCAATTGATAAAGTTGTATGTTATGAATTATCAAAAACTGATTTTGATATTATTTTAGATGATAAAAATATGAAAAATTTCTTATTAAAGCAATTTGCTTTACAAGACACTTCAATAACACTTCATGATTTACAATATATTAAATTTTTAGGAAAAGGAAAATTTGGTTCAGTTTCTTTAGTACATAATAAAAAGAATATATATGCAATAAAAGCAATATCAAGAAAAAGTGTAGAAAAACAGAAAATATTAGCAAAATATTTTGTAAATGAAAGAAGAGTAATGTTAACATTAGATCATCCATTTATAGTAAAAATGGTAAAAAGTATGAAAAATGATTTATTTTGTTTCTTACTTATAGAATATGTACAAGGGAAAAGTTTAGATGAATATTTATCATCAAGATTAACAAAAAAAAACATATTAGAAACTCAATTTTATATAAGTTCACTATTATTAATGTTAGAATATTTACAAAAGAAATTTATAGCACATCGTGATATTAAACCAGCAAATATAATGATTGATACAAATGGTTATTTAAAAATGATTGATTTTGGTACTGCAAAAGTTTTAACTGATTATACTTCAACTGTAATTGGTACTCCTCATTATATTGCACCTGAAATATTACAAGGTAAAGGTTATTCTTTAAGTTGTGATTTTTGGTCTGTTGGAATTTGTATGTTTGAAATATTTTATGGTACTTATCCTTTTGGACATTTTGCTAATGAAGTTATTGAAATTTATAAAGAAGTTTTATATAAAGATGTTTCTTTTCCTTTTGAAGAAGAAAAATTTAATAATGTTAATTCGTTTATTAGAGATTTATTAACTAAAAAAGTTAATTTGAGAATTTGTAATGTTAGTATTTTAAAAAATAAACCTTTTTTTGAAAATTTTGATTTTGAAAAATTAAAAGATTTTAAAATTGAACCTCCATTTATTCCTAGTTCTAGTGATTTAAGTGATTTTTTAAATCAAGAAAATCCTTATGAAAATATTGTTTCTCAAGATAATTATGTTTCTAATGGTAAAAAAGATAAAGATGATTATATTCCTCCTGGTTATGATAAACATTGGGCTGAGGAATTTTAATTGTATTTTTTTTTAGTTTTTTTTATTTTTTTTGGGATTTTTTTCTTTGATTTTTTTTCAAATTGTTTTTAATTCAGTAGAATTAAGTTTTAAATTGTTCTTATTCATATTCAATTATTTGTTTATAAAATAAATTATTATACTAAGAAATTTTACTAATTGAGTTTTATGATTTATAAAAATAAATACAAAGTTTATAAAAAATAATAATTTGTAGTTGATAATATATATAAAATTTAAATATATATTTTACAATTTATTACTTTAAAAACATAAACAATTTTTAATTAATATATTTAATAATATCATATGAAAAATATAATAGAAAAAAAAGTGAACAAATCAAAATTTATTAAATTACATTCATTTCAAAAATCTTTTTTATTCAAAGAAAAATAGAGAAAAATCCTAAAATTAAAAGCAAAAAATAAAAAAATATTATTCCCATAAGTAAATAATATGAGATAAAAAAATTAAGAATCAACATATTTACATTTAAATAAATTTTGATTTGATTTAATAATCATTTCATTTGTAATTTCAGTTTCTAAATTTAACATTAACCAAGTTCCATTAGTTGAAGGTTTAATAATATTTAATTCATTAACATATCCATCTTGAATAACCCATTCTAAATTATCTTTAAAATAAACAGTACAATGAACTTTACTTAATAAATTATCTTGAATAATAATATAATTATTACTATCTCTTCCAATATAAATTCTATTTTGAATTAAAGGATTAATTAAAACTTGTTCTGATCTAAGTGTTCCACTAAAAATTTTTAATCTAAGTATTTTTAATATATCTTTATCTTCATCATTTTTATTATTATTTCTATCATCATATGTAAAAACAATATAAGAATTTCCAATATTAATTAAAAAATTATCTGTTATTATAGTATCAATTGTTAATTTTCTAAAAGTACCAAATCCACATCCTAAATCTAAAATATAATATTTTAAATCATATGGATTAAATTTTATTTGAAAATGTTTTCCAATAAATCTTTGTTCAAAATTTTCTTCAATTGGTTTTAAAATAAAATCAACTTCACTTTTTCTATCATTTGGAAAATAACCAAAATATGTATATCCATCTTTTTTATTTCTAAATGATTTAATCATTCCATATGCATCTATTTTTAATATTTCTCCTTTTTTTAAATTATATGATCTTAATATTTCTAATGTTAATTTTGGTGATTTTTCATATACTTTTTTTAATTCCTTTAAATATTTTAAATCTATTTCATTTTTCTTTTTTGTCATTTCTTCTTTGTAATTATAATTATTTATTCTATCATGATCACTGGAATTTAAAATATTTTTTAATTCATCATCTGGAAGATTTACTAAATATTGACTTTGGAGAAGTTGTTCTTGGGATAAAATTATGTTTGTTGTTGGCATTATTAAACTTGAATTATTTTCTGTTAATGTTTTTGTTTGCATTACTTTATTTTGTTTATCTATTCTTATTATTTTATCTGATTTTGTACAACACTAAGTTTTTATTTTTGTTTTTTTAAATTATAAATTATAATATTCTTACTGTATCAATTATTCCCATTTATGAATTTTTTATTTGAATATATAATTTAAAATTTTATTTTTTAATTTTATAATTATTTTTTCTTTTATTATATTGTTAATTGCAAAAATAAAAATAAAAAGTTTGCTTATTTTTTGATATTTTATTCAATATTAAAAATTAAAATAAAAGATTAAAAATTTTATTTTGTTTTATTTTATTTCTATAATATATTATTTATTTAATTTATCCATTTAACAACTTTTTAAAACACCATATTAAAAAAATATAAATGAATGCATAAAAAATTTAAAAAAAAATTAAAAATAAAACATTTTTTTTAAAAAAATCAAATATTAAATATAAAAAAAAAAACCAAATTAAATCAAAAAAAAAATGAACAGTAACTTAAATTATATAACCTAAATAAAAAAACAGAATATAGATTAATAAAAAAACTAGGAGAAGGAACATTCAGTGAAGTATTCAAAGCTCAAAATATAAAAACAGGAACATACGTCGCAATAAAATGTTTAAAAAGTTCATTTAGTAGTATAGAACAAGTAAATAATTTAAGAGAAGTTCAAGCATTAAAACGTCTTCAAGGTCATAAAAACTTAATAAAATTAATAGAAGTAATATTGTAAGAATAAAAAAAATAATTTAAAAAAAAAATATTAAAATTTTTATAGTGATGAACCAACAGGAAGAGTAGCATTAGTATTTGATTTATTTGCAATGAATTTATATGAAGCAATAAAAGATAGAAAATGTTATTTAAAAGAATCAAAAATAAAAATATTTGCATATCAATTATTAAAAGCAATGGAACACATGCATAAAAATGGTATATTTCACCGTGACATAAAACCAGAAAATATATTAATAAAAGATAATTATTTAGTTCTTGCTGATTTAGGATCATGTAAAGGTATTTATTCAAAACCACCTTTTACAGAATATGTATCTACAAGATGGTATCGTGCACCTGAATGTATTATGACTAATGGATATTATAATTATAAAATGGATATGTGGGGAGTTGGTTGTGTTTTATTTGAAATTAGTACTTTGTTTCCTTTATTTCCTGGTGATAATGAAATTGATCAAATGAAAAAAATTGAAAATATTTTAGGAACACCTAATCAAGATATTATTAATATTTATAAAAAACATTCTATTATTGATCATGATAATCAAATTAATTATTTTAGTAATAAAAAAGGAAGTGGATTTTCTAAATATATGAGTCATTGTTCAAATGAATTAATTGATTTAATTAGTAATTTACTTATTTATAATGTTGATGATAGATTTTCTGCAAAACAAGCACTTCAACATAATTACTTTAAAGATATTAATGATCAAAATTTAAATATGCTTAAAATGTCTATTATGGGAATTAATAATTCACAATTAATGAAAAATTTTATTAATGAATCTTTATCTTTTATTAAAAGTACAGAAGATTCACAAGGAAATATTAATAATGTTCCTAAGAAAAAAAGTAAAGAAAAGAATATTATTAGTTATTTACCTGAAGTAAATAAAAAAAATTCTAATAATAATATTAATAATAATAATGGGTATATATATAATGAACAACATTCTCAAAGAAGTTTTCAATCTTCTAATAATGAAGATGATGCTAATAATTCTAATAATAAAGATCATTCTCCTATTCATAAAATTAAATTACCAAAATTAGGGAAAATTAGATTTAATAATCAAGATAAAGGAAATAATGCAAATAATAATAGTTTAGATAATGGTAATAATAATAATAACAATAATAATAATAATCAAAATAATAATAATTTAAAAGTTGTTAGTATGATGAAAAAAATGAATATTTTAAAACAAAAATATATTAGTCCTTATTCACAAAAAGCAATTTTTAATATTCCACAGAGACATAATAATTAAATTTTAATTGATTTGGATATTATAAATTTTATTTTTTAGTATTTTGTTTATAATTTATATACTCATTATTATTTTTAATTTATAGGAATATTTTATTTTTTTAACTTTTTAACATTTATAAATATATTAAAATAAAAATAAATAATTATATATTATAAAAATCTTAAATGAATATATTGTTTTTCATTTTTGAAGATATAATAATAAAATTCAAATTAATTCTACTCTTTTCTTTATTGATTTAAAAATTATTGAGATATCATAAATTAATTATAATTTAAAAGAAAATAATTTAACTATTAAATTCTATCACATTTTTTATTTTTTAAATTTTCATTTTATTTAAAATACATTTAAATTAAAAGCATAATTTAATTTTTAATACTTCTTAATGGAAAAAATACTTCAACAAGAAGAAAAAAATGTAATTTTAGAAAAATTTCAAAATCAAAAGGTAATAAATAAATCATTAGAAATAAAAGGAATAAAAAAATACAATTTAAACGGTGATTTAATGTATAATATAGATAATATAAAAATAGAATGTGAAAAAAGAGAAGGAATAAATTTAATAAAATATATTTGTTTTATTTTAAATGAAAATAGGGAAGATTTAATTGTAGGGTTTTATCAACATTTAGGTAAGGATTTTTTATTAGGAAAATTTTATGAAACTTTAGAAATTGAAAATAAAGGAGGAATATATAAAAAAATACCTAATAAAAAAAAAGATGAAAATGAAATTTTTCTTATTGAAGATCAAGAAAGAAAAACTTCAGGAGGTGTTTTATTTTCTTTATTAAAACAAGATAAAGAAAGTAAATTAATATATAAAAAAATAACAAAAAATGATTTTAAAGAAAGAAATAATAGAAAAAAAACTTATAAATTATTAAAAAAATTAGCATTATAAATTATTTTTTATACCAATTAAAAGTTTCAAATTATAAAAAATTTTTTTTAAAAAAATAATAATTAAACAGAACAAATAGTTTCTAAAGTCTCATCATCATTTTGTTGAAAATTAATTCCATTATTAAACCCATTTTCTTTAAATTCACTTCTAATAGGTAAAAACCATAATAAAGGATTTTTTCCATAAACTTGAATCCAATTTTTCCAAATTCCAATATCATATTTTGACTTTAAAGGTTTATAAGTTTGAATATTAATATTACCGTCATTTTTAACAATAGAATATCTTTCTTTAGGAAAAAAAGTAAAATCTTTATGACTAATATTATATTCAAAAGTTGTATAATTACTACAAACTAACATAATATGAAAAATAAATAAAATTCCTAAAAATATTGTATAAAATATTGAAATAAAATATATTATTGTAAAAATAATTGCTTTTATTGTTGAAATATGAATTTTGATTTTATATTCTTTTTTTAATATATTTTGAAAAAGAGGTGAAAAAATACATAAAAAGCAAATTAAAAGAATAAAACAATATAAAACTGAACAAATAAAATATTTATAATTTGATATTGTAACACAATTATCAAACCAAATACAATGATGATCCATTTTTAAATAACAAGTTCCACAAAATTTACAATGATGACATCTATCAGGTTTAAATTTATTACAAGTATAACAAAATCTAACTTCTCCTTGTTCAGTTCTATCATTAATAATATAATAATCTTCATTTGAAATATTATTCTTATTATTACTCATATTAAAATTTTTTATTTTTGGAATTCTATTATAATTATTATATAACATTTCTTCTAAATCTGCTGATTTTAAAGCAATATATTCTATTTTTTGTTGTGGATTCATTTTATCCATTGAATCTAAAGTAAAAATTGAATTATATGGTATTTTTTCACATTTTGTAAACCATGTTAAAAGAAAAGAAAATATTGCTAATAATATTATTATTATTAAAAATATTGCATAACATTTTCCTAATGATGGTACTGATATTGCATTTTTATTTATTTTTTTATTTGATAATTTTGGTATTATGTAATAATATGTTATCATGAATATATAAAATAATAAAGTGATTAATACAAATAATACTGGAATTTTTGATATATATTTATATATTTTAGTATTATATATTTCTTTTTTTGATACTTTTTTTACTTTTATTTCATCAGAAGAATTTATTGATAATTGTGTTTTAGTATCACGAGTTGAATTTAACATTTTAAAAAAAAACAATTATCACATAAATTAAAAAAATAAATAAAAGAAAAAGAATAAAATATTTAAATTAATTTATATAAAAAAATCTAATATAAAAAAAATGAATAAAAATACAATATACTACCGCTTTTCATGTGAAAATAAAAAATACAATATAAACTTTGATACAACAGAAATAAGTATAGGTGATATAAAAAAAGAAATAATAAAAAGAAGAAATATGAATGATAAATGTCCAGAAAAATTTGAATTAATATTTTACAAAGAAAACAACGAACAAATAACAAGTGACAATTTCAAAGTAGAACCCTTACAAAAATTAATAATAAAAAGATTTCCATCATATAGATTAAGTAGTCAATTTATAAAAGAAGTAACAGATCCTTCTCAAATTCCTTTAACAAAAGGAATTGAATTTAATAGATATAGAAGAAATCAATATCAATTAGTTAATGCAAGTGAGCCATTAGAAAAAATTGGTCCTAAATTAACTTTAGAAATTTTACAAGATAAATTTAAATGTCGTATTTGTCAAAGAAAAGAAGATAATGAATATAAATATTTACCTGTTATTACTTTATGTTGTTATGAAACAATTTGTAAAAATTGTTATGATAAAAAAGATGAAAATGAATGTCCATTTTGTAAAAAAGAAAAAAATGGTATTATACCAAATAATAGTGAAAAAGAATTTAAAGAAAAATTATATGAAGTATATGAAAAAATGAAAGAAAATGCAAAACAAATACAAAAAGAAATGGAACAAGAAAAATTTTCAAATAATAATAATCCAAATAATATAAATTATACTCAAAATAGAATAAATTTTAGTCAATTAATTCCAAGAGAAAATCCAAATCCAAGTTATTCTCTTTTTGAAAATGCAAAATTTTATATAATAAAATCATCAAATAAGGAAAATTTAGAAATATCACAAAAACAAAATGAATGGGCAACAACAATAGGAAATCAAAAGAAATTAAATGATGCTTTTCAAAAAGGAAATGTAATATTAATATTTTCAGCAAGTCGAACAAGTGCATTTCAAGGATATGCAATAATGACATCTTATATTGGAGATAAAGTAAGTGCTCATTGGCAAAATGAAAATGGTATTAAATTAGGTGGTTCATTTTCAGTTTATTGGTTATGTACTTGTGAATTATCATTTGGAAGAATTAAAGATTTACAAAATCCTTTAAATCAAGAAAGTGTATATAAAAGTAGAGATTCTACTGAACTTTCTAAAGAAATTGGTATTAAATTATGTTCTTTATGTTATGAACAAGAAAAAGTTGAAAGTGGTAATAAAATTAAAAAAGAAATTGATGTTGAAAAAATTGAAAGTATTATTAAAAGTAATAAAGAGAAACAAATGCAGAAAAATAAAATTAGTAATATTAATGGAGTAATTGGGAATAATATTCAAAATAGTAATAATATGAATATTAATAATATTATTCGATCTAATTTTATACCAAATTATCAAACTATGATGATGAATAATATGTGTGGGATTTATAATATGAATATGATTCCTATTTTACAAAATCAACAATTTTTACAAAAAAAACAATTTATGGAAAGAGAAATTGAAAGAGAAAGAAGTAGAGATAAGAGTAGAGATAGACGAAATAAATCAAAATCTAAATCTAGAAGTAGGAAAAGTAAAGATGATTAAGTATGTTTTTTTATTTTTTATTGATGTATATTTATATATTTATTTGATTTAAATTATGATAATATATTTTTATTAATTATAAATTTTTTATTTCTTTTTTTTTCATTTATTTTCAGTTAAATAATAAATAATATAATATCATTAATTTTATAAAATAAAAAATGAATATAAAAGGTGATAATAATAGAAATAAAATAAGAAATTTTTCAGCAAAAACAGAAACAACAACATTAACATCAAATCAACAAAATATATTACCAGATATAGATGTAGATAATAATATAAAATATATGAGACAAAATAGTTCAGAAGCAAAATTATTAAATGAATTAAGCTATAGAACACAAAGATATGAAAAAAAATATAAACAATATCAACATTTAAAAGGAGAATATGGTGATTTATTAGATGAATTTAATAGAAATTTTGTTTCAGTTGAAAATATAAATAGTAAAAAAAGAGAAGTATTAGAACAATTAAAAGTAGAAAAAGAAAATGAATATAATGTAAAAACAGATCTTCAAATGACAAAATTTTATCTAATAAACAAAAATAAAGAATTAGCAGATATGAAAGAACGTTTTAAATTAGAAATAATAAAAGAAGACAAATATAAAATAATAGCAGAAAAAGCCATACAAGATTCAAATGAAATATTAAAAAATCAACAAATAAAAATTCAATTTTTTCAAAATTTAGAAGAAGAACAAAAAAAAGATATAGAAGAATTAAGAGAAGTATTTTTAGTAGAACAAGAGAATTTAAGTAAATATAAAGGATTAGTAGAAATACTTCAAGGACAAAAAAGTGTAATTCAAGAAGAATTAAATAAAGAAAGAGAAAAAACAAAAGATATTGCAGAATTATTAGAAAGAGATAAAGTAAATTTATTTGATAATTTAAAAGTTTTAGCTGGAGTAAATGATAATGTTAAAGCAGAATTAAATAAAACTAAAAAAGAATATAGTGATGAAAAAACTTATTTACAAGGTTTAGTTAATGTTTTAGAAGAAAAAAATACAAAATTAAGAGATAGAATTGAAGAAATGAATAATCATAGAGAAGATTTTTATAATTTATTAGAAGTTGAACATAAAAAAAAAAAAGCAAAAAAAATTAAATATAAAAAAGGACAAATGATAAAATTTGTTCCTGTTACTAAAGATAATAGAGATGATACTTGGGAAAGAATTTTAGATTTAAGAAGAAGAATTGATAAAATGATTTTGTTTAAAAAAAAATGTGAAAAAGAAAAAAAAATGTTAATTAATGAAAATCAAAAAGTTGAAAAAGAAAATGAAGAAATTAAAGAAAAGATTAATAAAGAAAAAGATATTATTGAACAAAATAAAAATGATGGAAAGGAAAAAAATGAAGATGAAAAAAAAGAAGATGAAAAAATTGAAGATGAAAAAAAAGAAGATAAAAAATCAGAAAATGATGATAAAAGTAGTGAAAGTAGTGATAATGAAGAAAAGGAAGAAGAGAAAAAAGAAGAAAAGAAAAAAGAAGAAAAAAAGGAAGAAATAAAAGAAGAAGAAAAAAAAGAAGAAATAAAAGAAGAAGAAAAAAAAGAAGAAGAAAAAGAAGAAGAAGAAAAAAAAGAAGAAGAAATAATAGAAGAAGAAAAAAAAGAAGAAATTAAAAATGAAAAAAGTTATTTTTATCCTAATATTTGTTTAAAAACTTTTCCAAGACCATTCAATGAAATTGGTATTTATTTAAATGTTTTATTAAAGAGAATTAATTCTAAAAGATTTACTGATATTGATTATTCTTTACAAGAGTCTTTCACTTATGAAGGAAACACTGGAAAAATATTATTTTATATACCTAAAGAAAATAATAA